>Ga0194132_10004429_pt1 | contig 23839 bp, 20 predicted proteins | sample TA2KigOf80mmetaG_FD_148612 | JGI IMG/M metagenome (GOLD analysis project Ga0194132, IMG submission 148612) | Freshwater microbial communities from Lake Tanganyika, Tanzania - TA2015054 Kigoma Offshore 80m | ecosystem: Environmental > Aquatic > Freshwater > Lake | place: Tanzania: Lake... | reverse complement strand
GGCGGCGCAGCGCCCGGAGGCGGCGGCGCAGCGTGCGCGGGGCCCGGGGCCGGGCCCAATCGACGACGGCGTCCTTGGCGTCGGCCTCGGAGACCCCGAAGCCTACGGCCACCGGATCCGAGCCCCGGGAGGTGTCGAAGACCGCCCAGGCCCACTGGCCGTGGACGGCGTCGCCCTCAGGCCCGACGGTGGCCCAGTACGGACCGAAGAGCCGGGCCTGCTGGTCACGGGGGTCGTACCCCTGCCCCATCGCATCCCAGTTGATGCGCAAGACCTCGATGGTAGAGCGGGTCGCCCGCGCAGGAAAGGGGCGCGCCGTCAGCGCGGGGCTTCGCTCCAGGGGATGTCCTTGTCGACCCTCACGTCTCCCGGGAGGCCGAGCACCCGCTCGCCGAGGATGTTGCGCATGATCTCCGACGTGCCGCCCTCGATGGTGTTGGCCCGGCTGCGGAGGAACCGGCCGGTGCGCGAGTCGGGAGCGGAGTCGCTGCGGGTCATCGGATAGCCGAGCTCGTGGATCGTGCCCGCGGCGCCCATCAGGTCGACGATGCACTCGTGGATCGCCTGGGAGAGCTGGGCCGACTCGAGCTTGCCGACGGATCCCTCGGGGCCCGGGTTGCCCGCGCTCGCGCCGTCCTTGGCCCGCTGGTTGGTGAGCCGCAGCACCTCGGCCCGCACCCAGAGGTCGCTCACGCGGTCGCGCATCACCGCCCGCTCGGCCGGCGCGAGCAGCTCGGCCCGCTCACCCCAGCACTTCACGAGTTCGGCAATGGCACCGGAACCCCGCGGGGCGGGACCGCCCGACAGCGCGACGCGCTCGTTCATCAGGGTGGTGGTGGCCACCCGCCAGCCCTCGCCCTCCGCACCCAACCGGTGCGTGTCGGGGATGCGGACGTCGGTGAGGAACACCTCGTTGAACTCGGCCTCGCCCGTGATCTGGAACAGCGGCCGGATCTCGACGCCGGGCGCGTGCATGTCGAGGATGAAGTAGGAGAGGCCCTTGTGCTTGGGCACGTCGGGGTTGGTGCGGGTGAGGAGCATCCCGTAGCTGGAGACGTGGGCCAGCGTGGTCCACACCTTCTGCCCGTTCACCACCCACTCGTCGCCGTCGCGCACCGCACGGCTGGGGATCCCCGCGACGTCGGAGCCGTTGGTCGGCTCGGAGAACAGCTGGCACCAGATGTCCTCGCCCGTGAAGATCCGCCGGAGGTGCTTGTCGATCAGCTCGTCGGAGCCGTAGGTGAGCACCGTGGGCGCGCCCATCCCGATGCCGATCGGGTTGATGCGCAGGTTGTCGTAGCGCACGCCGTGCGCGCGGAGGACGTCGTCGACGATCGACTGCTTGCCGGGCGAGATCCCGAGGCCGCCCCGGCCCTCGGGGAACTGGACCGTCGCCAGCCCGTCGTCCCACTGCGCCCCACGGAACGCGATCTGGTCGTCGAGGACGTCGCGGTTCGCCGCGACCAGCGCCTCGGTCCGTTCGCGCAGCTCGTCGTCGGTGATCATCGTCGGCGTCCTTCCTCTCGGCTCGGCGGCGCCGCCGGGCACCGCACCGGCCACGGAGGGTAGGGCTCGCGGAGTCCCTCCACCGCCTCGGGCCGGGTCAGCGACCGCGGTTGGTGACGTTCTCGACGCCCGTGGGGCCGCTGGTGATCTCCCCGGCCTGGTGTTGCAGCATCTTCTCGATGCGCGGCGGCAGGGCGGACGGCTGCCAGTCGGCGAGGAGCGTGCGGCCGGTGACGTCGTGCACCGGCCGGTCGAGGTCGACGAGCAGCTGGAGGCTCGTGGTGACCTGCCCGGTGAGCGTCGCCGGATCGGCGGTGCACAGCGCGAGCGCGGCCTCGGCCATGGTGTCGAGCGGCTCGCACAGGTACTCGGGCAGCGTCGCGTACTCGGCCAGCGCCTCGGTGAGCGCCGCGGCCTCCGGCGCGAGGGTGTTGACCGCGACGCCCTGTCCGTACACCTCTGCCGCGAGGCTGACCGTCCAGCGGTCCATCATCGCCTTGGTGCCGCCGTAGATGGTGCCCGCCCGGGCCGGTGCAGTCTCGGGGAACGGGGGGCCGACGGGCACCCGCGCCGTCACCGACGACAGGTTGCAGATCCAGCCCTCGCCCCGCTCGAGCATCCCGGGGAGGACGCGGCGGATGAGGTGCCAGTAGGACCAGAAGTTCAGCTCGAGGTTGCTCTGGATCTGCGCGTCGGTCCACTCGAGGAACGGCCGGAAGCCGCCCGCCGCGACGTTGTTGACGAGGATGCCGATCGGCCCGAGCGCAGCCTCCACCTGGTCGACGAGCGTCGCGCGGTCGAGGCCGGGGTCACCGAGGTCGAAGGGCACCGCCAGGACCGGACCACCGAACGCCTCGAGCTCGGCCCGCGCGGTGTCGAGCGTGCCCAGCTGGGCGAGGCCAGGGTGGGGTCGGGAGCAGATCGCGACCGCCGCCCCTTCCGCCGCGAGGCGCGTCGCGATCGCCTTGCCGATCCCCCGGCTCGCGCCGGTGACCAGCGCCACCTTGCCGTCGACTGCTCCCATGCGCCTCACCTTCCCACATCCGGGATCTCCACGGGATCGGTGACGGCCGGTGGACGGGTCGGTGGTAGGAAGGGCACATGGACCGAGAGAAGCTCGCAGCGCTCCACGACCTCACCGGCCGGGTGGCCATCGTCACCGGCGGCACCCGCGGCATCGGCCGGGCCATCGCCGAGGCGTTCGTGTGCGCCGGCGCCGAGGTCGCCGTCGCCAGCCGGAAGGCCGACGCGTGTGCCGAGACCGAGGCGCACCTGCGGTCGCTCGGCGGGGAGGCCATCGGCGTGCCCACCCACATGGGCGACATCGCATCGGTCAACGCGCTCGTCGACCGCACCGCCGAGGCGTACGGCCGCGTCGACATCGTCGTGAACAACGCGGCCAACCCGCTCACGCTGCCACTGGGTCAGCTCACCCCGGAGGCGTGGGCGAAGTCGCTCGACACCAACCTGCGCGGGCCGGTGTTCCTCGTCGAGCGGGCGCTCCCCCACCTCGAGGCCTCCGGCAACGCCGCGGTGCTCAACGTGATCTCGGCCGGCGCGTTCCTGTTCTCCGCGCACGTGGCGATGTACTCGGCCGGCAAGGCCGGGCTCATGGCCATGACCCGCGCGATGGCCGCGGCCTACGCGGGGAGGGGCATCCGGGTCAACGCGCTCGCCCCCGGCACCGTCGACACCGACATGGTCCGCAACAACACGCCCGAGGCCGTCGAGTCGATGAGCAATGCCTCGTTCATGCGGCGGGCCGCCCACGCCGACGAGATGGTCGGCCCCGCCCTGCTCCTGTGCTCCGACGCGGGCTCGTTCATCACCGGCCAGGTGATCATCGCCGACGGCGGCCTCACCCCCCACTGATCCCCCCGTCCACTCCGTTTTGGCGTCCCCAGCGACGCCTCTGCAGGCCCTGGGGACGCCAAAACGTCGGGGTCAGCGGCGGCGGATGAGCTCGCCGGGGAAGTCGCCGGTGTGCGCGCCGTCGCGCACGGTGACCCGGCCGCGCACGAGGGTCGCGGCGATCCCCTCGGCCGTCTGCGCGATGCGGGTCTCACCACCGGGGAGGTCGTGGACGACGGTGGGCATCGCGGGCGCGACCGTCGCGGGGTCGAAGACGTTGAGGTCGGCCACGAGGCCCTCGCGCACCATGCCCCGGTCGTGGAAGCCGTACGCCCGGGCGGGGGCGAGCGTCATCATCCGCACCGCCTCCTCGAGCGAGAACGCGCCGCGGTCGCGGACGTAGTGCCCGAGGAGGTGGGTCTGGATCGACGCGTCGGACATCTGGCTCACGTGCGCGCCGGAGTCGGAGAACCCCATGACCACCTGCGGGTGCCGCAGCACCTCCACGGCCTCGTCGACGTCGAAGGGGTAGAAGGTCTGCACGAAGAACTGGTCGAGGTCCGTCTCGCGGGCGAGCTGGATCATGCACTCGACGGGGTCGACGTCCCGGGCTCGCGCCAGCTCGGCCACGGTCGGGTTGGGCGGCATCGGCGCGTCCATCACCCGCATGCGGTCGAACTCGGGGGGGCGGGCCTCCGCCCCGACCGCTTCGCCGTACGCCGACTCGTTGGCCGCCCGCACGAGCTCGGCGACCACGGTGTCGTCGTGGAGGCGACGCAGCTGCTCGTCGAGGGGCAGCGACCGGAAGTCGCGCCATACGGGCAGCCGGTCGAACGGCAGCTGCGTGCGGAACGACGACATCGCGCCGATGCCGCGGGGATGGCACACCCCGACGAAGCGGGCTCCTGCGGCGGTGGCGTGGTCGAGCTGCGCCAGCGCGGGTCGCTTCATCACGGCCATGGTGAACGTGACCCCGGTGTCGACGGCGAGGGCGATCAGCTGGTCGCGCCGCGCTGCGGCCTCCTCGCCCTGGAGGGGGTCCTCCACGAACTGGAAGTTGCCGCCGCCGGCGCCGGCCACGACCCGGACCAGGTGGTCGACCTCGCTCCACGCCGCGAGCCGGGAGGCCACCGGCTTGTCGTCGGACGTGCGGTGCTGCATCGTCCGTGAGGTGGAGAACCCGGCCGCGCCGGCGGCCATCCCCTCGCGCAGGTGCGCCTCCATCGCGCGCAGGTCGTCGTCGGTTGCCACCTCCTCGAACGCGCGCTGCCCCATCACGTGGGTGCGCACCGCCGAGTGACCGAACAGCGCGGCGTAGTTGATGCCCTTGGGGAGACGGTCGACGGTGTCGAGGAACTCGGGGAACGTGGTCCAGCTCCAGTCGATCCCCTCGGCGAGCGCGACGGCCGAGATGTCCTCGGCCCGCTCGAGGTTGCGCACGACCAGCGCGGCCTCCTCGGCCGCGGCCGGGGCGAGCGTGAACCCGCAGTTGCCCATCACCACGGTGGTCACCCCGTGCCAGCAGGAGTTGGTGCCCGCACGGTCCCAGAAGATCTGGGCGTCGAAGTGGGTGTGCACGTCGATGAAGCCGGGCGTCACCACGTGTCCGTCGGCGTCGATCTCGACCGTGCCCCGGTCGGTGATGCGGCCGACGGCCGCGATCCGGTCGTCGACCACCCCCACGTCGGCCCGGTACGCACCGAGCCCCGACCCGTCGACCACGAACCCGTTGCGGATGACCACGTCGTACGCCATCGCGCCATTGTGATCCGCCCCGGCCGCCGACGCACGTTCCCTCCGCCGGGCCCCGGGCCACGGCGACGGTCGGTCGCCGGCTCGGGTCAGTCGCCGGGGTTCGGCCAGCGGTGCACGAGCTGCGCCGCGGTGGCCGAGCCGACGAACCCCTCGACGTCGTAGAGCCGGGCCCGGCCGTGGCCGATCCCGTGGTCGCCCGCCCAGGTGAGGCCGGCGATCGCGATCCACTCCCCGACCGGCTCCCGCAGCAGGTGCAGGTTCACGTCGGGGTTCATGTACATCCACTGACTGGCGTCGAGGTACGCGGCGAGGCCGCTGGCGAAGTCCGACGCCCAGCCGGCCAGCCCTTCCGGCGGGGTCGGCTCACCGGCCACGAGCGGCTGGCGCATCCGGGCCCAGAGCACCACCGGCCGGCCGGACGCGGTGTCACCGTCGTCGCGGATCCCGTCGATCGAGCGCAGGAAGCCCGCACCATCCGACTCGTCAGGCACGGACGGCTCGGTGAACGGAGAGCCGACCGCCACGCCGTCGCGGACCGCAGCCGGGATCGCCGGTGGGGCGTCGGGCGGACGCTCGGAGTGGTGGAGCGCGTCGGGCCACTCGCCGTCTTCGCGGCGCACCCGCAGCGCGGTGCCGTGCGCGACCTCGACGTCGCCGTCGCAGAGCCCGACGTCGACGACCTGGATCCGGCGCCCCTCGCGCCGCACCGCCCACTCCACCCGCAGTGGTCGCCGGGGCACCGGGCGCCACAGGTCGGTCGTCAGCCGCACCATCTGCATCGGCACGAGCGACGGCACCCGGCCCACCGCCCAGCCGAGGATCCCGCACACCGGGGGCCCCTGCTGGGTGTTCGGGTCCCAGCTGCTCTGGGTCCGCAGGGTCGGGACGACGAGGTCGCCGTCGAGGTGGTAGTAGGCCGACTCGTCGTCGGTGAGCGGGTGGGGACCGGGCACGGCCGGGCAGCCTACGGACTGCGCCCCTCCTGGCGTCCCCCGGGCCCGGTTTCGCGCCCCGGACGACGCACGAGGGTCGTCAGTCGGGGCGGTGGACCTGCACCATCTGCTCGGCGAACTCGGCGAACGTCGTGGGCAGCGGACCCACCGGCGCGGTCGGGACCACCGCGAAGCTCTCGTACTGGTAGCCGGGCGGCAACGTGACGGCGTGCACCACCGCATCGGCGACCATCCCCGGCTCCATCGCTCCCGAGTGGCGGATGAGGCCGCGCCGGAACCACACATCCATCGCGTCGCCCATCCGACCCGACTCCATCTCCCTGGTCGCGAAGTCGGTACCGAGAGTCTCGCCACAGCGCAGCATCGTCACCCGGATGCCGGACCCCTCGAGCTCGAGCCGCAACGACCGCACGGCCTGCTCCACGCCGGCGTTGGCCGCGGCGTACGGGAGGTGGAACGGCCACGGCTGCACCGCGGCGAGCGACGTGATGAAGAGGAGGTCGCCGCGAGCGTGTGGCCGCATCCCGCGGATCCCACAACGGGCCATGTACAGCGATCCCAGCAACTTCGTGGCGACCTCGACCTCGATCTCCGCGGGCGAGAACTCGTCGAGCGGTCCATAGCGCGCGGTCGCCGCGTTGTTGATCACGACACCGACCGGGCCGAGCGCCGTCTCGACCGCGGCGAAGAAGGCCTCGACGGAGGCGGCATCGGTGACGTCGAGCGCATGGGCGAAGCCGGTGCCCCCGGCGGCATCCACCAGGTCGACCGTCTCGCCGAGCAGCTCGGTGCGCCGGCCCCCCACCGCGACCCCCCAGCCGAGGCTCCCGAGCTTCTCGGCGACGGCCCGGCCGATCCCGGTTCCCGCCCCGCTGATGACGGCGATGCGCGCGTCGCCATTGGCCTGTCCCGACATGGCACCCCTTCCCCACCCACCCCTTCCTACCGGTCCGGCCCGTGGGCCACAAGCACGACCGGACGGACCCAGGTCGGCCACCCGGCGCTGATACGGTCCCGTCCGCTTCGATCCGACCCACCCCGGGGGCCCCACGATGCCGATTCCCGCCGACGAGTACCCGCTGCACCAGGCGCCCTACTCGCTCGCCCACGCCGCGACCGGCGACCGCAACTTCTACGACCGCTGCTACCTGAACTGCTTCGACACCGAGGGCGACTTCCTGCTCGTCAGCGGCCTCGGGCAGTACCCGAACCTCGGCACGACCGACGCGTTCATGTGCGTGCGGATCGGCAACCGGCAGCACGTGGTGCGCACGTCCGACGCGCTGGGCGACGACCGGATGCGCCAGGAGGTCGGCCCGTACAAGCTCGAGATCGTCGACCCGCTGCAGGAGCTGCACCTCACCGTCGCCGACGGCGAGTGGGGCGTGGCCGCCGACCTGTACTGGCGGGGTTCGTTCCCTGCGGTCGACGAGTCGCCGCACCTCATGCGCACCGGACCGAAGATCACGCTCGACGCGCAGCGCTTCGCCCAGGTGGGCACCTGGGAGGGCTGGGTGCGGGTCGCCGGCACCGAGTACCCGGTCGTGCCGGGCCGCCACATCGGCACCCGTGACCGGTCGTGGGGCATCCGCCCCGTCGGCGAGCCGGAGCCGCCGGGCCGGGCCGCCGCCGAGCCACCCGAGGGCAGCGGCTTCTACTGGTGCTACGTGCCGCTGCGCTTCGACGACTTCGGCCTCGTGTTCATCGCGCAGGAGGACGCCGACGGCCACCGCACGCTCAACGACGCCCTGCGGGTGTGGCCCGACGGCCGGGTCGAGACGCTCGGCTACCCGAAGTACGACATCACCTACCGGTCGGGCTCGCGCATCCCCGTCGCGGCGACGATCACGGCGCAGGAGCCCGACGGCACGCCCCTGGTGATCGACATCGAGCCGCTGAACCACGTGGCGCTCTCGGCCGGCTGCGGCTACGGGCCCGACCCGCAGTGGACGCACGGCGTGTGGCGCGGGCGCGGCTGGACCGAGGGCTCGGTCTACGACCTCGACGACCCCGCCAACCTGATCGCCACGCAGTACTCGATGCTCGACCACCTCGGGCGGGCGACGGTGAACGGGCAGGTGGGCCACGGCCTGTTCGAGCACGTGTGCGCGGGCCGGCACGCGCCGTCCGGGTTCGCCGACGCCATGCAGATGGCGCCCTGACCCTCCCCCTGGTTCGGACGATTCCCGACGCCCGGACGACGGGATCCGTCCAAACACTCAGGGTGCGGGTCTCCACCCGGTGTCGGCAGTGACCAGGTCACGCAGCGGGAACACCGCGCTGCGGCCGGAACACCGGCAGCGCCACCCCGTCGCCGGCGGGGTCGAAGTGCACCTCGACCGGGAGCCCGACCACGAGCTCCTCGCGCTCGAGGTCGGTGATCCGGGAGAGGATGCGCACGACCCCGTTGGTCCCGTCGAGCTCCACGACCGTGGTGTTGTACGAGCCGAGCGCGGCGAGCCCGGGGTGGATGGGCCGTTCGACCCAGGTGTACGAGTACACGGTGGCGAGGCCGGAGTGCGGCTCCCACGACCAGTCGAGCGACCCGCAGGCGTAGCAGACCTCGGTGGGCGGATGGCGGTCGACGCCGCACGCCGCGCAGCGCTGCACGACGAGCGCACCGCGGCCGGCCGCGAGCCAGTAGCCCTCCGACGTCGGATCAGGTCGGGGTCCGGGCAGCCCCGGCATCGCCTCACTCATCGCGTGCGCTCCCGCTCATGACGGGCTCCCGGTCAGGATCATCCCGCTCGTCGGCGACGGGCCCGCGCCGCCGACCACCAGCACGTTGGTGGCGCCGGGGATCTGGTTGATGGCGGTGCCCCGGATCTGGCGGACCGCCTCGTTCACGTGGGTCATGCCGTGGGTGTACGCCTCGGCGAGGTTGCCGCCGTGGGGGTTGACCGGGAGCGGGCCGTCGAGTCCGAGGTTGCCGTCCTCGACGTAGGGCCCGCCCTCCCCCTTCGCACAGAAGCCGAAATCCTCGAGGCTCGTGATCACCATCGGGGTGAAGTGGTCGTAGACCATCGCCACGTCCATGTCGGCGATGCCCATCCCGGCCATGCGGTACAGCTCCTGCGCGACGGCGCGCTGACCGCTCGACGCGAAGTCCTCGTCGGGCTGGTTGTAGAAGCTCATCAGCGCGTTGCCGAACCGGAACGGCGCGCCCACGCCCGCGGCGGTGATGTACGCGGGCGGGTGGGGACAGTCCTGCGCCCGCTCGGCCGACGTGATGACCACAGCGCAGCCGTAGTCGGTCTCCATGCAGAAGTCGAAGAGCCGCAGCGGGTCGGCGATCATCTGGCTCGCGTGGTGGTCCTCGATCGTGATCGGGGTGCGAAAGCGCGCTTCGGGGTTGTTCACCGCCATCTCGCGCGCGTGCATCGTGACGTGCGCGTACTGCTCGGTGGTCGTGCCGTAGAGGTGCATGTGCCGGCGGGCCGCCAGCGCGAACATCTGACCGGGAGCCTGGAGCCCGTAGGGCACGCTGTACTGGAACGGCCCGCCGATCGTCGGGATGCCCTGGCCCATCTGGCCGAACGCCTGCCCGTAGCGGGCTCCGGCCTCCATCGTCATCACCTTGTGCACGACCACGTAGTCGGCCGCGCCGGTGGCGACGGCCATGGCCGCGTTCTGGAACGCGCCGCACATCGACGCGCCGCCGCCGCCCCAGGTCTGCGCGGTGTACCGCAGCTGCTTGGCACCGAAGGCCTCGAACAGCTCGGGCGGGTCGATCGGCGTGTAGTAGGAGCTGTAGCCGTCGACGTCGGCGGGCGTGATGCCCGCGTCGGCGCAGGCGGCGGTGACCGCCTCCACGACGAGACGCAGGTGGCCCTGGTCGGCGTACTGCCCGCGCTTGCCGAACGGCACGTACCCGAACCCGACGATCGCCGCCTGGTTCCTGAGATCGATCACTGCGCTCCTTCTCACGACCTCGCGTCGACGGCCGGCTCGGCCAGCTCGGCCAGCACCCGCTCGGTGTCCTGTCCGCACATCGGGGCGTCGCCCAGCACCGAGCGGCTGCGCGAGAAGCGCACGTAGCTCGACGCCCGCGGGTACTCGTCGAGGGTCGGGTGCGTCGACGGTGCCCGCAGCCCCAGCTCCTCGGCGATGTCGCCGACGACGAACGTCCGGTCGAGCCCCCACGGCGACACCGCGACGACGGTCACGCCCTCGGGGAGCAGCTCGGACTCCCATTCGACCGCGGTCGCATCGCGCAGCGCGTCGGCGATCTGCGCCGCGAGCGCATCGGCATCGGCGGCGGGGTCGACGCCCAGCCGCGCGGCGAGGCGGGCCCGGGCGGCCGGGCGCTCGACGGTCACCATCACCCAGCCGTCGGCCGTCTCGTAGAGGCGGTGCCACGGGCCGATCCCGTACAGCTCGGCGTCGGGCGCGGGCGTCGGCGTGCCCCCGGGCCCCACCACCGACGTGTCGGCCAACGAGTGCGCGACCGACGACAGCATCGAGGTGCGCAGCACGTCACCCGTCCCGTGGCGCACCCGCCCGTAGATCCCGATGGCGAGCGCAGTGCCCACGCCGAGCGCGGCGACGCCGTCAGAGTTGGCCGGCGAGCTCGCGCCGGTGGCCAGGCGCATCGCGGTGCGCTTCACGGTGACCAGGTCGAGGTCGGGCCCGCGCGGCACCAGGTCGAGGCCGCCCACGTTGCGCACCGCCATCCCCGACGCTGCGCCCATGGTCGGGGCGAACGCGGGCTTGGCCCCGCACGGTGGCCCTTCGCCGTAGCCGGGGGCGCTCACGTACACGAGGTCGGGCCTCACCGCGAGCAGGTCGGCGGGGGCCACGCCGAGCCGGTCGACCACCCCGCCCCGGAACGTCTGGAGGACCACGTCGGCGCGCGCCACCAGCTCGCGCACGGTCGCCAACCCCTCGGGCGTGGCGATGTCGAGCGAGACCGACTCCTTGCCCTGGAGCACCTTGATCCCCGAGAGCTCCGGGAACGGCATGAGGTGGCGGATCGCGTCGCCCACCCCGGTCTCGATCTTGATGACGCGCGCGCCCTGCTCGGCGAGCAGCGTGGCCCCGAACGGCGCGGCGAAGAACGAGCCGATCTCGACGATCGTCACGCCGTCGAGCGCGGGGCCGTCGCCCGCCGCATCCCCGCCCGTCGCCGGCGCGGGGGCCTCTGCAAGCACGCCGTCGAGCGCGGCCGCGTCGGCGCCGAGGTCGGGTGGCGGGACGGAGGGATCGACGGTCCAGTCGCGCGCGAGGGCGAGGCCGCCGGGGACGCGCGTCCCCGACGCGCTGTACCCCACCCGGCCGTCGGCCACGAGCTGCTGGTGCTCGAGCGTGCCCGGCCCGCCGCGGTACACGTCGGCCCAGACGTTGGGGTCGGCGTCGAACACCGCGGCCCACTCGTCGGCCGTGCGGCCGCGCACCGCGGCGAGGAGCGTCTCCCAGAACGCCACCCGGACGTCGTCCTCCTCGGCGTTCTCCATCGCGAGGACCGCGGGGTCCTCGGGGTCGAGGTCGCACGCGCGAAGGAACGCGTGCCAGAGCCGGTCGGTGGTCTGCGAGAACTGGAGCCACTGCCCGTCCTTCGACATGCCCACCAGCAGGCGGAAGAACATCGGGGTGTTGGGCACCAGCCGGTCGGCGTCCATCGCCGAGCCGACGGCGAACGCCTGCGAGTACCGCTCGGCCAGCACGTGCAGCAGCCAGTTCCACGTGTCGTACGCGACGAGCGACCGGGCGAGGGTGACCTCGAGCTGCTGGCCCGCGCCGCTGCGCTCGCGCTCCACCAGCGCGCCGAGCGCGCCCTGGATCGAGAGGTGCGCCGCCGCGACCGACGCGTAGGGCGTGCTCACGAACGCGGGCCCCGGACGCATCGTCAGGCTCGCGAAGCCCTGGGGGCCACCCATGGCCGCCATCACCGCGGCCTCCCAGCCCTCGGCGGCCGCGTAGCGGGTGTCGTCGCCGAACGCGCTGATGCGCACGTGCACGAGGCGCGGGTTGTCGGCGCACAGGTCGTCGGCCGCGAGACCGAGGCGGGCGGCCACCCCGGGCGCCCAGCTGTCGACGAAGACATCGCTGCGGGCGATCAGCGCGCGAGCGCGGGCCCGGTCGTCATCCTGCGTGAGGTCGACGACGACGCTGCGCTGGCCGCGCGCCCACACCTCCCACGCACTGCTGGCGCGCAGGCGCGACCCGCCGGGCGGCTCGAGCAGCCAGACCTCGGCGCCGGCGTCGGACAGGTGCTGCCCCACGATGGCGGCGGGCAGGGCGTTGGCGGTGGTGACGACCCGCAGGCCCGCGAGCGGCTTCGACGACCCTCCGGTGCTGGTGTCCCCCATGCGCGGGGCATTCCAGCAAACCGGCACCCGACCGGCAAGAACGCTCCGCCGTCGGGGCTAGGGCAGGATGCCGACCCGGGCCACCGGCTCCGGCGCGGCCTGCCGGCGGTGCAGGGCGCGCTCCAGGCCGTGCAGCAGGACGTCGCGGGTCTCCCGCGGGTCGATGAGCTCGTCGAAGCCGAGCGTGGCCGCCGACCGGTACGACGCCTCCTCCTCGGCCCGGCGGAGGCGGTCGGCCTCGTCGACGTCGGCGCCGGTGGCCCGGCTCATCGCCGCCGCGCCCATCGCCCCCATCGTGGCGCCCGGGTAGGCGAACACCGACGACTGGCCGTCGAAGCCGATCATGCCCATGACCATCGAGCCGAAGCCGTAGGCCTTGCGCATGGTCACCTGGAACTTCGGCACCTGCACGGCGTTCTGCGTCGCGAACATGCGGGCCCCGCTGCGCAGGATCGCCCGCTTCTCCGACGCACTGCCGGGCATCACGCCCGGGTTGTCGGCGAGGAACACCAGCGGCAGGTGGAACGAGTCGGCGACCTGGATGAAGTGGGTGGCCTTGTCGGCGCCGTCGACGTCGACCGAGCCCGCCAACACCTTCGGCTGGTTGGCCACCACCGCCACCGGGTGGCCGCCGAGGCGGGCCAGCGCGCAGATCACCGTCTTGCCGAAGTCGGGCTGCACCTCGAAGACCGAGTCGGCGTCGAAGACGTGCTCGATCACCTGGTGCATGTCGTAGACGCGCCGACCGTTGCGGGGGACGATGTCGAGGATCTCGGGGACCGGCCGGGGCCCATGGTCGGAGCCGAAGGGCTCGTCGGGCGGATACGACCACGCCGACGACGGGAAGTACGCGAGGTAGGCGCGTACCAGGTCGAGCGCGGCGGCGTCGTCGCGCGCCACGTTGTGGATGAGGCCGCTCGCGATCGCGACCGACGGCCCACCGAGCTCCTCCTTGGTGATCTGCTCGCCGATCGACTCGAACACCACCGGTGGGCCCGCGGTGAACACCGCGGCGTGCGCGCTCATCACCGTGAAGTCGGAGACGGGGGCGACCAGCGCACCGTGCCCGGCCGACGAACCGAGGACGGCGGTGATCAGCGGCACCCGCCCGGAGCACTTGGCCTGGGACAGCAGGTCGGTGGGCGTGCGCCCACCGTGCTTGCCGTCGGCGCGGTAGCCCGCGCCGTCGAGCATCATCACGAGAGGAACCCGGTCGGTGAGCGCGATCTCCGCCACCCGGTACCGCTTGGAGTTGGCGGCGTGGCTGATCGTGCCGGCCTTCACCGTGAAGTCCTCAGCCGCCACCATCACCGGTCGGCCGTCGATGCGGCCGTGCCCCATGACGATGGCGTCGGCCGGCAGCTCGGGACCACCGACGAGCGTGCCGAGCTCGTGGAAGGAGCCGGGGTCGAGCAGGTGATCGATGCGGGCCCGGGCGTCGAGCTTGCCCGCGGCCCGGTGCTTGGCCAGGCGCTCCTCCCCACCCATCACCCGGGCGGCGCTCCGCCGCTCCTCGAGGTCGGCGAGGGTGGCGTCCCACTCCCCACCGCTGCCGGTGCCTGCCATCGTGCGCTGCTCCCCCCGACCGCCCCGAGGCGGCGAAATGTCGGACATCTCGACCGCCTGCACTGTAGGCGCAGCGGGGCGAGCCCGGCCGGGCCGACCCCGGGTCACCGCGGGGGAAGGGAAGCGTCCGGGCCGGGGTTGGCGCCCCCGATGGACCGCGCCGCCGCCTTCCCGCCCGGGTTCTTCGACCGGGCCGACCCGTCGCCCGACTCCGCGTTCTACTCGTGGCCGCGGCTGGTGACCCACATCGACGGCGACGCGATCGCCGCGGTCGGCGCGCTGTACGAGGAGCTGGCGATCTCGGGGCGGGTCCTCGACCTGATGAGCTCGTGGGTCTCGCACTTCGCGCAGGCTCCGGAGCACCTCACGGTGCTCGGGATGAACGCGGTCGAGCTCGCGCAGAACCGTCAGGCCCGGGCCGCCGTGGTCCACGACCTCAACCGCTCGCCCGCGCTGCCGTTCGCGGCCGAGTCGTTCGACGCCGCGGTGTGCTGCGTCTCGGTCGACTACCTGGTCCACCCGATCGAGGTGTTCACCGACGTGGCCCGGGTGCTGCGCCCCGGCGGCCTGTTCGCGTGCACCTTCTCGAACCGCTGCTTCCCCACCCGGGCGATCCGGGGCTGGCTGGAGTCGACCGATGCGCAGCACCTCGCGATCGTGGCCGAGTACTTCCGGCGCTCGGGGGGCTGGGACGAGCCGGTCGCGGACCGCCGCACCCCGCCCGACCACCGGGGCGACCCGCTGTTCGCCGTGTGGGCCCGCCGGTCCGCCTGACCCCGCCCGGGCGCAATACGCTCGTCGGACCGTTCGCCGCCCGAAGCCTGGAGGCACGATGACCACCACCGAGGACCTGTTCCTGCCGGAGCCGCTCCCCCGCGAGGTGAAGTACACGGTCATCTCCGTCGACGACCACGTCGTGGAGCCGCCCCACATGTTCGAAGGCCGCCTCCCGGCGCGGCTCCAGGACCGCGCCCCGAGGATCGTCGAGACGCCCGAGGGCCACCAGGTGTGGGAGTTCGAGGGCCAGACCTTCACCCAGGTCGGCATGAACGCGCTGGCCGGGCGTCGCCGCGAGTCGGTGAAGCTCGAGCCGTTCCGCTTCGAGCAGATGCGGCCCGGCTGCTTCGACGTGCACGCCCGGGTGAAGGACATGGACGTCAACGGCGTGTACGCCTCCGTGAACTTCCCGTCGATGATCACCGGCTTCGCCGGACGGGTGTTCTTCAACGCCGAGGATCCCGAGCTCGGCGCCGCGTGCACGCGCGCCTGGAACGACTGGATCCACGACGAGTGGTACTCCGCGCACCCCGACCGGATCATCCCGCTCGGGGTCGCGTTCCTCTCCGACCCGGAGCAGGCGGTGGCCGAGATCCACCGCAACGCCGAGCGCGGATTCCGCACGGTGACCATGCCCGAGCGGCCGCACCAGGTCGGCCTCCCCAACCTGTGGGAACGCGACCACTGGGACCCGATCATCCGCGCCTGCGTGGAGACCGACACCGTGCTCTCGATCCACGTGGCCAGCTCCGGCGGGCACGACAACCCTCCGGGATCCCCGTTCCTCCAGCTCGGCGCGACGCTGTTCGGTCAGCTCTCGCTCACTGCGTGCGCCGAGTGGCTGTGGTCGGGCTACGCGGTGGAACACCCCGAGATCAAGATCGCGATGAGCGAAGGGGGGATCGGCTGGGTCGCCATGCTCCTCGACCGGCTCGACAACATCATCGACCGCTCGGGCTACGGGCTCGGCTGGGACATCCGGCCCGCCGACGTGCTGAAGCGCAACTTCTGGTTCTGCACGCTCGACGACCCGTCGACCATCGACACCCGCTACCGCATCGGCGTCGAGAACATCATGGTGGAGGTCGACTACCCCCACGGCGACGGCACCTGGCCCGACACCCAGCTCGAGATCGAGAAGTACTGGGGCCACCTCCCCACCGACGAGCTGCGGATGATCTGCTCCGAGAACGCGGCCGCGCTCTTCCGCCACCCGCTGCCCGCCGTGGTGCTGCCGCAGTAGCCCGGGGCGTCAGCCCGCGCCGACGGCCCGGGCAACCAGGTCGGCGCGCAGCACCTTGCCGATCTCGCTGCGGGGCAGCTCGTCGAGGCGATGGAAGGCGACGGGCACCTTGTACGGCGCGAGGTGCTCGCGGCACACGGTGCCGAGGGCCTCGTCGTCGACGTCACCGACCGTGACCACGAACGCGACGGGTACCTCACCGAGCCGGTCGTCGGGCACTCCCACCACGGCGACGTCGAGCACGGCCGGGGCCAGGCGCAGGACCTCCTCCACCTGGGCGGGGAAGACCTTGTTGCCGCCGCGGTTGATGAGGTCACCCGAGCGGCCCTCGATCCATACGAAGCCGTCCTCGTCGAGGCGGCCCTGGTCGCCGGTGTCGACGTAGCCCTCGGCGTCGAGGCGGCCGGTCTGCTTGGCCGCCGCGGTCGCGCCCGGGGGCCGCACGAGCAGGCGCCCCACGCCGTCGAGGGGTTCACCCGCGTCGTTGACCACCTTCACGGCGACGCCCGGCAGCGGGCGACCTGCAGCACCGAGCTTCTCGGGGTGCTCCCGCGCGTCGCGCGCGGTCCACCCGATGACCTCGCCCATCTCGGCCTGGCCGTAGCTGTTGAGCACCGTCACGCCGAAGCGGTCGGAGAACCGCCGGGCCTGCAGTGGCGACAGTGGCGCGGTGATCGAGCGGACGAACCGCAACGGCGTGAGGTCGGTGACCGACGCGTCGTCGTTGAGCATCGTCATCGCCGCGGGTGGCAGCACCGTCGACCTGATCCCGAAGCGCTGCACCAGCGCGGCGAACACCGACGGGTCGAAGCGGTCCATCACCACGACCTCGGCGCCGGCTCGGAGCCCGAAGACCGTGTTGTAGATGCCGGCGTTGAGCGCGAGGCCGACGGGCACGAGGTTGGGCGTGGGCTTCGCGGTGCGCGGCTCGGCGGACTTCCCGCGCAGCGGCTCGAGGACGCGGTCGATCATCTCGAGGTAGCCGGAGTGCGTCTGCACGATCGGCTTGGGTGCGCCGGTGGTCCCCGAGGTCCACAGCACGACCGCGTCGTCGACGCCGTAGGCGGCGCCGTCGACCAGCTTGGTGACGCCGTCGGTGGTCACCAGCGCCGCGGGCTGGGTGCGGTTGAGCACGTGCTCGACCTCGGCTGCGGGGAAACGGGCGTTGACCGGGACGAACACCGCACCGGCCAGCCACACACCGAACATGGTGACGACCGCCCGCGGGTCGTTCGGCAGCTGCACGGCGACGGCCTGGTGCGGCTGCACCCCTGCGGCCCGCAGCGCGTCGGCAACCGACGCCGCCCGGGCCCGGCACTCCCCCGCCGTCAGCGAGTCGTCGACCGAGTGCAGCAACGGCACGTCGTCGGCGAACGGGTGGTCGACCAGGACCGACGCGAGGTTCGTGCTCACGGTCGCGGCCTCACGATCGGGGCACGTCCTTCCAGGCGGCCTCGCGGAACGGGTCCGGCTCGCGGGGCAGGCCGAGCACGGTCTCGCCGAGGATGTTCCTGTTGACCTCGGTGGTGCCGCCCTCGATGGTGTTGGCCCGGCTGCGCAGCATGCCTTTCACCTCGTAGGGCATCGCGTCGGCCCAGGCCTCGGGTCCGGCCGTCGGAGCCCCCTCCCACGCCGTCGCGTTCGCACCCAGCAGGTCGGTCGCGAGCAGCTGGATCCGCTGGTTCATCGCGCCGTTGTGGATCTTGCCGATCGACGCGACCGCGGGGCCGGCCTTCCCGCCGCTGTCGGCGACGCGCTGGTTCGTCCAGCGGCGGATCTGCTCCTCGGAGTACAGCGCGGCGATCCGCTGGCGGAGGTGGGGATCGGTCGTGCGGCCCAGCTCGGCGGCCCGGCGGATGATCGCATCCATGCCCGACCCGCCGATGCGGTCGAACCCGCCCTGGCCGCCGCCCGAGACCATCCTGCGCTCACCGGTGAGCGTGGCGTTGGCGACGCGCCACCCGTCGCCTGCGTCGCCGATCCGGTAGAAGTCCGGCACCCGAACCTCGTCGAGGTACACCTCGTTGAAGTCGATCTCACCGCCGATGTGGCGCAGCGGGCGCACGTCGACGCCCGGGGCGTGCAGGTCGACGACGAAGTAGGTGAGTCCCTTGCGCTTGGGCACGTCGGGGTCGGTGCGCGTGAGACAGATCGCGAAGTCGGAGAAGTGGGCCCAGGTGGTCCACACCTTCTGGCCGCTGATCACCCACTCCTCGCCGTCGCGCACCGCGCGCGTGGCGAGCGACGCGAGGTCGGAACCGGCGCCGGGCTCGCTGAGGAGCTGGCACCACTTCTCCTCGTTGCGCACGAGCGGCGGGAGGAAGCGCAGGCGCTGCTCCTCGGTGCCGTGGTTGAACAGCGGCGGCGCCACGCTGTTGATGCCGAGCGGGTTGAGCCGGCCGAGGTTGTACGGGGCGAGGACGTCGTCGGCCGCGCGCGCCTGCTCGATCGCGAGGTCGAGTCCCGAGTACTCGACGGGCCACGTCGGCACCGCGAGGCCGCTGTCGGCGAAGGTCGGGTACCAGGCCTCGTAGTCGGCCCGGGGGCGTACCGCCCGGATCGCGGCCCGCCCGCCCTGTGCCGCGGCCGCCCGCCACGGGTCCGGCACGTGCGCGTCGACCCAGTCGCGCACCGCCGCCCGCACGTCGTCGAGGGTGGTCGACCGATCGATCGGGACTCGGGTCATCGCTGTCGCCTCACGTCGGCGCCGGGACGCCCCACCCTATCGCCATTGCAATAGACCCGTCCCAAGGCTCCTTCTGGCGTCTCCTGCGCATCCATCCGCTGCGCCGGGGACGCAAGAAGGCGGCGCGGGGAGTTCCCCACGTCGTCACCGGTGGTCGGGTGGTGCCGCCGGACGCTCGCGCCGGAGCTCGTCGGGCTCCTTCGGGAGGTGCCGCAGACCCATCCACGCGAGCGCGGCCACGTGGGCCGCGGTCTCCTCGGGCGACATGGTCGGGTGCTCGCGCCACCACTGCGCGACGAAGCTCACCATCCCGACTAGCGCCTGCGAGTGCAGGGGCGCCAGCGCGGCGCTGTACTCGGCGCCGTACCCGGCGGCGAGGAGCTGCTCCTCCATGAGGGTGTCGACGCGTGATGCGACCTCGCTCAGGAGGTTGGAGTAGCCCGACGAGGTGGGTGCGTCGTGCACGAGCACGTCGAAGCCGTCGCGCCGGTCCTGGGCGTAGGTGATGAGGGCGAGCGCCGCGGCCTCGACCCGGGCCCGGGGCGAGCCCCCCGCGATGGCCGCGGTGATCCGGTCGACCACGTACTCGAACTCACGGTCGACGATGACCGCGTACAGGCCCTCCTTGCCGCCGAAGTGCTCGTACACGACGGGCTTGGAGATGCCGGCCCGCTCGGCGATCTCCTCGACGGAGGCGGCCTCGAACCCCTTCTCGGCGAAGACCGCCCGGCCCACCTCGACGAGCTGGTTGCGGCGCTCCAGGGCGGAGAGGCGGGTCCGCTTGCCGGTGGTCACGGCCCGACGGTAGCCCGCTTGGATACGGGACCGTAGGTTTCGGTAGCGTAGGTTACGTTACCGTAGGTTCAGGCGACCCCGAGGAGTGCCGTGACCGCTGCCCGCCCCGCCGTCCCCGCCGACCCCGCCCGCCCGGGGCGCACCGCCGACCCCGCCGCGGCACCCACCCCCGCCGGTCGGGACGACGTCCGCCGGAGGATTCGGGCCGACCTGGGACCGGACGCCTTCGCGCCCCGCCCCCGCCGGGCCCTGTGGTTCCTGCCACTGGCCGCGACGTCGGTCACCTGCCTGGCCCTCCTCGTGCGCGCGTCCCTCCCCTGGTACCTCGCGCTGCTCCTCGCGCTGGTGCTCGGCCAGACCCTCGCGGCCGGCGGATTCCTCGCCCACGAGGTGCTGCACGGCTCCGTGGTGCGCTCCCGCCGGCTCCAGACCTTCCTCGGCGGGATCGGCTTCCTGCCGATGGGGATCTCGCCCGGGCTCTGGCGGGTGTGGCACAACCAGATGCACCACGCGCACACCAACCGCGGGAGCGACCCCGACGCGTTCGGCACGCTGCGGCGCTACCGCCGGGCCCGGTCGACGCGGCTCGTCGTCCCGCTCGCGCCCGGCTCGGGCAACCCGCTGAGCGCGCTCTTCCTCGGCTACTGGTTCACCTTCCACGGGCAGGTGGTCCTGTGGCTGCAGTCGTCACGGGTGCGCGGCTTCGCGCGCCTCCGACGCGAACCCGCGATGGTCGCGGCCGTCGCCGTGCTCGCGACGTGGACCGCGATCGCGGTCGTCGCCGGGCCGGCGCGTGCGGTGTTCGCGGTGGGCGTCCCGCTCGTCGTCGCCAACACGATCACGATGGGCTACATCGCGACCAACCACTTCATGCGGCCGATGGCCACGAGCAACGACCCGCTCGACAACTCGATGTCGGTACGCACCTGGCGGGTGCTCGACCGGCTGCACTTCAACTTCAGCCACCACGTCGAGCACCACCTGTTCCCCACCATGAGCGGGGCCGAGACACCCAAGGTGCGGGCGTGGCTCCTCGCCCACGCACCCGACCGCTACGTGTGCCCGGCCCACGGCACCGCGATCGCCTACCTGTACCGGACGCCCCGGGTGTACCTCGACGCCCACACCCTGGTGAACCCGACCCGCACCCGGGGCCGGGCTCGGGCCCGGGTCGACACCGCCGAGCTCGCCCGGGTGCTCCGCTCCGGACGGCGCGCCCCCGCACCGATCCGGTAGAACGCCTCACGCGCACAACGCACAGGGAGGCGCCGTGACGACCGACCGCGTGTTCTACTCGAGCAGCGTGCACGACGAGGCGGAGATCGCCGCGGTCGTGGAGGTGCTGCGCTCCGGGCCCCAGGGTCTGTGGCCCGGGCGCCGGGTCAACGCCATGGAGCGGCGCGTTGCCGAGCTGTTCGGCAAGGGCCGCGGCGTGATGGTCAACTCCGGCTCGTCGGCGCTGTACCTCGCGGTCGAGCTGCTCGACCTCGAGCCCGGCGACGAGGTGGTGACCTGCGGGCTCACGTTCTCCACCGACATCGCGCCGATCGTGCGGGCGGGCGCGGTGCCGGTGCTCGTCGACGTGGAGCCCGACACCTACTGCGTCGACGTCACGCGCATCGAGGAGATGATCACGCCGCGCACGAAGGCGCTGCTGATGCCGAACCTCATCGGCAACGCGCCCGACTGGGACGCGATCCGCACGATCGCCGACCGTCACGACCTCGTCACCATCGAGGACTCGTGCGACACCCTGGGCCCCCGCCTCCGGGGGCGCCCCACCGGCGAGCGGTCGACGTTCACCGTCACCAGCTTCGCCAACTCGCACATCCTCACCTGTGGCGGCAACGGGGGGATGCTCCTGCTCGACGACGACGCGCTGCGCGACCGCGCGCTGATGCTCCGCCGCTGGGGTCGTCGCTCCGAGGTGCAGTTCTACGGCACCCGGCGGGGCGAGCACTCCTTCTGGGAGGACCTCGACGGCATCCGCTACGACAACCAGTTCATCTTCGACGAGCTGGGCTGGAACTTCGAGCCGTCGGAGATGGGGGCGGCGTTCGGTCTGGCGCAGCTCGACAAGCTCGAGGCCAACCTCGCCCGCCGGCGGCGCACGTTCGACCGCTACACCGAGTGGCTCGGCGACCACCGCGACCGGTTCACCCTCCCCCGCCAGACGGCCGACCTCGAGACTGCGTGGCTCGGCTACCCGCTCCTCATCGAACCGGACGCCGGGTTCGCCCGGCCCGACCTCCAGGCCCACCTCGACGGCCACGGCATCGACACCCGCACCATCTGGACCGGCAACGTCGCCCGCCAGCCGATGCTCGCCGGGCGGGAGGTGCGGGTCCCCGCCGACGGCCTGCCCCACGCCGACCGGGTGATGGAGGCCGGAATGCTCCTGCCGCTGAGCCACGCGATCGACGACGCCACGCTCGAGTTCGTGCTCGACACCCTCGGCGCCCTCCTCGCAGGCTGATCACCGGCCCGGCGCCCTACGCTCGGCGCGGACAGGGAGCGAGGATGATGAGCGAGCCCGAAGACCGCACCGTCGTCGTGACCGGCGGCGCCGGATACATCGGCAGCCACACGTGCGTCGTCCTGCTCGAGGCGGGCTGGCGCGTGGTGGTGATCGACAACCTCGACAACTCGAGCGAGGTCGCGATCGACCGGGTGCGAGAGCTCACCGGCGCCGACGCCGACCGGTGCGCGTTCGTCGAGGGCGACATCCGCGAGCCCGCCGACCTCGACCGCGCGTTCGCCGTCGGCGACGCCGCGGCGGTCGTGCACTTCGCCGGGCGCAAGGCCGTGGGCGAGTCGGTCGACCACCCCCTCTGGTACTACGACCACAACGTCGGCGGCACCGTGTGCCTGCTCGAGGCGATGCAGCGCCACGGCGTGCGCGACCTCGTGTTCTCGTCGTCGTGCACGGTGTACGGCGAGCCGGAGGGGGTGCCGATCACCGAGGGCATGCGCGTCGGGGCACAGAGCCCCTACGGGCGCACCAAGCTGATCATCGAGGAGATGCTCGCCGACGTCGCCGCGTCGGAGCCGGGCTGGCGCGTCGCGCTGCTGCGCTACTTCAACCCGGTGGGCGCGCACCCGAGCGGCCGCATCGGCGAGGACCCCGTCGGCATCCCCAACAACCTGATGCCGTACATCATGCAGGTGGCGGTGGGCCGCCGCGACCACCTCACCGTGAACGGCGACGACTACCCAACCCCCGACGGCACGTGCATCCGCGACTACCTGCACGTCGTCGACCTCGCCGAGGGCCACCTCGCCGCGCTGGACCACATCGACCGCCTCGACGGCGCGATCGCGGTCAACCTCGGCACGGGAGTGGGCAGCTCCGTGCTCGACGTCGTGCACGCCGCCCGCGCCGCCACCGGCCAACCGATCCCCTACGAGGTCGGCCCCCGGCGCGCCGGAGACGTCGTGGCCGCGTGGGCCGACCCCACGGCGGCCGCCGAGCTCCTCGGCTGGCGGGCCACCCGCACGCTCGACGAGATGTGCGCCGACCACTGGCGCTGGCAGGCGACGAACCCGGCGGGCTACGCGTCCTGACCGCGATCGGGGGCCGCGCCCGCCCGCACCGCCTCCCACTCGCCGATCATCGTGGCGAAGGTCATCGGGTTGTAGATGTCCTCCTGGTAGGAGAACCGTCCGTCGCCCGCGTACTTCACCAGGCTGAAGTTGTAGGCGCGGTGGACCGAGCCGTCTCCGGGGTCCTCCATCACCGACCACGCCTGGAACACGATCCAGCCCCGCTCGTCGTCGACGATGTGCCACTCCACCGGGAACGTCGCGATGCAGTTCCCCGGGTAGTCCTCGACCATCGACCGCCGGTAGAAGGCGAGGACCTCGGAACGTCCGTGCATCTCACCCACCAGGTGCTCCTTGTAGAAGCAGTCCTCGGTGAAGTGGTCGGCGAAGCGGGTCCAGTCGCCGGTGTCGGCGCCGTGGGCCGCCGCGTCGAGGTACGCGGCGAAAGCGCCTTCGAGCTCGTCGCGACTCCACTGTCCCATCGTGATCGTCCCCCTCGTGTGCCGTGGTGGTTGCGGCACCGTACTCCTCCCCGCACGGGGGCCGGTCACGGGGTGAGGACGGGGTGAGGACGGGGGTCGCCCGCATCGTCGACCCCCGCGGCCGCTAGGTTCACCGGATGGCCGACTCCAAGCCCGTCATCACCGTCCCCGACGCCGAGCCGCCCGCCGAGCTCGTGATCGAGGACCTCGAGCTCGGCACCGGCGACGAGCCCGTCCAGGGACTCGGCGTGACCGTCCACTACGTGGGCGTCGCCTGGAGCACCGGGCAGGAGTTCGACTCCTCGTGGGACCGCAACGACCCGCTGCAGTTCGGCTTCGGCGTGGGCCAGGTCATCCAGGGCTGGGACGAGGGC
>Ga0194132_10004425_pt1 | contig 23851 bp, 19 predicted proteins | sample TA2KigOf80mmetaG_FD_148612 | JGI IMG/M metagenome (GOLD analysis project Ga0194132, IMG submission 148612) | Freshwater microbial communities from Lake Tanganyika, Tanzania - TA2015054 Kigoma Offshore 80m | ecosystem: Environmental > Aquatic > Freshwater > Lake | place: Tanzania: Lake... | reverse complement strand
CATGAAGCGCAGTTCACCTTTGGCGGTGATGGCCGACAACATGTTGACCTTGGCCCGTTTGGCACTCCGCTGCACCACTGGAGTTTGCCCCTTCTTGCCCCAGGTTGTCCCGCTATGGTAATCGCTCCGTACGCTGGATTCATCGCCAAAATAGATGGCCGCGCCTAGTTGTTGCGCTTCGGCTCGAATCGCGGGGTATTCGTGCTTCCGCCAATACTCCACCCGCGCCGGATCCTGCTCGGTGGCCCGGAACAATGGCCGCTGACACGTCAATCCCATCTGCGCCAGCAGACGTCCCACGCTCGTCAGGCTCAGTTTCAGTCCGAACTCCTCCCGCAGCACCGCCTGGATCAACTGCCGCGTCCATAGAGCGAACTCGAATCGGAACTGCGCCGGACTCTTGCCCACCACCGTCTCGTACAACCATTTCATCGATAGACCAGCGTCATCAACTGTTCGGCGGCTTCATCGCTTCCGGACTTGAGTTCCTGAAGCAGCGACGTGAACACGTTCGAAGGGGCAGGGTTCATGGAGGGCGGCCTGTCCCTTAGAGAATAGCACCCGTTCTAGGGCTCCACCACACCAAAGGGCAACGCATTGCCCGGGGCGCTGGTGGCGGCGCCCACCGTGGTCCTGACGGCGGCCGTGGCGGGGGTGCCGGGCAGGAATCCCGCCGGGATGCGGAACCAGTGAATGATGCCTTCGTTGCGCGTGGGGGTGGTGCAACCGACCGTTGCATTGACGTTGACCGCGCCGGAGGCATCGGTTCCGGTGAGAACAGCGGCGGCTTTCACCAGGTCGGTACCGAAGGCGCTGACACCCAGCAATTGGCCCGGCGAGGCAACATTGGTTTCGGCCACCATCAGGGCGCCGTTCCCACACGGCAGTCCGCCGGTGACACGGTACAGCTTGCGGGCCTGAGGCGGCGAAGGCTGTGCGCGCAATTCGATGGAAACCTGATTGCTGACGATGCCCCCCTGCATCACCCGGAACGTGCCGGTGCCGGTGAGCGCGGGAGCGCGGAAGTAGAGGATTGCCGGATTCGAGACGCCGGCGAGCACCAGGGAATTTTGGGTGACGCCGCCGATGGTAACCGGCACCGTGGGCAGCACGAATGAAGCTGCCATGAGGTTGCGGCCACGGGCGACGAAGAGTTGTCCCTGGCCGCCGGCCCCCAGAGCCGCGGTGGCCTGGCCTTCCAGCAGAACCGACTCGATGATGGGCCCTTCGACGACCAGCCCGCGCACAGCGGTGGCCGTGGCGCCGGTGGAATCAATGACGCGGGCGGTAAACGTGAAGGAGCCGGCCTCAACCGGGATGCCCTCCACCAGACCGGAGCGGGTGAGGGCGAGGCCCTGAGGCAGGCGGCCGGAATCGAGTGTGAACACATAGGGGGCAACGCCACCGGTGGCCCGCAAGGCATGGGAGTAGCGTGCGCCGGCGCCGCCCTGCGGCAGTTCACCTTCGATGGCCAGCGGTGTGATGAGACTGGTGACGGTGAACATAGTCGAAGCCACGAGATTGGACGCCGCGGCGCCCGTGGCCGCGGCCTGGAAGAAGCCCGTCGTGGGACGGTTCAGGCTTAGCATGGGGAACACCGCGATGCCGTCGGCACCGGTGACAGCGGCGGTAGTGCCTTGGAGGCTGAGGCCGGTCACGGCCAGGCTCGGCTGGTAGACGATAGCGAGGGGGATGCCCGGGAGGGGCTCGCCGGCTGTGGAACGAGCCCGGGCGGATACGTTGAACCTGGCGCCCACCGTGGTGTTCGCCGGCTGTTGCACGAACTCGACGTCGAAGCGGACGATGTTCAGATTGAACTGGCGACGGCCCTCGGGCACTCCGGCGAATTGGGCGCTGTCAACACGCGCGGTGAACGTGAACAGGCCCAGCGAGAGGGGACGCCCGTTGATCAGGCCGCCTTGGCTGAGCGTGAGCCCGGGGGGCAGTTCGCCGCCTTGAATGCTCCAGCGCTGGCCGCCGGCGCCACCCTGGGCGTTGAGTTGGACGCTGTACTCCTGCGCCAGGCCGACGTGGCCCACCGGCAGATTGGGGGTGTTCAGAATCTGGAAGGCGGCCGGCACGCCCACGACAATGCAAAGTTCCCGGGAGCGGCTGACCTGGGAGTCCGTGGCGGAGATATCGAAGCAGAAGCGTCCGGTGGACGTGGGGGTGCCCGAGAACATTCCCGTGACGGCCAATTGGATGCCGGGTGCAAGCGGCCGTGCGCCGGTGCGTGCCCAGTTGACCACGCCGATGCCGCCCACCGAACTGAGTGAAGCATTGTACGGGGTGCCGGCCACACCCGAGGGCAGCATGGTAGTGAGTATGGCAAGCGATGAGGTATCGACCGGGTTGGTGGTGTTGCCCTGCAGCAGATCCGACGAGTTCACGGCCTGGCTGGTGATGACGGCAGTGAACGTTGAGGCCGGATTGAAACTCTGGTTGGACGACTTGTCGGGGTTGAGGACGCGCAGCGTGATGCGGCCTTCTTCCAGCGGAGCCAGGGTGATGGTGGCGTTGTCGAACGCGGCGTTGGTGATGCTTGGATTGGTCAGTTCCGCGGCGCTGGTGAACTGGAAATAGGGGATGTTCAGGATGAGCCGCAGGTGTTCTTCGGTGACGATGGAGCAATCCTGGTTCACGGGCGTCTTGTAGACCTTGTGGACGATAATCTGGCCCTGGAAGTTGGGCGGCAGGCTCCCCGTGAGCAGGGTTTTCAGGCTATAGGACATGGTGGTGTTGCCTTCATTGAAGACGGACCATGTGACATCCTTCAATTCGGCGCCATCGAGCGTCGGATTGGTGATGTTCGGATTGGTGATGTTCGGGTTCGTGATGTTCGGGTTGGTGATGTTCGGATTCGTGATATTCGGATTCGTGATGTTGGGGTTGGTAATGTTCGGGTTGGTGATGTTGGGGTTGATGATATTGGGCGCGGCGACGCTACGGTTGGTGATGTTGGGGTTGGTGATGTTGGGGTTGATGATGTTCGGGTTGGTGATGTTCGGGTTGGTGATGTTCGGGTTGTAGGTCTCGTTGGTGATGTTCGGCATCGGCGGGTTGGCGGGGTCGAAATTGATCCATTGGACGCCATTGAAGCCGCCTGGGACAGGCGGGCCGCCCACGGCCACAATCTCGATGATGTCGATGCGCAAGGGGGCATAGGCGGCGGTGGAACTCAGGAAAACCGGCCGCGACACGGTGGAGTTCGCGGGTACGGGAACGTCGAGTTGGGTGAGCAGGACCATGCCCATGCCATTGGAGACCTGCGTGAAGCTGGCGCGCCCGCCGGGCGGCTGGTTGGCGATCCGCAGGCGGAAAACCTTGTTCGTGCCGGTGGGATTGGTCAACTGGATGATGAAGGAGCGCGGAAACTGCGCGACGAGCGGCTTGTGGTTCACCGGGATGGTGACGGCGATGCCGTCGAAAATGGGCGCGATGTAGATATTCTGATTGCGCATGCCGGTGCGAAACGCTTCGCAGGCCGGGCGCTGTTCGCTCGAGGAGAAGGTGCTGCCGTTGATGGGTGGCGCGGCGGGCGTGTACTTGGTCCAGTCGCCATCCAGGGGCGGACGGACATCGCGGTTGTCCGTCCAGACGGAATAGAAGACGGTGGAGGGATCGGGCGCTGTGTTGAAGCGCCACGCGCCGCCTTCGAACACGAACGTCTTGGTGAAGTGATCGATGTAGTCGCCCATGAAGGCGCGGGTGCCGCCGCCGAACATCGGGTAGTTTGGCGGGTTGTACTGAAGCTGCTCGACGGGCAGTTTGCCATCCGGTCCAGGCTGAGCGCCGGGCAGCGTACCGAAGGCGTACTTGGAAACACGCGCGGTGGTAAACACGGGCGCGGGTCCGGCGGGGGCCTGCGCGACGCGGACATCCAGGGTCTGGCGGCGTTTGATGGGCAGCAGGGTAGGACCGGCGGGTCCGACGGGCCCGGGCACCGCGTCCATGATGACACCGTTGAATACGCGATCCATCTGTTCGGCGGTGGGCGGGTTGGCCGACTCGGGTGGCACGGAGGCCAGTTCTCCGGTGTACTTCCTGGTTTCAACGAACGGACCGGGCGCTGTACCGGTGATGTAGCCTTGCGTCTGGGTCTCGCGCAGATCGTAGTAGGTGATGGAGAGCTTGCCAGCCGCAAAGACAGCCGCGGGCATGATCTGATGACCGCGGAATCCAGGCGGGTTGTCCACGGGGATCGGATTGCCCCAGGAGTTGCCGCCATTGGTTGAGACGCTCACAACCACGCGGGCATCGGCGCCGGGACCCGAGCCGCGCTGGCTCCAGGCCGCGTAGATGTTGCCGTCGCCATCGACCGCCATCGTCGGCAGGGAGTTGGTACGGAAGCTGATGTAGGTGGAGCCCTGATCGAAGGGCGAAAACTCGCGGATGACGGTGGGCGCGCTGAACGTGAGGCTGCCGAAGGGAGCCTTCGAAAAGACCATCTCGGCCTTGCCGGCGCCGAGCGGAAGGTAGAATCGCCGCCAGATGAGGTAGACGTCGCCATTGGCGGGATTGACGACCACCACGGCGCCCTGGTTCACGTATTGAGCGGTGTAGCTGGCGACGAGCACGGCTTGGCTGTAGGTGCGGCCGCAATCCGACGACCTCTTGAGGTAGATGCTGCCCAAGCCTTCCGAGTCCTCGGCGCTATTCTGCTCAAACCGCGTGTAGGCGACATAGAGATTTCCGGCCGGAAAGGTGGATTGGGTGACGCCGGAACCGACGGTGCACGAAGGCGCGCCCGCGCGGGGGACATCCACCGCCAGCCACGGCTTGTCGATGAAGACGCCGGTGTGGCCGATGATCTCGGCGGTGTCGACGGTGTTGGTATCCAGATATTGAATGGTCTCGCCGGACTCGGAGTTGTTGTTGTCGACAAAGCGGGAGACAAAGAGCAGGCTGCGCGCCGGCAGACCGGTTTGCACGCGGTCAAAGACAATGCCCGTGTAGTAGAACATGCCGCTGGTTCCCGCCCGAACCACCGGGTCCGCTCCGGCCTGGTAGCCTCCAGCGGGGGTGGAGGCACGGCTGGCCGCACTGTCCTGGGGGAAACCGGGGAGCAGAGTGCTGGTCCAGGTCTGGCCGCCGTCGTGGGACTTGAAGACACCCAGCCAGGCGTCGCCGGTCGATTTGCCGGGAAGGCCAGGGATATCCACCGCGCGATAATCGTTGGCGCCGGCCAGCAGGTGCAGGGGATTGCGGCTTGAGACGGCTCCCGAGGGCTCGTCCTGGCGCTGCACGTAGGCGTCACCGAACGGAAAGGTGGTGCCGGAGACCATGTTGACGCAGGGCTCCACCCGCGCCACCGGCAATCTCGCACCGTAGCGGCGACCCCGGTTGGGTCCCGGCGAAATCCAGAATCAAGGCAAAACGCCGTTGACGTTCTCACCCGGAATCTGCGCGATGGCCGGCATGGAACCGGCGCACAACCCAAGCACAAATCCAAACCATCTTGACCCTAGCGGCCTTGAATTTAGCTGCTCCACCTTACCTCCACCGGCCGGACAGGGCGCGGTTCGACAGACCGCACCACCTTGACATAGTAACGCGGGCACGGCGGCGTTTCAAGCTCTGGCAGTACTATGAGTTAGCCTGCGGAACACCAGCTAACTCGCAGAACAGCAGTTGAGCCCGCGAACCTGGATGCACAGTGGCATCTTGACACTGTAGTGGCATCAGGAGGCCATTTCATTTCAACTCGCCCAATGCCTTGTTGCAGCCGGCGGGCGGGGACACGGCACGAGAGCAGGCAAAGGGCGGGCAGGCAAAGTACAATCGAAGGCTGGGACCCCTGTCCGCCGCCATGCACCGACTCCTCGTATTTGCCCTCTTCCTTGGTTTTTCGACGGCTGGAGAAGCCGCGCTTCGGGCCGGTGCGGCGCGCCGGGTGATCACGCCCGATCCCCAGAAACACGGCCCTATCTACCTGGCCGGGTTCGGCCAGAACCGTGTGGCGGCGGGGACTCATGACGACCTGTACGTGCGATGCCTGGCGCTGGCCGCAGGCGGCCGGCCGGTGGTTCTGTGCGGCGTGGATTCCATCGGCCTGTTCTGGGAGGATGTGCAGAAGATCAGGCAGCAGGCTTCGGCCCGGATCAAAGGCGGGGCCGACATTGTGATCGCCGCCACGCACACCCATCAGGCACCGGACACGATGGGCCTGTGGGGGCCGAAGGCGGGCGCCAGCGGACTGAATGAAGCCTACAACGCGTTTGTGGTGGAGCGGGCGGCCGAGGCTGCCGCGGCGGCCGCCACGGGGATGCGCCGGGCCCGCATCAAGCTGGCCCGCGACCGGTCAAACGAACTGAAAGGGTTCATCAACGATACCCGGCCGCCGGTGGTAAATGACCATGAACTGATCGTGCTGGCCGCGCTGGACCGGCGGGGCCGCCCCATCGGCACGCTGGTGAACTGGGCGAATCATCCGGAAGCGTTAGGGTCGAAAAACACGCTAGTGACGGCGGATTATCCAGCCACGCTCTACGCGAAGATGGAAACGCTGTTTGGCGGTGTGTCGGTGTTCATGAACGGCGCGATCGGCGGTATGCAATCGCCGCTTGGGGCCAAGTATCGGGACCCCAGAACGCGCGAGTGGACGGAACCGGACAGCTTCCGCCATGCCGAAGTGATCGGCGAAAAGCTGGCGCAACTGGCGGTGGATGCGCTGGAAGTGAAGCGGCCCGTTTCGGTGGATTCGGTGGAGTACCGGGAGAAGGTGATCGAGATTCCGATCACAAACCAGGGATTCGTGCAGGCCGAAGCGGCCGGCCTGTACAAAGGCCGCAAACCGCGAGGGCCGGGCGGCGCGGCGGCCGCGCCCGTGGGGTACCTGCGCCTTTCGGACGGGAAACGGCCGGTGCTTGAGGCCGCGCTGGTGCCGGGCGAGTTGTACCCCGAACTGAGTGTAGGTGGTGTTCAGAAGTACCCCGAGGCAGATCATGCCGGCGCGGGCGTTGAGCCGGCGCTGAAGAATCTGATGACCGCGCCGTACCGCATGCTGTTCGGCCTGGCGAATGATGAGATCGGCTACATCATTCCGAAGGCCGAATGGGACGAGCAGGCGCCGTGGTTGAACGGGGCGCCCAGGCGATGGTACGGGGAGGTGAATTCGGTGGGACCGGAGGCTGCTCCGCGCATTGCCGAGGCGTTCGCGGATCTGGCACGGAACGCGGGCCGCCATCCGCGCTAAGATATCCCTGATGCGTACCGCGAAATTCGCGTCGATTTTATCGACCATGGCGCTGATCTCCTGCTCCGGCCCGAAGGAACCACCGGTTGTCTCCAAAGTGAAGAAGGAAGCCTTTGGCAGCACGGCATCCGGCCAGCCGATTGACATTTACACGCTGCGTAACGCGGCGGGCTTTGAGGCTCGGATCATGAGCTACGGCGGCATCGTCGTGTCGCTCAAGACCCCGGACAGAAACGGCCAGTTCGCCGACGTCACACTGGGATTCGACAGCGTCACGGGGTACACCGGCACGCACCCCTATTTCGGCGCCCTGGTGGGCCGCTACGGGAACCGGATCGCAAACGGCACCTTCCAGATCAACCAGGTGTCGTATATCCTGGCGAAGAACAACGGCGTGAATGCGCTGCATGGCGGTGAACGCGGTTTCGATAAGCGCGTGTGGGCCGTTCAGGAGGTGACCTCCAGCCCGGATCCGGCCATTGAACTCACCTACGTGAGCGGCGACGGCGAGGAGGGCTATCCGGGCAACCTCACCACCACCGTACGGTACACAGTAACGCCGGCCAACGAGCTTCGCATCGAATACAACGCGACCACGGACCGCGACACGGTTCTCAACCTGACCAACCACGCCTACTTCAACCTCAAGGGTTCAGGCGATATCCTGAAGCATGAGATGCAGATCGCGGCGGACCGGTTCACGCCCATCGATGACGGTCTCATTCCCACCGGTGAGTTGAAAGCCGTCAAGGGTACGCCGTTCGACTTCACGGCCGCAAAGGCCATCGGCAAGGACATCAACGCCAACGACGAGCAGATCAAGCGGGGCAAAGGTTACGACCACAACTTCGTGCTGAACCAAGAACCCGGCAAAGTGGGCCTGGCGGCGCGCGTGCGCGAGCCGGAAACGGGCCGGGTGATGGAAGTGCATACCGATCAGCCCGGCGTGCAATTTTATTCGGGCAACTTCCTGGATGGATCCATCAAGGGCAAGGGCGGCGCGGTCTACGAACAGAGGGCCGGATTCTGCCTGGAGACTCAGCACTTCCCCGATTCACCGAACAAGCCGGATTTTCCCACCACTCTGCTGAAACCCGGTGAAACGTTCAAATCCACCACCGTCTACAAGTTTTCGGCGGAGAAGTAAACCGGCTACCCTGGAATTGTGAAGCCGGAAGCTTCATCCATGCGGCGGCTGGTGGACGAACTGGCCAGTCTGGAGGACCGGTTACGGGACGGCGGCGGAGCACGGGGCATCGCCAGGCAACACGCCGGCGGCAAGCTCACGGCCCGTGAGCGAATCGCCCGTCTGAACGACCCGGGTGCTCTGTTCGTCGAGATCGGCCTGCTGGTGGCCCATGACCGGTATGAGGGCCAGGCGCCGGCGGCTGGCGTGGTAACCGGCTTGGTGCGCGTGGAAGGCCGGCCCGCTGTGGTAGTGGCCAACGACGCCACTGTGAAGGCGGGTGCCTGGTGGCCCGAGACCATCGCCAAGATCCTCCGCGCGCAGGAGATCGCCATGCGGAACCGCGTGGCGATCGTCTATCTGGTGGATTCGGCGGGCGTGAATCTGCCGTATCAGGACGGCATCTTCCCCGGCCAGTATGGGGCCGCCAGAATCTTCCACTACAACTCACTGATGCGCAGGCGGCTGCGGGTGCCCCAGATCGCGGCCGTGATGGGACCCTGCATCGCGGGCGGCGCCTATCTGCCGGCGCTGAGCGACGTGATCATCATGGTGGAAAACACCAGCTTCATGGGCCTGGGTGGCCCGAATCTGGTGAAGGGCGCCACCGGGCACGCCATCGACGCCGAGAGCCTGGGCGGGGCGGCGCTGCACACCAAGGTGAGCGGCGTGGCGCACTACCGGGCCGCGAACGACACGGAGTGCATCGCGATGATCCGGGCCCGGTTTCGCGATCTGCCGGCGGGCCCGCGAATTCACGGCACACCGCCATCGCGGCCCATGGAGCAGCTTTACGACCTGATGCCCTCCGATCATCGCCTGCCGTATCCTTCGCCGGAACTGCTGGAGTGCCTGCTGGATGGCGGCGGCTGGGTTGAGTTTCAGCCCGAATACGCCCCGGAAATGCTTTGCGCCGAAGCGCGGCTGAACGGACGCGCCGTGGGAGTGCTGGCCAACCGGCGCGGCTTTCTGAAGGCTGGCGGCAAGCCGCGAATCGGCGGAATCATTTACCAGGAGACCGCGCGCAAGGCCGCCTACTTCGTCGAGGCCATGGAGCGGTTGGGCAAGCCCCTGCTCTACGTACAGGACGTTTCAGGCTTCATGGTAGGCGCCGACTCCGAAGCCGCCGGCATCATACGGGCCGGGGCTGAGATGGTGGAAACCATGGCCTGCGCCACGGTGCCGAAGATCGTGCTCACGGTCAACCACGCCAGCGGCGCCGGCTACTATGCGATGGCCGGTCAAGGGTTCGATCCGCATTTCACGTTCTCCTGGCCGACGGCCCGAATCGGTGTGATGGAGGGCGATTCCGCCGTGCAGGCGGTGCACGGCACCGAGTTGCAGAAGTATCAGGCGGCTGGCGAGGCTCCGCCGGCGGAACTGGAAGCGCGGATGGCGGCGACGCGGGCCGATTACGAACGGTGGCTCGACGCCAAGTATGCCGCCGCGCGAGGGCATTGCGACGCGGTGATCGACCCGCTGGCGACGCGCCGCGTTCTGGATGCGGCGTTCGAGATGGCCTGCTGGCACGGACACCGCGAGCATCTGGCCGTTGAGTTGATGGGAGGCGAGGCATGATCAGGATCGCCAATGGGCAAGGTTTTTGGGGTGACTGGCTGGAAGCGCCGGTGCGGTTGGTGGAGGACGGCCCGGTGGACTACCTGATCCTCGATTATCTGGCCGAGATCACGATGTCGATCGTGCAGAAGCAAAAGCTGGAGAATCCCGCTCTTGGATATGCCCGGGACTTTCCCCCGCTCATCGCACGCATCGCGCGGCGGATTCGCGAACGGAACATCCGGGTGGTGGCGAACGCGGGCGGAGTGAATCCACGCGCCTGCGCGCGGGAGATCCGGCGCCTGTGCCCGGATCTCCGGGTGGCCGTTGTCGAAGGAGATGACATCTATCCGCGGCTGGATGAGATGTTGGGCCGGGGCGTGGAACTGAGAAACATGGAGACCGGCGCGCCGCTCGACCAGGTGCGCGACCGGGTTCTGAGCGCGAACGCCTACATCGGGGCCTTTCCCTTGGCCGAAGCCCTGGCCACCGGCGCCGATGTGGTGGTGGCGGGCCGGTGTACCGACACGGGGCTGGCGCTGGCGCCGATGATCCATCGCTTTGGCTGGACCGAAACGCAGTGGGATCTGCTGGCCGCGGGCACCATTGCCGGGCACATTGTGGAATGCGGAGCGCAGTGTACAGGCGGGAACTGCCAGGTGGATTGGACCAGCATTCCGGATTTCGCCAACATCGGCTACCCGATCATTGAGGCGGAGCCCGATGGCAGCTTTGCCATCACCAAGCATCCTGGCACCGGCGGGCGCATCAACAGCCACGTGGTGAAGGAACAGCTTCTTTACGAACTGGGCGACCCTCGCGCCTACATCACACCCGACTGCGTGGCCGACTTCACCAGCATTCGCCTCAGCGATGACGGCCCGGACCGCGTCCGCCTCACCGGCATCCGGGGCGGGCCGCGTCCGCCGATGCTCAAAGTATCCGCCAGCTATACCGACGGCTGGAAGGCGATCGGAACCCTGGTCTATAGCTGGCCCGATGCGGTGGCCAAGGCTCAAGCGGCGGACCGCATAGTACGCGAGCGCCTGAGACGTCTGGGGCTGGCGTTCGACGCACTCCACACCGAGTTTCTCGGCGCCGGCGCGTGCCACGGACCGGCGGCCGTGCCCGCGGCCGACCCGCCCGAAGTGCAGTTGCGAATCGGCGTGCGCGGCCAGGATCGAAAAGCCGTGGAGCGGTTCACACGCGAGTTGATCCCCCTGGTCTTGAACGGCCCTCCCACGGCCACGGGCTTTGGGGACGGTAAACCGCCCGTGCGCGAGATTGTGGCCTATTGGCCGGCCCTGGTGCCGCGTGAAGAGATTGTCACGCGGGTGGAGGTGGTGGAATGAGGATCGAGTTGGGGCGAATCGCACACGCCCGTTCCGGGGACAAGGGCGACATGGCGAACGTGGGGGTCATCGTCTATGACGAACGGCACTACCCGGTGATTGAGCGGGAAGTGACGGCGGAACGGGTGAAACAGCATTTCGGCGCACTGGTGGAGGGCAGCGTAAAGCGGTATGAACTGCCGAACCTGGGTGCGTTGAATTTTCTGCTGGAAGGGTCGCTGGGCGGAGGAGGCACGCTTTCGCTGCGGGTGGACGCGCAGGGCAAGACGTTTGGAGCGGCGGTCTTGAGAATGGAGATCGATGTGGCTGAGGAGGAGTTGTGAGCGGCCTGGTGACCAGCAGCGAGGGGCGCGTCCTGCGCCTGACGCTGGACCGGGCCGAAAAGCGGAACGCCCTTTCCACGCCCCTCTGCGCGGCCATTGTGGAAGCCTGCGAAGAAGCCGATCAGGACCCGGGCGTGGGGGCCATTCTGCTGGAAGCCCGCGGGCCTGTTTTCTGCTCCGGTATGGACCTCACCGAGGTGATGGAACCGGGAATCTTCGAGCGCACCGTGGTCCATGAGCAGTTGTTCACCCTGGGTGCGCGCCTGGCGACCCCTATTGTGGCCGCGGTGCAGGGGCCGGCGCTCGCCGGGGGCACCGGGCTGGTGGCGAACGCCCATGTGGTGATTGCGGCGCAAGGCGCCCAGTTCGGATTGACCGAGGTGCGCATCGGACTCTGGCCGTACGTGATTTATCGCGCCCTCTCAGCCGCGCTGGGAGACCGCCGCACACTGGAGTTGAGCCTGACGGGCCGGATCTTCTCCGTGAACGACGCCCGGGACTGGGGCCTGGTGCATGAGGTTGTACCGGTGATCGAACTGGACGACCGCGCGACCGCGGTGGCGCAACATCTTGCGAATCTGCCGGGCTCGGTGATCGCGCGCGGTCTGACGTTCGTGCGGCAGGCCCGCGGACTCGATCATGACGATGCGGGCCGTCTGGCGCGGGAAATGCGTGCGGCGAACTTCGCCAGCGAGGATTTCGAGGAAGGCGTGCGGGCGTTTACCGAAAAACGCCGGCCGGCGTGGCCGTCGAATGCCGGAGGGTGATGCCTACTTGCGCGCCGTGGCGTCCAGTTTGATCGGCACCTTGAGCAGCATCGGCTTGCCCGGTTCCGCCGCGACTCGATAAAGGGTCTGCGGCGCCGGATCATCGCGGGTGAGAAGAGTGGCCGGATCGGCGCCGGCCGCCTTTTCCGCCGGCGTCCAAGCTTTCCCTGCCCCACCCTCCATCTCCCAGCGTTCGGCCTGAACGTGAAACTTGTTCTCCCACTCCGCCATCTGCTCTTCCCGAACCGGCATTGGGTCGCGGCCCACCCGGAGATTCGGCAGGGGCTCCGGCGTAATCATCACGGAAAGCAACTCACTCACCTGATCGGGGCGGCTCTTGCGCACACGGAAGTGGTTCGGGCGATCCCGCTGATCGGGAATCTCGATGAGCCGGCCGGCGGCTACGGCGTTGTCCCCCTGACGGGTCAGGTAGTTCGGATAGATGAGGTACGGCTGGCTGGTCTTGCCATCGCCATACTGTTCGCGGTCGAAGACGTAGAGGTAGCCGGTGCGCGGGACCTCCACGGTCACGCGAACACGGTCGCCTTCGGCGAGCGGAGTATCCGCCTCCACGCGTTCCGGAATGTAGGCGATTTCGTCCTTCGAGTCCTCATCCAGGATGAGAAGCCTGGTGTTTGGGTCATCCAGCGCCGAAGCGCGCCGCAGGCGCCAGAAGGTAAGCCCCAGCACTTCGGGCCTGCTGGTGGCGGACGCCTGCGTCAGGCCGGGTATGACCGCCACCGGCGCGGGAGGCGCAGGCGCGGGCTTATACCGGATGGGGCGCGCAGCCGGTTTGGGTGCCTTCGAGGCCGGGCGGACGGAGGTATCCCAGAGAATCCTGGTCCCTTCGTGGCCCTGTTGGGCAAGCGCGACCAGAAGCAGCGCGGCTCCAGCGATCCAAATGCTCATGAGCACCTTCCATTACCAATAGCGTATCCGGCGGGGTCCGGCACCTCACCAACCGCTCCAGACCAGGGCGTGGAACCGCCGGCGAACGGAGAAACCCAGGCTAACGTATAGATTCCGGGCGGCTTCGTTCGCCTGAGTCACGGTGAGCGTGACGCAACGGCATCCGGCCCCGGCAGAGCCATCCAGCGCCAGCCGCATCAATTCATAGCCCAGGCGGCGGCCCCGGTACGCGGGGGCAACACAGATCTGGGCGACGTGGGCCACGCCTGGGGCGATCATGGTGGACACCACCACGCCGGCCAGCCGGCGCGTGGCGGGGTCCAGGGCAGCCCAGGAGGCAGAGGGCAGAAACGTTCCGCAGCCGGGGTAATTCAGGAGGGTGCTCAGGAACTGGTGCGCTCCGGCAGACGATTCGTATTGATCATTGATACCACTATCGCAGTGCCCCACGTAGGATTCGGCGATCAGCGTGGCGGTAGCGGCAATGCGTCCGCGGGCCCAGGGGAGGAACTCAAAGCCAGGGGTTGAAGGCGGCGCTGGAAGCCGCAGTTGATGGGTCTCCAGGTACTCCCGGCTGTGCGTACGCAGATAGGCCGCCCCCGGAAATCCCGCTTCCGGCTCGGATTGCATCATGAGCAGTTGCGATTCGATGCGCCGCAGGCCGCCGCGTCCTCGCAGGGCCGCCAGCGCGGCATCCAGCAGCAGATATTCAAGCGCACGGCTGGCCACGGAACGGCGAACGAACAGTCCACCCACCAGGCCCTTGGCGCCATCCACCACCCAGTAGGTGTAGCCCGCGGCATCCCGTCCACACCACAGAACCTTTCCCTCAAGCGCACCCGCCACGGCGTGTTCCCGCAGCAGCCGGGCCGAATCCTGGAAATCCCAACCGAGATCCTGCCCCCAGGCCCGCACTTCTTCATCCAGCAGGGCGTCCAGTGCCCCGGGCGAGGTGCGTTCCAGGTCCGTGAGGACGGGGCTCACAGATCCGATGCGAGGAAGTGCTTGAGGGACCGCATGGCTTGGCGCGTCCGGTGGTTGTTCTCGATCAGCGCAAACCGGACGTGCCCTTCGCCGTGGGGTCCGAAACCGATGCCAGGCGCCACCGCCACCAGCGACTTCTCCAGCAGGCGCTTGGAGAACTCAAGTGAGCCCAGATGCCGGAACTTCTCCGGGATGGGCGCCCAAAGGAACATCGACCCCTTGGGAGGCTCCACCGGCCAACCGGCGCGATTCAGGCCTTCCACCAGCACGTCGCGGCGCTTCTGGTACATATCGCAGATCTTGCGGGTTTCATCCTCGCAGTCGCGGAGTGCCATGATGGCGGCAATCTGCAGGGGCTGAAAAACGCCGTAATCCAGATAGCTCTTGATGCGCGCCAGAGCGTGAATCATCTTGCGGTTGCCCAGGCAGAACCCGATGCGCCACCCCGCCATGTTGTAGCTCTTCGACATGGAGAAGATCTCCACCGCGTACTCCTTGGCCCCTTCCACCTGCAGAATGCTGGGAGCCTTGTAGCCGTCGAAACAGAGGTCGGCGTAGGCGAAATCGTGAACCACCATGGTGCCGTGGCGGGCGGCCAGGGCGATGATGGACTTGAAGAAATCCAGATCCACGGTTTGCGTGGTGGGGTTGTGCGGGAACGAGATGAGAATCATCTTCGGTTTCCGCACGGAGGTCCGGTAGAGGTGCTCCAGGTTGTTGAGAAACTCGGCCGGATTCGGCATGGGCAGCGTGCAGGCCTGGCCTTCCGCCATCACCACGCCGTATTGATGAATCGGGTAGGCGGGGTTGGGAGAAGCCACCGGGTCACCCGGACCGATCACGGCGAAGAGCAGATGCGCGCAGGCATCCTTGGCGCCAATGGTGACAATCGCTTCCGATTCCGGGTCCAGATCCACGCCGTAGTTCCGTTTGTAGCGCTTGACCATCTCCAGCCGGAGATTGGGAATGCCGCGCGACATGGAATAGCGGTGGTTCTTGGCGTTACGAATGGACTCGACAACCTTGTTGACAATGGGCCGGGGCGTAGCGCCGTCCGGATTGCCCATGCCGAAATCCACCACGTCGTATTGTGCTGCCCGCAGGCGTGCCTTCATCTCATTGACGACGGCAAACACGTAGGGCGGCAGTTTCTGGATGCGGTAAAATTCCGACGGAATCTCCACACTGCCGCCGGGGACGTAGATGTCGGGCGCCTTGGGCGCGGACACCGCATCCTGCGGTTGATCAGTATAGACGGACATTCTCTTACTATTCTATTCCCGTTGGGGAGCGAAACGCTGACGGCATTGCCGCGGGCGCTAACTTCGGCCCATCCGTGAGTTCATGCCGGCCAGCACCTTCTCAAGCAGGGCCAGCGGCACGTCCGCCGACAAACGCAGCAAGTTCGCCTCCTGCCGGACGCCGATGGCATCGTAGAACTTCAGCATTTCGGCATCCTCGGTACGCGTGGTGAGTCGGGCAAGACCAATGATTCCGCGAGCCGCATCGTGCATCCGCCTGGCGGAGGTGTCGTCGCCACAGGCAACCGAGACATTGGCGCGCACACCCTGGCGCAGGTCGAGCGCCGCGGTGACGTTGTTCACTTTCACCGGAACCGACTTCAATCCGCCAATCGAGCCCAATTCCGGCAGTGGGACCAGGCTATCCAGGCCGTCCGAGACCGCCCAAATCTGGTTCGAGGCTGGAATCGAGTTGAGCTTTTCCATCAGCGCCGGTGAGATCCGGCCCATGTTCCCGTCGCGCGCATCCAGCACCCGGCGCAGGCTCTCCGTGCGTCCGGCCAGAATCGACGTCGGGTTCAGGTACATCACCGCGGCCTCGTCCGTGCCGGTCATCTTGAATCCCTTGTAGCTCATCTCCCGCGCGCCGGGAAGATTGACGCGAGGCTCCATGCCGGAACTCATGATGCCGCCCTCGGTGAACTTGCCGCGGGCCATGATGAGGCCGTCGCGGGCGCCATCGTAGGCGATGACGATCTCCCACAGATCCTTGCGCGGATCGAGGCCCGTGATCCGGGTGAACTCGTCCAGCTGAGGAATTTTCTTTTCCGCAACCAACTTCTGGTACGTCGCCGTTTCACGCAACTGATCGACCCGGATGCCCACCAGCAGTTTGGTCCCGGCGGGAAGCAGCGGGGCGAACATCGGGTCCACGCGGACTGTTGCAGGCTGGGGACGTGAACAGCCGGCCAGGAAGCCGGCCAGGGCGGCGATGGCAAAAATGGCGGAGCGCATGAGTGGTTTAAAAGTCTCTCTTCTCGAAAATAGTGACGCCCGCAAGCAGGATGGCGCCGCAGAACGCGGCTGAGCTCCAGAATGGCATCCAGGAATCGGCCGGGCGGTTCTGAACAATCTCAAACGTCATTCTGCCAGCGTCGTAGACCTTGGGCAGGGCATAGTAGAGAGCATTCCACAGATCCCGGGTCCATTGCGAACTCAGCAGACGCTCGGCGAGTTTGTTCTGGGCCAGGATGGGGCTCATCAGCGCGATAGCCACGGTCGCCATGGTGGAGACCGCGGCGCTTTCCCAAAGCACGCCCGCCAGCACGACAATGCTCAACAGCACGGCGAACATGAAGACCGTCGAGACGATGGAGAACAGGAACGCGGGATTCCAGATGCCGGTCTTGGCGCCGAAAATGATCCAGACCCCCAGGACCAGATACGACGTGTTCATCGCCACCACCAGCACGTTACCGGCGAATCGCCCCAGCAGGATGTGCCGTCGCGAGACCGGCTTCGACAGCAGCAGTTCGATCCGACCGGGCTCAAGGATGCTGGGCACCAGGCCCGACGAGGCGAACACGGCGAGAAACATACCCCAGGTATAGAGGAACGCCGCCACCGCGCCGTGCACCCCTCGGATGATCTCCTCAATGTTCTGCTGGCGGCGGCCCGTGTTGCCGAAAAGCGTGATGGTGGCCATGGCGCCTTCCACAATGTCGATCTTCATCACAAAGAGGAAGAACAGGATCATCAGCGTGGAAATGGCGAACAGGCCCCAGAAGATCTTACGGGCCATGGCCTCGCGGAACGTGTCCAGAATCAGCGCCAGTGTGATGTTCATGCCTTTCCTTCCTGGCCGGCCTTGGCGTTGGCGGCGGCTCCCACGGTTTGCATGAACACGTCTTCGAGCGTATTCGTTGTCGGCGTGACCGATTCCACTTCACAGCCCGATTGGCGGATGATGTCGATGGCCGCATTCAGGTCTTCGCGCGTGGCGAACAGGAACTCGGCTGAGCCGTTGAATCCAGCCACGGATTGCGCACGCCTGGTGAGTTCCTCGCGAAGTGCATCGGCCGGCGAGACCGCGGCCAGACGATACCCCTTGCCGGCCGTGAGTTGCCGGACTTCACCGGTGAGCGCCAGGCGCCCCCGGTTGATGATGGCCACCTCACGGCAGAACAGCTCCACTTCCACCAGAAGATGGGAGTTGATGAAGATGGTGGTGCCGCGCGATTCAAGTTGCTGGAGAATATCGCGGATCTGGCGCCGGCCCACCGGGTCCACGCCGTCGGAGGGCTCATCCAGAATCAGCAGTTCCGGCGCATGAATCAGGGCTTGCGCCAGGCCCACGCGCTGCAGCATGCCCTTTGAGTATTTCCCCAGCCGGACGCCGCCCCAGCGGTCCAATCCCACGCTTTCCAGAAGCTCCGGGATGAGTTGCCGGCGGCGCGCGGCGGAAACTCCGGACAGCGCGGCGTAGAAATCCAGCATGCCCTCACCGGTGAAATAGGTGGGAAAGCGATGGTTCTCAGGCAGGTATCCCACCGGGCCACGCGCTTCGGGATCGGATACGTCACGTCCGAAGATGCGCGCCCGGCCGGCCGTCGGATGGGTGGCCGAAAGCAGCATCTTCACGAACGTGGTCTTGCCGGCGCCGTTCGGGCCAAGCAGACCGAACGTGGTGCCGCGGCGCACGGTGAGGCTGATGCCGTCCACGGCGCGAACTTCACGTCCACTCCAGCGGTGATAGAAGACCTTGGAAAGCTCCTCGGTCTGGATTGCGTATTGGCTCATTGGGCCGGGGCGTACCTAAGGGAATAAGACGCTTCGGGACGGGGTGGTTGTTCCACAGAACTATTTTCCCTCTTTTCGGTTTTCACTCTTTTATCTTCACCCTTTTCCTCCCCGTCAACCGGCGCGCGTGTGACAGACTTGAGGGTCGGCCATGCGTATCGATTCCCATCAGCACTTCTGGTCTCCCGGGCGCTTCCCTTATGCGTGGATGCCACCGGAACCCAATGTGCTGCGCCGCGAGTTCCTGCCGCGTCATCTTGCGCCCATTCTCGACGAACACCGTTTCGACGGTTCCGTTGTGGTGCAGGCGGCCACGGTTGCCGGCGAAGCGGATTGGCTGCTTGACATGGCCCGGACGGAGGCCCGGATTCTGGGAGTGGTGGCCTGGGTGGATCTGACCGGCAGCCGTGTGGGCGAAGACCTGGACCATCTGGCGGCCCGGCCCAAGTTTTGCGGCGTTCGGCATCCCGTGCACGACGAGCAGGATGGGCGCTGGCTGCTGCGGCCCGATGTCTTGCGTGGGTTGCGCGAGTTGGCGTCGCGCGACATCCCGTACGACCTGCTGCTGAGACCCCCGCACTTGAGCCTGATTCCGGAACTGGCGGCTGAAGTTCCGGGGCTCCGCATGGTGATCGATCACATCGCCAAGCCGCCCATCGCCGAAGGGCGCCTGGAGGGCTGGCGCGAGGACATGGCGCGTGCGGCCGCCCTGCCGGGTGTGCACTGCAAGCTCTCGGGAATGATCACCGAAGCGAGCCCGGGGACATGGAAGGCCGCCGATCTGGCGCCGTTCGTCCAACACGCGCTGGCCTGCTTCGGACCGGAGAGGCTGATGTTTGGCAGCGATTGGCCGGTATGCCTTCTGGCCGGCACCTGGAAGCAGGTGCTGGCGGCGTTCACGCAGGCACTGGGAGCGCAGACCATGGAAACCCGGGAGTGGATTCTGGGAAGGACCGCGCGGACCTTTTACCGGCTGGGTTGAAAGAGTTTGGAAGGTTGGTGGACGGCATGGGATTCGAACCCACGACCCCCACGTTGCGAACGTGGTGCTCTCCCAGCTGAGCTAGCCGCCCACTGACACCCCTAGTTTATCATGGAGGTTGTCAGGGCGGAACGTCCCGCGCATGACACACTCCTGAATGACATTCGAAGAACAACTCCTGAAAATGCGCGAGGATTGGGATGCCCGAGCCCGCGAAAACGCCCGCCACTACGTACAGACAGCTCAGACGGAGTGGTCCGATGATGAGTTTTTCGAGTCGGGCGAGAGAACGGTGCGTGAGCAGATCCTCAACGACATGATCAACGTTTGCCAGGGCAAGGACCCGCGCGAGATGCGTGTGCTTGAGATCGGCTGCGGCGCCGGCCGTGTGACACGGGCGCTGGCCGGGCAGTTCGGAGAGGTTCACGCGGTGGATGTGAGCGGCGAAATGATCGCCCTGGCGATGCATGCGCTCCGCGATGTGCCCAACGCCATCCTGTATCAGAACAATGGCGCGGATCTTCGCGTCATCCCCGATGGCAAAGTGTTCGACTTTGCTTTCTCCACCATCGTCTTTCAGCACATTCCAAGCTACGAAGTCATCGAGAACTACGTCCACGAAGTGGCCCGCCTGCTGCGGCCCGGAGCACTGTTTAAGTTCCAGGTGCAGGGTGACAGTTCGATTGCCACGAGCCCCAACGACACATGGCTCGGCGTGCCGTTTTCCGATGAACAGGCCGTGGAAATGGCCGAACGCTGCGGATTTGAGCCGCGCTACCGGCATGGGCAGGGGCAGCAGTATTTCTGGCTCTGGTACTTTAAGCGCGCCTGACGGCCGGCGCGGTCATCCGGCCGAGGGGCCCGAAACCTGATCCCACGGCAGCACCTTGCAGCGCATGGCCCAGGCGTCCCAGAGTTCACTCAGTTCGCGCACCAGTTCGGGGCGGGCGGCAGCCAGGTTGTTGCGCTCCGTGCGGTCGGCTTCCATGTCAAAGAGCTCCCACGGCTCCTTCCAGCGAGACACCAGCTTCCAGCGGCCCCGGCGAACGGCGCGATTGCCTTCGTGCTCCCAATAGAGCGTTCGATCCTGGGGCCGGCCTCCACGCAGCGCCGGGAGAAGGCTGCTGCCCTCCATGGTCGGCACGGCTTGGCCATTCTTTTCCTTGGGATACTTGGCTCCCGCGGCGTCCACGCACGTAGGCATGATGTCCACCAGGTGCCCCACCTGCTCGCTGATGCCGCCGCGAGCCCTGACCGCCCGCGGCCAATGAGCAATGAGTGGCGATGAGATGCCCCCTTCGTGCACCCAGTGCTTGTACAGCCGGAACGGCGTGTTGCTCGCATTCGCCCAGCCGATGCCATAGCTCTGATAGGTGTCATCCGGCCCCGGCGGCACATTGGGCCGGTTGCCCTGCCGCACTGGCCGGCCATCGGGTGTGCTCACAGGAATGTGCAGCGCTTTGGCGTTTGGACCCAGATGCTCGGCGCAGCCTCCGTTGTCGGCAAAGAATAGAATCAGCGTGTTGTCCAGCTCGCCGGTGCGCCGCAGCGTGTCCACGATGCGGCCAATGGCGCGGTCGAGCGAGGTGACCTGGGCGGCATAGACGGCCATGCGCTGAATCTGCCACTCGCGCTCTTCCGCCTGTTCCCACGCCGGCACGTCTTTGTCGCGGCTGGTGATGCCCCATTCCTTGCGCACCAGGCCGGCCTTGATCTGGCGAGCGTGCCGCTCCTCGCGCAGCTTATCCCAGCCCGCGCGATAGCGGTCCTTGTAGGCCGCAATGTCCTCGGCCAGCGCGTGCAAGGGCCAGTGGGGCGCCGTGAACGCCGTGTATAGAAAGAAGGGCTTTCCGGCGCCCGCCTCAATGAACTTGGACGCCTCTTCACCCAGGGCCGTGGTGTAGTAGTAGTCCTTGCCCTCGGCGCGGACCGGTTCGTTGTCGCGCGTGAGCGATACGGGATCGAAGAAGCTGCCCGCGCCGTGAATGGTGCCGTAGTATCGCTGGAACCCGCGCTGCAGGGGCCAGTTGTGTTTGCTTCCGTTGACGGGCGTCACGTGCCACTTGCCCGCCATGAACGTCTGGTACCCGGCTCCGCGCAACACTTCGGCAATGGTGGCGGTATGGGCCGCCAGATCGCCCCGATAGGCGGGCTGCTTGCGATCGTCCATCATGTGCCCGATGCCGGCCTGGTGCGGATACAGGCCTGTCATCAGCGCGGCGCGAGATGGGCAGCAGCGCGCGGTGTTGTAGAACTGGGTGAAGCGCAGGCCGCCCGCCGCCAGTTTGTCGAGGTTGGGGGTGGCAATCTCACCACCATAGGGGCCGATATCGGAAAATCCCAGGTCATCCGCGAACAGCAGCACAATGTTCGGCCTGGTGTCGCGGCGCTGCGCGAAGGCGGCCCCCGCCGCGCATCCCAGGAAGCTTCGCCGGTTCAGCATAGAGATCCACTGTAACGGAAACTCAGCCGCCCCGTACGGCCTTGCCCACCTGCCGCATCCAGGCAATCTCGTCTTCATCCATCGGGCCGCGCCGCCAGCCGGCCAGCGCCTCAGCCAGTTGAGCCTCATTGCCCGGGCCTGTCAGGCAGACGTCCACAGCCGGGTTCGACAACACAAAACGGTAGCAATCGCCGGCGGTAGGCGCCGCCAGGGAAGGCGGAACGCGCCGCCGGGCCAGCAGACGGCCCCAGGAGGTGGCGGTGAACGCCACCACGCCGGGCCGCAGCTCAGGCGGTCCCAGCCGTGGGAAAACGTCGTTTTCGGCCCCGGGATGCTCGGCGTTGTAACGCACGTGGGCGATATCCAGCGGATCGGCGGCGGCCGGGACAAGGGGCCGATTGTGAGTGGAAAATCCGAGATGGCGTACCAGCCCGCGCTCCCGAAGCATGAGCGCCGCGTCCAGGATTCCGCTCCCCACCGGCCCGTTCCACCAGCCGAGCAGCAGCACATCGGCATGATCGAACCCGAGGCGCCGCAGCCCCCGCTCCACGCCCCAGCCCACCAACTGAGGCACGCGGGAAAAGGACTGCAACACCAGCAGGAACCGGCTTCGCTGCGCGCTCAACTCCCTCAGGCCCTGGCCGAAACCGGCGCGACGGACGGCTCCCCAGTAGAAGTAGTTCACGCCGCTGTCGAAGGCCAAGCGCACGGCGCGCGCATCGGCGCCGTAGCTGGACCCCATCCCCAGGCGGCCCACCGCGAGGCCCGTCCGGCCCAGTTCTGCGCGTTCGAAGGAGATTAGCATTATTCTTGACCAGAGATTAACATTTTCTAATTCACTGCGAGGCAACCCCGGCGTTCGGGGTAGCATCTAAACTTACAGCCGCGCTCGAGACGCAGTTCCAGTGCTAAAGTATTGAGAGCGCAAAGGAGAAATCAGTCCCGTGAGTCCCTACGAGAACCACCCGCAACCCGCCCCGCCCGCACAGGGACCCGGCGTCATGTCGTATATCCTGCTTGGCGGCGTCATCGCCCTGGTGGGATCCAACGTTTTCATGTTCCTCGAAATCGACAAGATGAAGCAGGAACTGGCCCGCACCCAGGAAGGCATGGATAAAGAGTTTGTCCGGGTGAAGGAGTCATCGCAAGCCACCTCCCGCGCCGCCCGTGAGCGCGCGGAACAATTGAAGGAAGAGCTGGACGCCGCTCGCCGGCAGGCTTCCATGGCCGCCGGACAGGCTAAAGTGGACGCCCAGAAGCACGCCGACGAAGTGGCAAAGAAGCTCGAGGCGGAGCAGGCGAAGGCGCTGCGCGCCGCCACCGAGGAGACCAAGGCGGAGGCCGCCCGCGCGGTGACCGAAGCTAAGGCGGAAGCCGCGAAGGGCATTGGAGAAGTGAAGACGGAAGTGGGCGCGGTGAAGACCGATGTGGCCTCCACCAAGTCCGAACTCGACAAGACGATCGCTGGGCTCAAGCGTGCGCAGGGGGACCTGAGCGATCAGGGCAGCCTCATCGCGACAAACTCAAAGGAACTGTCTGCGCTTAAGGCGCTGGGCGAACGCAACTTTGTCGAGTTTAAGCTGAGCAAGACCAAGCAGCCGCAGCGCGTGGGCGATATCGCGCTGATGCTCAAGAAGACGGACCAGAAGAAGAACCGTTTCACGGTAGAGATCGTGGCTGATGACAAGCGCACCGAAAAGAAGGACCGGTCCATCAACGAGCCGGTGCAGTTCTACACGTCCAAGGCGCGGCAGCCCTATGAGATCGTGGTGAACGAGGTGGGCAAGGACCTAATTACCGGGTACCTGTCGATCCCGAAGGTCCTTAACGCCCGTTAATCAAAGCCAGGTTAGCCCGCTTTTCTCACGGCATCTGATCGCAGCCCAAACTGACGCCGCGGACAAGCTCGAAATGACTCGTGCGGATCCTCCGCGGGTGTCTCGGTCAGAAATTTGCGGCAAAATGGCTGCCGCATACCGTCGCTCGGAGCACCCGAAGGGTGAAAATGGGCCGTCCATACGCGCTTCTCCGGTCCGCTGCAAAAATGCGGAATGAATAAGTCCGGTGTTTGCTTCACGCAGTTTTTTCAGCAGCGCAGGTTCGCGTGAACTTG
>Ga0194132_10004423_pt1 | contig 23853 bp, 27 predicted proteins | sample TA2KigOf80mmetaG_FD_148612 | JGI IMG/M metagenome (GOLD analysis project Ga0194132, IMG submission 148612) | Freshwater microbial communities from Lake Tanganyika, Tanzania - TA2015054 Kigoma Offshore 80m | ecosystem: Environmental > Aquatic > Freshwater > Lake | place: Tanzania: Lake... | reverse complement strand
GGAAAGAATAAAACGTAACACCGCTCCCATAACCGCCTGCTTGAGAGTTGGTGACTCCGAAACCAGACCCTTGAGTGGTACTTGCAACAGATGCATCTAATCTTTGTGACGGATTGCTCGTCCCGATGCCGATCCGATCCGTTGACGCATCCGCAAAAAACAAGTTCGCGTCGGTGTCGCCTTCGATGCGGGTGTCGACATCTGCTCCCGGCTCGTTGATGACTACGCCGCCGTTGAGCGTGGAACTGCCCGTTCCAGTAAAGACTCCGACGACTGACATAGACGAGGCGATAGATACCGGCCCAGCTATGTTTACCGCTCCTGTCAGCGTTGAGATTCCCCCCACGTTGAGTGCTGACGCAATGGAGACGTTGGCGAACCGCGCATCGCCGCTGCTATTCAGTTGCGACACCACCTGAAACCGAGTGCCGTCGTAAACAACAATCACCACTTCACCGCTCTTGATGTCACCGGCTACGAGGGCTACCGAGCCGTCGCGGGTAACGTCTTTTGCGCCGAGGGAGTTGATGTTCAGCGTCACGGCTGTGGTGTTGTCGCCCGCTGCGACGAAGTAGAACATCTGCCCTGCGGCGTAGGCAGCAAGGGTGGGCGAGAGCGTGCCGGTAATGGTGTCGGCACCAGAGACGCTGCCAATCAGTTTTGCGGCAGTAGACTGCACCTGGCTTAAAGTCGCCGCGTCAGTTGCCGCCGTGCCTACGGCAAGACCCGTGATTTTGTTGCTCCCCATTGGGATGCTAGCCGTGGGCGTGGTCTGACCGTCCTTGGTGATGGCCGTGGAGAGGCCGGTAGCCAGATCAGCAGTCAGCGAGTTGAACGCGGTGCTGGAGATGACCGTGCCGCTGACCACCGGCTGACCGGCGGTGTTGATGACGAACGTACCTGAACCATTGTAAGACATTTACCTATCCTCGGTCATGGCCATAAAAGCCGTTTACTGTTGTTCCTGCTGTTCTGTCGCACGCTCAAACTGACCCAATTGATACGCTAACAATCGCGCCAATTGTGGGTCAACTTTCTTGCCCTGTGACAGCAATCTGCTTGCCCGATCTACGCTCATCGCAAGTTCGGGACTTTTGTTAATTAGTTCTGCGCCATGCTTGGCAAGCAAACTTGCAAGCCGTTGAGGAGTTCCTGCGGCACGCCCCATTGCATAAGCGGTTTCACCAACCAAACGAGGAGAGGTTGATGCCATTTGCAAAACGCCCGTTGGAGTCAACCCTGACATGATGTTTGGCACAACGTTATACAACGCTCCCGCTCCAGACAATGCACCAGACAAGCCGCGAGGCGACCAACTGCTCATTGCTTGCCCAGCCAACGCTGGAAATAAATTTGGCGCACCTTGTTGAGCAAGGATTTCCCCAAGTTCAACACGACGACCGTAATTGGTGTTGGCGTTGTTACGCAAAATTGATTGTAATTTGCGTACTTGCGTATCAACGCTTGCTTTGGGATTTAACGACAGCGTTTTCTCCATTTCTTCTAACAAATCGCTTGCCGTTTCGTAATCTTTCATTACCCGCGAATATTCTGGGGCTTGTTTTGTAACTTCAGCGCGAACGGCGTTGTAAGCCTTATCAGCAGCCAATCGCGCAGGAGAACCAAAAGGATAAGATTCTTTAACGTCTTTCAGAGATTTTTTAAGAGCATCTAACCCCTCTGGAGTGTGAAATTCAGCAGGGTCAAGAGATTTCCAGTTGCTTATTTTGTCATTGATTTTTTGCCATGCTTCTGCGGCAGACTCATCAATGACTTGTCCTTTATAAATTCCAGTTTGACGAACATCACCAACTGCCTTGTCAATATCGTCAAAATTTAGAATTGTCTTGTCTTTAGCAATGTTCGCCATTCCGCTTCGGTACGCAGCAGACCGATCTTTTTTCAAAGACGCAATGGCTGGCTTAACGGCTTCCACAACATCGGTCACCGCTGATGCGCCAGTTGGACGCATTTGTGATACAAACGCTTCACCGGCTTCGCCACCGCGATACCCTGCTTTAGCGGCTTCTTTTACCGCCCGAGTTCCGGTTCCCGTTGTAAACCCAAGAACTCCCGCAGTTGCTTTTCCGGCGGCTTTTACGCCTTTGGTCGCAGCAGTTAACGGATCAACACCCGCTGCTGCTTTAGTTACCCGCTCTCCAATCCGCGCAGTTGCAGGGGCGGCACGCAGCGCCGCACCCGCCCCAAATAACACCGTAGATGCATCCGCAAGAAACCCAGCAGGGTCTTTTGCAAATGTTTGCATTGCCGCATCAGTGCTACCGTATCTGTCTTTATAAAATTGACCAACACGGTTTGCCATTTCCGGGTTGGCATCAGTTACGCCAAGTTTACCCAGAACGCTACTACCAAGGCTGTACATAGACTTGGCGGTTTCCACCGGACTAGTCAATGCTTCAACCGTTGATTTGCCTAATTCATAAGCACTGCGCGGAAAATTCTTGAATGCTTGACCAACCATACGCCCCGTTGTGATTTCTTCGGGCTGCGCCCCAACTTGCGGTTTTGATTGAGCAAGATGAGGGTTCTGCCGAATAACCTCAGCCTTTACTTGCTCAGTTGTTGCTCCCGACGGGCCTTGAATTTGATAGTTTTTACCGTCTGGGCCAGTTATGCGGTAAGTGGGCATTATCGGATTACCTCTGCTTGACCCCAGCCTCCCGCTTCACCAAATCCGCTGCCTTGCATTGATGATGCAGGAAGTTTGTAACTTGGCCCTGCGTCACGCGCCAACGAATTTAGGACGGTTTCACGGTTACGTTTCTTTTGTGAAATAACTTGTGCTGAATCGCCCGGTTGCGGAATGTATTGCTGACGAGCGTTCTTAAACTCTTCGTCACTAATTACTGCGCCTGACTCTCTACGCAATACAGCATTAATAAAATTTCTTTCTGCTTGCAAGAAACTTTGTTCTTGCGGTGTTAGGGCATAGTTGCCCATTCCGAGTGGCAATTGAGAAGCCATTGCAGACTCAAACGGAATTGCGCCTTGTTCAAACACAGGATTCGCTTCAAAAATGCGATCCGCAAAACCAGCGGCTTTGGCTTGACCTTCATTCATTCCTTTTGGCGCAGGACGAACCCCCTCAATAATTGAAGGTTGACCGCCCATTCTAGTGGGCTGAAAGAATACGGGATTGCCTTGCTCATCAACTCCCGCCACCGCAGTTGTGCTGTAAACATTTGTAACAGGCGCAGACGGGCGGGTAGTTTCTTTGGCAATTGCAGCGTCGTAAATGCGACGGCGTGGATCATTTTGCGGCAACGCATCACGCTCCGCAATCAATTTTGCTAACAGCGTTGCTTCTGTCGTTGATGGCGCGGTGACTGCTTCACCACCCATCATTACCGGCGTGGCTTGCCCACCTGACACATTTAACAATTTCCCGCCAAACTCCATCGTTTTGCTTTCTGGCGTTTTAAGCAATTCTGCAAGTTTTGCCGCTAACACCGGATTACGCTGCACTGCTTCTCTGCCAATAGGAGTCATCATTGCAATCCGTAACGCATCTTGTGGGTCTGCGATGTACTGGCTTCTAATAGCAACTTCATTTAGGCCGGTTGAATCAGGCGCAGCAACATTACGCACCGGCGGACCGCCCACCAGTCGGCCAGCAATCTGAATTCCAGTTTCCGTTATCTGTTGTTCCCGCTGTTGTTCGGTTTTGTTCTTTATTTCTTCAGCCCGTGCCTCGGCCTCCTCTGCCTTACGCAACTGCCGAGCCGTGAGGAACGATTGCAGCCCCTGCACCAGCGGCGCAGCGGTCGGGATGGGGGCTACACCGCCTTCCGGCGGCTCATAAGCCTGTGCCTCAAGCATCTCTGCCATGCGGCGACGACGGCGTGCTTCCAGTACCTGCCGCTCGTACTCGGACGGCATCAAAAACGTCGGGACAAAACGGACTGCGTTAGTCATTTTCAAACGAGCCTCTGTCTGGGCCACCCTGCGGGTTTATCATGCCGGGGGACTTCGGTTTGCGCGGGTACAAGCGCCCGTACTGACGCGGGGCAGGATTGATGTCAGCCGCGTTCTGCGGGGGACTGTACTGCATATCCGTCTGTGCGCCCGCGTTGTTGCTGACCATCTGCCCCTGACCTTGCATCTGCAACATCCGTGCGAGACGCTGACCGCGACCGCCGTTGGTGGTCATGGGGGCGTTGAACAATTGATACGGTGTTCTCATGTCAGCATCTCATAGTAGACCATCTTGTAGCCAAACGGATGAGTGGTAACTGCCTCTGGCATCACGGCTTCTACTTCATCAGCCATTACGCCGCGCTGACGTTCTCCAAATATGTCGTATTCGTAAATGCCGATGCCGAGCGGATGCGTGCCGATGCGAACTACGTTGGACTTTAGGCGTCGATCTGAAATTATCCAAGCGTATTTGGTCACGTCGGCGGCTTGAATGCGCCACCACCGGCTGCGGTTCCCAATCCTCCGGCAATGTTGCCGTAAAGCCCCATCTTGGCGTTGTATGCAGCCACTTGGTTTGCGTAGCTCTGTTGAGCGAAATCCCCTGTGGCCCTCGCTGCGTTAAAAATCGGGGCCGCTCCCACCTCCGCGCCCTGGTAGGCTTGGAACTGCGGGATCTGCACCTGCGCCCCACCCATGATGGCAGCGATTTCGTTGAGCGGCTGTGCGCGTAGCGCCAGTTGCTCTTGCAGGGCAGCCTGACGCTGGGCGTTCTGGAACGCTGCCATCGCCTGCGCCTGATTGAAGCCCTGCGACTGGAGTGCCGCCTGCGCTTGTGCCTGCTGGAGCGCGGCTTGCTGGTTCTGCGCGAGCGCGGCGTTGTAGAGTCCCGCCACATCCATGGCCTGCCCGAACTGCTGCGCGGCGGCGGCGTTGTATGCGCCCTGCGCCTGCAACCCCTGTTGGAAGTTCTGGGCGATGGCGCGGTTGACGGCATCCTGTGCCGCCTGACCCGTCTGGAACGAGGCCATCTGCGCATCGCGTCCAAACTCTCCTGCCGCCAGTCGCTGGGCGAACTCCTGCGCCTGTGCCTGATTCGCAAACTCACCAGCCCGAATCGCCTGCGAGATGTTCTGGCCGATTGCAGCGTTCTGCGCTTGGGCAGCCTGCTGGCCTGCGCCAAAGCCCGCCAGAGCGGCCTGCTGGGCAAACGAAGCCCTTGCCTGCGCTTCATCCAGGCCCTGCTGACGCGCGTGCATGTCGAGTTGCAAACCCTGAATCGCGGCCTGAGTGCGAAGATCGTTTTCGCGCTGACCCTGCTCCAGCATCGCGGCGTCATACGCCTCGCCGCCACGCACCAGACCCTGATTCGCCAACTGCGTCTCCAGTTGGGCACGCTGGCGCTGCAACTGCGGGTCGAGGCGCGACATGATGGCTGCCTGCGCCGTCGTCCCGGCCTGCACCGGCATCGCCGCCAGGTTGGAGACATCCAATTGCCCTTGCAGCGCCGGGGCGGCGGGGCCACCCTGTGCCACGCCGTACGGACCCACGCTCGTCTGCATCCCTGCAAGACCGCCCGTGTCCAAACCGCCGAAGGTCATCCCGGCGGGGCCACCCTGAGCCATTCCGTACTGATTTGCGGCAGGGCCGAAGTTGACCGGGAGCGCAGAGACATCCGCTCGCGCCTGACCCTGAAACTGCGGGGCGGTCGGCAACGGGCCACCGCCATCAAAACGGAACTGCTGCTCGGGCAATCCTTCGGGTCTGAAGGTCGTGCCGTAAATGTCGCCCACCTTGCCGATGGCCTGTTCGCCAAGCCCTGACAAGGCCCTTTCGACCCGCTGCTGGGCCTCCAGAGTCGCCTGCGCCTCGGGCGTGAGATACTGCTCGATGGTCGGCGTATCCAAGTCCACCATGTCAGTGAACATCTCCGGCGTCGGCATCACATCGCCCGTGTAGCCGTACTTCGAAAATGACGGGTTGCGCGTAGCCGCTCCCGGCCCCATGCCCGAGATGTCGAGACGACCGCCGCCGAGGCCGTAGTCGGTCAGCATGGAGGTCGGGACCCGGTTGCCCGAAGGCAGAATCGTCATCTGAGGGGCATAAGGCTCCCGCATCCCAGTTTTGACCTTGCCGCCGCCGTAGGCAGGTTCTGTGAAAGTCTGATCGATGGTCGTGGGCGGAACTGTGGTCATGCCACCCGCAGCATCGGCTGTCGTGGGTACGCTGTCGGCAGCACCGCCCGCCGTTCCCGCCTGCTCCTGCCGCGCACGCCAATCGGCCATCGCGGCGTTGTAGGCGTTCATGTTGAACTGCGGTCGCCCGAAGGTCACACGCTGCCCGCCGAGCGGGGTGATGACGTTGGGGTTGGAGAGCCGCGCCGTTAACCGCGCAGCCTCAAGGTTGGCGACGCCCTGCTGTTGAGCGGCGGCGGCGTAGTCAGGAGCAGGTGGCGGCGGGGGTGCTTTTTTTCCCATAAGGGGTTCCTAAATAGCGACACGCATCGCGTGTCAGGGTTAAAAGAACAATGTCACCATCGGTGTCGGCGTTCTTGATTCGCCCTTCCTCAATGAAACCCATCTTACTTACAAGTGTGATCGCTTTCACGTTTCCAGAGCCTATCGGGGCGATGATTTTATCGACCTTGCAGACGTTGAACGGATAGTCGAACACAGCGCCAAGGTAAGCCGGGGTAAGACGACCTCGGAATGCGATGTGGCAGACAATGGACCGCCCATTCCAGTTCTCGTACACCACGCCACAGACCAGTTCCTCGCCTCTGCGTAGTCCAATGGCATTTGACCGTTCGGCGTGGTAGCCGCCGCCCGTCTGGGAGCACACCCATTCGCCCACATCGGGGCCGCTTGTTATATGCCAGCCCATCCGAGTTGAAACACTACGTCAGTTGATGCCCACTGAATGGTCAATTTGTTGGATGTGCTGGCTAACTGAATAGCCCCGCAGAACCCAACGCCCGTCACGCCCTGCCAGTTGTTCTGAATCTCCAGATCAGACCCCCAGAGGGCGGTGTTCCACAAACCAGTATCCCATAAGCCCGCTGACGGGCTTGAAATTGCAATCGGCGTCGTGGTGTCGCTGGTATTGAAGTCTACGTTCATTCCCATCGTGACAGCGGGGGTGCCGTTGCTGAAGATCGACGGTCTGGCGCGGGTGAAAAGTTTTTTGACGCCCCGCGTCTCAAAATAATTGAAAGCTTGCAGCACCCGACCGTTGATGTTGCTTGTGTCGTCAATAAAGCCGGTTGAGCCGGATGTCCACGCCTTTGCGACGTACTTTGCGCTGCCGAAGTACGGCGTATCGTCAAGCAGCGTGAAGTGAAACGCACTCCACCCACGGAACTTGCACCACGCCTTGGTGATGTTGTTCATCACGAACTGTTCTTGTGCCGAGGATGACACCGGCACGTTGACGATCAGTGCGTTGTTTCCCGGGTTGTACAGCAAGCACCAGCCGAAACTGTTCTGGTAAGCCACAGCAGCCGCCGCAAACGCGCCTTGTATCTTGTCCGAGAGGGCGATGTTGGGGTCGAGGCGCGAGGACTGTAGCCCAGAGGCAAGCGGTACGAGTCCATCCAGCGTCAGGATCAGCAAGTCGCCGCCGTACTTCATCAGGCACCGATCACCAATCGGTGCGCCGACGATCCAGTTGCCGATCACCGCCCAGGTAGACGCTGAAGCCGGGTCGGTTCCGCGATAGACGATAACCTCACCCTTGTCGGTGATGAATACGAGGTTGTCATCCACGCCGTAACCCGCGTCTATCGTCCATGAGGCCATTGCGACCAATTTGCCGCCCAATCGCGCCACGGCTGACAAATCAAACTGGCTCGCCGCACCGCCAACCGAGGCGGTCGGCAGATACCATGCCTTGAGCGTGTTCTTCTGGATGAACCAGATCCGACTCTTGAACAGGGTCGGCTGCGTCAGGGTTGTCGTCGTGACAACCGTGATGGCTGGCGTAGATGCACCGTCAATGGCTGTCCACGTTGAGCCATCGAAAAGCAGGGGCTTGTCTGTGCCGTTAGCGGCATAAAGATAATTGCCAGCAGAGGTTGTGACGTTGGTGTAGTTCCAGCGTGAATTGGTTAGGCCAGATACGGCTGCCGCGCCGACTACCCCGGCGGACGTTACGTCGTAAATCTTGCCATCTGACACCGCGAACATTTTGTTCGTCGTGGGGCCGCTGTAGGTCAGCAGAGTTTCCACGTCAGCAGGCAAACCTGTGGCGTGTTTGCTAAAGCCACCGCGCAGATTGACGTTGGACACGCCCGGAAAGTAATTCTCCAACTGCACGGCGTCAGTTGGAGCCATGTTCGCCAGCGAGTCGCGTGCGTTCCAGCCGCCCACGGGGGCCGGGAGCGAGGCTACGTCCGCCCGTGCTTGCTGAACGAGTCTGCGGACTGCCCGTGCCATCAGTTGTCGGAGCCGTAGTTGCTGTCCGGGATGTTGTCGTAGCCGATCAGCACCGTACCCGGACGCGGGGCGAACGAGAGGTTTGCGCCGCCCGTATCCTGCGCGATACAGGTTTCCAACTCCATGAGGTAATCGCGGTAGATGGCGGTCGTGTCGAAGCCCTTGGCCTCAAAGTATTTGAGTTTGGTGGACAACACCATGAGACGATCAGGGTAGATGCAAGTGTCATTGTCGGCGGTGAACGAGTTCTGGTAAACACCCGTTGTGCTGATCGCCCATGCCGCGCTGCGATACTCAAAGCCGAGCAGTTCGTTGGCATTGACACCGGGCCAGATCTGGAAATATTTGCCGAGGAGACGCCAGCGGATACGCGGGCCGGTTGAGATATAGCCTGAGAGCAACCATTCCCATTGCTGCGGCGACTCGGGGCCGAGCATTTCCCAACGCTTGGATTTGTCCCAGTGCGTCCGGTTGACGCTGCTGACGTAATCGGCGGGTGGGTCGTACTTGACCTTTTGGAAGTTCAGCGAGGCAGCAACGCCCGCTTTGGTCGGCTTGTAGTTGATCGTCACCGTCGTAGAAGACGGTACAGCCGTCACGTAGGTCGCATTCGGGATGCCCTGACCTGTGACCTGGTAAGTCGTGTCAATGCTGGACGTTGAGGGGATGCCCGTAATCGTCGTAGAGGTCGTCGTCCACGTTCCCGTCGTAGAGGTGGCTTCCGTGTAAAACGTATGCTGGCGCGTCAATTCGCGCCAATCCGCCCGACGCAACAACTCGTAACCCGAGGCGTTCATCAACGCCAAAATCTGAACCGTATCTTGGTTTGGGTTGCCGACGACCGTTGAGGGGGTCGGTAAGCCCAACTCGTTCGTCACCTGTTGGACGAGTTGCAGCATCGTGGACATGGTTACGCCTCTTTAAGTTCTTTCGGCGGTCGGCCCCTGCGAGGCTTGGCAGCAATCAACTCTGCCATCTGCGCTTGCAATTCGGCCAACTGCCGCTTGGTGTTATCTAGTTCTTCAGCCGTTTCGCTACGGTTCTTGCGGTTGAGATAATTCTTGGCTTTTTCCCGCAATCCGGGGCCACCCATGCCGATACGCTGCAACTGCGAGTCTGATGCGAGTGCGACTTGCTCGACGGTTTGGAACTTCAGAATGCGAAGTTCCTCAACGTGAGCCAGATTCATGTTACCTTCATCCTCTTTCGCCCATTGCTCCAGCGGCGTGCCGATGGCGGGGGCATCGCCCTCGCTCTGCTTCATATGGAAATAGAGCCACTGCCGAGGAAATCTCCGCTTGTGATCCTCGCGGACGGGCTGCTCGATGATGGTGTTCTTGTCGCCCGGAATATTGATTCGGACAAACGGTTTACCTTCCCAGCCTTTTGCTTGGGTGACGAAAAACTCTACCTGCAACTGTGAGTCGCCATTCCCTACATCGCTATCCAGGGGCATTGTCCTTTCTCCTGTGGGGATTCGGGTTACGTTCTAGTGCCATTTAGGCTGAACCAGGCAGTATTTGATACCGCGAAAAGCACAGTCGTGTAGTCTTTGGGTATCAGCGCAGTCGTACCGTTGTTGATCGTTGACCCGGTTTGGGCGTAGACGGTCACGGTATGTGCGCCCGAATTGGCGATAATAACCAAACTACCTGCTTCGGTAGTCGGGAGTATGACGCCCGACCCGCTTGGCGCAGTATCTATGGAGGTGTAAACGTACTGGATTGCCGTTGCATCACCCGCCGAGGTTCCGGCAGCAACGAAGTCATCAACACCGTCTCCGCAAACGGAGATCGTGGCGAGGCTATTTAGGCCAGCCCCAAGGACGCGAGATGGAATTGCCATTTACGCCGCCAATTGCAGCTTGCGGCGTTCATCAATGATCGCGGCAATTAACCCCGGCCCTATTGCCTCCACGGTGATGTCGCTCATCACCGAATAAATCATTTGGAATTCGTTTGCTTGCTGCGCCATCGCTGCGTTGCAGACGAACTTGCGCTTGTCGGGGCCATCACCGACATATACCTCCAGCGTTGGGCCAGTCTTTTCGCCCGTAAACCGCTTGATGCCTTGCGGGCTATTGCACGAATCATACCCGTACAACACAAACCGGCGGAACCCGAGCAGGTACCCGATGTTGATGGCTCTCATGCCGCTCGTCGTTCCACCGCCGATGGCAAGTTTCCCTGCGCCGAGGGCTTTCATCTCCGGGCCTTCAGCCCATGAGTGCCACAGCGCTATCTTTTTGCCTTTAAGGTGGTCAAAGGTGACAGGAGGGCAGCGCGAGGCAACGAGGTATACGGTACGGTCGTTTGCCAATTGCACGCCATTGGTGCGGTCACGCGGGTCAAGGTTTATCCACAAATCTGGCTCAATCCCGTTCTTGCAAAGAAAGTCGTGCGCGGCTTTTACCGCAACGATGGGACGGCCCTTCCGACGCTCTGATTTAATCTCGTCGATGTAGTCTGGCATCGACCACCCGCTCGCTACGCACACGAATGTTCCATCGTGAGACGCAGGAGCGGGGGTAAATTCTGGAAGCCCACGGGCAAGGGCTGAACGGATGTTGGAGCAAAGTTCCTCTTCCGTACCCGCCGCCTGTACCGTGAGTTCCAGTTTTTTCATTACGATGCGTTACTCGGCACCGGAATAATCATCGTGAACGCGGCCACCGCAGTCATAGCGGAGGTTGCCGAGGCGGTGAGGTCGGTCACCACGCCAGCCACCAACGCGCCAGAAACGGTCGCATCGTCCAAGCGTCCTTCCGTTGAAGTGGTGTACAGGCCAACCGCCGGGAGGCAGGAAGCCGACACATTCACCCGCACCTTACCGCCGAGATGCACCCAGCCGTAATAGCCAGAGGCAATCGACACCTGCGCGAAGCCGACACGCTTGGTGTTGGCAACGCGCGCCGTCGTCGCGTTCTGGGCGATGTTGGTGTTGGGGATGCACACCGCGTTGTACTGCGAGATTTCGGAAGCAGCCTGCACGTAGACAGCCGTGCCACCGTTATCAAGCGTGACAACCGTTCCGACGTTGATCGATGCAGACGATTCGGTGTAACCGAGGGCGGGATACGCGAATCCATTAACAATGACAGTCATTTTCGTATCTCCCTTAAGCGATAAGGACGCCCTGGAACTGGCTGCCCGAGCAGGTCAAATTCCCCGCCCAGCCAATCAGTTTAACCACGGCATCTTGGTTGACGGCCTGACGCTCACCACCAATCGGCACGAAGTTCCGATCCTTGTGCGGGCGGAAGTGCAGGTACTTGGTGTTGAGAAACCACATATGGTTACTGTTGCCGGAGTCGCTGTTGTACGAGGACGAACCGATACCACCGTCCAGCACGACGTCGGAGGCCATGCCAGCGCCGTAGTACTTGAGGGCCGCAAAGCCAGCACCCGCCATACTTGAACCGGAGTCCGTGATGCGCTGGATGGTCTGGAGGCTCTGGAGGTACAGACGGTAGTAGTTGTTGTCCGCAACGATCAGGTCAGGCTTGTCCGTGCCACGGATCAACTGCACCGCAACCGAGTCCATGTACTGCTGGATGTTGGAAGCCGACACCGCAGCGCCACCATTGGCGACACCGGAGTAGCTAATCGACTGCCAGAACGTCCACACGGCACGGTTAATGCCACCGTAGGTTCCCGAGGTCGGGGCATCCGGCACAGCGGCAGCAAGCCCGTCAAGGTTCTTACCCGCGTTGCCCGTGCCGTCGCCGTAGAGGTCACCGCTGATGCGGTTCGCCATCTGCGCTTCGGCAACCTCCATGCGACCGTCAAGAAGGTCGATGATCGCCTCCTTGCCGCTGTTCTGGATCATTTCCAGACCAGATATCGTCACCGCCGAGGCGTACTGCTTGATGCTGAACTGGGCCGCAGAGATGGGGCTGTTTTGCCCGACGTTCAAAACTTCGAAGCCACTGTACGAATTGGTGTTGTTGGTCGTGCTGTCGTTGTACATGATTTCCTGGAGGATTACGTTTCCCCCCGAGAATACACGCACATTCCCTCGCTCTTTTAGCCGACGAAGCAACGCATTGTTGTTCGTCACGTTGTCAGCGAGTTCACCGCTCCGGCTCTGAATATTGGTCGCGATGATGTCGCTGATACTGGAATTGGCAAATGCCATTTTCAATTCTCCTATATCAGTTGTTACAACCGTGCGCTTGATTCGTCAAATGCTTCCTCAAGCATTGCACGGCGACTATGCGCCTTGGGAGCCGTGTTAGTTCCGGGTGTAGAACCTCTGACGCTGACCGCAGCCGCCCGAGCCGCTTTCGCTGCTCGGTTCTTCTCGGCATTCTGCTTCGCGGCAATCTCTGCCTGTCGGGCCGATTGCGCCTTGTCGAATAATGCCGAATCTAGACGTACCGCCTTATCATACGCCTCCTCCAATGTCGAAGCTACCCCTGACTGGAGCAGCTGGATCATCGTCGGACGCGCTTCCTCGAAATACTCGGCCTTCGCCGAGAAATCGTTGATCTCTGACAGCAGTTGCTGGTTCTGTGCCATCTCCTGCTGCTGTTTCCACCCCATCACCTCACCGCGCACGTTGTTCAGTTCGTTCTGCAACTGCCAGACGAGCGGATCAACGGTACGTTGCGGTGCGGTTTGCGGAGCCTGCCCAAGGTTTACGCCGTATTGGGCAGCAAGGTTGTGCAGGTACGCCACGCGCTGGTCGGGCGGGGAATTGCGTAGCGTATAGTCGGCTTGAGCCAAGGCGGCGACCGCTTGTTCGGGTTTCAGTCCGAGTCCGTGGATCGTCTGCATATACGGCTCAAGCGCCTGATTCATTGCGTCGGCGAACTGCGCCTTGGAGAGCAGCGGTTCCACCCCTTTCCGCATTTGTTCTTCGCGCTGCCATGCGTATTGGCGCATTTTCGGGTCAGCCGAGAGCCAAACGTCGTGGTAATCCTTTTTCCACGATGCCGGGGGCTTCATCCACACGGGTTCTTCGGCAGGTTCCTCGGGCTTTGAGGCCTTTTCGGTCTTTGCAAACCGACCGCGCTCGTCACGACCGCCGGGGGTCACATCGTCGCCGCGCTCTGCCACCTCAATTTGTCGGGCAAGCAACTCTTTGCGGTCTGCAACCTCAACATCCGGGGGGGTTGCCGCATTTGTTTCGGTATTTTCCATCTCTGTTACCTATTTCCTGTGGGGTTTCGGGTAAAACGGAGGTCATCACGCAATTTAGCGAGGATTTTGTTTGCTTCCTGGTGTGTCATGTTGGCTAACTGGTGCTTCAACATCTCCAGCCGTTTGTTCTTGGGCTGACCCTTGGAACCGTGCTTGAGCGGATCTTCGTTGCCGACCTCGATGCAATTGTTAGCCTTGAGGTGGCGACGGTGCTGCTCGCGGGATGAGATCATTCTGCCGTCAATCATGGACTTATACGGTTTGAACTTGGGTAAAATGTAGTGATAGCGCCCTTCCTCATGGCGTTTCCTCTTCTTCTTTACAAACTTACCGTTGATGTACAGTTTCATAGCAGCAACAATACGTCCTCATCGTCCATTTCCTGATGTTCGCGGTAGAGGGCCTGGACCCGCTCTACGTCTCCGATCAACTTGTTCCAATCGATTGACGGTTCAACAGCACGCGGTGTCGCCTTCTGGACGTAGGGCTTAACAATCGCCGCTGCGACAGCGGGTTTGCCCTCCACCAACTGCTCATAAACGTCAATCAGTTCCCTTTTGCGTCCTTCCCTCGCCTCTCTTTCTTCGTCCCACCGCTTCTTGCGCTTTTTCCCTTGGTCGCCGTCGTGCGTGTCAACGAGGGGCTGGATGACAGGGGTGAGGGTTCCAACGTCGGCGGACGCGGAGACACCCACGAGACTATCGGTGATCCCGTCGCTAACAGAACCGACATCTCCCGTAGCCGCCGCACCGAGGAGCGCCACTGAGCGAGAATGCCCGAGATCGCCAACGCCGCCGGTAGCCGACGTTGACGTAACAGGAAGACTGTCCCATTCCGCATCATCCCAAGTACCTGTATTCCACGGCCCTTTCGCCACGGTTCATCACGCGACCCGCAAAAGACCCGTAGAGGCATCGTTGGTCGGCATCGTGAGAATGAACGTGCCACTGGTCACCGTCTGGCTACCAAACGTGTACACCGCCACGGCCTTGTCGCTTTGCGTGCTGTTGTACACTAGCACGGCGTCAAATGCCGTAGTGAGCGTGACGTTGGAAAAGGTCAGCGAGGCAGAGGGAGTCCAGAACGCCGTCGTTCCCGTCGAAGCAGGGACGGTTGCGTTGGTCACCGTGATGCCGCCCGCCGTATAGCCAGCACCCGCTACCTCGTTGGTGCTGCTGTAGGCGGTCGTACCTGCGCCAAGGGTTGCCGTGTCAACAAACAGCGCGGCCTTGAACGTGTCCTTTGCCGTCGTGCCACGGGTCGGCGGGGTGCCAATCGCGTGAACGCCGCCGAGGATCTCCACCTTGAACGAGGTGCACATCGCTTGCGTGTTAGCCATTGGAGAACTTCTCCAGTTCTGGGAATAACGCAGGCGTCTGCTTCAGATGAACGTGGACCGACCTGTGGACAAGTTCATCGTCAAGCCAGTACTCAACCCAGTTCGTAGACTCGCGGTCGGTTTCTACCACGCCTTCCCTCTTAATCAGGTCAGCCTCGTCCATCTCGCCACGGGTTGTCTGCACGCTCGCCATCACTGCGGCCTCATCGCGGGGGCAAACTCCAACGTCTGCTGCACCGCCGCTACGCCAACCGCACGCCCATCGGGGCCGCGAATGATGCGCTTCGGAGCAGCCAGCGTGGTCAGGGCCGAGCGGATGCCGTCCATGCCCTGCGTCTGCGCGTTGGCAAGGTTCTCGTACAGCACGCCGAGACGATCCATCGCGGCCTTGACCTCGGCTCCCATGTCCTGCACCACGCGCTCGGTCGTCGCTTGCTGCGCTTCCAAGAGCGGGATGTCCAGACCGGGGTTGGCGGCGATACGCGCCACCATGATCTTCGTGGCAGCGTCCAGTTCAGCCTTGAAGCGTTCCATCTGCTCGCGCTGCTGAAGTTCCTGCGCCTTGATCTGCGTCTCAAACTGCTGGCGCTGCCGCTCCAGCGCCGCCTCTTGCTGCAACTTGGCCTGCTCCATCTGCATCGAGGCTTGCATCTTTGCAGAGTCGGCTTGCATCGCCATCTGGCTCTTCTGCACATCGGCCTGGGCTTGCGCCTGTGCGGCTTCGGCTTCCGGGTTTGGTTTCTGCTGTCCTGCGGCTTGTTTCATCTGCTCCAATGCCCGATCCAACGTACCCTCCAGCGGACGCGCCGTCTTGAACGCCTGTATGCCAAACTTTAGGAGGTCAATTATGACCGGCACCATCTCGGGGGCGTTCTGACCCACAGGCAGTGCCTGTTGCAAGAAGCCGCCGAACGCTTGGATGAACTCCAGCCGGTCGCGCTTATTCTGCATCTCGTCAATCTGTACGAGCGAGTCAGCAGCGATGTCCATTCGGAAGTTACGCAGCGGTCGGTCTTTGATGAGTTGCAGGGCTTGGGGGATGAGGGCCTGGTCGGCCTCGCTCATCTGCTGTGCCGCCGCGTACATCAAAATTGTCTCGGGCTGGAACTTGGTGCAGATGATCTGCGCCTTGAGGCGGATCAGTTCCGACGCAAAGAGGGCCACGTCCTCTTGCATGGAACGGAGTCTTAGCCCGGCGTACTGACCCTTGATCTGCTGCGCGGTCGCCGTCTCGCTTGCGGCAGTCTGACCCCGGATGATGTCGGAAATGCCGGTGATTTCGTAGATCTGGCCCTTGATGTCGGCGCGTGCCTGGTAACACTGGATCAACGCAGCGGCGAGCGTGTCGAGCGGCAGCAGGTCGATGCTGCCCTTCAGTCCACCCTTCTCGGAAAACGCCTGCCACTTGTCCACCGGGATCAGGGCGTTGTTGTCGCCCTCGGTCATCAGGCGCTGGAGGGCAGGCTGCGAGGCGTCGTACACGCCGCGCACGCGCAGCGCCTTGACCAGACCGTCAATGCGGTCGGACAGGATGTCCAACTCCATCGCTTGGTCCTGGTACAGCGCGAAATCTGGGACGGGTACGAGGTTGTCCGAGGTCGTCGTGGCGTAAAGCGGCTTTGGGCAGGGGAAGAACCCTTCGACCCCCAGCGGGTCATCGCGCACATCAATGACCTGCGGCAGACCCTTGGTGAACCAGCAGACCTTCAGGGTCTCTTTGTCCCAGAGTTCGCAAATCTTGGCGAGGTTGGTCCGTTTGCCGTCCCGGTAGGCGTTGAGTTGATCCGGGCCTTGGTCAGTCGGAATCTTTTGCGCCATCTCCTCGCCAAAGCGTTCTGCGAGGGCTGCCTTCGTCATGTAGACCCAGCGCCAGACGCAAGTCACCTCTTCCCAGGTGCGGGCGGGGCTGTGCCCGAAATCCTTCCAATGGACGTAATCGGTCGGGGCGCACTCGTATTCGATCTGCTCGGGACGATCTGGTTCGCCTTCGCCCGGTTCAATGTCCTCGGTGATCTCCAGCCCGTCGTCGCCGATGCCTTGCGGGGCAACGTGCGGCTCGTAGCGGACCCATGCCACGCCGCGACCGCCCAAGAACCGATCCTCCACGCAGTACCTCATGGTGCCGCGAAAATCGGGGTAATGCTCAATCTCAAAGTCCAGCGCACGCTCGATCAGCTGTGCGGCAACCCGGCCTACCTGATCGTTGTCACCAAAGCGGCGGGTGATGTCGGCTTTAGGGAGTTTGGCGTAGACCGCCGGGACCAGCGTCTGGACGTTTGACCACAAAATATTAAACCTTGCCGTCTCAGTCCCTGCCTGACCTCGGGTGTCGTCGCGGTAACGCTTAATCAGTTTCTTGGTACGCGCTTGCCACTTGGCGAACTCGTTCTCGTACTGCCCGATGACGCGCAGGTAGTCCTCGAGTTGGCTGGCGGGTTGTTCCATCAGCGTGCTTCTCGCTCACTGTTCATGGGTCAAATCCAAAACACCGTGCAGTCAACCGTGCCGCCCACGGTCACGATCAGGCTGGTGCCGAAGCGAGCGGGAATCGTGTAAAACGTCGCAGCGGCTGGGGTGAAGGTGTTCACCACCGTCGTCGTGCCGTCGCTGACTTTCAGCGTCGGCGTGCCGGAAGCGGACGCCACGAAGATCCCGAACAGCCCGCCGGTGCCGGTGTACACCGTCGTGGTGGACGTAATGTTCTTGTAGTTTTGGCTCTGGGTTATTGACAAACTCATATTCTTGCCCTCCGGGGCGACTGCCTGTCATGTGCATCCCACATTTCGTTGAGCGACACCTGGTTCTGTGGGCCGACAATCAAAGTCTTACTCTCCAGCGGCGCGGCGACTGTCGGCTCGGATCGCCACGCCACGGCCATCATGCGGAAGGCATCGCTCGGGTGTGAAGTCCAATCGTGTCGGGGTGAAGCCCGGAATGCCTTCCTGTCCTCATCGTACTCACGCTGGTACTGGCGTAAAGCCTCCAAGCCCTCGGCGCACTTCACAGAGTTGAACCAGACGCGGGGGAACATCTGGCGCACCGCCTGGATACCGTTCTGCAATCCGATGTCGGGAACGATGCTAAGTTTGGCGAAGCCCAAAGCGTCAGCGAGTTGTTCCACGATGCTTTTGCCCGTCTGCAAGGACTTGGCGCGTGCATCGTGCGGCAGGTGGTGTTTGCCGTATCGGTAGCGTTTCTTGGCTACGACCTCGGCGATGGCGTGGATGTCAGCACCCGAGACCGAATAGAAGTCGATGACGCGCACCTCGCCCGCGATGACCTGATACCACCAGATCGACGTGTCGTCGCGGTAGCCCAAGTCCCACGCCGTGTGCACGGGAAACTCCGGGTCGTACTCCACCGTATCGGTAATGCGGCCCTGATCTGCCGCCTCGCGCATTTCGGTTCCAAAAAAAGCCCCGAGTATGGCGGCTGAAAAGTCGCACTCGTACTCCTGCTGATACTGGTCAGGGCTTAATTGCGCTTGTGCAGCGGCTAGTTCGCTGCTAGGGAGTAGGCCCGAAATGGAGGCCGGTAGGCGCAGCAGGAACCATTCATCAGGTATGCGCTTGGCGGTTTCGTAAATTTCCCAAAACTGATTACGTCCCTTCGGCGTGCCGCTGAACACGCACCAGCCCTGGAGATCTGACAGGGCTGGGCGTAAGACATTGCCGAATACGCTGGGCCGAAAGTCAGCGTACTCGTCCAGGTAAAGGCCCGCAAAGCCGAGACCTCGCATGGCATCTCCGGCGTTATTGTCGGCCCCGAACAGGGAAATCTTGACGCCGTTCACCAGCGTCAGGGTCATCTGCACCTCGTTGGCTTCTTTGAGGACAGGTTCAGAGTAGCGTTTGAAATAATCCCACGCGATGCGCCGTGCTTGGTTAGCGAAGGGGGCGACGTAGCCGAACAGCCCATTCCGGCCTTTGTACATGATGGCGGCGCGGAGGATGTCGTTGACACACGCTACCGTCTTGCCTGCGCGACGATGGGCGACGATGCAGCCCCAGCGCTGGGTGCGGTTGTGGAAGGACATGAACGCCTGCCGTGGCGCGTATTGAATTACTACTGGGGTGGCAGCCATGTCACAGTCAAGTCCTTACCATCGGCTCCGGTTAACTCGTTCTTATCGCGCTGTCCGAGATACTGCTTACCGAGCCAAACCAGCATCGTGGTGTTGCCTCCCTCCAGCGCCTTCCATTGGTGGCGGCGCAAGGACATCTTGCCGTTCTCCATTCCATCTTTATAAATCTGGCAAAACTTCTCGTCACGCAACAAAGTTTCGACGCAACAGCCAAGCCACGCGGCTATCTCGACCTGCGTACATTGGATGCTGGCGAGTTTCTTCACGGCCTCGTAATCAATCTCAAACCGTGGCCGACCGCCCCCCTCACCCTGCCGTCCCTGCTTGGGCAACCCTGTGCGTTCAGATACCGTTGTTTCTGCGCCACGCTTTCTCATGCCGCCGCCTCAAACGGTTCGCCATTGGATTCAAGCATGGCCTTCTGGCCGGTAGGGCAAGCCGCACTCATTCAGCGATTCCCTCTGCAATAGCTGAAAAGCTTCATCACTGATTTCAACTTCGCCGCACGCCTGCGCTGCCTTCTTTCCGTCCCCCTTCACGAAAATAAGGACATTCTGGTGAGTCTTCCCAAGTTTTCGGCTCGCGCTAAATTGCTTCCCTGCGCGGATCGGCAAGCTCCCAACTGCCGTCACTAGGATGGCCTCGTTGTAGTAGGCCAGCCCAGCGTCACGGAAAGCCTGCACAGTATCGCCCACGAAGTCGTAATAATTACCCTTCTTGTCGCGCACCTCGCCCACAACGAAACAAGCGAAACGATCATTCTTTAACAGGCCGCAAGTCTTCTTGATGATCTCGAAGTATGCCGCCCGGAATTCCTCATAAGGTAGCGAGGAAAGGTCAGCGGGGTCGTCCGAATAGACCTCCAGATCGGCGTATGGCGGGCATGAATACACGAAATCGGCCTGCACATCTTTGCAGACCTTGTCAATGTTCCGGCTATCACCGCAATGCCATACCGGAATCGGCTCGCTGTCCTTGATGATGCTGTCGGCCTGCTCTCTGTTGGCATCCACTTGCTCCCGCCGCAATTCGCCGCCGATATACTGACGGCCCAGCTTCGCCGCGACGATGCCGCGAACGCTGCCTCCAGCGAACGGGTCGAGGATGACTCCACCCGCAGGGGAGAACCAGCGGTAGGAAAGCTCACACAACACCGGGTCGAAAATGCTGGTTCCGGTCTGGTCACTAGCATTGCCTTCCGCACCGAAAGTCTTCCCAATCTTTGCGTTTTTCTTGTTCATGCCGCCGATCTGTGCGCTACGCCTGCGCTGCCTTACTGATTGCAACTTCGCCGCTTCGCTGAATTGCAGCAGGTTGTCCCCGCGCCCCTTCTCGCTTTCGATACCCATGGCAATCCACGCCCGCTTCCTTTCCTGCCACCAGCCTTCGCGAGCATTCAGCACACTAAAAGGCGCAATTAGAAACTTGTCGGATAACTTACCAGAGCCATTTGCCTGTCCTTCGGTAAGCTGCTCGTCACCAAATAATAGCTCATCCAGCTCGCCCGTGTCGAAGCCCAGCAGGTCGAGGTCGAAGTCCATGCCTTGCAGGTCTTTGATCTCCAGCGCCAGCAGGTCTTCGTCCCACCCGGCGTTAAGGGCAAGTTTGTTGTCGGCAATAACGTAAGCCCGCTTTTGGGCGTCCGTCAGGTGGACGAGCCGAATGCAGGGAACTTCTGTCAGTTTCAGTTTACGGGCAGCCAGTACGCGCCCGTGCCCGGCAATGATGCCGTTGGCCTCGTCTATCAATACCGGATTGGTAAACCCAAACTCACGAATGCTGGCGGCTATCTGCGCCACCTGCGCGTCGTTATGGATTCGGCTGTTTTTGGCGAACGGGATTACCGTTGCCAGTTCGATATGCTCAACCTGCATCACGCTTAGGCATCCGTTTCATGGCTTCTGCAATGAAGTCTTTAGCTATGCTCTGTGGGATGCCTGCGCGTTTGGCGAGCGCGGAGGTTGGGGTTACTACCGGCGGCATCATTTAAATATCACCGTTTTGGTTTTGCTCGGCGTCCAGGGCCTCTGGATATCAAATCTTCCTCTGGCACATTTAATCTGAATATCAAATCTTCCTCTGGCACATCCAACCATCGCCACGGAGGGCTTTGACGACGCCAGTAGGACCTACTTTCTGGCTCTAAGTTGGCTTCCCAGACTTTCCTCCTTTGCACCGCTCGCGCTTCCGCTTCGCCAGCCAGTCGCCGATATTGGTCGAATGCATCGATACCTAATAAATCATTTTTCACTTTGAACTCCCCTGGACTGCCGCCTCTGGGAAATCCCTCTCTCCGCTGAATTGCGTGCATCATTTCATGCAACGCTGCCGAGGTTGCGGAGGCTGGTCTGTCCCTGACGGACATTCCGAGGTCGATACGCTCCGGTAGGTTGCGCTTGACGTTTGGGGGGAAATATGCCGCTTCCGCGCCTGACCCTAAATTTTGGTTCTGACGAATTATCAGTTGCCGCAGATCCGGATACGCCTCATAAAGTTCCGGGTGTTCCATTGCCAGTTCAGCGGGGATACCAGCAGTAGCGGCATCAACATCAACGCCTTTCCGCAGGGATGCCCCGGCATCGCTTATTTCCTGCTTCCAGTGTGGGCCGAACGCCCGGCCTGTCCCCGTTTCGCGCCAAATGGTGTTGCGGTCAACGCCCGCTTGTTCCATCTCCAAGGCTCTGCGTTCGGCGGCAGGGTCATACGTTTTTGCCGCCTTGCCGATAAAGATTTCGGCACGGGTCGGGTCAAACCGCTTCAGAAGTCCTGCAAGCCGTGCACCGGGAACCGCGCCCGTACCGGCAAGTGCCATCCCCGCAGGGTCGCCAGCGCGTCTGGCGCGTTCGACGTCGCGTAAGGCGAGGGCAGGGCCGATCACCGTCTGCCCAACTATGGGTAGCAAACTCGCACCCGTCTCCACCGAGATGTCAGCCAGGTCCTGTTCTTGCGGATCCAGCGACAATGCGCGTTCAAAGCGACCGCGCAGGTCTGCCTTTTCCTGTAAGAACCGCAGCGCAGCGGCCAGGTTCTCACGATTCCTTACAGCTGCCTCGGAGCTTGCGGTTGGCACCGGCATCAATTCCCCAGATTGGGTTAGACTGACTTTAAGCGGATAGGTTCGTGGTTACAAGCATGAAAATCACACCCGACTACCTCGCTGAGCAACAGAAACTCCACCAGAATCCTGCCTACGGGGTCGCCTCCCTCGCCTTCGCCCCCATCGTCGCCCAGTTGATCCGCGACAACGGCTGGCTGTCGGTATCCGACTACGGCGCGGGCAAGCGGCGTCTGCGGGAGGGTTTGGCGCGGGCGGGTGTGGAGGTGGACTACCGCCCGTATGATCCAGCCTTCCCCGAGTACGGCGAACCGCAAGCGGCTGATCTCGTCTGCTGCATTGATGTTTTAGAACACGTTGAGCCGGACTGCGTGGCTGCGGTCCTGGACGACCTGCAAAAGATCATGCCCAGGTTTGGGTTTTTCTCTATTCACACCGGAGCGGCGACCAAAGTGTTATCGGACGGCAGGAATGCCCATTTAATCCAGAAACCCGCGTCATGGTGGCTGCAACGCCTCTGCCCGAGGTTTGAGATTCACCACCTCCAAGCGCATAACCTGATGGGTCAGGGCTTCTGGGTGGTCGTCAGCCGCAATGCCGAACCTTCTGCTCGTACCGCTCCACCAGCCCTCTGACGGTCGCCTCGGGGTCGCGGGCGATGTAGAACTCCCCGCGAGGCTCAAAGATCAATCGGAACCGCTGCTGGCTCTCGGTAATGCGGCCTTTCGGCGCTTTGACTTCAACCCAGCAGATCCACGCTTTGCCGCACGGGAGCGTCCGGGTGACGAGTTTGTCGGGGACTTGACCTAGTTGAGCGAAATCGTGAACCGTGAAGCCTGCCTTGCGGAGGGCTTCGGTGATGATTCCGTCGTTGCTGTCACGGCGAGTCGCGAATCTCATCATCAGTCTCAAGATACCTTTCAAATTCTTCGTAGGCGGTTGCCATCACAAAAAACCACCGATGGAAATTTTCTTCATCGTTCTCTGCTTCTGCTTTAATCAAGTTTTTAATCGCTGACCGCAAGTTCTGCAATCTCACATCTTTTTTGATAACGGCTTTTCTGGCTGTACCGACTGCTGATTTCAAGTTTGACGTTGCTTTCCGATATTGTTTTTGAAGTTTTTTGAGCTTCAACCGTTCTTTTTGTAGCGGAATTTCAGTGTCAGCTTTTTCCGTTGCCTGGAACGCAAAGAGACCAAGAATTGGTTTATTTGGGTATAAAGTTTCATCTTCCATTTAAGACCTCAACCCTGATGACTGATGGTGAATCCGCCTACAAAGACTGACCATGTATCCATTATTTATCCTCTTACCCCTAATGCTCGGAGCCGGGAGAAGACCCCCCTAACCCCCATTTAATTTTGGAGGCTAAAGAGGCCCACGGTTATGCCCGTATGCCGTCTTTCTGACCCGCCCCGGCGATTTAACCAGCCCGAGGTCGTGGCTTGCGCCAACCGGAATTGCACCGGTCCCGCTGGTGACAGATTTAGCCCATGTCAAGGGGCTGCGTGTTTGGGTGTTTGACAGGGCTGGAACAGCCGTGCGAAAATACCGACACGCGAAACGTCAAATTCAGCGTAAGGCACCCCGGTTGCCGCGTCAACCCCCCGTCAGGGGGGTTTTCGTTTATAGCCTACGTGACGGCTTCAGAGCCGATTTTGGCCCCCCCCTATACCCCCCCCTATACCCCCCCCTTGACTTGCCGACTTGCGGCCAGCGTAGAGGCCCTGGGGCGGCTTCACGAGGCCGGCCTTGGCCTGCCACAGCCGCGCACGCGGCACTTGGGCAGCTTTGACCCACTGCTGAACAGCAGACCGGGTGACGCCGAAGGCGCGGGCTACTGCGGTTTGCGAGCCGTACT
>Ga0194132_10004422_pt1 | contig 23857 bp, 24 predicted proteins | sample TA2KigOf80mmetaG_FD_148612 | JGI IMG/M metagenome (GOLD analysis project Ga0194132, IMG submission 148612) | Freshwater microbial communities from Lake Tanganyika, Tanzania - TA2015054 Kigoma Offshore 80m | ecosystem: Environmental > Aquatic > Freshwater > Lake | place: Tanzania: Lake... | reverse complement strand
GCGGCCGACATCGCCCAGCGCTTGGCGGCGGCCAGCCCCGCCGCAGGCCTCACCGCGCGCGCGCGCTGCCAGGCGTGCCACACCTTCGACCAGAACGGGCCCAACCGCGTCGGTCCGAACCTGTGGAACATCGTCGGCCGCGACAAGGCGTCCGTGCCCGGCTTCAACTACTCGGAGGCGATGCGCAACGCGCCCGGCACCTGGACCTACGAGGAGCTCGACGCGTTCATCGCCGCGCCGGCGCGCCACATCCCCGGCAACCGCATGAACTTCCATGGCATGCCGGCGGCGGCCGACCGCGCCAACCTGATCGCGCATCTGCGCACGCTGTCCACCAGCCCAGTGCGGCTGCCGACAAACTGAGGTCGGGGCCGTGCTATACGCACGGCGCATGGCGGGGATCCCACCGGAACTGATCGCTTTCGCCGGAGAGCTTGCCGACACGGCGGGCGCCGTGCTGCGCCGGCACTTCCGCAGCCCAGTCGCGGTCGAGGCGAAAGGCGACGCGAGTCCCGTAACCGTCGCCGACCGCGCGACCGAGCAGGCGATGCGCGACGCGATCCTGTCGCGCTATCCGCAGCACGGCGTGCGCGGCGAGGAGCTTGGCGCCGTCAACGCCAGCGCCGAATACGTGTGGGTGCTCGACCCCATCGACGGCACGCGCTCGTTCATCACCGGCAAGCCGTTGTTCGTGACGCTGATCGGATTGCTGCGCCGCGGCAACGCCGTGCTCGGCGCCATCGACCAGCCGATCACGCGCGAGCGCTGGATCGGCGCCGACGGGCAGCGCACCACCTTCAACGGTGTGCCGTGCCGGGTGCGCGGCGGTGCGTCGCTTGGCGCCGCGACTCTGTTCACCACCGGATCGGTGAGCGCGACGCGGCCGACGTGGTGCGGCGAGTGGGAGCGCGCCGCACTGGGGCGGCTGGTGGACGCCGCGCACCTCACCCAGTACAGCAGCGACGGCTACGCGTTTGGCCTCCTGTCGAGCGGCATGATCGACCTGGTCGCCGAGTGCGGCATGGAGCCCCACGACTTCTGCGCCGCCATCCCGGTGGTGCGGGGTGCCGGAGGTGTGATCGGCGACTGGAACGGCACACCGCTGGAATGCGACCGAAAGAACCACGTTTTGGCGGCCGCCAGTGCCGCGCTCCATACCGCGGCGGTAGCCCGGCTAGGCCGTTAACCTTATAGACTCCCCTCGTCCGCTTAAGCAGTATTGCATCAAAGCAACAACGCCGATCGAGAGAGGATCGTTTCCATGCGCAAAATCGCCGCTTTGATTACTGCAGTCGCGATGTCCTGCGTCATTGGCGCAGGGGTCGTCGGCGCCGCGTTCGCCCAGAAATATGAGACGCCGGCCGCCGCCACGAACAAGGCGCCCGGCAAGCACGGCGGTATGATCTACTACGCGTACTCGCACGAATCCGATCCGCTCTACCCGCGCGACTTCAAGCACTGGAACTACGTCAATCCGAACGCACCCAAAGGCGGTACCTATCGCGCCTGGGGCTTCGGCACCTTCGACAACCTGAACGTCTTCAACGGCAAGGGCACCTCGGCGGGCATCGGCGGCGAGACGCTGATGACCACCAACGCCGACGAGCTGTCGGTTCAGTACGGCCTGCTCGCCGAGTACGTCGAGGTGCCCGACGACGCGGCCTGGGTCATCTACAAGCTGCGCGATCAGGCGCGCTGGTGGGATGGCACGCCGGTGCTGCCGGAAGACGTCATCTTCTCGCTGGAGAAGCTCAAGGCGGAGGGCTCGCCGTTCTATCGCCAGTACTTCAAGAACCTCGCCAAGGCCGAGAAGGTGTCCGAGCGCGAGGTGAAGATCACCTTCGACACCGGCGGCGAGATCAACAAGGAGCTGCCCTACATCACCGGCCAGCTGCCGATCCTGTCCCGCGCCGCGTGGGCCAGCCGCGACTTCACCACGACGACGCTGGAGCCGTTCATGTCGTCGGGCCCCTACCGCATCAAGACGGTGAACGCGCCCAATTTCATCGAGCTCGAGCGCGTGCCCAACTACTGGGGCGCCGGCCTGCCGATGAACGTGGGCCAGAACAACTTCGACCTCATGCGCACCGACTACTACGGCGACTTCCAGGTGGCGCTGGAGGCGTTCAAGGCCGGCGACTACGACTTCCGCTCGGAGAACTCCGCGCTGCGCTGGGCGACCGGCTACGATGTGCCGGCGGTGACCCAGGGCCTGATCGTCAAGGCGCTCATCCCCAACAACCTGCCCAAGGCTCTGCAGGGGTTCTTCATCAACACCCGCAAGGCGAAGTTCCAGGACCGCAAGGTGCGCGAGGCGCTGCAGCACGCCATGGACTTCGAGTGGATGAACAACACGCTGTTCTATGGACAGTACACGCGCCTGCGCAGCTACTGGGAAAGCCAGGAATACGCCGCGACAGGCGTGCCGACGGGCCTGGAGCTGCAGATCCTGGAGCCGTTCCGCGCCCAGCTGCCGCCGGAGGTATTCACCACCGAGTACAACCCTCCCAAGACCGACGGCTCGGGCAACAACCGCGTGCTTCTGATGCGCGCCCAGCAGCTGTTCCAGGAAGCCGGTTACCGCGTGCAGAACACCCGCATGGTCGGGCCGACCGGCGAGCCGTTTACCATCGAGTTCCTGCTCGTGCAGCCCGACTTTGAGCGCCTGGTCGCGCCGATCGTCCAGAACCTCGAGCGCCTGGGCGTGCAGGCCAACATCCGCACGGTGGATACCTCGCAGTACCAGCAGCGCTTCAACACGTTCGACTTCGACATCATCGTCCACAGCCAGGGGCAATCCACCTACCCGGGCAACGAGCAGCGCGAGATGTGGACCTGCGAGTCGGCCAAGATGGAGCAGGCCGACAACGCCGCCGGCGTCTGTCACCCGGTGGTGGACGCGCTGGTCGAGAAGATCATCGCCGCGCCCGACAAGCAGACGCTCGTCGCCACGACCAAGGCGCTCGACCGCGTGCTGCAATGGCAGTTCTACGTCATCCCGCAGTGGACCGTGGACAACTACCGCCTGGCGTACTGGGACAAATTCGGCATGCCGGCGACCAAGTCCAAGTACGGCGTCACCTCAGGGTGGTGGATCGACGCCGAGAAGGAACGGCGCGTCAACGCCGCCAAGGCGCAGCTGCGGCGGTAAGGGCCACACCGACAAGAACCCGGACAAGACTGGTGGCAAACCGGCACTGATATGTGGGCGTACGTCGGCCGGCGATTGCTTCTGATGATCCCGACCCTGTTCGGGATCATGGTCATCAATTTCTTCATCATCCAGCTGGCGCCGGGCGGGCCGGTCGAGCAGCGCCTCGCCGAGATGCGTGGCATCGCCGTTGACGCCACCCAGCGTTTCGCGGGCGGGGCCGGTGCGGGCGAGGTACAGCAAGGCGGCGGCCTCAACCAGCCGCAAACGGTGCAGCAGCAGCAGACCGCGGAGCAGTCGCGCTACCGCGGCGCGCGCGGCGTCGACCCGCGGCTGATCCGCGAAATCGAGCAGCAGTACGGCTTCGACAAGCCGATCGTTCAGCGCTTCTTCCTGACAATGAAGGACTTCCTGCTGTTCCGCTTCGGCGACAGCTATTTCCGCGACCAGAACGTCATCGAGATCATCATCGACAAGCTGCCCGTGTCGATCTCGCTCGGGCTGTGGACGATGCTGATCATCTACTTCATCTGCATCCCGCTCGGCATCGCCAAGGCGGTGCGAGAAGGATCGAAGTTCGACGCCAGCACCACGACGATCGTGCTGATCGGCTACGCGATACCGGACTTCCTGTTCGCCATCCTGCTCATCGTGCTGTTCGCCGGCGGCAGCTACTGGAACATCTTCCCGATCCGCGGCCTGGTCTCGCCCAACTGGGACGAGCTCGTCTGGTACATGAAGATCGCCGACTACGCCTGGCACATGGTGCTGCCCGTGACCGCCATGGTGATCGGCGGATTCGCCACCCTCACCTTCCTGGTGAAGAACCTGTTCCTCGAGGAGATCAAGCAGCAATACGTCGTCACCGCGCGCGCCAAGGGCGCCACGCCGCACCGGGTGCTGTACGGACACGTATTCCGCAACGCCATGCTACTTATCATCACTGGCTTCCCGGCGGCGTTCCTGTCGATCTTCTTCGCCGGCGTGCTGCTCATCGAGATCATCTTCTCGCTCGATGGTCTGGGCCGCCTCTTCTACGACGCCACCATCCGGCGCGACTATCCGCTGATGTTCGGATCGCTCTACATCGGCACGCTCATGGCCCTGGTGATGGGCATCATCCGCGACGTCAGCTATGCGTGGGTCGACCCGCGTATCCACTTCGAGCGCGTCGAGATCAAATGAGCGTCGCAGAGCGCGCCCCCGACGTGATGCCGGCAACGGCGGTGCCGCCGCCGGACGCGCACGACACGTTCCTCGGATTCCGCGTCACGCCGTTGACGCGCCGCCGCCTCGACCTTTTCCGGCGCAACAAGCTCGCCGTGTGGTCCTTGTGGGCCTTCGTAGCGATCTTCACCCTTAGCCTGTTCGCCGAGTTCCTGTGCAACGACCGGCCGCTGCTGATCCGCTACGACGGCCAGTTCTATTCGCCCATCTTCGTCGCCTATCCCGAAACAAAGTTTGGCGGCTTCTTCGAAGCAGAAGCCGACTACCGCGACCCCTTCGTCAAGGAGCTGATCGAGGAGAAGGGCTGGATCCTGTGGCCGCCCATCCGCTTCGACTACCGCACCATCAACTACGAAATGAAGGTGCCGGCGCCCTCGCCGCCCTCGCGCGACAACTGGCTCGGCACCGATGATCAGGCGCGCGACGTGCTGGCGCGCGTCGTCTATGGCGTACGCATCTCGATCCTGTTCGGCTTCTCGGTGGTGATCTTCTCCTCGATCATCGGCATCATCGCCGGCGCCACCCAGGGCTACTGGGGAGGGCGCTGGGACCTCTACTTTCAGCGCTTCATGGAGATCTGGGGCTCGGTGCCGACGCTGTACGTCATCATCATCATTGCCAGCGTGTTCACGCCGAACTTCTGGATCCTGCTGGGCATCTTCTTGCTGTTCAGCTGGATGGGCTTGGTCGGCCTGGTGCGCACCGAGTTCATTCGGGCGCGCAACTTCGACTACGTGCGCGCGGCGCGCGCGCTTGGCGCGTCCGACTGGGTGGTGATGTTCAAGCACATCTTGCCGAACGCCATGGTCAGCACCATGACCATGATGCCGTTCATGCTATCGGGCTCGGTGACGCTTTTGTCCGGCCTCGACTTCATCGGCTACGGCCTGCCGGCCGGCTCGCCGTCGCTGGGCGAGCTGGTGCTGCAGGCGCGCAACAACCTGCACGCGCCGTGGCTCGGCTTCACCGCCTTCTTCACCTTGGGGACGTTGCTAATGCTGCTGGTGTTCATCGGCGAAGGCGTGCGCGACGCCTTCGATCCCAGGAAGAACGTGGCGTGAGCGTCGTCGACTTCCAGGCCCGCGTGGGCGGGGGCGGCGCGCCCGCCGCCGGCACGCACCTGTTGGAGGTGAAGGACCTAGCGGTGTCGTTCCGCATCGGCCGGCGCACGATCGAGGCGGTGCGCGGCGTCTCGTTCCACATCGACAAGGGCGAGACGATCGCCGTCGTCGGCGAGAGCGGCTCGGGCAAGTCGGTCACCGCGCTGTCGATCCTGCAGCTGCTGCCGTACCCGAAGGCGTTCCATCCGGCTGGATCGATCAAGTTCAACGGCCAGGAGCTGCTCGGCGCGCCAGACCGCGAGCTGCGCAAGATACGCGGCGACAAGATCTCGATGATCTTCCAGGAGCCGATGACCTCGCTCAATCCGCTGCATACGATCGAGAAGCAGATCAGCGAGACGTTGTTCCTGCACCGCAACGTGACCAAGGCGCAGGCGCGGGCGCGCGTGCTCGAGCTGTTGAACCTGGTCGGCATCAAGGAGCCGGAGAAGCGGCTGGAGTCATTTCCCCACACGCTGTCGGGCGGCCAGCGCCAGCGTGTCATGATCGCCATGGCGCTCGCCAACGAGCCCGACCTGTTGATCGCCGACGAGCCGACCACTGCGGTGGACGTGACCATCCAGGCGCAGATCCTCAAGCTCCTCGACGAGATTCAGCGGCGCATGGGAATGGCGATCCTGTTCATCACCCACGAGCTTGGCATCGTGCGCAAACTCGCCAACCGCACCTACGTGATGCACCAGGGCCGCTTCGTCGAGGAAGGCCCGACGGCGGCGCTGTTCAAGAGCCCGCGGCACGAGTACACACGCATGCTGCTGGCCTCGGAGCCGAAGCCGCGCCGCGACAAGCCGCCGGAGGGCACGCCGGTCATCCTGCAGACGTCGGCGCTCAAGGTGCACTTCCCCCGCAAGGGCGGGCTGTTCGGGCGCACCTTCGACTACGTGCGCGCCGTCGACGGAGTCTCGATGACCGTGCGCGCCGGGCACACGCTGGGCGTGGTGGGCGAGAGCGGCTCCGGCAAGACCACGCTTGGCCTCGCCGTCCTGCGCCTGTTGCGCAGCGAGGGCTCGATCCAGTTCTCCGGCAAGGAGCTGCAAGGGCTGGGCTTCAACGAGCTGCGGCCGATGCGGCGCGAGATGCAGATCGTCTTCCAGGACCCGTACGGCTCGCTGAGCCCGCGGCTATCGGTGGCGCAGATCATCGAGGAGGGCCTGGTCGTCCACAACAAGGACATGACATGGGACCAGCGCCGCGCCGTGGTGGCGGAGGCGATGCGCGAGGTGGGCCTCGATCCCAGCGCCATGGACCGCTACCCGCACGAGTTCTCGGGCGGCCAGCGGCAGCGCATTTCTATTGCCCGCGCGCTCGTGCTCAAGCCGCGCCTGATCGTGCTCGACGAGCCGACCTCGGCGCTCGACCGCACGGTGCAGGTGCAGATCCTCGACCTCTTGCGCGACCTGCGCGAGCGCCACGGGCTGACGTACCTGTTCATCAGCCACGACCTGAAGGTGGTGCGCTCGATCGCCGACCACGTCATCGTCATGCGCGACGGCGTCATCGTCGAGCAGGGCAGCGTCGACGAGGTGCTGGACCGGCCACGCACCGCCTACGCCGCCGCCCTGGTGAAGGCCGCGTTCGAGCTGGTCGCCGACGAGTCTGGAGCCGTGCGCGCCTGAAGGCGCGACGGCGATTTGCGATGCGCCGCCAAAGGCGCGACGCGCGCCTGAGGCGTGACGGCGATTTGCGAGACGTGCGCGCCAAAGGCGCGATGCGCGCCTGAGGCGCGACGGGAAGTTGTGACCGCCTGCGGCGTCCGGATGTTCACTTGCCTCTTGTCCGCCAATAGCTTGCCCGGCTAGTTGAGGCAGCAGGCCCTCGGCCCGAGGCGGCAGGGAGGGTTTCGGGTTCGAAGATGAACGTCCGTTCCGCCTTCCCGGACGAGACCCGCGCTGCGCCACCACTGGCGCCGCAGGTGGCGCCCAGCGAGCTGTACCTGTCGCTGCTGCCCGCCGGAGCGAAGGACAAGCGGTGGGCGTTGGCCATCGTAGCCGCGTCGATAGGCGTCTTCGCGGTGCTGGCGCCGTTTGCGACGGTGCAGCTGCCGCGCATCGAGGCCTTCATTCCGGCCTACCAGGCGTCCCTGGTCCTGGTCGAACTGATCACCGCCGCGCTGTTCACCGGCCTGTACTACCTGACGCGCCTGCGGCCTCTGTTGATCCTGGCCAGCGGCTATCTGTTCAGCGCGCTGATGGCGGCGGTGCACGCATTGTCGTTCCCAGGGCTGTTGGCGCCCGGCGGAGTCCTGGGCGGCGGCGCGCAGACGACCGCGTGGGTGTACATGCTTTGGCACGGCACGTTCCCGCTGTTCATCATTGCGTACGCGTGGACGAAGGACGCGCCGCCCGCGCGCGGCGGCGTCGGCGCCATCGTTGCCGCCTTGGCGGGAACGGTGGCGATCGTCATCGCCTTCACACTGCTGACGACGGACAGACACGACCTGCTGCCGGCCATCATGGCCGGCAACCGCGAAGCCAGCGCCATGAAGGTGGTGGTCGCCTTCGTCTGGCTCGTCGGCATCGCCGCGCTGGTGACGCTGTGGACCCGCAAGACGCGCACCGTACTCGACCTGTGGCTGATGGTCGTGCTGTGCGCGTTCCTGATCAACGTGGCGCTAGGCGCCGTGCTCAACGCCGGCCGCTTCGACCTCGGCTTCTATTCTGGCCGGCTCTACGGGCTGCTCGCCGGCGGCCTGGTGCTGGTGATCCTGCTGCTGGAGGATCACTCGCTCTATGGCCGGCTGACCCGCGCTTACGGCGACGTCGCCACCGCCAAGGCGAAGGTGGACGAGTACGCGCGCCGGCTCGAGGGCCGGGTCGAGGCCTCGGAGGCCCGCTATCGCCAGTTCCTCGAGCAGGCGGCGGACGCGATCTTCGTCATCGACGACGGCGGCCAGATCGTCGTCGCCAACCCGGCGGCCGAGCGCCTGCTCGCGCGTAGCGGCGGCGACATCCGCGCCCACAGGCTGGCGGAGTTCGTCGCCAACGAAGACGCGGGCCGGGTCGACCTGGCGCAGCTGCGGCGGCACAAGGTGGGGACGATCGGCGCCCTAACCATGCTCGGCCGCGGTAGCCGCCGCGTCGAGGTCGAGGCGACGTCGTCGCAGGTCCTGTTCGAAGGCACCACCTTCTTCGTCGTCATCGCCCGCGACGTCTCGGAGCGCACGCAACTGCAGACCCAGTTGCACCAAGCGCAAAAGATGGAGGCCATCGGCCAGCTCACGGGCGGCCTCGCGCACGACTTCAACAACCTGCTCACCGTCATCGTCGGCAACCTCGAGCTGCTGACCGACGGCGGCGGAGTGGACCCCGCCGCCCGCGAGCTGGCGACGTGCGCGCGCCGTGCCGCCGAGCGCGGTGCCGACCTGACGCACAAGCTGCTGGCCTTCGCGCGCCGCCAGGCCCTGCAGGCAAAACCCGTCAACATCAACAACGTGGTCGACGGCATCGCCGACCTGCTGGCGCGCACGCTCGGCGAGCAGATCGTCATCCGCCGTGTGCTGGACGAGCACTTGTGGCCGGCGCTCGCCGACGCGGCGCAAGTCGAGTCCGCGATCACCAACCTCGCCATCAACGGCCGCGACGCGATGACCAAGGGCGGCCAGCTGACCATCGAGACGGCCAACAAGCAGCTCGACGCCGATTACGCGGCGCTCCATCCGGACGTGACCCCGGGCGACTACGTGATGGTGGCGGTGAGCGACACCGGCACCGGCATCCCGCCGGAGATCCTCGGCCGCGTGTTCGAGCCGTTCTTCACCACCAAGGCGCCCGGCAAGGGCACCGGCCTCGGCCTGGCGATGATTTACGGCTTCGCGCGGCAGTCGAAGGGCGACGCCAAGATCTACAGCGAGGTCGGCCAGGGGACGACCGTGCGCCTGTATCTGCCGCGCGCCGCCGGAGGGGAGGCCGAGGCCCCGGCTACGCCTGCGGAGGTGCCGGCGTCATTCTCGGCGCATGTTCTCCTGGTGGAGGACGCGGAAGACGTGTGCCAGGTTGCCTCGACTCATCTGCGCATGATGGGATGCCGGGTCACCGAGGCTACCGACGCGGCCGACGCCCTGGAGAAGGTCGACACGCTCGCGGACCTGGATGTCGTGTTCACCGACGTCGTCATGGCGGGCAGCATGGACGGCATCAAGCTTGCGGCGGCGGCGCGCGAGCAGCAGCCGCGGCTGCGCGCCATGTTCGCATCGGGCTTCTCCGAGGCGGCGGTCGAGCGCACCGCGCAGACCCGCGCCATCGGCCCGCTCGTCACCAAGCCCTACACGCGCCAGGACTTGGCGCGGGCGCTGCACGAAACGCTGCGGCGGGCCTAGGCCCGCGGCGGCGCGACAACGCGGGCGGCGGGCGCTACATTCCCGGACGGAGCTAGTCGAGAATGCGGGCAGGAGTCGTAATCGTCGCAGCGGTTGGACTGGTGGGCGCCGGAATTGCGGCGCTGCAGCATAGTGGGTTGCTCGACCGCACGGCGAGCGCGCCGCCGCCCGCCACGCCGATCCAAGCGCTCCGCATCGCCAACGTGATGGTGATTGCCGATGACGCGGTCGTCGGCGGCATCGCGCGCGCCAACCGCGTGGCGGAAAACGCCCTCACCGCATTCGAGGCCCAGCTGCGCGCGGCGGGACTCACCGTGCACGACGGTCGCGCGGTTTTGGTGGTCAACCCCGCGCTCGACAACGAGAAGCGGCCCGACAGCGAGCTGCTGCTGCTGGCGCGACGGCAACAGCCGCGCATCGACGCGGTGATCGTGTTCTCGGTATTGACGCCGATCGATGCGACCATGCAGGCGCAGAATGCGGCGATCCGCGGCAGCGCCCGCATCCTGAGCGGCGTGGACGGTCGGGCGCTCGCCGCCGCCGAATGGACGTCGCCGATGCGATGGACACTGCCGTACGCCTGCGACCGCGCCTGCCTGATCGACACCGTCGGCGTCGAGGCGCCAGCGGTGGTCGCCGCGCTCGCCGAGCGCGTCGTCGCCGGGCTCAAGTAGAGCGGGTGCCGCGCGGCCGCGCGGTCACTCCTTCGCGGCCCGTTCCTGCGAGGCTTCCTCTTCGGCGGCAAGCGCCAGGCGCTCCCACTCGGCCGCCGTCGCCAGCAACTCGGCCTTAATGGCCGCATCCTGTTCGACCAGCGCGCGGCTGCGATTGGCGTTCGCGAGGGTGCGCAGATCGAGGGCACGCACTAACGCAGGTCCTCGCACTTTGTTGGGCATCCGGCCTAAGGCCCTCGTTCACCCGGTCTTGCTGAGCCGGTCTTGCGCGCCGCGGCGTTGCGACTCAGCCAGGCGCACAACTGCGCCGCGTGGGGGTCACCCTGCAAGACCGCCGCCAGCGCCGCATGCAGCGAGGACGCGGCGCGCGCGGGGCGGCGGACAGCCCCCAACCGCGTGCGCTTCTGGGCTTAGCGCTGCTGCCGCCGGACTTGATCATCGGGCGCCGCGTCATCGGCCCCCGCGCTCACCGGCTCGCCCTCCGGCGCAGCGGCAGCCGCCGCCGTCTCCGCGGTGCCCGCGGCCTGAAGGCGCCGCTCCTCGCGCTCCAGGCGCTTGCGTTCCTGTTTGCTCGCTCGGCGCTGTTCGCGTTGCCGGCGTTCGAAGGAATAGTTCGGTTTGCGTGGCATAGCTTGCTCCGGTTCGAGGCGCGCAGGGAGCCGCCCCTACGTTCCCCATCCTTGGCGCCAGGCCGCCGCCGACTGGCAGCGCCGGCAAATGCGCTCTCCACACCAGGCGCTTTCGAACAGCGTCTGGCAGCGCAGGCACTTGCGCTCGCGCGGACCGTCGTCACTACGTGAGCTCGGCTTGCGCCGCCACTTGGCGGCATCGGTCCATGCCGACAATGCGGTGCCAACGCGCAGGTCCGGCCGCACGGGCGGCAGGTCCGCGCTTCTCCGCCGCAAAGGCGAAATGCGGTTCATCCGTCGACCCGCAGATTGTGCGCCGAGACCTTGCCGTCGCGGCCAGGCTGCACGTCGAACTGCACCTTCTGGCCTTCGGCCAGGGAGTCGACGCCGGCCATCTCCAACGACGACGCGTGCACGAAGACGTCCTTAGTGCCGTCCTCCGGCGCGATGAAGCCGTAACCCTTGTTCTTGTTGAACCACTTCACAGTTCCGCTCGGCATGCGCCCTCCCCGCCCAAAACAATCGCAAAAAGCGATTGCAGCTCGTCGAACTGGCGGTGAGGGTCAATCCGAGGACGGGCAACACCAGCGATTTCGGGAGCTGGTGCCGACTGTGCGCCGCTTGCCGCGAAAACACAATGCATTTCGCCCGTCAGCGATGACGCATTCGGAGGAGCGCCCACAAACAGCCTGTTCGCACGCAAGGCGTGGTAGGATGATTCATCCTGCACTCAATTTGACGCCGCCGGCTCCGCTGGGTTGACCGCGTCAGGTTCCGCGAAGGAGCCGCGATGGTCGATTCCCACGGCTGGCATTCCATTCAGCAGCCCCGCTACCACAACAACGCGGCGTGCCTCGGTGGACGCCGCATCGCGCGCGTGCATCTGCGCCTTGGTCACGGAGGCAAGCCCTTGTGTGGGAAGTGCGCACTGCTGAACGAAGCGTATGCAGGCCCGCCGCGGGCGCTTGCCGCAGCGGCGCGCGGGCCCGTGGGGACGCTCATCGGCGTCGCCGTCGGGGGCCGCCGCGCGCGAACCGTGCGCCGCAGGACTCCTCCCGGCGCCTTGGGCGAGGAGATTGCCGCCGACGCCCCGCCTTCGGCGGGGCCGAAGGAATCCAGCTAGATGGCGAACGAGCGCGTGGCGGTCGCCAAGGACACCTGGAACTTCAGCGCGGATGCGGGCGGCAAGTGGCGCTGGTCGCTGCTCACCCCCGAGCGCCTCGTGTTGCGCGCCTCCGCCGAAGCGTACGCCTCGCGAGCGGCCGCCGTGAAGAACGGAAAACAATACGGCTACAGCGGTTCGTGACGAAGCGCCGGGAGTCCCGGCGCACAAGGTGCAGATCGCAGAATGACCGTGCGGCCGAACACCACTGTCGACTTTCGCGACGCCCGCTACCTGACCTGGAACGGCTTCCGGAAGCAGGCTCAGTTCTGGGTACGCGTCGGCCGCGACGAGGTGCTGTGTCGCGTCAGCCGTGACGCGCTGGTGCGGCGGCTCGGCCACATCGACACGGACCGCGACCTCTTGCAGGCGGCGCGTGCAAATTTCGACGAGATCACGCAGCGCTGCGCGGCTCTCATCGACGCCAGCCGGTTCGAGCGTGACGGCAGCGTGCTGCTGGGTCCCGACGACTGGAACGCATCGGCTACCCCGGCGTGAAAGACGACTGATCCCAGAGGGATGCCTTTTCCGTCCGCATGGCGAGCCGTCTGTACTGGATCGCCATCGCGTTGGCGCTGACGTTCCCCGCCGGCGTCATCGCGCCCGGGAGCGTGGTAGCAGACTGAGAGCAGGCCCGGGCGGGACGCGACTAGGCGGAGACGCGGGTCGGCGTGGTCTGGCGCAAGCGGCGCGTCAGCGACTTCACCATCGCCCGCACCAAGGGATCCGACTTGGCGAGGCGCGAGCCGAAGTCGCCGGGCATGATGGTGATGCAGGTCGTCGTCTGCTTGGCGACAGCGGTGGCCGAGCGCGGCTGTGCGTCGACCAGCGCCATCTCGCCGAGCAGGTCCCCGGCCACCAGCGTGGTCACGATAGGCGCGTGGTCCTCGCGGCCGGCGAGGATATGCACTGCGCCGGACTGGATCAGGTACGCGCAGCGGGGCGACTCCCCCGCCTTGAAGATCACCTCGCCGCCGTTGAAGACCTGATGATTGAGAAGCTCAATGCTCATGACACGGCCTATAGAAGGATTGCTGGTCCAGTTTTCGGCCCACGCGGACCGTCACCACTGTGAACGGGCTCACACAGCGCGCTCAAGAATGGTGGTTTCCAGCCGTTCCCGGCCGGATTCGTGCACCGGATGTGACCCACTACCGATACGTGTGACGAGATAACACTACACGCATCGGTCGCTAGGCGCGCCGGCCGGCGAGGACGTCCTCCAATGCGCGGCGCAGCTCCTGCGGCGCAAAGGGCTTGTGCACCAGCGGGTGGCGGCGCAGGTCGGCACGCAACGCGTTCACTCCGTAGCCGCTGGCGAACACGAACGGAATGCTGCGCGACAGCAGCGTGTCGGCGACCGGAAACACCTCTTTGCCGGCCACGTTGACGTCGAGCAGGGCGATGTCGATCGGCAGCGAGCGGGCGACGCCCAACGCCTCGGACACGTGATAGGCAACCGCCACCACGTCGCAGCCGAAGTCTCTCAACAGCGTCTCGACCGCCAGGGCGATCAGCGCTTCGTCCTCGACGATCAGCACGCGCACGCCGCTCAGGGCGGCGCTCATGTCTCCCGGAGCGGCGCCGTCCCTCGAGTCGATGGTTTGCATGCCGGACGAAAGCGGATTACGTGGGTACACGGACCACGAACGACTTGCCGTGTGCGAGCGGCACGACCTCGAGCGAGCCGCGCAGCTGTTGCAGCAGCACCGAGATCATGCGCATGCCGAGGCCCTTGCTGTCGGCAACCTTGAAATCCGGGGGAAACGGGCCCCTGTCGGCGACCAAAACGACGACAGCGGCGCCATCGTGACGGCACTCGACATGGATGTCCCCGGCGCCGTCGGCGGGCTGGGCATACTTGAAGGCGTTGGTGATGAGTTCGTTGACGATGAGCGCCAAGGGAATAGCGAGATCGGTGGGCAGCCGGCATTCCGTTGCCTCACAGGAACCGGTGCACTGGTCGTCGCCGCACAGCACCGACTCGAGCTCGCCGCACATTTCCTCGATGAAGGCGCCAAAGGCGATCGAGTCCACCTTCTCGTCGCGATATAGCTTCTGGTGCACGTGCGCGACCGTGGCGATCTTGTTGACCACCTCGTCGAACTGCTGGCGCGCCCTTTCGTCGGTGATGCCGGCGCGATGCAGCGTGAAAACGGACGCCACCAGCTGCAGGCTGTTCTTGACGCGGTGGTTGACCTCCTTGAGTAGTACGTCCTTCTGCAGCAGCCGCGCCTCCAGGGCCTGCGCCATCGAGACGAAATGGTCGCCGAGCGCGCGCAACTCCGGCACCGAGGAAGTATGGCGCGGCCGCGCCCGCAGATCGCCGCTGGCGATTGCGTCGGCGGCCTCGCGCAGGTCGCTTACCGGCCGGTGCACCCACCATTGGGCGCCGAGCCACGCGACGAGCGCCATCAGCCCGAACACCGCGACCGTCAGCGCCATCGCCCGGCGGAACTGCGCCTCGGCCTGGCGGATTGCCGGACCGAGCGGCAGCCCGACGAAGATGCTCATGCGCGACGGCGCCGTCAGCGGCACGAAGCCGAGCGCGTAGTCCGCGCCGTCAGCGAGCCGAGCCGTGATGGCGCCGTCGTGGTTGCGCAGCAGCGCCTCACCCCAGGGCGTGCCTGCGCCCTTCTGCCCGACCCACCGCGTGGGATCGGGCCAGCGCGCGGTGATGGTGCCGACCGAGTCCACCAAGGCGATGAAGCCGCCGGCGGGGACGGGCGGCTTGTTGAGAAGCTCGGACAGCGGCGCGCTGTTGATGAAGAGGAGCAGCACCGCCAGCACGTTGCCGTTGTCGTCCAGGGCGGGGTAGGTGAAGGCAATCGTGCCGGTCCCCGACGAGCGGCCCACGACATAGTCGCTCACCGTGAACTGCTTCTTCGACACCGTCTCGTGGAAGTACGTGCGATCGGAGATGTTGGTGCCGATCGGGTTCGGGTTGCTGGAGCACATCGTGTTGCCGTCGGGATGGAACGCCGCCGCCGCCGGGAAATCCGGCAGCACCGCCTGCAGCCGCGCGAGCTCGTTGAAGCATTCGACGCGCGAGCCGCCGCGCACCGAGTCGAGGCGCGACGCCGCCACCAGCAGCACCCGCGCGCCCTCGACGAAGCGATCGGTGCGCGCCGCGGCCAGCCCAGCGTAGGCGCGCGCGCTGTCGAGAATCTCGGCGACGTGGTCCTCGCGCAGCCGCACCTCCCGCGTCACCTGGATGAGAAATACCGGCACCGCGGCAAGCAGCGTCAGCAAGACCACGCGCAACGCCAGGGACATCCGTGCAGCCCCCCACTGGTCACCCGTTCGGGGCACCGAGCGTGCGGGGCCGACTATCCCCCAGGGTATAGGGTAAATACCTGAGCCCAGCCGAGCGCCGGGCGGCTATTTGCGCCGTTTCGCCTTCTTCGGCCGCCCGGCGAAGTGGCGCTCGATGAGGCGGTAGACCGCGCGCATGGTCTGCGGCTCGGCGCCCTCCGGATGCCCTGGGCGCGGCTTGGGGCTCCATCCGAACAGATCGAGGTGCACCCAGTTGTCGGTGCGCGTGACGAAGCGCTGCAGGAACAGCGCAGCGGTGATCGAGCCAGCGAACGATCCGCCCGAGATGTTGTTCATGTCGGCGATCTTGCTTTCCAGCCACTCGTCGTAGGGCGACCACAGCGGCATGCGCCACATCGGATCGGCCTCCTCCATGCCGATGGCGGAAAGCGTAGCGGCGGTGCCATCGTCCTTGGCGTAGAGGGCCGGCAACTCGGGTCCGAGCGCGACGCGCGCGGCGCCGGTCAGTGTGGCGAAGTCGACCAGCAGGTCGGGTCGCTCGCGATCCGCCTCGGCGAGCGCGTCGCCGAGGAGGAGTCGTCCCTCGGCATCGGTATTCCCGATCTCGACGGTCAGCCCCTTGCGCGACGAGAGCACGTCGCCGGGATGGTACGCGTCTGACGAGATCGCGTTCTCGACCATCGGCAGCAACACGCGCACGCTGACGTCGAGACCACGCGCCGCGATCATGTGGAACAGGCCGAGGGCGATGGCGGCGCCTGACATGTCCTTCTTCTGCAGCAACATGGCGTCGGGCGGCTTGATGTCGAGGCCGCCGGTATCGAAACAAACACCCTTGCCTACGAGAGTGACGCGCGGCGCCTTGCCCTTGGCGGCGCCCCAGAGGATGTCGACGAGGCGCGGCTCCTGCCGACCCGCCTTGCCGACCGCGTGCACCATCGGGTAGCCGGACGTGAGCAGGCCGGCGCCGACGGTCGTCTCGACCTGCGCGCGGTGATCGGCGGCGAGGCTGAGCGCCACTTCGGCGAGGTCGGCGGGACCGAGGTCGCCGGCCGGCGTGTTGATCAGGTTGCGGACGATGGTGCTCGCGGCGGCGGCGACGGCAACGTAGTTGCGATCCGCCTTGGCCGGCCACACCAGCCTGGCGACGCCCGCGTCCTTGGGCGGCTTGCGGTAGCGCGTGAAACGGTAACCGCCGTAGGCCCAGCCCAGCGCGAGGTTGGTGGCGGCCGTGGCATCGAGGTGGCCGCGCACCGGCTCGACCTTGTAGGCGCCGGCCGGCAGGGCCTGGGTGAGCGCGGCGAAGTTCCACACCGACAGCGGATCCGCGACTCCGACGACGACGCCCTGCAGCGCCCCGTTCTTGCCCGGCACGGTTTGGAAGCGGCCGGGCTTGGCTTGGAAGCGATGCACCGACAGCCATTCGCGCACAGCGGCGGGCTGATGCGAGGCCCAGCGCTCGAACTCGTCGGCAGTGACCGGCCACAAGGGAATGGCATCGCCGGCACGGTCGATCAGGCCAAGGTCGGAGCCAAAGTCGCTGACTGTCACGAGACACTCCGCGGGAACGCGGCGCCGGTGCCGCCGCGCCGGTATATACGCTAGCCGCTGCTGCCGCGCACCTCGCTCGCGTACGCCGCGAGCGCCGGGCTGACCTCGACGGCATACGGCGGCCGCGCCGGCTGCATCGCCCGCAGCGCGGGTGGCAGGCGAGCCTGCTCGCGCTGCGCGTGCGCAGCGATGTCGGCGAGCGACGGCGCCGCGCCGATGCGCGATCCCGCCTGCATCACCGGCTGCAGCAGCGGCCGGCCGGCGAGCTGCTCGCCGGCACGGCCGAGCACGTCCCGGTGCGCGAAGCCGCCCTCCTCGACGCGCCACACCTGCTTCCGGCCCGGCAGCAGGTTCTTGCCGGGCGACAGCTTGAGACGCCCGCGGCCGCCGAGGTCGGTGAGCTTGTAGACAACGTCGAGCGCGGGCACGTCCTCGGACACCCCCATGCGGGTGCCGACCCCGAACGCATCCACCGGCGCCCCGGCGGCGAGCAACGCGCCGATGGCGTGTTCGTCGAGGCCGCCGCTGACAAAGATGCGCACTCCGGCGAGGCCGGCGGCATCGAGCAGGGTGCGCGACGCCTTGGCGAGCGCCGCCAGATCGCCCGAATCGATGCGTACCGCGGCGACGCGGAAGTCACTGCCCATCTCGTGCGCCAGCGCGATCACGCGGCGGACGCCGTCGAGAGTGTCGTAGGTATCCACCAGCAGCGTGGTGTCGGGATAGTGGCGCGTGAAGGCGCGGAAGGCGTCGGCCTCGTTGGCGAACGACTGCACGTACGCGTGCGCCATGGTGCCCACGACCGGCAGCCCCCAGATGTGGCCGGCCAGCATGTTGGAGGTCGCGGCGACGCCGGCGATGGCGAAGGCACGGGCGCCGTTCACCGACGCATCGATGCCGTGGACGCGGCGCGCGCCGAAGTCGACGACGCGCCTGCCCTGCGCGGCGAGCACGATGCGCGCCGCCTTGGAGGCGAGCATCGTCTGCAGATGCAGTTCGTTGATGAGGAAGGTCTCGATCAGCTGCGCCTGCGCCAGCGGGGCGGTCACCTCGAGCAGCGGCTCGCCGGCGAACACCGGCGTGCCCTCGGGCACCGCCGTGACCGCGCCTTGGAAGCGAAAGGCGCGCAGCCAATCGAGGAAGGACGGCGTGAAGCGGCCAAGCGATCGCAAGTAGCCGATGGCGGCATCGTCGAAGTGGAACGACTCCAGGCCAGCGAGCGCCGTCTCGAGGCCTGCGGCAAGCAGGAAGTTGCGCTGCGCCGGCAGCGTGCGCACGAACAGGCTGAAGGTCGCCGGCGCCTCCGCCATGGCGTCGGCGACGTAGGCCTGCGCCATGGTGAGCTCGTAAAGGTCGGTGAACAGCGCAGGGACAGGAGCTCGACCGGGAATCATGTTGGTTCCGGCAGCGCAAGGGCCAGGGGCTCCGCGTTCTTGGCCGCAAACGGATTGAGAAAGCGAACGCCCCCTAATACGCGGCTGGCCGAGGAAAGGCCGCAAGCCGGCATCTGGGGCGGGCGCACCGTGAGCACCGACGGGGCAATCATTCCCGGCGCATGCAGGCGCTTCCCCACCTTGTGGCCTCCGCGCGCGGCCCGAACTTGCGCCTCAGATAGTCCAGGACCGGCAGCGGCGCAACGGCGGTGGGATCGAGCTGGAACGGCCGCAGGACGACATCCGTCTCGAGCTCCGGAGCCTTCTGCAACGCGGCGTGGAGGGGGTGCTCACCGATGTAGCCCCACGGACAAATGATGTCGGCATAGACGTCGATGCGGATCACGCCCTCACGCCCCTTGGCGGACGAACAGCCCAACGGTCAGAGTCAGGCCGATCAGGATGATGAACAAGCGCAAGGCCTTCTCGGGCACACGATGCAGCAGGCGGCCGCCAACGTATCCGCCGGCGACTCCGCCGGCCGCGGTCGCCGCCACGATGTCCCATGGCAGCTCCGACCAGGCGAAGAGCAGGAAAAGGACTACGGCGGATGCGTTCATCACGCCGGCGAGCAAGTTCTTGGTGCCGCCGATGGCACGCACGCCCATGCCGGTTAGGCTCAGCGCGGCAATCATCAGGAAGCCGATGCCGCCGCCGAAGTAGCCGCCGTACACCGAGATGGCGAACTGCGCCGCGGCGGCGGCGCCCGGCCCCAGCACCGCTTCGGCGTGCGGCTTGCGCAGGAAACTGCCCCAAGCGAACACCGCGGTAGCAAACAGCACCAGCCACGGCACCAGGCGCTCGAAGAAATCGCTCGGGGTCCAAAGCAGCAGGAGCGCTCCGGCCGCGCCGCCGGCGAGGCTGATGAGCACGAGCGCCCGCACGCCGAGCATCCCGACGCCGCTGATGAGCGGAGCTGCGGCCCATGCGCTGGTGACCTGGCCGGGAAATAGCGCGATGGTCGAGGCGATGTTGGCGAGGCGTGCATCGAGCCCAGCGAACATCAAGGCCGGCAGGGTCAGGAACGTGCCGCCGCCCGCCAGCGCGTTCTGCGCCGACGCCCACATCGCCACCAGGAACAGGAACGCGAGGATCAGCATTGCGCACGCCGGGCAGAAGGCGCGGGTGCGCCGTGGCCGGGACCATAGGCCCTTCCCTTGCCCCTGTCAGCGTGCGGGTACTGGGCGCGGCTGCTAGACTCTCGCGCCTCTTGGGAGAAACTGATGTCGCACCTCGTTCCGGCGGCCCTGGCTGTGGCGATGTTGCTGTCCGCCTCGGTTCCCACGGCAGCGCAGCAGACGCGCGTGGACCTGGAGCTGGTCATCGCCGTCGACATCTCCGGCAGCGTCGACTACTGCGAGGGCCGCCTGCAACGTCAGGGCTACATCGACGCGTTCCGTAATCCCAAGCTCCTGGAAGTCATCCGCAACGGCCGGCACGGGCGCATTGCCGTTACGTACGTCGAATGGGCGGGATGGGGTTTGTTCCGCCAGACCGTGCCGTGGATGGTCGTCGGCGATGCGCAGAGCGCCGACGCGTTCGGGTGCACCGTGGAGCGGTGGGCGTTCCAATCGTGGCAGGGCACGTCCATCAGCGGCGCGCTCGACGTGTCGCGGCGCCTGTTCAGCGTCAATCCGTTCCAGGGCGACAGGCGCGTCATCGACGTGTCGGGCGACGGTCCCAACAATCGCGGCCTCTCGGTCACCTACTTCCGCGATCTTGCCGTGGCGGAAGGCATCACTATCAACGGACTGCCGATCCTCGCCAGCCAAGGCTTCGGCAACGTCGTCGCCGAGCTCGACGTCTACTATAAAGAGTGTGCGATCGGCGGTCCGGGCGCCTTCGTCATCGCTGCGCAGAACTTCGAGACGTTCGCCGAAGCCATCCTGCGCAAGCTCATCCTCGAGGTTGCCGATATCCGGCCCTCGGACGTGCAGCGCCATCCAGAGGTCATCGCGGCGCAGTTCCTGCAGCCCGGCCGTCCCGGCGCCGGCGCACCGCAAGGCCCGCTCCTCGATGCGCCGCCCAAGTACTATCCGTACTGCGATTCTCCCAACAACAACCGGCCGACCATCTTCCCGGTGCCGGGTGACTTCTAGAGGCGTCGCCATCGACCTCCCCAGCTACGCCGACGTCGAGCGCGCCGCCGCACGTCTCGAAGGCGTCGCCCACCGCACGCCAGTGCTGACGTCGCACACCGCCGATGCGCGCACGGGTGCCGGGTTGTTCTTCAAGTGTGAGAACCTGCAGCGCGCCGGAGCATTCAAGTTCCGCGGCGCCTACAACGCGGTTCGCGCCTTGGTTCCGGAGCAACGTAAGCGGGGTGTGGTGACGTTCTCGTCCGGCAACCACGCCCAGGCATTGGCTCTCGCCTGCCGCCTGCAACAGACGACCGCGACCATCGTCATGCCCAAGGACGCTCCCGCCACCAAGGTCCAGGCGACGATGGGCTACGGCGGCGAGATCGTCTTCTACGACCGCTACACCGAAGACCGCGAGGCGATCGCCTGCGACTTGGCGACGCGCCGCGGCCTAGCCATCATTCCGCCGTTCGACCATCACGACGTGATTGCCGGACAAGGCACCGCGGCCAAAGAACTGCTGGAGGAAGCCGGTCCGCTCGACGTGCTGGTGACGCCGCTCGGCGGCGGCGGCTTGCTGTCGGGCTCCGTGCTGAGCGCGCGGGCGCTGGCGCCGCACTGTGAGGTGTGGGGCGTCGAGCCTGAAGCGGGTGACGACGCGCGCCAGTCGCTGCAAAAAGGCGAGATCGTCACCATCCCCCCACCGCGTTCGATCGCCGACGGCGCCATTGTCACCCATATCGGCGAGCGGCCGTTTGCTGTGCTGCGCCGGGAGAACGTGCAGACCGCGGTTGCGAGCGACGCCGAGCTCTTTGCTGCACTGCGCTTCTTTGCCGAGAGGATGAAGATCGTCGTCGAGCCGACCGGGTGCCTGGGTCTTGCCGCTGTCCTCAACGGCTCGATTCCGGTGCAGGGGAAACGCGTCGGCATTGTCCTGAGCGGCGGCAACGTGGACACGGCCTCGCTCGCCAAGTTCCTCGCCTAGCCCGGCGCAGCCTCCGCTTCCTCCAGGGCGAGGCTCGCTGTCATCCAGCGTTCCTCGGCGGCGACCACCTGCCGCGAGAGCTCGCCGTGGCTCTTCATCAAAGCGCCCCGATTGGCGCCGTCGCGGGCGCCCGCCGGATCGTTGAGCGTGGCTTCGATCTCCTGGCGCTGTCTGGTCAGCTTGGCGAGGTCCGCTTCGGCGGCCTTGACCGCCTGGCGCAGCGCTTGCGTGCGTTCGCGCATCACCGCGGCGGCGCGACGCTCGTCCTTGCGGTTGGACTTTGCGGCGCCCTTCGACGGGGCCGTTTCGTCGCTGTCGGCTTGGGTCAGCACCAGGGTTCGGTAGTCCTCGAGCGTGCCGGCGAATTCCTTGGCGGCGCCGTCGGCCACGAGGATCAGGCGATCGGCGACGAGCTGGAGCAGGTGGCGGTCGTGGCTGACCACCAGCACGGCGCCCGAATACTGGTTGAGCGCCGCAACCAGCGCATCGCGCGCCTCCACGTCGACATGGTTGGTCGGCTCGTCGAGAATGATCATGTGCGGCGCGTCCCGGGTGATGAGGGCCAGGGCCAGCCGCGCGCGCTCGCCGCCGGAGAGATGCCTAACCGCCACTTCGGCCTTCTCCCCCGAGAAGCCGAAACGGCCCAGGTGCGCGCGCGCCACCGCAGGCTGCGCGTCGGGCAGCGCACGCGCCATGTGCTGGATCGGCGTGTCGGCCGGCACAAGGTCGTCGACCTGGTACTGCGAGAAGTAGCCGACCCGCAACTTGCTGCTGCCGGTCACCGAGCCCGCAAGCGCCGGGAGCTCGTTGCAGAGCAGTCGTGCCAACGTCGTCTTGCCGTTGCCGTTGCGGCCGAGCAGCGCGATGCGATCGTCCGGATCGATGCGCAGAGTGACGCGCGACAGCACCGGTTGGCCGCCATAGCCGACCGCCGCGTTCTCGACCATCAGCAGCGGCGGGCGCAGCGTGTCGGGACTCGGAAAGTGGAACTCGACGTCTTGCTCCTCGATGATGGAAGCGAGCGGCTCCAGCTTGGCGAGCGCCTTCAGTCGGCTCTGGGCCTGCGACGCGCTGTGCGCCTTGTAGCGCCAGCGGTCCACGAACGCCTGCAGCTTCTGGCGCTTCTGTTCCTGGCGCGTGCGCTGTGCTTCCGCGTCGGCACGCCGCTCGGCGCGCTGGCGCGCGAACTCATCGTAGCCACCGGCGTAAAGCGTCAATTTTCCGGCTTCTAGATGCAGGATGTGGTCGACGACGCTGTTCAGCAGGTCGCGTTCGTGGCTCACCAGTAGCAGCGTGCCGCGATAGCGGCCGAGGAACGATTCGAGCCACAACGTCGCTTCGAGGTCCAAGTGGTTGGACGGCTCGTCGAGCAACAATAGCTCTGGCTCCGAGAACAGCACCGCGGCGAGAGCGACGCGGGTGCGCCAGCCGCCGGACAGGGAATCGAGCGGCCGCGCCTGCATCTCGGCATCGAACCCCATGCCGTGCAGGATGCTTGCGGCACGCGCTGGCGCCGCGTGCGCACCGATGGCGGCGAGGCGCTCGTGGACCTCGCCGATGTCGTGGCGGTCGTGCGCGGCCTCGGCTTCCGCCAGCAGGCGCGCGCGCTCGGTATCGGCGGCAAGCACGGTTTCAAACGGCGTTGCCGTTCCCGACGGCGCATCCTGGGCGACGTAGCCGATGCGCGTCTGGCGCGGCCCCTCGACGCTGCCGGTGTCCGGATGCAAGGCGCCGGCGATGAGCTTTAGCATGGTCGACTTGCCGGAGCCGTTGCGTCCGACCAGGCCGACGCGGGCGCGGGTAGGAATGGACGCACCGGCATGGTCGAGCACAAGGTGCCCGCCCAGCCGCACGGTGACGTCGCGTAAGGTCAGCATTGCCCAATATCTTGGATTCGGCCCGCTCGCGGCCGCATCATGGGGAAGCCGCCATCGCCGTCAACACAAGGGAACGCCATGGACAGCGCCACGCTGCGGTCTCTGCAAGGGCCGCTGAAGCAGAAGTGTCGCGAAGAGCCGCCCACGGCCCTGGTGCAGGCCACCGCCTCCGCCAGCCTGAACCCCGATGACACTGCCAGCGTGCCGATGTGGCCCTGGTCTGCCCTGTCGAAAGTGGTCCAAGCCCAGATGGTCTGCCCTGTCGAAAGTGGTCCAAGCCCAGAGTTGGGATTGGCCCACTTTTGAATGGAGAATGGGATGCCGCGTCAGCGATTTACGGCCGAGCAGATCATCGGGAAGCTGCGTGAAGTTGAG
>Ga0194132_10004421_pt1 | contig 23859 bp, 12 predicted proteins | sample TA2KigOf80mmetaG_FD_148612 | JGI IMG/M metagenome (GOLD analysis project Ga0194132, IMG submission 148612) | Freshwater microbial communities from Lake Tanganyika, Tanzania - TA2015054 Kigoma Offshore 80m | ecosystem: Environmental > Aquatic > Freshwater > Lake | place: Tanzania: Lake... | reverse complement strand
CCCGCTTGCACTCGCTCGACGGCGCGGATGCGGATCTCTTCCAAGGTCTTGTGATCAAGAGATCGGGCATCTCGCTTGGGCATGATCCATTTTACCAGATGTCTACCTACTTATGCACTCATTAATAAGTTCATCGAGCGAAGCAGCGCCGGTATGGCCGCCCGGCAACTACTTTTGCGAGTGTCCCTTAAAAATAGATCTTAAGCGCGAACTGCAACTGCCGCGACGTGCGCTGGTACACCGGCGGATTCCCCGCACTCGTGATCCGCCCCGCGCCGGTAAATCCAATTTGCACGTTGGGATTATTGAACTGAGGAATGTTCATGAAGTTGAACGATTCGGCGCGGAACTCAACCCGCCGGCCTTCGCCGAACCCGAACTGCTTAAACAACGACAGGTCCACCTGCTTGGTGCCCGGGCCGTTCAGAATGTTGCGGCCGGAGTTGCCGAAGATGAACGCGCCCGGATTCGCAAAAGCCGAAGGGTCGAACCACCGCTCAATCGTGCGATTGGCCAGAACGCCGCTCCCAATCCGGTTCGGAAACTGCGCCCCGGTGCCGGTGTTCAAACTGTTGGTCTGCATCACCGGAGTGAACGGCAAACCCGTATAGAAGCTGCCGATCGTGTTCAACTGCCAGCCGCCGGCCAGCCACTGCACCGGACCCCGAGCCCCGGTCAGGAACGGCCGGCCATGGCCGAACGGCAGTTCATAGGTGCCGCTCACCGCCAGCTTGTGCCGCACGTCGAACGTGGCGCTGCCGCGCTGCGCGGCGATGTTGCGCGAGTTCTGAATCGGGCTGTTGCTCGATTCGCCGCTCGTATTGTCAATCGTGTGCGCCCAGGTCCAGGCGCCGTTAAACCGCATCGCGCCCATGCGCCGCTCAAGCGTCGTCTGCATGGAGTGGTAGTTTGAATTGCCCCACGGCGTCACGCCAATGGCGTCGCTCAGGTTGGGGTACGGCCGGCGCGACACCACGGTCCCGGGCCCCGGCACCGCCTGATTGATATTCAACCCCACCAGATCCACATAGGTACCCTTGGCCCCCACGTAGGCAATCGACGCCACCATGTTCGACGCCACCTCACGCTGCACGTTGATGTTCCACTCGTACATCGTCGATGTCTTGCTGTCCTGCGGCCAGTAGTAGAACGCGGTGCCGGCAATGGGCCACAGCTCCGGCCGCTCGGCCTGGAAACCAGCCGAGATGGGCTTGGCGGCGTTGAAATTCGCCTGGTCGTTGCTGGTGATCAGCGTGCCGCTGAACGGCGCATTCTTGGCCAGCGAATTGCCCGAGGTGACGCTCTTGAAGCTGTAGAAAATACCGCCCCCGGCACGGATCACCAGCTTCGGCGTCACCGAGTACGCCAAACCGAACCGCGGGCCCAACTGCATCGGGCGTCCATCCAGCACGCTGCGGCCGGAAAACGGAGCGTTGCCCACCGGCACCAGATTTCCGCCTCCGGTGGGCACAAACCCCGCCAGCCGGTTGTGCCGTTCCTTCCAAGCCGTAATCGAGTCGTTCCGCAAGCCCATATTCAGCGATAGCCGCGAGTTCACCCGCCAGTTGTCCTGCACATACCAGGAGTGGTGGAAACGGTGAAGGCTGAAAAACTTGGTGGCGTCAAAGCGCGAATTGATCGGCCGGCCGAAGAGAAAATCGGCGAACCCGAAGGTGGTGTACACGCCGCTGAACGTGAACTGGCCGCTCGGAGCGCCCGGCGAATGAAACGCAAAACGGCGCGACATGTAGTCATAGCCGAACTTCAATTCATGCCGCCCGCGCACGATGCTCACCGCCTGGTCGATCTCCCAGTTGTTGTTCACCTTCTGCAAGCTGCCCGCGCCATCGCCCAAACCCGTCATACCGGTGATGTTCGTGGTGCTCAGGCCCGGCGCGGCACCGCCCGCGTTCGCGTTGGGAATCCCCAGCCGCTCGGCGATCGCGCCATACTTGGTGCCCGCGTCATAGATGCCCTGCAGCATGCGCGAATAGCCGATGCGCAGATCGTAGTAGCGCGTGGGCCCGAAGGAACGCCCGAAGCCGATCACGGCCTGCTTGCTCGGTACCACCACCTGGCCCGGACGGCCCGGGCCGGCGCCGATGGCGGGCTCAGGCAGGTTGCCGGGATTGTAGGTGTCCGGATCCTCCCAGCTGTAGCGGGTGAACGTCTGGGAACGCTCCGTCCGATAGTCCACCTTGATGTTGGTCTGGTCGACGCGGTTGGTCTGCACCGGGTTGTGAAGAAAATTGTTGATCTGGCCGGCAAGGTTGGGCTCCGGGTAAAGCTCGGTCATACGGGCCGACGTACGGTCAATCGCGGAAGCGGGCAGCATGTTGCCGGGCAGCGGCTGGCGCGGCGTCGACCGCGGATCCATCACTGCCGTGCGGAGCTGCGAAAAATCGCCGCGCCGGAAGGGACCGATGGGAACGCTGGTCAGAAACGTCTGCGCCTGGCGCACCCGCTTGCCCTCGTAGTCGCCGAAGAAGAACAGCTTGTCCTTCCCATTGATCAGTCCCGGAATCACCACCGGCCCGCCCAGGTTGAAGCCGAACTGATTCAGCTTGAACGGCGGCTTGGGCGTGGTGGGCGAATCGAAGAAGTTCTTGGCGTCAAGCACGGAGTTGCGCAGGAACTCATAAAACGTGCCGTGAAGCTGGTTCGATCCGGACTTGTAGAGGACATTGATGATGCCTTGGCCGCCGCCGAAGCTGGCGGGCGCCGAACTGGTCTGCACCTTGAACTCTTGAATCGAGTCCACCGGCGGGAAGAAGATCAACACACCGGCATCCGTGTCCACGCTATTGATCCCATCGATCACATACAGCACGTCCTCCACCGGCGCGCCGTTGATCACCGCCCCGTTGGTCCCGCGTCCGCTGGTATAACCCAACAAACCCGAGGCCCCGCCCACACCCTGCGTCACGCCCGGCGCCAGTTGCACAAGCTGCGTGAAGTTGCGCGTGTTGAGCGGCAGATCAACAATCTCCCGTGCCCCGCGCACCTGCCCGATCTCAGACGACGCCGTTTCCAGCACCGCCGCGGAAGCCGACACGCTCACCTGCTCTGTCACCTGGCCCAACTCCAGCGCGAAATCCGCCTGCAAACGCTGGCTCACCCCCAGCGCCACCGTCACCGCCTTTTCCCGGAAGCCCGCCTGGCGCACCGTAATCACGTAGCGGCCGGCCGGAAGGGGCAGGGAATTGTACCCCCCGCCCTCGAGCGTCGCCACCTCCCGCTTGACGTTAGTGTCGAGACTGCGGATCTCAACCGTGGCGCCGGCCACGGGAGCCTTCTGAGGGTCGGTTACCTGGCCCACGATGGAGCCAAGAGTGATCTGGGAGTAGGCTCGGACAGCCAACCCGGCCAACAACACTGCGGAGCGTTTCATGCGTTTCACCTTCAGCGGGAGAGTCGAGTGTGTCCATCATATCTCCACTGGAATCCACGTGATACGATGGTGACCGGCTTGGAGGCCTTTCGTTCATGACCCCCTGTTCACGTCGACGATTTCTGAAGACCGGGCTCGCCGTTGGCGCAGCCGCCGTTTCGAACCTGCCCCTGCTCGGGGCCAAGGGCAAAGCCACCGACTGGGTGACGCTGGGCAAGTCCGGCGTCAAGGTCACGCGTCTTGCCTTCGGCACCGGCACCATGAGCGGCCGCGTGCAGCGTGAACTGGGCCAGGAAAGTTTCACCCGGCTGGTGCGCCATGCCTATGACAACGGCATCCGGTTCTTTGAGACCGCCGAGTCCTACGGCGAGATGCACAAGATGCTGGGCATTGCGCTCAAGGGCATTCCGCGCGACTCATACCGCCTGATGACCAAGGTCACCACCCGCGAAGGCGTTGTCCCCCAGGAGAAAATCGACGAACTGCGGCGGCTGGCGCAAGTAGACTATTTCGACGTCCTGCTGATGCACTATCAGCGCGTCGCCACCTGGCCCGCCGACACCGCCCGCTGGCAGGACGGCATCCTCGATGCTAAGCGTAAGCAGGCCCTGGTGGGCCATGGCGCCTCCGTGCACGGGCTGCCCGCGCTGCGGCAGTTTCCCGGAAACAAATGGCTCGAAGTGGCCATGATCCGCGTGAACCACAACGGCACCAGGATGGATGCCGAACAGTACAACACGCAGGGTCTGGGCGATGTCCCCGAGGTCACCCGGCACGTCCGCAAGGTGCACTCGGAAGGCATGGGCGTCATCAGCATGAAGCTGGTGGGCGAAGGCGCCTTTACCCAGCGTTCGGACCGCCAGACGGCCCTGAAATACGCCTTCCAGTCGGCGGGCGTCGATTCGGTGACCATCGGCTTCAAGAACACCGCGGAAATCGACGAAGCCATCGAAAACCTGAATCAGGCCCTGGCGTAGCATCCGATGAAGTTTTGGCTCACTCTGGCCACCGCGCTCACTCTGGCCGCGGCGGAGAAGAACTATTTCCCGCCTCCCGACAGCCAGGGCGGCTGGCGCACACTGCCCAACGCTCAGGCCATCCGGAAGACCGCCGGCATCGATACCGCGAAACTCGACGAGGCGTTCGAGTTCGTCCGCGAAACCGCCCAGCACGGCGGCCTGCTGGTGGTGCGGCGCGGCTACCTGGTCTACGAACGCTACTACGGCCGCGGCCACCGCGAAGCCCTGCCCGAACTTGCCTCCTGCGGCAAGGCATTCACCAGCCTCGCCGCCGGCATCCTCATGCGTGAACACTCGAAGCTGTTCAAGGACGGCCTCGATCAGCGCGTCATGACGCCGGACTATCTGCCCGCCCAATACTTCCCGCTCGACGACCCCCGCAAGGCCGCCATCACCATGGGACAACTGCTTTCCATGTCGGCTGGCATCCGCGGCACCAATCCGGTCTACGTGAAGGGCGTTCGCGAAACCTGGGAGAAACCCACCGAGGACAACGGCCCCTACTCAACCACCGATGACTTCGCCATGCGCCAGTCCCTGTGGTGCGCTCCCGGTGACTGCTACTCCTATGCCACCTCGTCAAGCCACATCCCGGCCATCATCGTGCGCCATGTCGCCGGCATGGAGATGGAAGACTACATGCGCAGGCACCTCACCGGCCCGATGGGCTTTGGCGATTGGGGCTATGCGATGTACCGCCCGAAACTCAAGGGCGGCATCGACGCCAACGGCCGCATGTTCCACACGCCCGGCGGCGGCAGCATCGCCGTCCGGTCCACCGACATGCTGCGCTTCGGTTATCTCATGCTGCGCGAAGGCCGGTGGGGCAAGCGTCAGGTGGTCCCGGCGGAGTTCGCCCGGATGTGCGGTCGCATGGTGAAGTACAACCCGCACTATACCCACAGCTTCAACTTCAACGTCAACGAAGACGGCCATGTCCCCGGCGTCCCGCGCGATGCGTTCTGGAAGGGTGGGTCGGGTGGCTATGCCATCTACGTCGTGCCATCGCTCGACCTGGTCATCTGGAAGCTGGGCGGCAACGAAGGCCAGTATGACCCGGCCCTTACCCGCCTGCCCGTGCGCTACACCTACGACGGTTCACGGGACGGCTGGAAGCCCCGCAAACTCGACCAGGACGCCACCACCGGCACGCTGCGCGGCGTCGTGGCGGCCATCACTCAGTAACGCCGCTTCTCACCCGCGAAAGTTCGCCCCGGGGAACTTTGCCTCGCCGAAGTTTGCCGTGAGGTGCCGTTCAATCTCCACCATCGGCGCATGGCACGTATACGCCTTGAACGGAAACTCCCCGCCCGAGGTCCGGAACCGCTCCGCCAGTTCGAAGTTGAAATCTCCCGTCCGTGTGGCAAACTGGCCCCACCAGTTCCTGAAGTTGCCCTTCGGCTGCTCAATGGCATTCTCACGCCACACCGCCGGGAACAGGGCGAGAAACTTGCCGTGATTGTTCAGCCACGTGTTGCACCACAACTCTTCAACTCCCGGATGCCTTTCCCGCGCCTCCGCCATCAGGCGCCGCAGATCGCCCGCCAGTTCATCCATGTCCTCAAACGGCGACCGGGGAGCCTTCACGTTCATCACATGCAGCGCCACATCGCGGTTTGTCCCCTGGCCCATCCCGGCCTTTTTCCGCAGCCAGGCGCCCAGATGCACCACGTTCGTCAACTTGCCCAGCAACCCCTGCCGGTCCCCGATCCCCGCCCAGCCCAGCTCATAGGTGAAACATCCGAACGGCCGCACCGGCGGCGGCCCCACATCGCGCGCCACCCGAGCCTCAAGATGCGGCGCCAGATACGCAAGGGCCCGTTCCTCAATCTCCGCCACCGGCCCGCCTCCGGTGACCAGTGCCGCCAGATCCCTCGCCATCCGGTTCCACGCCGGGTCCTTGTATCCGGATGCGGTGTCGTGGGTGCCGTCCCACAGCGGTGTCAGCCGGTAGATATCCACCCGCCGCGTCAGCGCATCGGCCGCCTGTTGCGAAGCCACCGCGCCGGTCTCAATCAGCCTGTGCACGTACCACACGCCAAGCTTCACTGTCTCCCGCACATAGCGGCGGCGGATATCAGGGTCCAGCGTCCACATTGCGGTGAACCGCTAGCCCTTGGCGTTCTCGCTCTTGGCGTTTTCAAGGCTGCGCGGATCCATCGGTCCGCCCGCAAGGCACGCCTTCGCCGCGTCGATGCCGGCAATCGCCGCCCGGTCCAGCCCCGGCCGGTTGGTTTCGAGAAGCCCCTCAAAGGACCGCACGTAGGCCGAGGCCTTTACCATCCAGTCCAACTTCCAGTCGTGGATCACAGTGGCTGCGTTGGCGTGCGGAAGCTGCAGCACCAGCGAGTCGATGATCTTGGACGGGTCAATCAGCCCGGCCCGTTCGGCCTCGGCGGTCGCCAGCTTCAGCAGATCTTCCTTCGACAGCTCCATGATGCCGTCGCCTTCCACGCAGAAGTACTCCACGCAGAGCGCTGTCTTGCCCGCCGGCACCATCTTGCAGTTCCATGTGCCGTAGTTCACCACGCGCCCCATCTTGTAGGACATGTCGGTCACTTCCACCCAGTTGTGGGGGAATGCCGGCTCGCCCGTGGCCATCAGATACACCAGCGCCGTAGACTTCTTGAACGCGGTCTCCTGCTGCGGCGGTTTCTGCACGCTCTCCGGCGGCTCCGGCCGGATCATCTTCATCAGCATGGGTATCGGGAGGCTGGTGATGATGGACCGCCCCCCCAGTTCGGACTCCACGCCATCGCGCCGGATGGTCACCGATCGCGCCTTGCCATCCCCCACATTCAGCGCCAGCACTTCGGTGTTCAGGGCGAACTCCACGCCAAACCGCCGCGCGCCGGCCTCCAGGTTCTCCACAAGCTGGCCCGTGCCGTAGGCCGGGTGCCGCCAATCCATCTGCCGGCTCTCCACCGGGCGCTCATCCACGGCGCCGTTGGCACTCAGCCGGTTGCCCAGGAACGCGAACCGCGGGATCTCCTGCACGCCATAGGGCGCCGGGAGTTTGGCTGGCTCGAACCCTTCAAACTTCCGCATATAGCCGTAGTGGAAGCAGTCATAGAAGGTCTTGCCGTAGCGAAGCGTGTAGTACTCCTCGAAGTTGTTCGCGGTGCGTGACCCCGGCTTCAACTGCGCCCACAGGAACGCAAGGCCCATGTCGGCCTGAAGGCCCAGACCCATGCCCCGCGCCGGACCCTGGAACTTGGCTTCCTTATCCACCACCTGCCCCCCGTACAACACGCCCGAACGGTGGGCGTAGCGCCGGTAGTCCTCGCCAAGCAACTCATGCCAGAGCGCGTCCACTTCGGGAAACCGCGTGTAGAGCTCCTTGCGCCCCAGGTCCAGCACAAAGTCCCCGCGCTTGATGCTCCGCATCAGCCCGCCCGCGTTGGCGCCGCGCTCGACGACGATCACCCGGGCGCCCGCCTTCCCCAGGCAGTACGCGGCAGTGAGACCGCTGGGCCCGGCGCCAAGGATTACGGCATCATAATGTGTCATTTGGGCTTAAAATCGCCTCCGTATTCTTAACGATACACAGTGAAGCCCCCGGAACGGTGTATTCGTCCGGGGTGTACCAGCGTCAGCGCGCCTCTCCCTAATCTTCTTCTCGGACCGAACCGGCGTTTGAAGAAAAACCGGTGTCCAGCGGGAGCCGCATCTCGCCCAAGGCGCCAGGTGGTGGCTACGTCTCAACCACACACTGCCGGCTGCCGCCCACCACCACTTTCTTCTCCGGCGTCACCGCCACCGTCAGCGGACCCTCTCCCTGCAAATCGATCACCGTGGCCATCATCGCCGGCAGATTCTCCTTACGCGTCGCCAAAATCACCGGCGCCGCGCTCTTCACCCCATACGCCGGTGACCGCCAGCCATGTGAGCCGCCCTCTTCCACCGTCACCTGCGACCCATACGAAAGGGCCAGACAGGACGACGTCCCGATCCGGTAGCACTCCGGGCCCGGCTGCGTCACGCTCTCACCGCAGTGCCAGAACTGGTCGATCGACGGGTTCCCCGGCCCCTCAACCTCATCGAAGATCACCACCAGCGACGGCTTCTGGAAAACCACCAGCCGCCTGTGCCGGAAGCCTCGATACTGAACCGCTGCGTCCACCCGGTCCATGGCCTGATCGCTCTCCCACCGCAGCAGCTCAACCCTGGGCGGCTGCGCCCACCGGAACGGATTCACCGGCGTGGCCTGGTCCGCGCCCCCAATCCGCAGAGTGTTGTGCGCGGCCGAACCTCGAAACCAGTTGCGCTGCTCGACATCGGCCATGTAGGTGTACGTTGCGGCATCGGTCAGCAGCGCCGTTTCCCCTTTCGACACCGTAATGGAAAGCGTGTCCGAATGGCTGTGCCCCGCCGTGGAAGCCCCGAACGGGCCGCAATCGAAAGTGATCCGTACATTCCCCGCTGCCAGCACGGCCAGGCCCGTGTTCTCAAACAGCCGGGAAGCAGGCGCCGGCGCTGCGGGCGGCGGCGCTGCCGCAATGCTGGCCGCCGGCAGCCACCATACCGCCTGCTCGTTGAGATCCTCCCGCCACCACCGCCAGCTATCCCGTCCCAGCAGAACCGAACAGGTCGCCAGCGTCGCCCGCCCGAACTTATCCCGGTCTCCGTGCGGGTGAAACCAGCGTCCGCCGTCGTCGTCTCCAATCAACGGAATCGCCCGGCCGGCCCCCAGCAGCGCATCAAGAAAATCGGCCATGCGGCCCAATTTTTCAAGATACGGGTCAGGCTGCTTGGCCAGCACCGCCAGCCAGGCAAACATGTCCACGGCATAAACATGATAGTAAGTGGACTGCTCGAAGTACGCCCCGTCCGGGAACACCTGCCGGTTCATCTGCTCCCGCACCACGGCCGCGCCGTGGTCGCGCCACCGGGCCGCTCCCGGAAAATCCGGAAACAGCGCTCCAATCGTGCTCAAAACCAGGGCCTCGCCCAGCAGATGCGTGTTGGCCGAAAAATAGAACGACAGATTCGGTTTGAGGTAACAGCCGTGCTGGTAGATTCCGTTGCGCAGCGCCCCGCGCACCGGGTCCGGCAAGTCTCCCCCCGCCAGGTGGTACACCCAGATCCAGGACCAGGCCCGGAACGCCACCTCAAGCGCGCTCGCCCAGTTGATGCCGCGCTCCATCGGGTTCGCCTTCAGCCAGCTTTCCACCTGCGCCGCGATCTCACCCAGGAACTCCGCGCGCCCCGTGATCCGGTAGGCCATCGCCAGAGTCACCAGATGCTGGTGCCGGTTCAACTCCCAGATCACTTTGTGATCTCCCACGCGCGAAAAATCCAGGTATGGAATACGGCGCCAGTAATCGGCCCCGGACGTCTTGCCGCTGAGGTAATCTTTTCGCCAGTCGATCCCGGGGCCCGTCTCAAGCGTCACCCCGAGCAGCGGAAACCGGTGCGCCAGAATCTCCTCGGCGATCCGCACGCAGGATTCGGCAAACGCGGTGCCGGCCACCCCGGAGGCGGCCTCCGCGGGCTCCGGCAGCCCCGGCAGCGCGCTCCAGGCCGCGCCGCGAATCTTCTTCGGCAGCGCCGGGGGCCTCAGAAGCATCCAGACGTTGGCCGCTTCCTGATTGAGACGGAAAAGGATTTCGCGCGGTGAGCGGGGCATGAAAGGTCGAGAGGCGCCGGGCTTTTATCTTATCGGGCGATCCGGCATATTCCCCATGAGTTTGGCATGATTCCCGGGTCCGCGCGGAAAACAGTTGGTCCGGGGCGGCACGGAATGCATCGCTTGTAACGGTTCCCCATGAGAGCGAACCAGACAAGCCGATGCTCGCACTCGCCTCGTGCAACTGGACAAGCGAGGCACGGAAAACGGCAGCCCGCGCTAGAAGTAAATCTTCGCTCCCAGCACAATCCGCCGGGCATCCAACGCCGAAGTATACTGCCCAAACCGCGCATTCACCTGCGGCGAACCCGCCAACCGGTCGTCAAAGCGAGCCCCCACATCCAGCCCGCTATTGTTCGTGTGGTTGAAGAAATTGTAGAACTCAAACCGAAGCTGCAACCGCCGCTCCTCGTTCGCCCCCAGCGGAATGTTCTTGAAGAACGATACGTCCCACGTCTGCAGCCCCGGCAGCCGGATCAGATCCTTCGCCGCCGTCCCAATCCCGAACTCGGCCCGCGTCGGCGCCCGCACCACTTCCGTCCGGAAGTGCCGCACGTCCGTCCGCTCGCCCTTCGGCAGATTCGGATTCCCCGTCAGATTCACCCGTGAATCGACGCCCGCGCCCGAGCCTCCCACAATGTCCGCCCCGCTCACCAGGCTGTACCCGATCCCCGAAGGCGCCCCGCTCGTGAACGTCGTGATGCCCGACACGTCCCAGTTGTCCAGCACATGCCGCGTTACGAAATTGCTCCACGTCCTGCTCAGCTTCGGCAGCGAGTAGATATAGTTCACCACCAGGTTGTGCGTCCGGTCGAACCCTGCCTTGCCGTAGTTCCGCACCCGGTAATCGATGAACGGATTCACCGCCGCATTGTTCCCGTCCACCAGCGTCAGCGCCTTGCCCCACGTATGCGCAACGCCGAACGTAAGTCCCTTTGAAAACCGCTTGTTGATCTGCGTCTGCAGCGAATGATAATTCGACGTCCCGGCAAACTCCGCGTACTGAATATCCGCATAGCCCTGAATCGGACGCAGGAAGTTCACCGGCAGCGGCGTCGTGCCCGTCGTCGAATCAATCGACGACGGCAGGAAGTTCGTCCCGTACGGAGTCGCGTTCAGACTGCGGCGCTGCATCAGCCGGCGTCCCACATTCCCCACATACGCCACATCCAGCACCGTCCCGAACCCGATATTCTGCTGAATCCCATAGCTCCAGTTGTAGACCGTCGGCGGCCGGAACTTCCGCTGAATCCCCGTCACGCCCTGCGGGCTCAGCCGCAGCGGCGTCGAAAGCAGTCCCTGCATCGTCGTGTACGTCGCCGTGGGCTGCAGGACGTTTGGCGGCTGCTCCACGAAAATGATGATCTGGTCGTCGTTGTACCGGTCATAGAAGATGCCGAATCCGCCACGCATCGCTGTCCTCGCGTTGCCGAACACATCCCAGGCAAACCCGAACCGCGGCGCCACCTGAATGCCCGGCGTCTCCTGAACCCTCTCGTTGTACACCGTCATGCCCTGGAACGGCGTGCCGCTGTTCGACGCAAAAGCGCCGATCACCGCCGCCGGCAGAATCGCGCCCGACATCGGGTCCCGCCCAACGCGCGTGTTCCCCTGCCGGAACGGCTGAATCAACTGCGGCTGCTTCGTCCGGTCGTACTTGTCCAGTTCGAATACCGATAGCTTGTCCCCCGCGCTCCACGTCGGCTGAATCTTGTAGAACCGCACCCCGTAGTCCAGCGTGAACCGCTTGGTCACCTTCCACTGGTCCTGCGCGAACCACTCGAAGTTGATGTACCGCGCATGCCCGTGCGGATGGCCGTCAGCCTCCTGGTAGCTCTGCACCGACCCCAACATCGCGTTCGAATACGCATAGTTCGTATCCAACGGGTTGTTCACATCGCGGTTGAAGTTGAACGTGCCGTTGAACGCCGTGCCGCGCGCGGCGTTCCGCGTGGTCTTCTCTACATAGACGCCCAGCTTCGTGTTGTGCTTGCCCCACACCTTCGACAGATTGTCCGAGTAGTTCCAGATGTTGTTCGTCCCAAAGAACGGATACCGCGATTCAATGTTCAGCACCGCCGCGTTCGGCACGCCGCCGAAGTTCGCGTTGGGCACCAGATTCGACGGATTCGACTGCGGGTAGAACTGCCGCAAATTACCGATCTTGTCGCGCTGGTTCCGGGCCAGCCCCTCGGGCGTCAGCGGATCCACCGTCTGCAACGCGCGGTTGATCCCAAACGTGAACTCATTCACCAGCGTCGGGTTGAATGTATGGATCAGCGTGCTCACCATGCCCGCGCTCCGGATCTGATAGTTGATCGGAAGCTGCGGCCACGACGATGACGCCAATACGAAGTTGAAGTCGCCCTTGAACGCTTCGTAGTCGTTGATGCCGCGCCAGTAGAAAATCGTCTTCGGCGAAATGTTGTAGTCCACGCGAAGAATGGAATCGCGCCGCGGCTGCGTCACCTGCGCCTGAAACTCGGCGTTGTAGCCCAGACGTGTGAATGCGTCGCCCGGCCGGTTCGGCGCCGGGAAGAAGTTCATGATCGCCCGCCCCACCGGGTCCAGCCGGTTCGCCGGAATGATGTTGCCCGGAAACGGGACGCGATTGTTCGACGGATCCCAGATCGGGATCAGCGACAAGCCCTGATCGCGGGAGTTCGAAAAATCGCCGCGCCGCTCCAGCTCCGTGGGCACAGTCCGCTGCACCAGCGCCGTCGGATACTTGCGCGGCAGAAACTCCTGGCTCCAGAAGAAGAACAGCTTGTCGCGATTCTTGTTCAGATTCGTTCCCGGCAGCAGCACCGGCCCCCCCAGAAAGTAGCCCGGATAGTTGTAGCGGTACTTCGGTTTCGCCAGCCCGCTCCGGTTCAACCCCCACTCATTGGCGTTCAACGCTTCATTGCGAAGAAAGTAGTAGCCGCCGCCGTGGAACTCCCGGCCGCCGCTCTTGATCACCGTGTTGATTGTCCCGCCGGAAGACCGCCCATACTCCGCCTGATAATTCGTCAGCAACACCTTCACTTCCGCCACCGCGTCCATCGAGGGCGCCAGATACGGCCCGCCCATCGACCCCGTGTCGAGCGACGAGATCCCATCCAGCGTCAGATTGATCGTCCCGCCCCGGTTGCCGTTGATCGTGATTCCGCCCAGATTGTTCCAGCCCGGAGACTCCCGGTTCCGCGTGTCGATCACGCCCGGCAGCAGCTTCACCATCCCCAGATAATCGCGCCCCTTCAGCGCCACATCCTGCATCTGCCTCTGCGTGATCAATCCGCTCCGCTCAGCCGACTCCGTCTGCAGGCGCGCCACCTGAGCCTCCACCGTCACCGTCTGCGTCAGGTCGCCCAGATCCATCGTGATCGGCGCCGCCACCACGCGCTCGGTGGCCGTCAGTGCCACACCCGCCTGCTGGGCTTTCTTGAAACCCTTCGCCGAAACCTCAATCGTGTAGGTGCCCGGCAACAGTTGCGTGAACACATAGGAGCCCGCCTGGCTCGTCTCCACCTTCCGCGATTGCGACGTCGCCGCGTTCGTCAACGTCACCTCGGCGCCCGCCAGGGGAGCCCCCGATGGATCCGCCACAGTGCCCGTGATCTGGCCCGTCAGGCCTTGAGAGAACAGCGCCGCCGGCGCACACAAGAATAGGGCGAGAAGCCCGTTAACAACCCGCATGCCAGGAACGATAACACAGCTACCGGTTCTCTGTGGCATGACAGAAGAAAAGTTTGCCTCCGCAATCGCTGGCCGAACGCCTGGCCCAGCTCACCCCCTGAGGCGCCGGGCCACCTGCCCGCGCCCCTTCAAACTCTGCGCGCGCCACGCACGAACGCCAGAAACAATTAGCTCGTCAATGTGCCGATCCCAGCCCAATGTAGTCAGTTACCGAATTCGACACCGGCGCGCAACGGAAATTTCCGTTCTCATCCGTTATCTACTTCATGCCCGCTCTCCGAGAAAGAGCCGGACAGAGGAAAGAGGAAACTGAATGAACCGAGTCCCAGCCACCGTGCTGAGCCTGATTGCTACATGGGTTGTCGCCCTACCCGCCACCGCCGGACTGGTGGCGATCGCCTACAACAACAAGACCCAGATGAACGAGTTCCGTTCCATCAACCCAGCCACCGGCCAATCCACGCTGCTCAACAGCTTCACCTTCGCCGGCGGCTTCTGGCAAAACGGCACCCTCACCGCGGACAACATGGGGCACGCATTTGCTCTCGCCAGCGGCCGGCTCTACCGGTTCGACGCGGCCACCGGACAGATCCTGGGCAATCCGCTCCTCCAGGCCGATCTCGCCGATATTGTATTCGCCGGTAACCTCCACGGCGCCCGTTACAGCCCGTTCCCGGCATTTCACCTCAATACTGTCGATCCGGTTTCCGGGGCCTTCACCCCGCTTACCAGCTTCACCCTGAACACCGGTCTCACATCTCTCACGGCGGCTCAAGGATCGCTTTTCATCGCGAGTCAGAACCGGCTCTTGCGCCTGAACGCCTCCACCGGCGCCACCGAATCCGACGTGCCGCTCGACATCTTTCCGCAGGCGATCATAGCCCGCCCCGATGGCAAGGTTTTTGCCATGCGGTACAACAACACCACTCAGCGCAATGAGATCCGCTCCGTGAATCCGGCGACCGGCGCCACCATGCTCCTCACTACCCTCCTGCTGGCGGGTTGGAACAGTCTGGCCATCGACCCGGACACCGGGTATCTCCACTTCCTGGCCGCCGGCCCCGGCAAGCAGATCCTCTACGCCATCGATGGCAACACCGGTCAGATCGTCGGCACCCCCGCGCTCGACACACAGCTCCAGGAAATCGTAGGGCTCTCAAGCAAGCCCAGCGTCCCCGAACCGGCCAGCCTCCTTCTGGCGGCCACCGGACTCATGGCGCTACTGGCCCGGCGCCTCGGCCGCCGTCCCTAACACCAAGTCCACGCGCCTGCACCACCGCCAGGACGGAGTCGCCCATGGCGGGGATGGCCGGTGGCGGCGGCAAGCGGCCTGGACGGCCTGCTGGACAAGATGTCGCGAGTCCCAAGCCCCGGTGTGGACAAGGTCTGAAGGCCTACACTGGAAGTGATGGCGGCAATCGACGAGATGCGCATGAACCGTGAGGTTCTCGAGGTCTGCAAGGACACCGCGATTCCAGGCGACCAGGAGCTGATCCGGCGCACCACCACGGAACAGCGCCTCGAAGCGCTCGAGTTAGCCCGCCAGATTTTCAACCCAGGCTATGATCCGGCTACCACCCGATTTCAGCGAGTTCTTGAAGTTGTTAAATTAAAGGCCCATGAGGTCCGCTTTCTGGTCGTTGGCGGTTACGCGGTGAATCTATACGGCCACTCGCGGAACACCGTCGGCCTGGACGTTTGGATCGCGAGGGATCAGGAGACCGGGATTTCCGTTTTGCGTTTCCCGGACCCAATCATGATACACCCGACGCGTCAGATCTCAGCGCCTGGCCGCGGCCACGTAATCCCATTCGCGAGAGGAAAGCTCCTCGATCGCTGCCAGGTCGCGTTCGAGGAGGTACCTTTCCGCAATGAGCTTCTGCGCCGCCGCCCGAATCTGCGCCAGGTAGTTTGTCTTGCTCTGATAGCGTTTCATCACCACTTCCCTGGTGAAGGGGAAATAGGAGCCCGTCATGCTGAACAACTCCTCCGGCGAGCCAATGGCCGGATTGCGCAAGTTCCACCCGGTGTGTGTCGCCACGGGAACCGCCACTTGCGGCGTCCTCAATCCTCCAAGATCGTTCCCATCGGAATCCACCTGGGGGACCAGCACGGCGAACGGGGGTCCCATCCTGGGTGGTTCCTGTGAGACGATTCCCCGGGTACGAAACTCAGGTCCAAAATCGAGGCGGAACACCTCATGCAGCCGCACCGGCGATACGACGTTGGGGAGCCTGGGATAGCGCACCTGCCCGATCGCCACCAATTGCTTCCTGGCGATTGTGGGGTAGACCGACTGCGGCGGCTCCTGGCCCTGCGCAAGCCAGCGTTGGAAGGCGAGCAGCAGGCCACGGTTAAACCAACCCCAATCGTTGGCATTGTTCAGGTAGCGGGTGGTCTTCGACGGCCGGGGCGGGAAACTGCCAGGACCGTGATTGCCGCCTGCCATGACGTAGAGCCGTGAGGCCGGTCCGAGGGGCACGTCCGCGGAACCATCGAGTCTGGTATGCATCAGGGAAGCGGCCCGGCCATAGTACTCGTACGACGAGTTCGTGTAGAAGATCTTCGGCAGCACGCCGTCTTTCTGTGCGCGCGTAAGCAGACCGCCGGTCAACCCGGTGACCGGGTCCGTCTGGGGCAGATCGGTAAACGGGAAGATATCCGTGGCGTAGTAGAAGTTGAAGAACGGCCGCGCGTCGCGCGAGGGCTGAGCGAACTGATGGTTGAAGTTGCCTCGACCCGCTCCGGCGACGTTGATCCACATGCCGTCAAAAACCTGCCGGCCGTCCTCGCCCTTGTTAAAGCCTTGATATAGGAAGGTGCGAAGAAAACGGCCGCTTTGGGAGCTGCCATAGGCGAGGGTTCGGCGAGCGGACGGGGCCAATGTATGCAGCGGCGCCGGCGCAGTGCCCGCCTTGATTTCCGCGATCAAGTCACGAATGCCGGCCATGCCGAGGCCGACAACGGGCGGATCCTGAGAACGATAGACGACTTCGTAGATCTTGCCGGCTTCGAATCCCGACGATTTCTCGACGGCGCCCCGGTCGGGCGCGAACCTCCAGTCCGAGCGCGGGATGAGCCGACGGGGTCCGTTCGCCAGGCTGCGTTCGGTGAGCGTGTTGCCCGGATCGTTTGGGTCGGCGGCCTTGTAAGGGAAGAAGAGCCGGTCACCGAGCGAGAAACGGGTGATGGAGTCATCGGGCACGAAGTCCGACCGGACGACACCGAGGATCGGGGAGCCGCCGGGCTTGTGGGCGACGGGAACCGTGACGCTCATCAGTGGTGGTTCACGCGGCACATCAAACTGCCAGCCGATCCAGGCAAGCAGGTAGCCTTGCTCGAAGAGGAGGCCATCGCCGATCTCGCGTTCGTTCCGCGGATCGTTGGATGTCTCTCCCCGATTGAACACATGCAGGAGACTCTTGCGTCCGCGGTTGGAGACTTCGAACAGGAGGGTGCCGTTCCCCTTGGCGGGATCGCGCGGGGCAAAGAGCACGATGTCCGCATGGAATTCCACTTGACCGCTTGCGTTGCGCGGCGCGAGTTTGACGTTGACGATATCCTGATTGACACCCGCTTCAGGATCGACGGCGAAGTAGGCTCTACCGATCAGACGCTCGTATGGACCGGCGTTGCCGAAAGAGCGGCCATTCAGGATTGGCGATCGCTCTGAGATCTCAACACGAGTGACCTTCGCGCTGAGCGCGAGAGGGACCAGGAGAAGGAAGATGCATTTCGCCACGCTGCCCATTGTAGTCTCGACGGGCGGGGTTTGGGTGGAAGCGGCCTCGATCAAAACGAAACGGCCCCGCCGGATCGCTCCGAGCGGGGCCGTTGAGTAGCCAGAGACCGGTTCTTACCTAGAAAACGAAGCGCAGGCCCAACTGGATGAAGCGGGCGTTCTGGCCCACGGTCTGGTACTGACCGAAGGTCGGGCTGTTGATGTTGGCGTCGATGTCCTGGAAGGAGGTGTTGTTGAACGTGTTGTAGAACTCGGCGCGGAACTGCACGAAGGTACCTTCACGGAAGTTGAAGTTCTTGTACATGGACCAGTCGAAGTTCCGTTCGCCGTTCAGGCGGAGGACGTTACGGCCGAGATTGCCGATGTTGCCGAGCAGGGGCTGGGAGAGGCCCAAGCGTTCCGCGTAGAGCGACAGCGGGGTGACGGCATCGGTGTTGCGCCCGAAGGGAGCACCGGCGGAACCGGCGGGGCGGGGGTCGAAGTTGTTGACCGCGCCGTTGATGTTGGGCCGCACGGCGCCGCCGCCGCCCAGCACGGTGATGGGGGTGATACCCCGCCGCGCGCCAACGCCCAGGTTCACGGGGAAGCCGGCGCGGAAGGTGGTGATGCCGCCGAAGCCCCAGCCGCCGAGAAGGGTGCGGACCGCGGCATGAGAGGAGCCCTTGAACCAGCCGGGCTCCCACTGATGGGTGAGGACGAAGCGGCTGCGGAGGTCGAACTGGGAAACAGACCGGTTGTTCCGGTTGTTCCGCGGATCCTGCTGGGTGGCCGAGTCATTGATGAGCACGCCGAGTACGTCGGAGTTATCGTCGATGGACTTGCCCCAGGTGTAGTTGGCATTCATCAGCAGGGTCTTCATGCGCTTCTGCAGTTCGAACTGGCCGGCATGGTAATTGGAGTTAGCCGAGCTCTCCACGTAGGCGATGGTGTTGAAGCGCGGGTCGATGCGGTTGCTGCGGGCGGTGGGACCGCCGTTGAGGCCGGCAAACGCCGTTGTGAACTGGGTGGCGCGAGCTCCTTCGTCCGTCAGGCTGGTAGCCGGGGTGACCGGGTTGGCGATGAGGTTGATGTCACGTGTGCGGGGCAGGAAGTTGCCCTTGGTGCCGACGTAGCTCGCCTTGGCCACCAGGCCGAAGATGGTCTCACGCTGCACGCCGAGGTTCCACTGCTGAGCCTGGGTGTTCGACAGGTTCTGGGCGATGGCCGGCGACACGGCGCCGAAGTTCTGCAGGGCCGGGTTGAACTGGCCGGCGGTTGCCTTGACCTGCCCCTGGAGGGCGGCGGTGCCCGCGACGAACCGGGCCAGGCTGTTGTCGCCCACGAAGGTCGGCTGGCCGGTGGCGGTGAGGGTGACGATGAACGGGGGCAGGAAGCGCTGGTTGGTGATGGGGTTGAGGAAGACGAAGTCATAGGCGACGCCGTAGCCGCCGCGTATGACGGTCTTCTGGCTGCCGCGCGGGGTCCAGGCGAAACCGATGCGGGGGCCCCAGTTGGTGTTGCTGTTGAACGACGGCTTGCCGGTCTCAAGCAGACCGAACGGACCGGAGCCCGCGGCGCCGAACGCCGAACGGTTGTCGAGGTTCAGGTTCGAGATCAGCTTGTTCTTTTCCGTGGGTCCGCCGGCCCACTCCATGCGGATGCCGATGTTGAGGGTGAGGTTGGAGGTGGCCTTCCAGTCATCCTGGAAGAAGGCGAAGAAGTTGCGGACGCGGTTGGCGCGCACGGAGTTGCCGAAGCGCTGCTGGATGGTGGAGGGGCGGCCGGCGGCGAAGTCGGCAAAGCTGGGGAAAGTGATGAGCGGCCGCTGGAGGGCATCGAAGAAGCTGTCGGCTTCCAGGTAGTAGTATTCGCCGCCCATTTTCAGATTGTGGCGGCCGCGCACCAGCGAGAAGTTGTCGTTGTACTGGAACGTCTTCTGGGAACGGCCCTGCGGCAGGCCTTCCCAGACGCCGAACGAGTTCACCTCACCGCTGGCGATATTGATGCGTGGTCCCAGCGCATAGGGGGTGTCGATGGGGAAAGCGGGCTTGCTTTCGCCGTAGCCGAACCGGAACTCGTTCACCGCCGTGGCGCTGAGGGTTCGGGTATAGGCGGCGGTCATCTGCTTGGGCCGGTTGGTGCTGGTGGCGCCGAAGCCGGGCAGGTTCGAGCCGATGAAGGTGAGCCCGCTGCTGGCGGTGACATCGTCCGCTTCGGCGTAGCGGAACCAGACCTGATCGTTCTGCGTGATGAGGAAGTCGCCGCGCGCATTGAACTTCCAGGTGTTGTTGCGGGCGGGAGCCTGGGTCTGAAGCTGGCCGGTGGCGCTGGTGGGCAGCGAATACTGCTGTGCGAGGGCGCGGGCGGTGGGATCCGTGATGCCCGCCACCTGAGCCGGCGTGGGGACGCGCGCGATGCGCACCGCTCCCTGGCCCCGCTGCTTATTGCCTTCCCAGCCGGTGAAAAAGAAAGCACGGTTGCGGCCGTTGACCACTTTGGGAATGAGGACGGGGCCGCCGACCACAAAGCCGTACTGGTTCAGCCGAACGACGTTGGTCCTGCCCGAGGTATCGAAGAAGGGCCGGGCGTTCAGCTTGTCGTTCTGGAGGTACTCGAACACTTCGCCGTGGAAATCGTTGGTGCCTCCCTTGGTGAGGTAGAGCGCCTGGGAGCTTGAGTTGCGGCCGTATTCCGCGCTGAAGTTGTTGGTGATGATCTTCACCTCACGCAGCGATTGGAAGATCAGCGGTGTGAGGGGGCCGCCGGTGCCGGTGACCGACACGTCGGTGGCGGTGATGCCATCCACCATGATGTTGTTGCCGCGGCCGCGGCCGCCGTTCGAATTGAAGCTTCCCGAGCCGAGGAACGGGTTGTTCGATGAAACCGGCGCGACGCCCGGCGCCACCAGAGCGAAGATGTTCGGGTTCCGGTTGACGGGAATCTCGAGAATGGCGGAGCCTGTGATGGACCGTTGAATCTGGGCGTTTTCGGTATCGATCTGCGCCACGGCGTCGGTTACCACGACGGTCTCAGTGACCTGGCCCACTTCCAGCCGGAGCCGGACACTGGCGATTTCGCCGGCCTTGACTTCCGCCCGGGTGCTTGTGGCACGGAAGCCGCTGGCTTCCGCTTTCACTTCGTAGTTGCCCAGCTTGAGCAGATTGAATGCAAAGCCGCCCGCGGCATCCAGAACGGCCTCGCGGCGCTCGCCGGTCTCGACGCTGGTGAGCGTCACTTTCGCCTTGGTGACGGCGGCGTCCGAACTGTCCGTGACCGAGCCACGGATGTCGCCGGTGATCTGCGCGGATGCCGCGCAGGCTCCCAGAGCGAACAAAACAAACCCCTTAAAGAAGGTTCGCGGGGCCGGTACGCGAACGGAGTGCGGCCTGGATACTCCCGACATGTGCCCCAACTTTCCCTGTTTCACCCCGGCCCGCTAGCATTCAGGCCGGTTCAGGTGTGATCTATCGGGATACCTGTGGTCACAAGCCCCGATGTAATACAGGTATCACATTTGGATAGAAAACGGAAGGGGGATCTGCCGGCACACCACAGAACTGTGGGTCCTATGGTGTGCCTGTTTGTCCTTTTTAGTTCCGGCGGCGCCGGTGAAGGAGCGCTCCCGCGGCCAGACCAGCGCCGAGAAGGGCGATGGTGGAAGGCTCAGGCACGCCGGTCGGCACGCGAACGGTGATGGCGCCGGTGTCGAGAGCCGGTAGGGTTTCCATGCCGTTTTCATCGCCAAAGATGGATGTGGGAAGGATGACCAGGGGGCTGGTTCCCGCCACGCCCTTCGTCTTGAAAGTCAGCGTGAAGAGAGTGAACGGCCCGGCGGGCTGGGACGCGATCAGGTCAGCGGGGGATAGCAGGCTGACTTCGCCCACTTCCGCCATACCTACCCCGGGCGTGGTGAATTGAATGGTTGTGGGGGTGACAAGTTCCCCCAACCCGGTTCCGAACCCGATGGTCAGGAGGTCGAGCAGGCTTGCATCCCAGGTGAGGAAGATGTCGTAGCTTCCCAGAACCGTGGCTTCCGGGTTGTACACCACATCCACTGAAGGCATGGCCGGGTCGAGCACCGTTTGCGCGACCGGCGAAAACGTAATTCTATTTGCGAGCGCGAGGGGCGCCGCAAGGAGCGCGACCGCGCAGAGAGAGAGCAGCTTCTTATTCATATTTATTTCCTCCGTCTATCGATTCACGGCGCTACCGGGCGCAGTTGGGCCGCGTGCACTGCAGGCGGCACTGGCTGGCGTCGAGCACGTTGATGATCCCGTTGCGATCAAAGTCACGCGGATCGCCGGGGTTGGCCGGCGGGGTGTTGCGGGCGGCGGTGATCAGATTGATGTCATCGAGATCGACATCCGAATCGCCGTCCACATGGCACCGTTTGGCGTTGATGTGCAGATCCGAGAGCACCGGGCTTTCGCCGCTGGTGCTTGTCGCCAGCCGGGCGCGGACTTCGAGGTAGCGTCCCACCGCCATGAAGTTGACCCCATTGCCGGCCGGCATGTAGCTTTGTGAGCTCAAACCCGCCACGGTGTCAGACGACCGAACCTCGACGCCAAGCGCTGTTCCGGGCGGAATGGCGCCCTGGGGTTCCAGGTTGAACACGACATTCCCCCAGGGTTTTGCCGGAGAGCCGCTATCGTGAACGATGTTCCAGGTACCCTGGCCGGAGGTGGAGCCAATGGCCACCGTTCCGGTCATGTCCGAATAGTTGTACGGGTTACCGCAGAGGCTCCCTACACCGGGATTTGTGTGGCAGCCGAGCGAGATCGTCAGGTCCACGGCACCCTTGGTATCGACGCCGCCGTTCGGATCAATCCGCATCACGTTGTTCGAATTAAAGTTGGTCACCCAAACTTTGCCGGCGCCATCCACTGCAACGCCGGTGGGATGATCGCCAACATTAATCGTCTTGATCAGGTTGCCATTGTTATCCAGACGCGTAACGGTATTAGTACAACTATTGGCGATCCAGATATTCTGATCGATGGCCGTGACCGCGACGCCGCGCGAGCAGGACCCGCCGGTCGGTTTCGGAAAACCAGGGGCGACAGTCCCCGCCGGCAAGATCTTGTAAAACGTGTTGCTGGTCCATTGGGCATTCAGGATATTCCCGGCCGCGTCGATTCCCATGCCGTACGGCTGCTGCAGCACGATGCACTTTGTCTTGGTCACGTCGGCCGGGGCCGCCGGATCATAGCGGAGCAGGCGTCCCTGACTGATCGCCGCCGACCACAGGACGCCGTTCCGGTCCACCAGGCCGCCGTAGCCGCCACAGCCACCGCGCAGGACGTTATCGGCGTCGCGGATGGTGGTGGCATTGAACGACTGCATGATCGCCCCGGTATTCGTATTGATGAGGTCGTAGGTAGTGGGGGTGAACGGGTAGCCCGCCGTCCAGAGATCCCCATCGTTGTTCACCGAGACGTGCCGGCTGTTGGGCCCGTTGGTGCGGATGTAGCGGAGAATGCACTCATCCTCGGCCGTGGTGACGCCGCCGTTGTTGTCGACGCCGCCGGCGTTTGACCACAACAGAATGTCGGCCAAGCCCTTGGAGGTCCGGATGAGCCCGTCGCTGTTCCTGTCGATGCAGGTGTTGTAGTTGTACGGCGGAGCCAGATATTGACCAGCCGGATCCGGCGCGCCCGCCGCGTTGACGCGCGTTCCGCCCACGATGAGACCGAACTTGGTCACCGCGCCCTTCCCGCCGCCGCTCTCGTCGCGGCTGCCGGACCAGGCGTTGCCAAACTGGTCGACGGTGGTTCGCGAGGGGTTCAAGGCACGGCCCACCGGAGCAAACTTGTACTCACCCACCACCGTGCCGGTGGCAGTGTGGATACGGACGACGGTTCCGCGTGACGAGGCAGCCACAGCGATGAACGGAAAAGTGGACAGGCCCGAGGGGGGGTTCACCTGCAACTGATTGTTCATGGGGGGGTGTGGTTCAGGTTGACGAGCAACCCGAGGTCCCAATCAGCGTCCAGGGTAAACCTGAATCTCCAAACGGGGCCCGCCGGCTATTGTGAGGAGCCTGGCAAGCGGGCTTGCATGACAACCCTTGGTATACAATCCGGGATTTCCATTTTGGGTCTCCCGGACCCCAACAGTCTACACCAACGCCTCACTCCCGTGCCGGATTTGATCAGAATCCCCTTTCCGAGGGCGGGCCAGTGCCTGCGGATGGCTTCTTTCGACCATCGCACAAAAACGAAAACTGACAACATGCCTGTTTCCAGCAGTTCTTTCGACACCTCTCCCTCCCAGCCTCCTTTCTCTCAAGATTTCCACCTCTCCGGGCCGATCTTCACCCCGCCGGCAGCGCCTCGATCCGCCGCACCATGCTCCCGAACAGCCGGCGCGTCAGATGGCTCTCAGCCAACATCAGCCAGTAGTAGCGGGCGTGCTTGACCAG
>Ga0194132_10004420_pt1 | contig 23864 bp, 16 predicted proteins | sample TA2KigOf80mmetaG_FD_148612 | JGI IMG/M metagenome (GOLD analysis project Ga0194132, IMG submission 148612) | Freshwater microbial communities from Lake Tanganyika, Tanzania - TA2015054 Kigoma Offshore 80m | ecosystem: Environmental > Aquatic > Freshwater > Lake | place: Tanzania: Lake... | reverse complement strand
TGGCAAGGCACGACGAAGGAGCATAGCCAGGGCTCTGCGACTGAGGAGAAACGAAGCCAGAAAGCGAAATCGCCCCAGCCCTCCGGGGCGGGGCGGCGCCTGGCGGGTGTAGTGTCTGGAGCCATGACAACTCAACCGGTTCCCGCTCGAAAGCCATCGACAAAGCAACCTGACGCGGAATGCGCTCCCAGCGAATCCGCTCGCGTGCCTCGGAGGACAACTGCCGCCAACGTTGGATGGTTTCTGTCCAGTTCATCGCACGGTAAGATAGCCGCCATTCCACGCCCGGCCAAGCGCGAATCCAGAGCGTCGGACCGCGGGCGTCCCCGCCCGCAGCGCTTCCGCCAACACGACGGCGCGGTGGAATTCCGAACGCTACGTGGAAGTCCGAGTTGCTGCGGACGAGGACGTCCGCGCTCCGAGCCGCGGCCACGCCCATGTCGCACGCTCATCGGCCGGAGGCTTCCACCAGAGCCGTGGAGAGGGGCTTGCCCTTCGTGTGCAACGGGACAATTTGGTCGCCGCGCAAGGCCAGTTCGGCGTAGGTTTCGCCGCGCTCGTTACAGAACTCGACTTCGTAGGCGTCGGGCAAGTGAGGAGCAACACCGTCTCCGGGCGGGAAAACGCCACGTAGTGAAGGCGCATTCGGTCAAACTCGGTGATGCGATTCTCCGGCTCGAAGGCCGGGCGTTGGAAGAAAGGCTGCAAATCCCGGTCGATTTGTTATCCCGTGGAAAGCTGATTGTGCAGCGAGCCGACGACGACGACAGGAATTCAAGCCCTTTCGCCTGATGGATCGTCATGACCTGTCCAAATCAAGATAATCACACCGCCACGGATGCGACAAGACCGGGAAATCGGGAATTCAGTGAAGTTACGGTATTCTTGCGTGCCCTCCAAGCAATGGCTGACTCTTACGTCGCCAGACGGCAACGCACCCCACCAGCGTCGCGAGCGAAACTGAAGCACCAACTTGAAAGGCGCGGTCGCGGTAAACCAGCGTGATCCGATGCGTACCCGGCGGCACTTCGAGGGCCTGGAACGCGTGGTTGGCGCGCCAGAGTCGGGTGGCGTTTCCATCCACCGTGGCTCGCCAGGCGGGATAATGGGTTTGCGCCACGACTACCCAGCCCGACTGCCTGGCCTCAACCTCCAATTCAATCCTCTGACTTGCTATCTTGCTCGACGTGATCCGGATGTCCGTTTGATTGGTCGCGGTAACAAAAGATCGAGCTTCCAGCGGCAGATAGACGATCTCGTTTGGCCTGAAGTTGGCATTGGTCAGGCCGCGGAGCGTTTGCGCGGCATCTGCAAAAACGGGCCGTTGCCCACCCGTGACAAGCGGCAAAGCAGTCGGACGCTTGGTCCATTCCACAACTTCTCCCGGAGCCGTCGCGAGCGACACGGCCAGGAAATCGGCGAGACCCGGCCAATCCGCGTTGGTCGAAGCATACAGCAGCGATTGCACTTCCGCCTGTTCCCCAACTTGAAGCGTGGACGAGCCGTTCACTTTCGGCGCGCCTTCGAGCAAGTTGAGATTGGACCAGAGCGCCAGGCGCTTGCCCAGAAGATCGCTTTGCCGATCAGCGACGCGGCTCAAGAGAAGATGTTGCTCGGCGTGCGGACTGATCATCACCCGGCCCTCTCCGTGGCGAGGCGGCGGCGTTTTGTGCTGCAACTCGAACAGACCGGGCGCCAGCGCGTACGTCGGGAGCGTCGGATTCTGGTTTGGGACGTGGGTCAACGCGTCCACGAAGAGCAAACTTAAGAGTCCAAATCCCGTCGCGCATCGCCAAAGCGACTGACGAACGCGGCCCAAGGCAAACAACAATCCAACGCTCGCGACCAGGAAAGCGGCTCGCCAAACCCCGCAGCGCAACACCGCCGGCCAGTGGTCATAGATCGTCGGGAACTGCCGCGTAAATTCGACGAGCAGCGCAATTGTGATGAACAGTCCTGCGCTCAAAAGAAAAAGAAGTCGCCTGGACGCGCCCATGAACTGCGATCCGTTCGGGACCGCGGATAGCACGGATGGGCGTGGATTAACATCCGGCGATGGCGCCCGTTCTGCGCTCATCGGCGTCATCCGCGAAATCCGCGGTGCTTCCGACTCTCCTTCCTTAGCGCTCCCGGCAATCCATTTCACCGCGAACGCCGCCAGCAACGGAACGGCGAAAGCAGTCAGCACGACAAACTTGATTGGGTAACGCGCAAAACCCAGGAGCGGGACGGCGGTCTTAACCCAGAGGTAAAGAAATCCGTTTTCTCCCAAGGCCATCAGCAGCGAGAACAGAGCCAGGCCCGCGAGCAGCCAGATCCGCCGGCCTCTAACAACGCAAACTGCAAATAATCCCAGGAGCAGCGCCGTGACGCCGAGATAGGTCGAGGTCATGAATTCCTGCCCCATCTGAAAGAAGATTCCTTGCGGTGTGAGAAAACAGCGGAAGAGCGGGAAGACAAGGTTCGCCCATCCCCAGGGCGGCATCGACCACTTCGCGGTCGCGAATTCCGCGCTGCGCTGGGAGTGAGCGAGCAAGTCGAAGAAAGGCAGCAATTGCGCGGCAGATAATCCGCACACCAGCAGAACAACCACAGCGGGTCGCACTATGTGAAGCCAGGCTGAACCACCGTTACCGTCGGCGGCTGAGCTGTCGTGGATGTGGAACACGCCTTCCCCCTCACCCTGCCCTCTCCCTTGGAGAGAGGGAGCATTGACTTCGACGCTTTGAGAAGTCGAACGTGCCAGGTCGCTGCAAGCGCGGGATGTATTTTCCCCTCTCCCTGAGGGAGAGGGAAATGGTGAGGGGGAAGGCGCCATTCGAAACGCGCGACGCAGCCACTGCAAACGGCGATGAACGATCCGGGAGTCTGCGGTCCAGAGAACCAATAAGAGTAGCCAGGTGAGCAGGACGATTTCGGGAACGCCCGCCAGCAATTGCATGGTCGCGGCCGAAGCCGCCACGATCAGTGTCCTTCCGCCTTCGCGCCAGGCGCGTTCGGTCCACAGCACAACCCACGGCATCCAGCCCAACGCGACGGCGTAGTTCGGCCAGTTCAGGCAGGATAGCGTGATGCCATTAAAGACAAACGCCACGCCGGCCACGCTCGCACTCAATCGATGCTCTGTCCATCGGAACGCCAGAAAATACATCCCCAGCCCGGCCCAGAACAAGTGCGCGAGGCAAAAGAAATTCAGCGACCACGGCAACGGCAGCACCACATAGAATAACGAGAAGGGATACAGCGCCATCGTTCCCCACTGGGCGAGGAACGGCGCGCCACAGTTGCTGAGCGGATTCCAAAGCGGCCATTCCCCACGCCAAAAACTCTCGTGATGATAGAAGATCATGGGGTAAGCCAACACGCCGAAGTCGCGATAAAAAAAAGTGTGGATTCCCAGCGCGACCTTGGGAAAAGCGCAGACGATGGCGAGCGCGAGCAACAGGGCGAAGCGCGCCGGAGTGAACCAAGCATCTTTGATTTCATTGGCGTTCATTGGCGTGCCTTCGCGGTTCAACTGAGTGGAGGCGGCTCGTTTCATTTCAAGATAACGCCTCGGTTTTGTCCGGCGAGCCGGCAGCGCAGAGTTGAACTCTGCTGCATCGCCGATTTGCAATCGGCGGCGCTCCGGCGAGTTCCAGGGCGTTGGAGGTTTCCGGGCTCTGGTGGAATGCAATTCCGCGATACGGCAGATTGAAAATCTGCGCTACCACCGGGCAACAATGAGGCCTCACATTTCAAGTCAGGCTCCACTTCATCCACAGCCACGCGCAAGCCAGCAGGCTCAGCACCGAAAGCGCCGTGCCGGCACGGAAGGCATTGTCCACGTATTCCATTTGCACGGCGTGGCGCCCCGCCGGCACCTCGACAGCTTGAAAGGCGTAGTTCGCCCGCCACAACTTCGCGGGTTTTCCATCAACGTAGGCCTTCCACGGATGATAAAACGCCTGCGCAACGACCACCCACGCAGGCGCGTCGGCTTCAACAGTCAGGAGGATCTCGTGAGCGCGGATTTGCGTTACTTGAACCTGCACGCCCGCGGAATTTGTCACGGCGGTTTGCGCGCTCGCTGGTGTTGGCAAATACACGCTGCGCGCGGCGTCGAAACCCGGCGCGGCCATCGCGCGAAGAATCTCCGTGTCGTCCGCGAAAACAGGCGTTTGCCCGCCAGTCGCGAAAGCCAGAAAGTTTCTCCGCGGCTTCCAATGAATGACTTTGTCTTCCGCCGTGAATTGGGAGACTCCCAGAAAAGTTTCCAGCGCCGGAACCGAGGCATTCGTCGTCGCGTAGAGAAGGGCGCGCACGCGGCTTTCCTCCCGCACATACAACGAAAAGAACCCGTCCAGTTTGGGGATCGAATCGAGCAAGTTGGCATTCGCAAACAACGACAGCCGGCTGTAAAGCACGTCATCGACCGCGTTCGTGATCGCGAGATGGTTCAGCCGAAAGTCGGCGAGCGGACTGATCATGGCGCGCGATTCGCCCAGCTTCGGTTCGGGCGCGAGCTTCAAATGGTCCTTCGCGAGACTGGCCTCATACACCGACGGCTCGATCGTGGGATTCAAGCGCGGCGCGTGCGTCATCGCATCCAGCCAGAGCAGCGCGACTAAACTCAGGCTCGGAATCGGAGAAGCCCCCCACCGGCGCGAGCCAAGGCCTGCCGTCGCTGCCATGATCAGGACCAGCAAGCCCCCTCGGCTGAGTCCGCTTTGCCAGGTGGCTGTCCACTGGTCGGTCGGCAGAGGATGTGTGCGCGCAAACCAAAGGATCGCGCCGATGAGCACGAGGCAGGTTGCGCCGAAGAGCACCATTGGAATGAGAAGCGTTTCGCGGTGCTCTGACGGCGCCGAGTCACGCTTACGCGTTGCGCCGTTGACCCGATCTGCGTTCTTCTCCCTCTCCTCCTCGGTCGAGGAGAGGGCCGGGGTGAGGAGTCGCTCGGTTTCTCCGTCCGCTTCCTGGCAACGACTCCCATCTCGACTCGACGCATTCCGCAGTGCTTGAATTCCGAACGCCGCCAACAGCGGCAAGGCAAAACTTGCGATCACCACGAACTTGATGGGAAAGCGGACGATTTGGAGCGGCGGAAACAACTCCCGCAGAACTCGGTAAAGATAACCTGGGTCCCCCAGCGCCAGCGCCAAACTCAGAATCATCATCCCCGTCAAAACCCAGAGCCTCGCATCACGGATTCTTGCGAACCCCACTCCCGCAAGCAGGAGCACGCCAATTCCGGCGTAATACGACGAAACCCAGTATTGGCCGTGCTGAGCAAACACGCCGTGGTACGAGGGAAAACATCGGAAGAGCGGGACGAGGAAATTGGTCCAACCCCACAGTGGCATCGGCCACGACGTATCGCTGTATTCCGCGTCGCGCTGCGAATGCGCGAGCAAATCGAAAAACGGCAACATCTGCGCCGCGGTGAGGCCTGCGATAAGAAAAAGGATGCCGGCGAATCTGAGGAAGACGCGTTTGCGCCCACGTAGGGCAGGCTTCCAGCCTGCCGGTTCGAGAGGCATCTTGCCTCGCGAATCGATGCGAGGAGATTCAGCGCCAATTCCGTCCGACCTCCGCTCCCCTGACCTCTCCTCCCTTTCGTGAAGAGGGCGAGAATCCCTTGATCCAACCAGATCGGCGATCCACAGCACAGAAACGATCACCCAGGTGAACAGAATGATTTCCGGACCACCCGTCAACATCTGCGCGGCGCCGGCCAGGGAGGCCAGAAGGATCGCGCGTCTCCCCTGGCGCCACGCCTTTTGCGCGAGCAGGACCACAATGGGCATCCAGGCGAGCGCGGCGATGTTATTCGGCCATTTCAGGCAACTCAACGTGAGTCCATTGAAAGCGAAGGCAATTCCCGCCACCGCTGCCGCCAACCGATTTCCGGTCCACTGAAAGCCAAGAAAATACATTCCGATCCCGGCCAGATAAAGGTGCAGCACGCAGAAAACGCCCAGCGACAAGGACAACGGAAAGAGCACATAGAACAGCGACAGCGGATACAGCGTCATCGTGTTCCACTGCGCCAGAAAAGGCAGGCCGCAATTGTTGAACGGATTCCACAACGGGATTTCCCCTTGCCACAAGCTCTCCCGATGAAAGTGGGCCAGCGGATAACCAAAGATCGCAAAATCCCGATGGAAGAAAGTCCGCGAGCCGAAGATGACATCCGGAAAAGCGGCCAGGACCAAAAGCGCCAGCAGGCCGGCAAATCGTTGCGGCTTGAACCACGCGTCCAGATTCCCGCCCGTTGGCGTCGAGGCCCCGCTCGCCGAAGACAACATAGCTGCGGCAATTTCTCAGAAAGCGCCCGGCGTCCAAAGAAAATTCCGTTCCACTCAATCCACTCACGTTGCAGCCGCGTAACGCCGACATTCGTGTCGCTCCGATTCTCTTGCGCTTTGGCCGGTCCAATCGTCACCGGATAAAGCGCAATCCACTGCGGTTTATCCGGAGCGTTCCGTCTCGGAATTCTGGACCGGCCTTCTCCTTGACGGCTCCAGCTCACACACTTACTTTGTGCCAACGTCAAGCCAAAGCGATTTATTGGACCGGACAAAAGCGCAGTGGAGTATCCTTAACGCCTCGTCCTGATAAACCGCAACTGCACTGCGTCTATTAACACTGTCGGCAATATTTCACTATGGGCATGATTGACCAATTCCAGAAGCTCGATGACCTCATAATCGAAAACACTCAGCCTCCGGTTAGTACAGCGCTTCGTAACCAATTGGCTCTCGTTCGCGAGCAGGTGGAGGCATATCAAGCATCCTCGGAGAGGCAGGATCAGGCTCTTTCTCGGCAGATGAGCACGATAGAGACTCTTCAGAAGGAGGATCAGCGCCTTGTCGCAGCGAATGCTGAGTTGAAGCGGAAACGAGCAGCGCGACCGCAGCCAGATGTGCGGATACACCATGGCCCACCGCCGCCGCCGATCAGGTAGCGGATGCCGAGGCGCTGCAGCGAACGGCTTCTCCGCCGTCCGTTCGAGCATCGCGGAAATTCGTGAGCGCTCCGTGCGCTCCACCGCCGCCGCCGAGGCCGTCGCTGAGCTTGGACGTTAGCCCTCTCACGCCATGAAGAACATCGTCATTCTCGCCTCGGTTGTTGCCGCAGTGATCTTGTCGGGCTGCGCGACCACGCCGCAGCGTCAACGATACCGTGTTTCCGTGAATGGGTTGGCGGCACAGACGACCAACGCCCCAGTGTCATTCGTTATTTTGCCCGGCGACAAAGACGTGGGAGCTACCGAGCTCCAGTTTCAGGAGTATGCTGGTTTCGTGGAGCGTGCCCTGAGCCAGCGTGGTTTTCACCGCGATTCGGCGATAAATTTCTCAAAGACAATTCATGAGCGAACGACTGCGAGGAATCCTGGAAAGCAAGCGGGTTATGCGTCGCAAGCTTTCCGCGCTGCCTTTTTCCGACAAGGTCAAGTTGCTGGAACAGTTGCGCGAACGCAGTCTCTTGATTGCCTCCAGTCCGCTGAAACGGCGCGAGGCGGCTATCAACAAGGATACGCCGCGCTGAACTCCCATCTGATTCCCGCCGCTGATTAACGTCTTGTGACTGATCCACGCCTCCGCGCATCGTTGCCGCGAAGACGACATCCGGGCGTGAAATCCAAAAAACCTTGCGCGGTCCAGGGCCCGGTGTTAGAAACCTCTCACACTGAATTAGCCAAGATTTCGCGCGAACCAGGCGTGCTGTCGTCGGCAGCGTTCGATAGCCAACTTCTGGCTCGGCGTAGCACCTATCCAAAAGAAAGGCGACCATGTCCGAAAAACTCGAACCGTCCCAAGTCTCCGGAGTCTCCAGGCGCGGCTTCCTCAAAGGCCTCAGCGTCGGCAGCATGGCCACAGGCCTGTTGTCCCCCGCTGTCCCTTCGGCGGAAGCAGCGGCACGAGGATCAGCAATCCAGGGCCCCGGCGAAATCCCCATCACCCTAAAAATCAACGGCAAGAATCAGAAACTCAGCGTCGAACCGCGTGTCACGCTGCTCGATGCCTTGCGCAATCGTCTCGATCTCACCGGCTCCAAGAAAGTGTGCGACCGCGGCACGTGTGGCGCTTGCACGGTCATCGTGGATGGCCATCCGGTCTATTCGTGTTCGATGCTCGCGATCGAGGCCGAAGGCCGCGCTATCACGACCATCGAGGGTCTGGGCACACCTGCCAGGATGAGCGCAGTCCAGAAGGCGTTCGTGAAACACGACGCGCAACAGTGCGGTTTTTGCACGCCGGGTTTCGTCGTCGCAAGCACCGCGTTCCTCAGATTGAATCCTAACCCCACGCTCGAACACGCGCAGGCGGGCCTCGGCGGCAACCTTTGCCGCTGCGGAACCTACACCCACATGGCAGAAGCCGTCGTCGAAGCATCGAAGAGCATGAAAGGAGGCGCCTAATGGCTACTGCAAAATGGCCTGCGCAAGATAAGCGCAAACTCATCGGCAAGCGCATCGACCGCCTCGACGGCCCGGCCAAGGCCACCGGCGCGGCTAAATACGCCTACGACATCAATCGCCCCGGAATGCTCTGGGCGAAATTGATTACTTCACCTCACGCCCGCGCGGAAGCGGTCAGCGTCGATTTCAGCGGCGCGAAGAGCCTACCGGGTGTCCAGGCGACCTGGGAGAATCCCAATTCAATCGGCAAAGACCAGGCCGGGAATGGGAAAATCCAGTACGTCGGCCAGATCGTCGCCGCCATCGCGGCGGACACCGAAGAGATCGCTAAAGAAGCGGCCTCTCGAGTCAAAGTTCAGTATGTCCCGATGCCGCATCAAGCCAACGACCGGGATCCTCAACTCTTCCAAGGCCAGCCCGGCGGACGCAACGTCGGAAACGTCGAGGAAGCCCTGGCCAAGGCGGACGTGAAGATCGAAGGCGAATACGGCATCCCCGTCATTACCCATTGTTGCCTTGAATCCCACGGACAGGTTGCGGAACTGAACGACGGCAAGCTCACCCTTTGGCCTTCGACTCAGGCGGTGTCCAGCTACGCGGACGTGAGCATGACGGACGCTTCCGGTGGATTGCAGCGAAGCAGCATTCATGTGGATTGCCAGCACATGGGTGGCGGTTTCGGTTCCAAATTCAATCCGGGAACCTGGGGCGTCGCGAGCACCGCGCTCTCCAAACAGGCCGGTCGTCCCGTGAAACTCATGCTGGACCGCGATGAAGAGTTGATGATCGCGGGAAATCGGCCGTCGGCTTACGCCAAGATCAAAGTCGGCGCGGCGAAGGACGGCACTATCACCGCCATCGATGCCGAAGTTTGGGGCACGGCAGGTCCGGGCGGTGGCATCCCGCAGCAAGTCCCTTACGTCATAGACAAGATTCCCAACATCCGGCTGAGCGTGAAACGAATTGCCACCAACCGCGGTCCGGCTGCGGCGTGGCGCGCGCCCAATCACCCGCAACAGTGCTTCCTGACCATGTCTGCGTTTGCCGACACGGCCGCTGCGCTGAAGATGGACGAACTGCAGTTTTTCCTGAAGAACGCCGAACTCACCGCGCGTCCCGATGTGTACAAGGAAGAGCTCAACATTGCTGCCGACTTGATTGGCTACAAACAAAAGGCTCATTTGCGCGGCGACCCGAAGCCCGGCTCTATCAAACGCGGCCTTGGCATGTCCATGCACACCTGGGGCGGTCGTGGCCATCGATCCGAATGCGACGTGACCATCAATCCGGACGGCTCTGTGGAAGCGAAAACCGGGTCGCAGGATCTGGGAGTCGGCACGCGAACGGTTATTGCAATCGTGGTCGCCGAAACCCTCGGATTGCCTCTGGAAGCCGTGAAGGTTGAGATCGGGCGGAATAGTTACCCGGCTTCAGGCGGATCGGGTGGAAGCACTACCGTGGGCGGTGTTTCAACCGCTTCGCGGTTGGCGAGCACGGATGCTTTGAATGCGCTGTTGGCCGTCGTTGCTCCGAAGCTCGGCGTGCAAGCAGATGCCCTCGAAGCGAGCGACGGTTACATTCGCCAGATCGACAAGCCAAACAACCGTATCGCGTGGAAAAACGCGTGCGCGCTTCTCGGTGTGAATTCCATCACCAAACGCGGCCTGAACGATCCCGGCCCCAGCGAACAGCAAGGCTTCATCAGTCAGGGCGTCGGCGGCGTGCAAATGGCCGATGTGTCGGTCGATATCGAGACCGGCGTCGTGACCGTCAACGAAATGGTGGGCGTGCAGGACTGCGGCTTGATCATTGACCTCAAGACCGCCGAAAGCCAGGTCTATGGTTCGATGATCATGGGGATCGCCTATGCGATCTACGAAGAAGCGGTCTATGACTTCAAGACCGGTCGCATGCTGAATGCGGACATGGAATTCTATCGCCTCGCCGGCTTGAAAGACGTCGGAAAGCTGAAGGTTCACATGATGACGAGCAAAGCTTACGAAGACCGGGGTGTGATTGGATTGGGCGAACCGCCCGTGATCTCACCCGGTGCGGCCATCGCCAACGCGGTCGCCAACGCCTGCGGCGTACGCGTCCCGCACTTGCCATTAACTCCTGACCGCGTGATCGCGGCGTTGCAGAAAGGAGGCATTGTATAATGAAATCATTTGAATACGCAGCCCCGACCAAACTGGACGCCGCCGCCGCGCTGTTGGCGGAGCAATGGGGCGAAACCGAAATCCTCGCCGGAGGCACCGACCTGGTGACTTCGCTGAAACAGCACATCACCGCGCCCAAACGCGTCGTCAGTTTGAGAAACATCTCGGCGCTGAAGGGAATCAAAATTCAGAACAAAGTCGCGCGCGTCGGCGCAATGACGACGCTCTCCGAGTTGGCGGCGCATTCCGGGATCAAAGAAAACTTCCCGGCGCTGGTGACGGCAGTGAAGAGCATCGGCAGCCCCCAGATTATTTCGGTGGGCACGGTTGGCGGAGACCTCTGCCAGCGTCCGCGTTGCTGGTACTACCGGAATGGTTTCGGTTTGTTCGGAAAGCAGGGGGACGCCTCGCTCGTGAAGGACGGTGACAACCGATACCACGCCATCTTCGGCAACGAAGGGCCGGCCTATTTCGTGAGCGCTTCCAGCCTTGGCCCCGCGCTGACCGCGTTGGGCGCGACGATCAAAGTCGCCGGGCCAAACAAAAGCACGCGGTCCATCGCGGCCAAAGACTTCTTCCGCACTCCCAAAGCGGAGAATGAACGCGAGACTGCGCTCAGGCCAAACGAAATCGTAACCGACATTGAGATTCCCGTCCGCGGCTTGAAAAACGCGACCTATGAAGTTCGCCACCGGTATGGTCTCGATTGGCCGTACGTCACGGCGACAGTCGCGTTCGAGTCGAAAGGCGGCGCCGCCTCCAACGCCAGCGTCGTTCTCGGCCACGTTGCTCCAACGCCCTGGCCTTCGGCGGGCGCCAGCGGCGCCTTGTCCGGCAGAGTGGATGCCGCGCTCGCAGCAAGATGCGGCGAAGCCGCGGCGCAGGGCGCGAAACCGCTCAGTGGAAACGGCTACAAAGTGCAACTGGTCAAAGTCGCCGTCAAACGCGCGATCCTGGCCGCGGCTGGAATCGCCTGAGGGAGGAATGCATGAACAACGAAGAAAACAGTTTCAATATCCGCGTTCCCTGCCGGCATCTGCGCAGCAAGGAAATGTTCCACCAGGATTTGGGCCAGGAGGATGACGAATTCTCCAGCGGCCTCTTCTGGTGCGGGCAGACCCACGAGAGCTTCGGCCCGGACGGCCAGCCCGTCGGCAAAAAGGAATGTTGCGCCGGAAGGTCCTGCCATATAAGTTAGCCTTGACGACTAATTCGTTCAGAGCAACTCACAGGACTTACTATGCGAAAAACACTTCTGACCGGCGCGCTGCTCGCCGCCATGGCGATTTCTGTGGCCGCCGCCAAACAAACGTCCCCGACCATTTCCGGTGAATACCTCGAAGTGCGGTCGTGCGACGTCTTCACGGGCCCCTGTTTTGCCAACGCAGAAATGGGGCTGACCGGCAAGGAAGCCATCCTGGTGTGGAAGATTCGCCAGGGCGTCTGGCGCGGCACGGCGCTGGACGGCATGAATGTCATCGCTGTCGTTCAGACCGATGACACGCTCGGCGACTTGCGCTATCAACCTCGCACAGGCAAGGCCGTGCTCATCGTCGATTCCCGGGCGGACGCGCAACAGATATTCGCGCTCACCGATCTGGCGAAGTCGATGGCGGGCCGGTTGATCTCGGAGGTGACGGAAGTCAAGACCTCGTCCATCGAGATGAACGTCGGAGGTTGCGGAAAAGCGGGTTGTGCCTCGGTGAAGGTACCGGGCCTCGTCGCCATCTCCACCCGTTGTTTCGGTGACGAAGATCACGTCTGCGGCAACGAAGAAACGTTTTATCCGCCGCTCGCCGACGTGACCGCCCATCCCGCCTACACCGAAGTCGCCAGCTACACCGGCACCGGTCTGGGCCTGACGTGGAAATCCATCGGCGCGCGAAGCGCGTTCCTTGGAACGTTCACCCGATAAGGTCCTATTCCTTCTTCAACAGGCCGGAAACGATTGCGTTTCCGGCCTGTTTGTTTTAGCGTTCCGCGTCCAAATCGGACCGAGAATTCTCTATCTGTAAACTGACTGACCGGACATGAAACGAAGCTTGAGCACTCTGCGTCTATTCGCTGCGCTCGCGTGCCTTTGCCAGACCAGCGCGCTGCAGGCCGGAGGACTGGCGCTCAAAGTGGTGAAAAAGGATCCGCCGAGCGCAATCGATGAGTCGATTCGAAAAACCCTCCAACCGACCGCCATTCAGTTGCTCGACGGCGACAAAGCGGCGTTTGAATTCTGGCTGAGCGCTGAGGTTCCCCTGCAATCGGAACCTGCCTCTCCCTCGGCCGCCATGGACGCCATCAAGCAAAGCACGCTGCTCGGCGTCGTGGCCGTCGGCAGCGACACGCGAGACTACAAAGACGCCGAACTCTTTGCGGGAGTGTACACGATGCGCTTCGGCCTGCAGCCCCAGGACGGCAATCATCTGGGCACTTCCGAGTTCAACTATTTCGCCGTGCTGGTCACAGCCAAGAAGGACGTCAAACCGGACGGAATCACCGACTACAAGACGCTGGTTAGAGCCAGCCGGTCCGGCACTCCATCGGATCACCCCGTCATTCTCAGTCTCCGGCCTGTTTCGTCGGTCGGGAGCGAAGCGCCGAAAATGAACGAACCGGCCCCGGAGCACAAAAGCGTGATTCTTAAGATCCCGGCACGTGTCGAGGGCGGCGAGCAAACCGCGCTGTTTTTCGAGTTGGTTTACTACGGCAAAGGCAAAGTCTAGTGATGTGTTTCACAAATGGCTGGAGTTATGTTGCGCCCAAAACGGCCTGGGGCAAGGCGCGACGAGGGAGCATAGCCCCAGTGTTCTGCGACCGAGGAGCAACGCAGCTCCAGACCGTTTTCGGCGCGACCCTTCGGGCCGCAGGTCTTTTGGCCTCCCGATTCGTTGCTCGCGCCTTACAGACCCACCAGGGGTATGCGCCTCGCTCGCGCCTCGCGGGAGGCCAAAATCCCTTGCGGCATAACTCCAGCCATTTGTGAGACACATCACTAGCCGGCGCGCCTCAAAAACCGCCGTGATTTGCTGATGGACGAAAACGAGAGATCAGCTTATCGCGGCCAAGGCCAGTGGAATCTTTCCCATGAGCGCGGTAGGGCTGCGCTGCCGCGCCGCCGACTTTCAGTCGATCTGCGAGCCTTTATCAAGTCTTCGACCGAATTCCTTCGGCTAACAACCCTCACCGTGCTTCACCCATTCTGGTCCCTTCTGGTCTTCGTTTTGGCTACCCACGCCTCCCATTGGCAATCGCACGCGGGGTACAGAACCGCACAGCTAACGCCGCCCGCCGGAGGCAAGCCAGGCTTCACACGACTTCCATCCAATCTCACCGGCGTCGCATTCACAAATCGCCTGGCGCAAAGCCGCTATGTCACGAACCAGATTTATCTGAACGGCTCCGGGGTCGCCTCCGGTGACGTCGATGGCGACGGTTGGTGCGATCTCTACTTCTGCGGTCTCGACGGGCCGAATGTGCTGTATCGCAATCGCGGCGACTGGCGCTTCACGGACATCACTTCCTCCGCGGGAGTCGCGTGCGCGGACCTCGACGCCACGGGGGCTTGCTTCGCCGATCTAGATGGGGACCTCGACCTGGACTTGATCGTCAATTCCGTCGGTGGCGGAACGCGCATCTTCCTCAACGACGGCAAGGGACGGTTCACTCCCCTGCCCTCTCCAACACCTCTGAACCCCGCCCGCGGCGCCATGTCGCTCGCCCTGGCTGATATCGATGGCGACGGAGACCTCGACCTTTACATTGCGAATTACCGCACGACGACCATCCGCGACATGCCCAACACTCGCATGCACGTCAAGCCGGACGCCAATGGGAAACTCGTCGTCATGACGGTGGACGGTCGATCTGCGGCTGAACCGGACTTGGTGGGAAGATATTCGCTGGACTATAACAGGAAGATTGTCGAGCACGGCGAGGTGGACGCGCTTTTTCGGAACGACGGCAACGGCAAATTCGTTTCCATCCCGTTTACTCAGGGCAATTTCCTGGACGAAGACGGCCAGCCCTTGAGCATCCCGCCCTACGACTGGGGACTCTCCGTGATGTTCCGCGATATCAATGGCGATGGTCTTCCTGATTTCTACGTCTGCAACGACTTCAGTTCGCCGGATCGAATATGGATCAACCTTGGAGGCACGCGATTTCAAGCCGTCTCGCGCCTGGCCCTTCGGAATACATGTCAGTTCTCAATGGGCGTGGATTTCGCGGACTTGGACCGCGACGGTTATGACGAAATCTTCGTCGCGGACATGCTGAGCCGGTTTCATCCCAAGCGGCACATCCAGATCGGGGACATCATGTCGGTGTTTTCGAAAGTCGGGGAAATCGACAATCGGCCCCAGTACTCCCGGAACACGCTGTTCTTCAATCACGGCGACGGCACCTACGCCGAAATCGCGCAGTTTAGCAACGTCCAGGCTTCGGAATGGTCTTGGAGTCCAACCTTTCTCGATGTCGATCTGGACGGGTACGAGGATCTGCTCATCACCACCGGCCACGAACTCGAAATGATGAACGCGGACGTCGCCCGACGCGCGGAAGCCGTGAAAGCCGCGAAGAAACTGTCCATTCCGGAGCAGTTGGCGTTGCGCAAAATGTTTCCACGGCTGGATTCGCCTAACGTCGCTTTCCGGAACCTTGGCGACTTGACGTTCGAGGACGTTAGCGTCGCGTGGGGCTTCGACGCCAAGAGCGTCTCACACGGCATGGCGCTGGCGGACCTGGACAATGACGGGGACCTGGACGTAGTGATGAATAATTTGAACGAAGTGGCCGGGGTGTTTCGCAACGAAGGCTCGGCTCCCCGCGTCGCCGTCCGGCTCAAAGGCACTGCGCCCAACACCCAGGGCATCGGCGCCAAAATCAAAGTGCGCGGCGGCCCCGTCGCCCGGCAAAGCCAGGAAGTCATTTGCGGCGGGCGTTATCTGTCCGGTGACGATCCCGTGCGCGTGTTCGCCGCCGGCAGCCTGACCAATCGGCTCACGATCGAAGTAACCTGGCGGAGCGGGCGCTACAGCGTGGTCAGCAACGCCGCGCCGAATTTCATTTACGAGGTTGATGAAGCGAGTGCCGTCGTAGCGCCGCCTTTCCAGGCGGCGGGTTCGGGCGGCTTTCCCGCCGCCCGAATCTCCGGGCTGGAAAGCCCGGAGCACCAGCAGGCTGGAAAGCCTGCTCTACAAAGCCCAACGCTCTTCCAGGACGTCAGCCATTTGCTCAATCACACCCACCACGAGGAACCGTTCGATGATTTCGAGCGCCAACCGCTCTTGCCCCGGCGCTTGAGCCAGTTGGGTCCGGGCCTGGCCTGGCACGACCTGGACGGCGATGGGCGAGAGGATCTGGCCATTGGCAGCGGGCGGGGCGGTCAATTGGCGCACTATCGCAATGACGGCCAGGGCGGATTCCAACGGCTCACCGAGGCGCCCGTGAATCGTCCGGTGACGCGGGATCAGACCACGGTGTTGGGCTTTGGCAGCAACCTGATTGTGGGTTCGTCCAATTACGAGGACGGGTTGACCAACGGGGGGTGGATTCGGATTTACGATCTGAAGAACAAAGTGGTCGGGGACAGCATTCTGGGCCAGGGGTCGAGCACGGGACCACTGGCGATGGGAGACATCGATGCGGACGGGGATTTGGATTTGTTCGTGGGCGGGCGAGTGAACGCGGGACGGTATCCGGAACCGGCGGTATCGATGCTGATGAAGAATGAGGGAGGCAGGTTTGTGGTGGGACAGAAGTGGGAGAAGCTGGGATTGGTCAGCGGGGCGGTGTTCAGCGATCTGGATGGGGATGGTTACGCGGAATTGATCCTGGCGTGCGAATGGGGACCGCTGCGCATCTTCCGCAACGCCCGCGGCACGTTCACCCCCTGGGATTGGCCGGTGGTGTTCACGCCCGACGCCTCCCGCCTTACGGATTACGTTTCACGTTTTACGCTGGTCGAGTTGACGGGCCTGTGGACGGGCGTGACCACAGGCGACCTGGACGGGGACGGCCAGTTGGACGTGATTGCGACCAACTGGGGCCTCAACAGCCGGTATCGGACGAGTTGGAGTCATCCGCGCAAAGTGTATTACGGAGACCTGGACGGCAACGGGACGGTGGAAGTGGTGGAGAGTTACTATGAGCCGAGTTTGCAGAAGCAAGTGCCGGAGCGCTGGCTGCGGAGCGTGGGAGCGGCGATGCCATGGGTGCTGGAGCGGATGGGCAGTTACGAGGCGTACGGGCGGTCGAGTGTGGAGGAGATTTACGGGGAACGGCTCAAAAGCGCGGGAGTGGCGGAAGTGAGGGCGCTGGCGTCGGTGGTGTTGCTGAATCGCGGCGGGAAATTTGAGGCGAAAGAGTTGCCGCGGGAAGCGCAATGGAGTCCGGGTTTTGGGGTGAGCGTGGGGGATCTGGACGGGGATGGGAATGAGGACGTGTTTGTGAGTCAGAATTTTTTTGGCGTGAACGGGGAGATGTCGCGATGTGACGGGGGACGGGGATTGGTGTTGCGAGGGGATGGGCGCGGAGGATTAGAGGCGATGGGGGGACAGGAAAGCGGCGTGAAGGTGTATGGGGAAGGGCGCGGGTGTGCGTTGGGAGATTACGACGGGGATGGGCGAGTGGATTTGGCGGTAGGTCAGAATGGGGCGGGGACGAAGCTGTATCGGAACGTGGGCGCGAAGGCCGGGTTGAGGATCCGGCTGAAGGGCGGAGCGAACAACCCGAACGGAGTGGGAGCGCAGATGCGGTTGCAGAGTGGAGGGAAGTTGGGCCCGGTGCGGGAGGTGAAAGCCGGGAGCGGGTACTGGTCGCAAGAGGGGGCGGTGCAGGTGCAGGGGCTGAAGGAGGAAGTGACGGGGATCTGGGTGCGCTGGCCCGGCGGCAAGATCGTGAACGCAGAGGTTCCGAAAGGCGCCAAGGAGCTTGAGATCAACCAAGGCCTGTGACCCACCGGAGGCGCAAGTCAATCCGTCGATCGACGAAGGCAGTCATCGGCATAGGTATGATCTGCCACGCGCTCGGCGCATCCGCAGACAGCCACCACTTTAGACCACAGACGGAGCCACGGATTAAGAGGTTGAGGCTGCTTCGCGTTGATTGGGCCTAACGAAACGCCGCGCTCCGTCTCGCTTCGAGACGCGCGACGTCAGGTCGCTTCCAAGTTATTCACAACCTTTTGTGCAAATTGTGAATAACTTCTCTTTGATCTTATGGGCAATATAAGGCAAACTGCGGCAAACTACGGTATCACGCGGCAATAAAGCGGCGGTCTTTGGAGCCGTGAGTTCGTAAGCAGCCCAGGCATCCGAAATCCAAGAAATGAGCGAGTCTGTTATCCAGCCCCCAGCCTCCGCCTCAACGCCTGCTGAGCTGTATCATGGATCTTCGCGTCGAGGGATCGAAGCGAGTTTTCGTGTTCTAATCCCCAAGGAGTGGCGGCCTGAGAATGGGCCGACCGAATTCGTGGTGATTCCGTGGCCACTGGGAAAGGAGCCACACGACCATCTCCTGGTTCTATCCAAGAGACGCTATCTGGATTCGATGGAGGATTTGCGGCGGAAATCCCAGACCAATGCCGACGCCGCGGCCTTCAAGCGCAGGCTGGGGAGCCTCTCCAAGGAAGTTCACTTCGACCGGTATGGCCGGCTTGCGTTGTCGGATAGCCTGCTCCAGTCAGCAGAAATCGGCAACGAAGCCGAACTGATCGGCTGTGTCGATCACTTCGAGATTTGGTCGCCTACAAAATATGCGGCAATCCGAGCTGCTGACATGAAGGCCGCAGGCGAGGTGCAACACCAGTTCTTTGTTTAGCAAGCATCACAACTATGAAACATCCATTCAGTGAGTTTCTCTCGATCAGCAACTCGATTGAGTCTGCCCACGGAGGAAGCGGCAGATTTCGGTTCGAGGGTTTTCGCACATCGCGGCGGCTTTTTTTGCGCGACCCGCCCCCTGTTCAGGCAACCATGCTGAAGACCTGGAAGGAATTACTGCTTGCGATTCCGGGCGACGGGGAGGGGGGCAGAGCCAGACGAACCAGTTGGGTGAAGCTCGCTTTTCTACTTGCGTTGCTGCTGTTCTGCACCGGGCTGGCGAGCCTTCATTTCCTTCGCGTTAAAACGCAAGTGCACAAGGAGGCGCAGAAATCGGCCGAGCAACAACTGCACGATGAACAACTTCAGAAGCTCATGCGCGGTTTTCAGGTTCGCGAGGCCAGAGCCAACCGCGTCCAGGTTGCCACGCGGCCGGCGTCCTCCATGGATGAGAAGAAAGACTCCCCTGCCCCATCCATCCGGCGTTCGCCGGCTCTGGCGTTGGTTCCGGATCGAGCCGTGTCGCGTCCGGTCAACTCTGCTGTCGGCTCGCCGGGCGTCCCGGCCCCGCAGTTCTTCAAACAACCAGCGGCGCACGCGCCAGTTGCTCCCACAGCCATCGCATCGGCGCCGCGAAAGGCAACCCCCGCAAAGCAACTGGCTCGAACGGCGGTCCCTCCGGGCCCCACGAAGAAGCCAACGCCCTCGACGTATTCGGCCGCCCGAACTAAATCCATAAGGCCGAGCGCACAGAAGATTTCTCTGTCGCATCGGACACAGTCGAGGCCCAGGCCGACCACGCCGCAGCAACTGAGCCAGAAGCGCTCCAATGCGGCGCGGCGGGCAAACGCGATTGCGGAGCCGCGCGCCGCAATCCTCGCGGCGAACTGGACGTCAAGACGCTGATTCGCAGACGCGTGAATTGAGTTAGACGGAGAGTCTTTCAGCCCGAATCTATGGTGAAAGCATTCCACTATCGGAGACTGCTGATCCTGGGCGCGTTGTTGCTCGGCGGACTCGGTTGGCTGGCACAACGGCTTTACCGCATTCAGATCGTTCGACACGAAGAGTTGCGGGCCAAGGCGGAGCGGAGGTTCACGTTCGCGCGAAAGATCGACGCCATCCGCGGCGAGATTCGTGACAGCAAGGATCGCGTCCTCGCCATTGATGAAACGGTTCTTTCAGTTTTCGTCAATCCGGTGCTGCTCGGCGACCGAAGAGTTGACATGGCCCAAGTGCTCGCATTTTGGGCGGAGACAGACGCGGATCGTTTGGCTCAACGCCTCAAAGTCCGCATGCTGGGTGTCAATTCTCAAGGCGCTCCAATTTTCGATACGCGAGTGCTGATTCGGAAGCGTGTTTCCTCCGAGGAATGGTCGCGGTTGAAACGGCTCCTGGAGGGCCACTTCTTCGGATTCGATCCCCAAAGAATGACCGGGGCTCATCGGTCCCGGTTGTGGAGGCCCCGGACTCAGACCGTATTCGCCGAAGAAACGCAAATCCGAATCTATCCAAACGGCTCGCTCGCTGCCCACGTGATCGGGTTTGTCGGAGCCACGAACTCGACGGATGCGCCCGCCGGACTGAGCGGCATCGAGGCCGTGCTGGAAAGCGAATTGCGCGGCACGCCTGGCTGGCGCAAAGGCGAGCGAGACGTCCACGGCACGGAAATCCCCCACCGCCGCTGGATCGAGGTCCCTCCGGTTGCCGGGCGGAACGTCGTGTTGAGCCTCGACGCGGAAATCCAGCAAATCCTGGAATCGGAACTTGCGACTTCTGTCCGGACGTTTCACGCAGCGGGTGCCGCGGGCGTGGTGGTGCAACCTCGGACGGGACGGGTTCTGGGCATGGCGTCCGTGCCTTCGTTCAATCCGGAGGATCTTTCGGTTGTTGATCCTGCAGCGTGGAGAAATCGCGTGGTGGCGGACGTCTATGAAACTGGGTCCACCTTCAAGATCGTCGCGTTCTCCGCCATGATCGAAGAGAGGTTGAGCGGACTGGAGACGCCAATCAATTGCCGCAACGGACGTTTCGACTACCACGGAACGACTCTCACCGAACGTCCGGCGCTCGGAACGGTCACGTGCGAACAAGCCTTCGCGGTATCCTCAAGCATTGCCGCGGCCCAACTGGGCCTGCTGCTTGGTCCGGAGCGCATGCACAAATTCGTCTGCGCGTTCGGATTCGGCAGTCCGACCGGCATCCAGCTTCCCTTCGAGCGCGCCGGAACGGTCTTTCCGCCCTCCGAATGGTCGGTCATTTCTCCGACGCGCGTCGCCATCGGTTACGAAATCGGTGTGACCGCGATTCAAATGGTCATGGCCATGAGCGCACTCGCGAACCAGGGCCGGCTGATGCGCCCGATTCTGGTGGACCGGATCGAGGATGCGACTGGCAAGGTATTGGCTCAATCGCGACCGGAAGTGGTTCGGCAAGTGGTCCGGCCGGCGACCGCGGCGGAGATGGTTCGGGCACTCAAAGGCGTGGTTTCAACCGGTACGGGGCGCCTGGCGGCGTTAGAGGGAATCCCGGTCGCCGGAAAAACTGGCACAGCTTGGAAGGCAGGCGCACGTGGGTACGACCGCGAACGCTGCACAGCTTCCTTCTGCGGATTCCTCCCAGCCGACGCGCCGGAAGTGTGCATTCTGGTGGTCCTCGATGAACCGAAGCCGGTGCACGCCGGCGGCAGAACATCAGGGCCGACCTTTCGAAACATCGCGGCGCGGATCGCGAACAACCTGCAGATCCCGGACACTGGATCACGGCTGGCTGCGGCACGGCCCGCGCTGGCTCGCTGACGAACGGACACATGGATTCTATGACTCGCTTCTTCGTTCTCTCTCCCACTCACGAAACCGTGACGCAATCTGTGGACGAGCACGGAGGTGCAGTTGCTTCGAGTCATGTCGCTGCGGATGGAAGGCCGCCGCCGCAACAGGCGATCCCGTTGACCTATGCGACCGAGGAATTTTCCTGCGCAGTTCGATTGCATTCCAACCCGTTCGCAAGCCATGGAATTGCTGGCCCGACCTCCAATTTGCTGATGAGACCCTGGGATGGACTACACGACGAAGGTTCGTAGTCCCGCCTTTAGGCGGCCCGGACCGGCTGAAGCCGGGACTACGAACACCGTGCCGTCGCCTTTCCTACGGTCACAACCATAAGTGCTGCAGGCTAAGATGATCCTGAGGAAACAAAGCCCGATAAATTCGCCCTTGCTGGGGTTGGTCGCCAGCGTGGGCGGGCTTTTGATTCTCGGACTTCTAATGCTCTGCAGTTGCTGTCTGGGGGTTCTCAACTCGGCCTTCTTTTTCAAGCAACTGCTCTGGGTGGTCGTCGGATTGGGCGCCTGCGCCCTCGTAGCCAACACGGACTATCGCCGACTGGATAAACAAGCTGTGGCCTGGGGGCTGATCATGATCATCGTAGTCTGTCTTGTGCTGGTTCTGATACCTGGTTTGGGCCGCAAGACCAATGGCGCCCGGCGGTGGCTGATGGGATTTCAGCCTTCGGAATTTGCCAAGCCTGCACTGGTCATTCTGCTGGCGCACTATTGCACGGCGCATTTGCACGGGATGCGTGAGCGCGGCGTCGGTTTCTTATTGCCCATGGCGATCATAGGCTTGGTTTCAAGTCTCATCTTTCTCCAACCCGATTGGGGAACAGCAGGCCTGATCGCGATGGTTGGCACCATGATGCTCGTGTTTGCCGGAACCCGGTTGTCCTATCTCGTCATCGGCTGGATCATGGCGTTAGAAGTGTTCTTGATCGCGCTTTGCCGCGACCCGCACCGCCTGGCGCGCGTGGTGTCATTTCTCGATCCGGAACGGAGCCAGGACTCAATCACCTGGCAGCCCTGGAACGGAATTCTTGCCCTGGGCTGCGGAGCATGGACGGGCGTTGGCTGGTTCGAGGGACATCTCAAAATGGGCTTCATCCCCGAACATCACACCGATTTCATTCTGCCCGTGATTGGGGAAGAACTTGGATTGGTTGGAACCTGGGGGGTGTTGTTTGCCTTCATTGGATTGGTGGCCTGCGGAATCCGCATTGCGTGGCGCGGTCCGGATGCGTTTGGGCAATTTCTCGCCGCCGGCCTCACATTTTCGATTGGCTGCCAGGCCTTGGTCAATATCGGTGCCGCTACGAGCAGCATCCCGAACAAAGGCATGCCCTTGCCCTTCATCAGCTACGGAGGATCAAGCATGATCAGCACCCTGATGAGCATCGGACTGTTGATCAGCGTGGCTCGGGCGCTCAGGCCGCGGCGGGATTCTGTTGAATGCACCGAAGCACTTCCGTGATGCTCGCCGTTCGTCATCCACCACGGGAATCTTCTTCTTTTTCATCTTTTGAGGTTTTCCGGATTGTCAGGTGTCTGCTCCGCCCTTACACGTAGCGCGGTAATCAACACGAATGCTTTATGACTTCCCGCGCTGCCCAAGAATTCCGTTACGAAAAGCTCACCTGGCCCGAGATCAATGACGCCGTGGACCTCGGCAAGGTCTGCATCGTGCCCTGCGGCGCCGTGGAACAGCATGGACCGCATCTCCCGCTCGACGTGGATATTATTTGCCCGACGGAGATTGCCCGGGGCGCGGGGCGGGAGATCCCGGAAAAGATGCTGGTGTTGCCCACGGTTTGTTACGGCTACACCGGCCATGTCATGGACTTTCCGGGGACCATCAACAACGATTTCGAGCATTTCATTCACCATGTCCTCGACATCACAAAATCCCTCGCGTACCACGGCTTCAAGAAGATTCTCCTGTTAAACGGCCACGGGTCCAACATGCCGAACTTGGACCTGGTCGCCCGCCGCACCAATCTGGAAACCGATGCGGAATGCGTGCTGGCCGGGTGGTGGAACTTGCTCACCGTCGATAAGACCTTCTTGCCGCGCTGGCGCCAGAGCAAATTCCCCGGCGGTTGCTCGCACGCGTGCGAGTTGGAGACTTCGCTTTATTTGTATCTCGACAGCGGCAATGTTCGTCAGGATCAAATCAAGAGCGGCACCATCAGTTTCAACAACGAGGAGAATCCGTTCAATTGGGTCGATCTTTTCGCCGCCGGCCCGGCTACGTTGATTTCCTGGACTAGCAGCTATTCCGAGACCGGCGTGCTGGGCGATGCCGAGTTGGCTACAGCCAAAAAAGGCAAGGAAGCTTACGAAGAAGCCGTGAAGCAATTGGTCCGTTTCGTGACTTACTTCAAAGATCGGCCTGCGGATCCGCGCCGCGACCGGCATCGCAAACCACCCACGATGCCGCTGCCTTGGAATCAACGCCCCGTTTAGCAGACGCCGGGGTTAGTTGTTCGGCACAGCGATTGCCCATTTCATTCACCGAAGAAGCAGACATTGCCCATTTCATTCACCGAAGAAGCAGACCCAACCGCGCGGTTGGCTACGGCGTTGAAATTGAGCAACTAAGTGGTCCGTTTCGTAAATACGCTCACGTTCGTTGCGCCCAATTTGGCCTGGGG
>Ga0194132_10004419_pt1 | contig 23876 bp, 26 predicted proteins | sample TA2KigOf80mmetaG_FD_148612 | JGI IMG/M metagenome (GOLD analysis project Ga0194132, IMG submission 148612) | Freshwater microbial communities from Lake Tanganyika, Tanzania - TA2015054 Kigoma Offshore 80m | ecosystem: Environmental > Aquatic > Freshwater > Lake | place: Tanzania: Lake... | reverse complement strand
TGCACCGGCGTGCCCGGTGACCGAGCCCGCCAGCGGCACGGCCGCGACGCTGGCCGGCGCATGGCGCAGCCCGGCCGGCGATCGCTTCATCGTGCATCACGAGGGAACGCGCATCGTGTGGAGCGCGCTCGCCGCCGACGGCACGCGCTGGGCCCATGATTTCGATGGAACCATCGTCGAGGACGGCCACCTGGTCGGGAGCTTCCGCGACCGTGCGCCGGGCACGGCGCAGCGCCAGGGATCGGTGATCCTCCGCCCCGACGGCAGCGACACGCTCGTCGTCGTGCCGAGCCGGGGCGATCAGCGGACGAGCCCGACCTTCCCGGTCCAGCGCCTCGCGCGTACGCCCGCGACCGCGCCCGTCGCCGACGCGCCGGTCAGGCCGTCGCGCTAGCGGGCGTGCGCGTCGCGGCGGTCGCCTCGACCGGAATGCCGAGCTCGATCGTGACGCCGTTGGGATCGTCGAAGAAGAGCTGGTGCAGCGTGCCGGCGGCGACGAGCTGGCGCTGATAGGGAACCCCCAGCCGCTCCAGCTTGCTCACCCAGCCGTCGATGTCGTTGGCGAAGAACCCGACATGGTCGAGCCCGGGGCCGTTGCCGGCGCGATTGGTGCGCGGCGCATCACCCTTCTCGTCGAAGCCGATGATGTGGATCACCGCCTGGTCGCCGCAATAGAGCCAGTAGCCCGCCATGTTGAGCGGCGGCCGCGGCCCGACACGGAAGCCGAGCACGTCCTCGTAGAACCGGCGCGTCTCCTCGACCTTGGCGGTGCGGATGTTGATGTGGTTGAGTTCGGTGACGGTCATCGGTTACTCCCCGCGGCGCGCGCCTGCGCGTCTATGCGCTCGCGTGTCTCTGTGTCTGCGCGTCCGTGCGTCTCAGAAGGATCGGAGGCGCGTTCAGGCAACGGTCGCCGCGGCGCGCCGCGCGTCCCCTGCCGCGGTGACCGGGAACCCGATCTCGACCGTGACGCCGTTGGGATCGTCGAAGAAGACCTGGATCACGCCGCCGCCGGCGACGGTGCGCTGGCGGTAGTCAATGCCGAGCCACTTGAGGTTGGCGGTGAAGCCGTCGAGATCGGTCGCCATGAAGGCGATGTGGTCGAGGCCGCGGCCCATCCCGTCCGGGTTGGTGCGCGGCACGGGGTTCGTCTCGACCTCGGAGAGGTGCACGAGCGGCGCGTCGCCGCAATACATCCAATAGCCCGGCGTTGAGAACTGCGGGCGCGGTCCCGCATAGAGCCCGACCGCCTCCTCGTAGAAGCGCCGCGTCTCCTCGAGCTTGTCGGTCCGGATGTTGACATGGTTGAGCTGGTTGATCGGCATCGCGCCCTCCCGGCCGCCCGCGTGGGCGGTCTTGCATGGCGGCCGGCCGCGTCCTAGGGTCCGGGCCGCCGGAACAGACGGGAGAAGTATAATGGCCGATCGGGTCTGGGACAAATTCCTCACCGAGCGCGACAAGGCGGTGTTCCAGGCCGCCGGCTACGGCACCAAGGCCGGCCCGGGCAGGCGCCCGGCGGTCATCGTCATCGACGTGAACTACAATTTCACCGGCGACACGCGCGAGCCGATCCTCGAATCGATCAAGCGCTGGCCCAATTCCTGCGGCGAGGAGGGCTGGGACGCGATCGCGCCCTTGCAGCGGCTAATCGGGCGCGCCCGCGCCAAGGGTCTGCCCGTCATCTACACCACCGGCACGCGGCGCGCCGACGGCTGGGACCGCGGCAGCTGGGACTGGAAGAACACCCGCACCGGCCTACCGACCCGAACGCGCGAGACCAACCGCGACGGCAACGACATCCTCCAGGAGATCGCGCCCGAGGCGAGGGACGTCGTGATCCGGAAGCTCAAGCCGAGCGCCTTCCACGGCACCCCGCTCCAGTCGTTCCTGACGCTCCTCGGCGTCGACACGCTCATCGTCACCGGCACCACGACCTCGGGCTGCGTGCGCGCCTCGGTCCTCGATGCGTTCGCGAACAATTTCCGCATCCAGATCATGGAGGAAGGCTGCTTCGACCGCTCGCAGGCGAGCCACGCCATCAACCTCTGCGACATGGACGCGAAATACGCAGACGTCGTGAACGAGGCGGAGATCGCGGCCTATATCGACAGCCTTCCGGAGGGTCTGTTCGAGCTGCCGAAGGGTGGCTTCCCGGTCGAGTACTGATCCGCCGCCCCGGCTCGCGCATGATCCGGCGAACCGGGATCGGGCCCGCCGTCGAGACCGCGACCATCGCAGACGCGCGCGGCATCGGGTCGCGCTTGATCGGATACCGCTTCAGAGGACCAGCGCCGCGACGCCCGCGAACAGGATCACCGAGAGCGCAATGCGGCGGTAGAGGAGCTCGCTCGAGCGGCGGAACGCGAGCGCGCCGAGCCAGGTGCCGACGATCTGCGGCAGGACCAGGACGACGGCGATCCAGAACACGAGCCAGGTGAGCGCACCGGTCGCGAGGAAGAGCCCGACCGAGACGAACTGCGTCACGGCGAAGTAGAGCACCATCGTCGCGCGCGTCACCGCCGCCGGGTCGGGTCCGGAGAGGAGATACATGACGACCGGCGGCCCGCCGATGCCGCCGGCGCCCGAGATCAGCCCGCCGAGCCCGCCGATGAAATACCCGACCGATCTGTGCGGGCGCCTCTTGAAGCGGAAGCCGAACAGGAGCATCAGCCCGAAGCTGATGACACCGATCGCGATCATGCGTCGCATCAGCTCCTGCTCGACGGTGAGGAGGAGCCAGACCCCGATCGGCACGCCGAACCCGCCGGCCACCCCGATCGGCAGCGCGACGCGCCAGGACACCGCGCGCGCGGCCTCGGGCACGAGCTGGATGGTCGACGGCAGGTTGGCGAGGATCATCGCCGGCACCGCGATGCGCGGGCCGACCGCGAGGCTCAGGATCGGCGCGAGGAGGAGCGCCGAGCCGAAGCCCGAGAAGCCGCGGATGACGCCGGCCGCCGTCGCCGCGACGAGGATCGCGATCCAGATCTCGACCGACAGATCGGGGAGAGTCATCGCCGCCGTCTACAGCTCGATCTCGGTGCCGCGGCCGGCGGCCTTGGCGAGGAGATAAGCGCGCATCGCGATCGCCATCTCGGAGACGCCGGTGCCGTTGTTGTTCTTGTGATAGGTGATCTCTTGGCTGCTGGTGCGGCCGATCCGGCCGGTCAGCAACTGGCCGAGCTCGTGCACCTTCGCGAGCGGGATCAGGCCCTTCTGGATCGGCTCCCAGAGATCGCCCTGCTCCTCGGTGACGAGCGATTCGATCAGATTGGTGACGATCACGTCGGCGCGCACCGCGGTCCGGTCGTCGAGCTCGCGCCGGCGCGACTTGAGGAAGCCGCCCTTCACCAGCGCGACATTGGAGCCGATGATCCCGGTCACGTGTTGACCCGGCGCGAGCCAGTCGCCGTCGAACAACGGCACGTTGGTGTTGGTCGCGCAGACGATCACGTCGACGTCCGTGACGACCTCGCGCGGCGAATCGACCGGGGTGATCGCGATGCCGAACTTGGGTCCGTAGGTCTCGGCGAAGCGACGTCGGTTGGCGGGATCGCGGCTATAGACCTTGACGCTCCGGATCGGCCGCTCGGTGAGGAGCGCGAGGAGCTGGTTCGCGGCCTGGCCGGCCGAGCCGAAGAGCCCCGCCGTCGTCGCGTCACGGCGCACCAGGTGGCGGAAGCCGACCCCGCTCGCCGCCGCGGTGCGGAGCGCCATCAGGCTCGTACAGCCGAGGGTCTTCTCGTCGATCTCGCCGATGACGATCGCGAGGAGCGCACCGGTGCTCGAATCGTGCAGGACATAGATCGGATGCTCGCGGCGCGCATAGGTCTGGTTGCCGTCGGCCTGTCGGACGAGCTCGGCGCGCACCTCGGCGCCGATCACGCCCATGCCGTGGACGCCGCCCGGGAAGTTCGAGACGCGCACGCCGGCCGGCGAGTGGACCCGCCGCCGGGGCGCGTTGATGACGGGATAGTCGGCGGCCTCGCGATAGGCCTGCTCGACATCGTCGATCGCCTGCCGCATTGTCACGAGCCCGCCGAGATCGGCCGGCTTGAGCAAGAGCACACCCATCGCCTGTCCCCGTGTCGCCTCCGCGACGGAAGCACGCCCGCGGCCACCTTTCAAGGACCGGTGATCTGTGTTATTGGCCCGGCCGGGAAATCAAGGCCGTCCACGGAGGATCGCCATGGCCGCGGGCGCGGCGTGGGTCGAGACGGAACGGCGGAACGACCGCCTGTCGTGCGCGCCGGCGGCCGGTGGGATGTGGCCCGCCTCGGCGCCGTCGATCCGAAGCTCCGCGCGCTCGCGCCAAACGGCGTGCGCGAGGCCGCGATCGACCTCGCCGGCCTCGAGACGCTCGACACCGTGGGCGCCTGGATCATCCACCGCACCCAGCGCACGCTCGCGGCGCAAGGCATCGCGGTGTCGCTCGTCGGCGCCGACCCGACCCACGGCGCGCTGATCGAGCGCATCGAGAAGAGCGACGTGCCGCCGCCGCTGGCGCGTCCGGAGCCCAACGTGCTCCTCGAGATGCTCGAGCGCACCGGCCGCGCGCTGCTCGAGGCCGTGCGGACGCTGGGCGCGCTCCTCGGCTTCGTCGGCCATGTCGTGACCACCGGTCTCCGGCTCCTCGTGCATCCGAGCCGAGTGCGCATGACCTCGCTCGTCAATCACCTCGAGAAGGTCGGGCTCAACGCGATCCCGATCGTCGGGCTCCTGTCGTTCCTGATCGGCATGGTGATCGCGTTCCAGGGCGCCGACCAGCTGCGGCGTTTCGGCGCCGAGGTCTTCACCGTCAACCTCCTCGGCGTATCGATCCTGCGAGAGCTCGGCGGCATCCTGACCGCGATCATCGTCGCCGGCCGGTCGGGCAGCGCCTTCACGGCCCAGATCGGCACCATGCAGGTGAACGAGGAGGTCGACGCGATCCGCACCATCGGGCTCGATCCCGTCGAGCTCCTGGTCCTGCCGCGCGTCACCGCGCTCGTCATCGCCTTGCCGCTTCTGACCATCTACGCCGACGTGATGGGGCTCGTCGGCGGGCTGGTGATGGCTGTCCTCGTCCTCGACATGACCGTCCTCCAGTTCGCCGAGCGATTGCAGCAGGCGGTGCCGCTGTGGTCGTTCTGGGTCGGGCTGATCAAGGCGCCGGTGTTCGGGCTCCTGATCGGAATGGTCGGCTGCCGCGAGGGGCTCGCCGTCCAGGGCGGCGCCGAGAGCGTTGGCACGTAGACGATGCGCTCGGTCGTCGTCTCGATCTTCCTCGTGATCGTCGTCGACGCCATGTTCCCCATCTTCTTCTCCTATGTGGGTGTGTGATGGCGGACGAGGTCGTCATCCGCATCCGCGGCATCCGCAACCAGTTCGGCGAGCAGATCTGCATGACGGGCTCGATCTCGACGTGATGCGGGGCGAGGTGATCGGCATCGTGGGCGGCTCGGGAACGGGAAAGTCGGTCCTTCTCAAGACGATCGTCGGGCTCCAGCTGCCCGCGGCAGGGGCGATCGAGGTTCTTGGCGTGCCGATCACCGACCGGCGCGGCGCGGATGGGGCGCCGATCGAGACGCGGTGGGGCGTCCTGTTCCAGGGCGGCGCGCTGTTCTCCTCGCTCACGGTCGCCGAGAACGTGGCCGTGCCGCTCAAGGAGCACACCGACCTGTCGGCCCCCCTCATCCGCGAGGTCGCCGCCTACAAGATTGCCATGGTCGGGCTGCCCGCGGAGGCGGGCGCCAAGTACCCGAACGAGATCTCGGGCGGCATGCGAAAGCGCGCCGGCCTCGCCCGCGCGCTCGCCCTCGATCCCGAGATCGTCTTCCTCGACGAGCCGACCGCCGGGCTCGACCCGATCGGCGCGGCGGCGTTTGACACACTGGTCCGAGACCTGCAACGGCTCCTCGGGCTCACCGTCGTCATGGTCACGCACGATCTCGACTCCTTGAAGGCGATCTGCGACCGTATCGCGGTCCTGATCGACAAGCGCGTGCTGGTCGGCACGCTCGAGACGCTGCTCGTCCACCCGCATCCCTGGATCCAGGAATACTTCCACGGCCCCCGCGCCCGCGCCGCCCTCACCCCCTGACCCGCCATGGAAAACCGCGCCAGCTATATCCTCGTCGGAGCCTTTGTCGTCGCCCTGGTCGTCACGGGCTTCGTGGTCGTGCTGTGGCTCGCGAGCGTCCAGTTCGACAAGACGCCGGCGCGCTATCTCGTCAATTTCCGGACCGCCGTCACCGGTCTCTAGGTCGGCAGTCCCGTGCGCTATCGCGGCATTCTGGTCGGGCGCGTCTCCGAGCTCCGCTTCGACCCCGACAACATCGAGATCATCCGGGTGACGCTCGAGATCGACGAGACGACGCCGATCAAGGAGGACACCTTCGCCCAGATCAGGCTGCAGGGCATCACTGGCATCGCCTTCATCCAGCTCGACGGCGGCACGCGCGAGAGCCCGCTCCGGAAAGCCGAGCAAGGCAAGGACATGCCCGAGATTCCGTCGCGCGCCTCGGGCATCGAGACCCTGATCGAGAAGGCGCCTGAGCTCTTCGAGCGCTCGGTGTTGCTGGTCGACCAGTTGAGCCGGATCGTCGACGACAAGAATGTCCAGGCGATCGCCGAGAGCCTCGAATCGATCCGCCAGACGACCGCGATGGTCGCCAAGCAGAGCGACCGGATCGACCGCCTGGTCGACGAAGGCTCGAGACGGTCGGCGCGCTCAAGACGCTCGCCGGCACCGGCAACCAGCTCGCCGGTGATCTCCTCGCCCGCATCGGACCCATCGGCGACCAGGCCCGCGCGACGCTCAACGCGAGCCAGGCGACGGTCACGGAGTTCCGCACCACGGCGCAGGCCTTCTCCAGGCTCGCGCGCGAAGTCGAGCAGATCGCGACCGAGAACCGCGCGCCGATCCGCGACTTCTCGGCCCAAGGGCTCTACGAGCTCTCCCTCTTCCTCATCGAGGCGCGATGACGGCAATCCGGTCGATGTTCTGGCGCCGGCCGCTCGCGGCGATCGCGGTCGCCCTCACGGTCGCATCCTGCGGCATGCTGCCGGGCACCGGAGAGCCGCCGCAGGTGTTCGTCCTCACCGCGAAGAGCACGTTCGCCCCCGATCTGCCGCGTGTCGACTGGCAGCTCACCATCGACCTGCCGACCGCGGAGGCCGGCCTCAACAGCGCGCGGATCGCCCTGCAACGGAGCCGGGTGACGCTCGAATACTACGCCCACGCAAACTGGGTCGACACCGCGCCTGCGATGGTCCAGAAGCTCCTCGTCGAGAGCTTCGAGAACACCGGCCGGATCGTCTCGGTCGGGCGCCAGTCGGTCGCGCTCCGCTCCGACTTTTCCCTTCTGATCGACTTGCGCGAGTTCCAGGCCGAATATCTCGACGGCGGCACGCCCAAGGCACACGTGCGGATGAACGCGAAGCTCGTGAAGATGCCGCAGCGGACGATCGTTGCGACCTTCACGGCCGAGCATTTCGAGGCCGCTTCGAGCGGCGATCTGCCCTCGGTCGTCCTCGCTTTCGACGAGGCGCTCGGCAAGGTGATGCGGCGCATCGTCGAGTGGACGTTCCGCGCCGCGACCAACACCGCGCGGTCCTGATCGGCCTCACTCCGCCGGCAGCGCCGACATGCGGAGCTCGAGCTTGAGCTTCTCGAGGATGGCGCGCGCGAAATCCGCAAACCCCGCCGCCGGCATGACGAAGGCGCCCGGGCCGACGATCACCTCGGTCCGATAGTAAGTCTCGAGCGAGGGATCGTCCTCGAGGATCGGCAGGCCGTTGATGGTGATACCCTGCGCGACCGCCTCGTCGCACGCGGCCCCCGCGGGTCGGCCGCGGTTGTTGACGCCGTCGCCCGAGACGTCGATCACCCGCCGTGTGCCTTTGAAAGGGTTCTCCGCGAAGAGCATGCGGCCGCGGTCGATCGCGGCGCCGATCGCGGTGCCGCCGCCGAAGATCGTGCGCGACGCGGCGAGGAGAACGGCCGCGACGCCCTCGGCCGCCGCCCTGCCGTCGATCCGGGTCCACGGCACGATGAGGTTGTGGAGGAGCGGGCCCGACCACTCGAACACGGTGACCGAAACGGCGCGATTTGGCCCGCCGGTCATCGCGCGCACGATCTCGGGGTTCACCAGCGCCATGGCGTAGCCCTGACGCTGCAACGCGAACTCACGCGCATCGACACTGCCCGAGGAATCGACGGCGAAGACGAGCTCGATGTCGACGGCCTGCGCGGCGGCACCGCCGGCAAGCGCGAGCGCGCACGCGGCCGCCGCTGCGATGCGCGCCCACCCGATCATGGCAGCAGGATCGTCAGGACTTGCCGGCGGCGGGCTTGTCGTCGAGGAGATCGGCGACCTTCTTGGTCATCTTCTCGGCGTCCCAGTTCGACAGCCTGTAGGCCCAGCCCTTGACCCGGGCGTTGAGATCGGCCGCGGCCTTGACCGGGTCGTTCTTCGCGTCCTCCGCCTTGGCGGGATCGGTCGCGGGCTTGTCGGCGGCCGGCGCCGGCGGATCGGCGGCCGCCTCGAACGTCGCCCAGTACTCCTCCTCGATCTTGGAGAGGCGGACGGTCACGTTCAGACCGTCGAAGGTCTCGAACCGAACGACATGCCCGGCCGCAGGCGCGGCGAGATCCTTCGCCGGCTTCACGTCCTCGAGCCGCAATCGCCAGATCGCGCCGGCGACCGTGCCGCCCTCGTTGTCGGTCTTGAGCTTCCGCCCCTCGGGAATGTCGTCGACCGTGAACGCCGGCTGGTTCTGCACATCCTTGCGGACGACCGTCTTCTCGCCGTCGGGGTGGGTGACCACGGCGCGCGCGATGCGATCGGACGCGACGTCGACGATCTCGCGCTCCATCCAGTCATTGGGCGTCGCGCCGACCTCGAGATCGCCCTCGGCGAGCCAGGATCCGGCTTCCGTGCCGCGACGAATATAGGTGCCGCCGCGATTGGCGCCGAACAACGTCGTGTTGCGCCGGCCGACGACCGCGCTCGCGATCTCCTTGCCGGTGCCATCCTTCATGACGACGAGCCGCGACTTCGCGTCGGCGCCGGCCGGATCTTCGAGCTGGAGCCGCGCGTAGCGTTCCGCATCGCTCGTCTTCTGCTCGAGAAGCCGCAGATTGCCGAGCGCGACGATCGTCGTCTTCACGCGCTCGAACGAGACCGGATAGCCGCCCTTCTCGACGATGCCCCAGACCTCGCCGTTGCGGCGGATCGTGAACGGCTCGCGGCCGGAGCGGATCACGATCTCGGCGACATCGTTGGCGCGCTTGGCGGCCTCGGGAAAGGCGAGCGGACGGTCGGCGGCGATCCGGGTCGGCGCGCGCTGACTGGTCGCTGCGACCGCCGCCGCTATCACGGCGACCACGGTCGCGCCCGCGAGCGCGTAGAAGGTAATCGGCTTCATGGCGTCTCCTCCGTCCTGTGGCGCCGTTCAGGCGGCCTGGTTCATGTGACGCTTGGCGCGCCGATAGCGGTAGAGGCCGAGCAGCACCGCAAACACCAGGACGACGAGCGGCATCAGCCCGATATTGACGAGCTTGACCTGGCCGTCGAGCCGGTCGATGTCCTTGCGGAGATCGCGCTGCACCTCGCGCAACTCGCCGCGGATCGTCACCATCTCGCGGCGGAAATTCTCGACCGCTTCGCGCTGCTGTTCGGACAGGATCGCCGCGCCGGTCGCCTTCTCCTTGGTCTGGAGGTCCTTGAGCTTGGTCTCGACCTCCTTGAGGCGCTCGGCGAGCTGCTGCTCCTTCGCGCGATACTTGAGCTCCGCGTCCTTCTGGAGATCGCGCACGGTGTCGAAGGGCCGCGCCGAGACGGTGCGGCTCCGGAGCGCGATCAGCCCGGGCGAGCCGCGCAGATTGTCGATCGCGTTGATGATGAGATCGCCGTTGCTCGCGGTCGGCATGATGAGCTGCTGGCCGAAGAAATCCTGCACGTTGAGCCAGAACGTGTCGGCCATGAGGTCCGTGTCAGCGATGATGATGATGTTGATCTCGCCCTTGGACGCGGCGAGATGGTCGGCCGGCGGCGGCTCGGCCGGCTTCGCCTCGGCCGGGCTCGCCGCGGCCTGATCGCCTTCCTTCTTCTCGTCCTTCTTCTCCTCCTTGGGCGGGCCGTCGGGGAAGGCGCTCTTCGCCTGGCCCGTCACACGTGCGGCGATCGTGAGCGGTTTGTCACCGGACTTGAAGTCGCGGAGTATCTGCGCCGGATCGGGGCGCATGCGGACCTTGGTCGTCTCGATCGCCTGGGCCTGCGGGCTGGTCCGGATGAGCGGATCGAGCTTGAGCGACGAGCCCTCGGCGAGGTCGATGAAGCCCGCGGAGGCGACGTTGATGAGCTGGAGGTCGCCGGTGATCACGTCCTCGGCCTTGATGCGCGACTTGTCGAGCGTCACCCAGGCGAGGTAGTCGGCGATGATCGGACGGCCCTGAGCATCGTTGCCCGCGGCGACGCGCTGCGCGCCGATGCGGTCGCCGGCGATCTTCGACTTGTCATAGGCGATGCCCCAGGCCTTGAACAGCTTGGCGAGATCGGAGCCGGTGTCGGGCGGCATCCGCTGCATCGCGTTCATGCGCGATCCCTCTTCCGAAAAGGGATCGACGAGGATCAGCGCCTTGCCGCCCTTCATCACGTGCTGGTCGATCGCGTAGAGGGTCTTGTCATCGAGGCCGATCGGATGGACGACCATCAGCACGTCGGTGCCGTCCGGCATCTTGCCGTCGAAGCCGACGCTCTTGATGTCGAACAGCTGGCGCATCGTCTCGACGACGTGCCACGGCTTGTGCTGCTTGGTCGGATCGGCCTCGATCGAGATCGTGGTGTAGAGCGCGACCACGGGCTTCTTGGGGTTGGCGAGGTTGTTGATCAGCCGCGTCAGGTCGTATTCGAGGAAGCGCTCGCGCTGCGGCGACAGGAACGGGATGATGTCGATGTCGTCGGTCGTGTTGCTGCCGGCGAGCCCGAAGAAGCCGGTCGCGCCGGTCTGGTCGAGGGGAATGCCCTGGAGGTTGAACCCGACCGCGCGGTCCTCTTCGGTCGAGAACGGCTCGGGGTGGATGATCTCGAGCGCGATCTTGCCGTTGGAGAGCGCCACATAGCGCTCGAGCAGCTCGCGCACGCGGACCGAATAGGTGCCGATGCCGGGTGCCGCATCGACGAGTGAGCGCGACAGGAACAGCCGGAGCGTCACCGGCTCGCGCACGCTCGCGAGCACTTGGCGCGTGCCGTCCGAGAGCGTGAACAGCCCGCCCTCGGTGAGATCGACGCGCGCGCCGCGCAGCGCCGATGTCGAGAACAGATTGACGGCGATGAAGAGGACCGCGGCGAGCGCGAGCCCGCCGATGGCGAGCGTGCGGCGATCGAACGAGCGCGAAGCCATCATGCGCTAGGCTCCCTTCTTGAGGTCGACGACGACCGTGTTGGCGAACAGGAATATGCCGATGACGGACGCCATGTAGACGATGTTCCTGAGGTCGATGACCCCCTTGGTGATCGCGTCGTAATGGGTGAGGAAGCTGAGCGAGGCGACGAGGTCGACGACGGCGGGCGGCGCCCAGGCGCGGAATGCCGACAGGACCATCTCGAGCCCGCTCATCATGAAGAGGAAGCAGACCGCTGCCGCGATCACGAAGGCGATCACCTGGTTGCGCGTCATCGCCGAGACGAAGCTCCCGATAGCGAGGAAGGCGCCCGCCATGACAAAGCTCCCGAAATAGCTCGCGATGATCACGCCGTTATCGGGATTGCCGAGATAATTGACCGTGATCCAGATCGGGAAGGTGAGCGCGAGCGCGATGCCCGCGAACGCCCAGGCGGCGAGGAACTTGCCGATCACGGCCTGGGTCGTCGACACCGGCAGCGTCATCAGGAGCTCGAGCGTCCCGGTCTTGCGCTCCTCCGCCCAGAGCCGCATGCCGACCGCGGGAATCAGGAACAGATAGAGCCACGGATGGAAGCTGAAGAACGGCTGGAGATCGGCCTGGCCGCGGTCGAAGAAGACGCCGAAATAGAACGTCACCGCGCCCGAGAGCGCGAGAAAGATGACGATGAAGACATAGGCGAGCGGGGTCGAGAAATAGGCGACGAGCTCGCGCTTGGCGATCGCGATCACGTTGGACATCGCGCGGCTCCTCAGGATCGGGTCGTGATGTCGCGGAACACCTGATCGAGGTGCCCGCGCTCCTGGCGGATCTCCTCGACCACGAAGCCGCCGGCGCGAACCATCGCGCTCACGTCGGCGAGGATCGCCTTGCCGCTGGCCGGCGTCACGCGGAGCTCGGCGACCCCGTTCACCTGGTCGACCGTCTCGATGGCGGCGACCGCGGCGATCGCTTTGAGCTCGGCGCGGGCGCGCTCGGCGTCGGCCTCCTTGATGCGGAGCGTCACCGCGTTGTGGAACGTCGAGCGCGCCTGGAGCTCGCCCGGCGCGGCGTCGGCGACGATCCGGCCGCGCGCGATGATGATGGCGCGCGTGCAGACCGCATCGACTTCCTCGAGAAGATGCGTCGAGATCACGATCGCCTTGTTCGCCGCCATGCGATGGATGAGCGCGCGAACCTCGTGCTTCTGGTTGGGATCGAGGCCGTCGGTCGGCTCATCCAGGATCAGGACCTCGGGATCGTGCAGGATCGCTTGCGCGAGGCCGACGCGGCGCTTGAAGCCTTTCGAGAGCGTGCCGATCGGCTGGTACATCACGCCACCGAGGCCGAGCGTCGCGGCGGCGGCCTCGATCGCGTTGCGCCGGTCGGCACCCGACTTGCCGCGCACCTCGGCGACGAAGCCGAGAAATCCCGCGGGCGTCATGTCCTCGTAGAGCGGCGCGCCTTCGGGCAGATAGCCGAGCCGTGCCTTGACCGCGATCGGCTCGTGCTCGACGTCATGGCCGCACACGATGGCGCGTCCCTCGGTCGGGGTGAGGAAGCCGGTGATCATCCGCATCGTCGTCGTCTTGCCGGCGCCGTTCGGCCCGAGAAAGCCGAGCACCTCGCCGCGCGACACTGAGAAACGGACATCGTCGACCGCCACCCGCGGCCCGAACCGCTTGGTCAGTCCCTGGATGTCCAGCATCTGACTCATCGCCTCACACCTCCCGTCCGACGTCCCATCCCGCGACCGCTCCGGACCGACCGTCGCACTGATCCGGAATTCCGTGCATTTTCAATTATTTCGGCGCGGTGCGCCGGAGTGTCACAGGGCGCCCACGATGTGGTCCGAGCGGACCGCTTTGTCAAGAGCGGAGGACGGCGGCGAACGCATGCGGAAAGGGCCGGGCAGTCGCCTGCCCGGCCCCCGTCCGTCTGGTCTTGCCCGGTCAGGCGGCGGCCGCGTCGATCACCGGTGGCTTCGCGCCGCGCGCAGCGATCGCGATGCGGCGCGGCTTCATCGCCTCGGGCAGCTCGCGCGCGAGCTCGATGCGGAGAAGGCCGTTCTCGAGCGCCGCGGTCCGTACGACCACGTGGTCGGCGAGCTGGAAGCGCCGCTCGAACGCCCGGCGCGCGATGCCGCGATGGAGAAAGCGGGCGCCCTCGGTCTCGGGCTTCGCCTTGCCGGCGACCACGAGCACGCCCTCGCGCACCTCGACATTGAGATCGTCCTCGCCGAAGCCGGCGACCGCCATGGTGATGCGGTAGTCGGTCTCCCCGGTCTTCTCGATGTTGTAGGGCGGGAAGCTGTCATTGGCCTCGGCCGAGCGCATGGCGCTGTCGACGAGCTGGTTCAGCCGGTCGAAGCCGATGGCGGAACGGAACAGGGGGGAAAGATCGAAGCTGGTCATCGCATATCCTCCGAGGAAGCAACATGCCTGTCATGGCCGCCGAAATCGGCCGGCCGGTTCACGCTGGCCCCGCATGGGCATCCAGCGCCCTCGATGTAATCGACCGCGACGGCGGTTCAAGGGGTCAATTGACGCCGAGCAGGTGCGCGACGTGGTCGGCGATCGGCATGCAGCACGTGAGCCCGGGCGATTCGATCCCGTAGAGATTGACCAGCCCCGCGACGCCGTGGGCCTCGGGCCCATGGATGACGAAGTCGACCGCCGGCCCGGCCGGCGTCTGGATCTTGGGCCGGATACCGGCATAGCCGGGCTGGATCGATCCGTCCGCAAGCTCGGGGTAGTAGCGGCGCACGGCGGCATAGAACGCGTCAGCCCGACGCGGATCGACGTCGTAGTCGATGGTCTCGATCCATTCGACGTCGGGGCCGAACCGCACCTGGCCGGCGAGATCGAGCGTGACATGGACGCCGAGCCCCGCCTTCTCGGGCACCGGATAGATGAGACGCGTGAACGGCGCCCGGCCGGCGAGGGTGTAGTAGTTCCCCTTGGCGTAGTGGCAGACCGGGATGGTGTCGCGCGGGATGCCGTAGATCGTCGCCGCGGCGTCCTGGGCGAAGAGCCCCGCCGAGTTGACGAGGAAACGCGTCCTGATCGTCGTCGGTTCGGCGCCGCCGACCTCGAGCGCGATGGCGCCGGTCTCGACCCGCCCGCCCACCACCGGCGACAGGAACGCGATCATCGCGCCGTGGGCCTCCGCCTCGCCCTGGAAGGCGAGCATCAGCGCGTGGCTGTCGATGATCCCGGTCGAGGGCGAGAGCAAGGCGCGGACGCAGAACACCGCGGGCTCCATCGCGCGCACCTCGGCCGGCGTGAGCCAGGCGAGATCGGTGACGCCGTTGCCGGCGGCGACGTCCTTGAGCTTGGCGAGCGCCTCGATCTGGTCGTCGCTAGTCGCGACGATGATCTTCTGGCAGTTGCGGTACGGCACGCCGCGCGCGGCGGCGTAGGCGTAGAGCGCCTTCTTGCCGGTGACGCAGAACCGCGCCTTGAGGCTGCCGTTTGGGTAGTAGATGCCGGCGTGGATCACCTCGCTGTTGCGCGAGCTCGTTTCGCTGCCGATGCAGTCGGCGCGCTCGACGACGATGACCTCGAGACCGGCGAGCGCGAGCCGGCGCGCCACCGCGAGACCGACCACGCCGGCACCGATCACGACTGCATCGACGCGTTCGGTCATCGCCCGTACCTCACCGCATCACGACGCCGCGGACGACGGGATCCTCGCGGCGGATGGCGCCTCGGCTGACGGGATGATCGGTCGCGCCGGAGCGGACGAACGGGTCGGTGAGCGGCGCCATCGGTCAGAAGCTCGAGTTGGGCTGGGTCAGGAACTCGAGCTCCGCGGCCGTCGAGGCTCGGCCGAGGATCGCATTCCGGTGCGGGAAGCGGCCGAAGCGGGCGACGACGTCGCGGTGGCGGACGGCATAGTCGAGCCAGCTGTCGCGCTTCGGATGGTCGGGGATCGACCCAAAGAGCGCGACCGAGCGCTCCTGGTCGGCGAGCGTCTCGGCGTGCTCGAACGGGATATAGAGGAACAGGCGCTCAACGGGGAGGAGACCGCGATCATAGCCGGCGGCGATCGCATAGCGCGCGGTCGCCAGCGCCTTGGCATCGGCCGCGAAGGCGCGCGGGGTGTTGCGGAAGATGTTGCGCGGAAATTGATCGAGCGCGATCACGAGCGCGAGACAGCGCCGGGCTCCGCCCATCCACCCGTCACAGTGGCCGAACGCCGCGCGTTCGTGATCGTCGAGGAAATCGCGCCGCAGCGTCGCATCGAACTCGGGCTCCTTCTTGAACCAGGCCTCGCGCGGCTCGCCATAGGATGGGTTCTTCCGGTCGCCGAACCAGAAATCGAGGATGGCCTCGTCGCGTTCCATGGTCTCTGTCCTCGCCCTCCGCGCGGCCGCGGTGATTTGATCTCGCACACCGTTTCGGCCATGCTCGATCGCGAACGGCCGGCGCGCTACCGTCGAAGGTTTAGGAGGAGAACATGGCCAGCGTCAAAGGAATGCGCGAAGTCGGCTGGTTCGACTGCGCCGGCGGCGGCCAGGTCGCGATCGACGGGCGGACCGCTTATATCGCGCACATGAAGTTCCCGCACGGCACGAGCGTGGTCGACATCGCCGATCCGAAGAAGCCGCGCCTCCTCGCCACCCTCGAGATGCCGGTCGGCACCCATTCGCACAAGGTCCGCGTCGTCAACGGGATCATGCTGGTCAACCGCGAGAAGCTGACGAACGAGGTCGATCCCGACTTCGTCGGCGGGCTCGGCATCTACGATGTGTCGAACCCCGCGAAGCCACGCGAGATCACCTTGTGGAAGACCGCGGGCAAGGGCGTCCATCGCTTCGAGTTCGACGGCCGTTACGCCTATATCTCGCCGACGGTCGAGGGCTACGTGAGCAACATCCTGATGATCCTCGACCTCAAGGACCCGGCCCGGCCGCAGGAGGTCGGGCGCTGGTGGGTGCCCGGCCAGTGGCGCGCCGGCGGCGAAAAGTCGACCTGGGGCGACGGCGTGCCGCCGCGCTGCCATCACCCGCTTCGGCTCGGCAACCGGCTCTACACGAGCTATTGGCACCACGGCTTCTACATCCTCGACATCGAGGACATGGCGAAGCCGCGACTGGTCTCGGGCATGGACTGGAGCCCGCCCTTCACCCACCCGACCCACACCGCGCTGCCGATCCCGTTTCCGGTGCGCGGGCGCCGCCTGATGGTCGTGACCGACGAGGACGTGGCGAAGCTGTGGCCGAGCGCGCCCGCCTTCATGTGGGTCGTCGACATCACCGACGAGACGCACCCGGTTCCGATCTCGACCTTCCAGCTCCCCGAGTTCGACGGCAGCCCGCAGCCGGCGATGACCGGCTGCCACCAGCCTTGCGAGAAGGTGACCTCGACCGAGATCCCGGTCGCCTGGTTCGCGCGCGGACTCCGGGTCGTCGATATCGCCGATCCGCACCGGCCGAGCGAGGTCGCCCATTTCCTCCCCGACCCGCCGCCCGGATCGGATCGGCTGTCGACCAACGACGTCACGGTCGACGAGCGCGGCCTTCTCTTCATGATCGACCGCGTCCGCGGCATGCACATCGTCGAGCGCGTGGTGTAGACTCGACCCGAAATCGAAGGAGGCCCCGATGTCCGCCGCCGATGGCACCGCACCGCCGACCAACCGCGACCAGGCCCTCGCCGAAATGTACCGGCAGATGGACCAGCTCTCTCTGTTCGGCTTCTGGGCGGTGAATACCGAGAAGAGTCACGACGAGGTCGAGCGGCTCAAGGACGCGCGGCGGGCGATCCCGCATCTGTGGAAATACGCCGACATGGAGCCGATCCTCCATGCCTCGGCCGAGCTGATCACGATGGAGAACTCCGAGCGCCGCTCGCTGATCCTGGTGAACCCGGGCCTCGCGCCGTCGCGGGCGACCGTCTCGACGCTCTACGCCGCCTACCGCCTCAACGACCCGAACGAGATCATGCCGCCGCATCGGCATTCGCCCAATGCGGTGCGTTTCGGCCTGACCGGCAAGCAGAATTTCACCGGCGTCGAGGGCGAGAACATCACGTTCGGTCCGGGCGACCTCGTGCTCACCCCGCACGACACCTGGCACAACCACGGCAACCAGGGTGACGAGCCGGCGGTGAACGTCTCGATCCTCGACCTGCCGCTCGTCGAGACGCTCAACGCCACCTATTTCGAGCACGACTACACCGAGGTCGTCGACGGCCAGCGCGTCCGCCGCAAGCTGCAGTCGGACCGCTTCCCGAGCGACTACTCGGCGGCCGTCTACGGCGTCGGCGGCCTCAAGCCGCGCTTCCTGTCGCATCAACGCGGCACCGGGAACGCCTCGCCGATGTACGTCTATCGCTGGGAGGCGACGCTCCGCGCGCTCGACCGGCTCCGCCACTATGACGGCAGCGCGCACGAGGGGATCACGCTCGAATACATCGATCCGGTGAGCGGCGCCTCGCCATATCGGACCACCGCGTTCTTCGCAGAGCTCCTCCGCCCGGGCGAGAAGCTGCTGCCCGTCAAGCAGAGCGCGAGCCAGATCGTCGTCCCGTTCGCGGGCAAGGGCTACACGATCGTCGATGGCAAGCGGATCGACTGGACCCAGTTCGACTGTCTCGCGCTGCCCGGCGCGAGCTGGTACGAGCACGTCAATACCGATCCCGACAACGACGCTATCCTGTTCGTGTCGAGCGACGAGCCGACCCTGAAGGCGCTCGGCTTCTACCGGAAGCATGGCAAGACGGTCGACGGCGAGATCGTGAGGCTGGACTGACGGGCCGGCGCGCGCGCTCAGTGCGCATTGCCGCTGCGACATTTCGCGCCGGCGGGCGCATCCGCTACGGTCTCGACGACGCGGCCGCCGAACCGCGCCGCCAGCACGAGGACGCGAGCCGGAGCGTCGCCGTGTAGGGCGGTCGCCGCCCCCAAAAGCCCGCCTTTCACGGCACGCGCGCGCCGGTGCGCTTCCCGAAAGGGACGCACCGGCGCGTTTCGCTTTCAGCCCCCGAGCAGACCGGCGCGGCGCGCGATGCGGAGCGCCGTGACCGCGTAGACAGCCTGGATCAGGAGGCAGACGCCGAACGCCATCGGCGCGGCATCTTCGGTGACCATCGACCATGCCGCGACGCCCTGGATCATCGCCATCGTGGTCAGAACGACGCTGACGCGCGCGTGCGACCAGCCGGCGCGATTGAGGAGCTGGTAGAGGTGCCCCCTATGCGCGCGCGTGACGTTCTCGCGCGCAGCCAGGCGGCGGGCGAGCGTGAACGACGTGTCGCAGATGAAATGGAGGAACAGAAGCGGCATCACGAGGATGCCGACCTCCGCGGTTCCCGTCTTGCCGTTCGCGGCGAGAATGGCGAGACAAGCGAACAGGAAGCCGAGAAACTGGCTCCCGACGTCGCCCATGAAGATGCGGGCAGGCGGGCGGTTGAGGACGAGAAAGCCTGCGACGGCGGCGGCGATCACCAGCGCGAGAAGCGCCGGGAACGCGGCGCCGGCGGCATGTGCGATGATCCCGAACACGATCGCGGCCACGAGCGCGGTGCCGCCGGCGAGCCCGTCGAGGCCGTCCATGAAGTTGAACGCGTTGGTCAGACCGACCAGCCATACGAGCGTGACGAGGATGCCCCATGCGCCGAGCTCGACGCGGCCGATGACCGGCAGCGTCACGGCCCCGATGTCGAGCCCGGCCGCGATCACGAGCCCCGCGGCGGCGATCTGGGCGAGGAGCTTGGTCCGGAAGCTCCGGACGACACGGAGATCGTCGGCGAGCCCGACCGCGGCGACACCGAGCGCGGCAACACCGAGCGCGGCGAGCGCCCACGGCCCCGGCAACGCGTCCGGGACCAGGGCCGCGACCGCCGGTGCGCCGAACAGGATCGCCACGCCGATTCCGATCCCACCGCCATTGGGGACCGGCACGGCATGGGACGAGCGCTGGTTCGGCACGTCGAGAATCCGCAGCCGTATCACCGCCCGGCAGGTGACGGCGGACAGGGCCGCCAGCACGACGGCGAAGAGAGCGAGCACGAGGACCTGGTCGGGCATGGGCGAGGTGGATTTCGTAACGTTAAGCCATTTTAAACCGGGCGCCGGATAGACCTCACCCAATCGTTAACGCGGGAGGCCCCGATGCCCGATCTCGAGAGCTTTCGTCAACGCGTGGAACAGGCCGAGGCGCGGCTGAAGGCCGTCCACGCGGCGCGCGAGCGCGAGAGCGCCGCGCTCGTCGACATGTGGCGGCAGATCCGCACCCGATTCACCAAGCAGGAGGAGGAGATCGCCCGCGTGCGCGCCCTTGCCAACGCGCTCGACGACAAGAACAACGCCCTCCAGGAGATGGTCGAGAACCTGCTCGGCACCATCGAGAACAATATCCGCAAGACCGGCAACGAAACCGTGCCGCGTATCACCGGCATGGCGCAGGAGCTCCTCGAGGCCGCCTCGGGCGAGCCGGCCTATGCCGCGCTGCGCGGCCAGGAGGCGCGCGAGACGCCACCGGCCGCGGCCCCGTCCCGCCACGACGCCCCGCTCGCGGCCGCCGATGTCGCCGCCCTCCTGGTCGACGAGGACGCGGTCCAGATCGACGTGCCGCCCGGGCCCGGCGCCGCGACCGCCGACGACGCCGTTCTCGACCTCGACAGGATCGCCCCGCCGGGCGAGCGGACCGAGGGCGAGGAAGGCGTGAGCCCCGGGCTCCGCAGCCTGATCAACCGGGTCCAGCGGGCCATGAACAAGCCGGGCACCGACGAGGCGGCGGCGAAGCAGGCCGAGCGCGGACAGGCCGACGAGGAACTCGCGCGAGACGCGCGAGATCGAATCGCTCCGCCAGGAGCTGAACGGTCTCCGCGAACGGATCGGCGCCACCGCGCGCCGCTGACCCTCCGCGCCAGCGGCACGGGCGGCACGGGCGGGCTTTCGCGCCCCGCGCCCGACCGCTATCATGACGCCTTCCAATTAGGGATCGAGGCGCCTCGGGGCGCCGTGTGGGAGGCGGGATGATCAACATCGTCGATATCCGCTATGTGCGGCTCGGCACGCGCGACCTCGCGAAGGCGGAGCGGTTCACCCACGACGTCGTGGGCCTCGAGACAGTGGGCCGGACCGAGAACCGTCTGTATGTCCGGGGCGACAGCCGCGACCACAATATCTGCTATTTCCTGGGTGACCCGGGCGACAACACGCTCGGCTTCGAGCTCGCCACCATGCCCGAGCTCGATGCGGCGGAACGGAGCCTCGCCGATCACGGCATCGCGGTGCACCGCGGCACGGCCGAGGAGTGCGCCGACCGCCGGGTGATCCGCTTCATCAGCTTCAAGGACCCGACCGGCAATACGGTCGATCTGGTGGTGCGGCCGTTCCACAGCGGCCGGCGCTACTTTCCGAGCCGCGACGCGGGCATCCTCGAGTTCAGCCATGTCGGTCTCCGCACCACCGATGCGCCGCGCGACGAGGCGTTCTGGACCACCCATTTCAACATCCGCGCCAATGACTGGATCGGCCCGGCGGGCCTCCTCTCCTTCGACGCCGTGCACCACCGGATGGCGTTGTTCCCGGCCACCGGCACCGGGGTCCAGCACATCAACTTCCAGGTCGCCTCGGTCGACGACATTATGCGCTCCTACTACTTCCTGACCGATCGCCAGGTGCGCATCGTGTTCGGCCCCGGCCGGCACGGCTCCTCGGGCGCGGTGTTCCTCTATTTCGAGGGCCCCGACGGGATGGTCTACGAGTATTCGCATGGCGTGCGGATGGTCGACGAGAACTACCGCCCGCGCCAGTTCCCGTTCACGCTCGATTCCTTCTGCATGTGGGGCGCCAAACCCGACGTTCCCGAATTCCGCACCTGACAACGATGGCGGAGACGGAGTTCGGCCGGCTCGGCGAGCCGCGCGCGCTGACCGAGCGGCGCGTGCGCATGGCTGCACGCGCGCTCGCGCGCAACGATCTCGGCCACGCCTACGGCCATGTGAGCGCGCGGCTCGACGCGACGAGCTTTCTCGTCTGTGCCGCCAAGCCGATGGGGCTGATCGCGCCCGGCGAGGCCGGTACGGTGGTGCCGGTGTCGGGGCCTCTCCCGGAGGGCGTCCTCGGCGAGGTGCGCTGCCATCAGCAGATCTACGCACGCCGGTCCGACGTCAACGGCATCTGCCGCAGCTTCCTCCGCGACACGATGACCCTGTCGACGTTCCGGATGACGCCGCGGTCGCGGATCGGGTTCGGCTCCTATTTTCATCCGGCGCCGGCCTTGTGGGACAGCGTGGCGCTGCTCCGCGACGATGCCGACGCCGCCCGCCTCGCCGAAACCCTCGGCGACCGTCGCGCGATCGTCATGCGCGGCAATGGCGCGATACTGGTCGGCGCCACGGTCGAGGAAGCGACCGTGATGGCGTTCTATCTCGAGGAGGCGGCGAAGACCGAGCTCGCCGTCCTCGCCGTCGGACGCGCCGCCCAATCGGTCGAGATGACCGCCGCCGAGGCCAAGGCGCGCGCGGTCACGTCCGGGCGCATCTTCGAGCGCATGTGGGACTATCTCACCGCCGGCGATCCCGAACGCTGACCAACACGCCGGCCGACACCGCTTCAACGAGAAACGCCGAGGAGGGGACAGTGCGATTCGTTGCGTTGAGACAAGGGAAGAAGGACATCCTCGCCGTACGGCGCGACGGCGATCTGATCGACCTCGCGATCGCGGCGCCGAAGCTGCCGCGCGATCTCGCGGGCCTGCTCGCGGCCGGGCCCGGCGCGATGAAGGAGGCGGCGCGCGCCGTCGCCAAGGCGAAGGGCCGCGCGCTGGTCAAGGGCCGCTACACCTACCTGCCGCCGATCCCACGACCGGGCAAGATCATCTGCGTCGGCCTCAACTACCACGAGCACGCATCCGAGAGCCCGTACGAGGCGCCGAAGGAGAAGCCCGTCTTCTTCAACCGGTTCGCGCAGTCCTTCGTCGGTCACAAGCAGGCGCTGATCCGGCCCCGGGTATCGAAAGAATTCGACTACGAGGGCGAGATGGTCGCCGTCATCGGCCGACATTGTCGGCATGTATCGAGGTCGAGGGCGCTCGGCGTCGTCGCCGGCTATTCGATCTTCAACGAGGGCTCGATCCGCGACTACCAGCTCCGCCCGCCGGCCCGCCAGTGGCTGGTCGGCAAGACCTTCGAGGCGTCGGGCTCGTTCGGACCCGAGTTCGTCACGGCCGACGAGCTGCCCAAGGGCGCGAACGGGCTCCGCATTCAGACGCGGCTCAGCGGCGACGTCGTGCAGGACGCCAACACCAACCAGATGATCTTCGACGTCGCGACGCTGGTCGCCGAGTTGACCGAGATCATGAGCCTCGAGCCCGGCGACGTCATTGTCACCGGCACGCCGGCGGGCGTCGGCTTCGCGCGGAAGCCGCCGCTGTTCATGAAGCCGGGCGACATCTGCGAGATCGAGGTCGAGGGGATCGGCGTTCTGTCGAACCCGGTGAAGGCCGAAAAGTAGCGCAGAGGTGGGCTACACCGCCCGGATATAGCCACCGTCGACCCGGAACTGACTTCCGGTCACATAGCTCGCCTTGCCGCTGACCAGGAAGGTGGCGACGGCGGCATACTCCTCGACCGTGCCGTAGCGACCGGCCGGAATGGTCGCGATCGATTCGCGGACGATCGCGTCCACCGGCCTGCCGAGGCGGGCCGCTGCGGCGCGGTCGATCTCGTCGACGCGCTCGGTATGGATGCGTCCCGGCAGGATCGTGTTGACCGTGACGCCGTCGGCCGCGACCTCGTTCGCGAGCGTCTTCGCCCAGGCGAGCCAGGCGCCCCTGATGGTGTTCGAGATGCCGAGATTGGCGATCGGTTGCACCGCCCCCGACGAGAGCGACAGTAGGACGCGGCCCCACTGCCGCTCGCGCATCCCCGGCAGAACCGCGCGGGCGAGCTCGGCGAGGCCGAGGAACTGCATCTGGAACTGCCGCTGCCATAGGCCGGGGTCGATCGCTGCGATCGGTGTCGTCGGCGGGCCGCCCGAATTGGTCACCAGGATGTCGATGCCGCCGAGATCGGCGAGGGCACGGGCGACCGTCGCCGCCACGCCGGCGGGATCGGCGAGATCGAGCGCGTAGCCGCGCCCGGCGGTGCCGGATTCGCGCGCGACATCGGCCGCCGCCGCATCGGCTGCCGCGGCGACACGCCCGGTCAGCGCGACGGTCGCGCCTTCGGCGGCGAGCGCGCCCGCGATGGCGCGGCCGAGGCCGCGGGTCGATCCGATCACGAGCGCCCGGCGCCCCCGGAGTTCGAGATCCATGAGACGTCCTTTCCTTCGTGACACCCGTATGGCCGCCGGGGTCCCCTCGCCTGGGTCGCGCTTTGGCGAAGCGGCAAGCGCGACGGTCTGGCGACGACGCAGCCCGCGCGTCTAGAGCGGTATTCGCGCATTCCGAATCGGAGTGGGATTCCCATGGATCGGGGGATGTGATTCAAGCTGTGTGCTGGGCAAGGGGGCCAGCAATGGATGGCGAAGCCCTATTCGGAAGGTCTTCGGG
>Ga0194132_10004417_pt1 | contig 23880 bp, 21 predicted proteins | sample TA2KigOf80mmetaG_FD_148612 | JGI IMG/M metagenome (GOLD analysis project Ga0194132, IMG submission 148612) | Freshwater microbial communities from Lake Tanganyika, Tanzania - TA2015054 Kigoma Offshore 80m | ecosystem: Environmental > Aquatic > Freshwater > Lake | place: Tanzania: Lake... | reverse complement strand
CCGATCCTCCAGCAACTCAGCCGCGCCGGGGTCTTGATCGGCACCCGGGGACCGCAGGGCGGCTATCGGTTGGCACGCGAGCGGCGCCGGATCACGCTCGGCGACCTCGTGCGCGCCATGGGCGCGCGCGAGACATCGGCGGTCGTGCCGATCGCGGGTAAAACGGTCGGACGGCGGATCGTCGAGGGCGTACTCGGCGATATCGAAACGATGGTCATGCAGCGGCTCGACTCGGTAACGGTCGAGGAATTGTGCTGGCGCGCCCGCGCCGAAGGCGGGGCCCGCCCCGCCTTCGCCGAAGTCGACTTCGCGATCTAGCGGCACCGCCATCATGTCGCAGCCGCCCGCCGACGCCGCGATCCGGTCGCACCGCCGCATCTTCGAGAGCGTGATCGAGACCGTCGGCGCCACGCCGATGATCCGCCTGCGCAAACTCGGTAACGCCCACGGCTGCCGCGCCGATATCGTCGGCAAGTGCGAGTTCTTCAACCCGATGTCGTCGGTCAAGGACCGGATCGGCATCGCCATGATCGAGGCGGCGGAACGTTCGGGCCGCATCCAAGCCGGCACCACGATCGTCGAGCCGACCTCGGGCAATACCGGGATCGCCCTCGCGTTCGTGTGCGCCGCCAAGGGCTACCGCCTGATCCTGACCATGCCGGAAAGCATGTCGGCCGAACGGCTCAAGCTCCTTCGGCTGCTAGGCGCCGAGATCGAGCTGACGCCCGCCGGGAACGGCATGAGCGGCGCGATCGAGCGGGCCCGCGTCCTGGTCGCCGAGATCGGCAACGCATACATGCCGCAGCAGTTCGAGAACCCGGCCAACCCCGCGATCCACCGCCGCACCACCGCCGAAGAAATCTGGCTGGACAGCGCCGGCGCGGTCGATGTGTTCGTGAGCGCGGTCGGCACCGGCGGCACGCTGACCGGGGTCGGTGCACTCCTCAAGGAACGCCGTCCGGCGCTCAAGGTGATCGCGGTCGAGCCCGAGGACAGCGCCGTCCTCTCTGGCGGCGCCGCCGGCCCGCACATGATCCAAGGCATCGGCGCAGGTTTCGTGCCGGTGACGCTCGATCGCACCGTGATCGACGAGGTGATCCGGATCGGCAACGAAACCGCGTTCGCCGTCGCGCGCGAGACTGCCCGCCTCGAGGGCCTGCCGGTCGGCATTTCGGCCGGCGCGGCCTTGGGTGCAGCGCTCGAAGTGGGCGCGCGGCCGGAGCTCGCCGGCAAGTGCATCGTCGTCATTCTCCCTTCTTTCGCCGAGCGCTACTTGAGCTCGTCGTTGTTCGACGGGGTCTGAGCGCGGCACCGGGGCGCGGCTTGCGGAAGTCTGCGCCCGGGGCTCTACTACACGTCATCGCGAGGAGGCCGGTTCTGACGCTGTTCCGCTCCGCCGTCATGGCGCTCGCCCTCGGGCTCGTTCATGCTTTGGCGCCGGTGCCGGTAGAGGCCGGCGAAGCCGTCGATCTAGAGCTTGCGCTCGGGATCGATGTGTCGGGCAGCGTCGATCCCGAAGAAGCACGACTGCAGCGCGAGGGCTACACCGCCGCCCTGGTCCACCCCGAGGTTCTCGCCGCGATCCGACAGGGCTACAACGGCCGCATCGCCGTCATGTATTACGAATGGTCGAACGGCGATCACCAGCGGATCGTCGCCGACTGGACCTTGATATCCGATCTCGCTACGGCCAAGGCCTTCATCGCCAAGCTCGACACCAATCCGCCAGTGATCGGCCGGCGCACCTCGATCAGCGGCGCCATCGAGTTCGCCATTCCGCTATTCGATAAGAACGACTACGACGGTACCCGCCGAGTCATCGACATTTCGGGCGATGGCGAGAACAACGCGGGCGGAATCGTCACCCACGCACGCGACGCGGCGATCGCCAAGGGCATCACCATCAACGGGCTGCCGATCGTCAACAATCGCCCCAATCCGTGGGGTTTTGCCCAGATGCCCGATCTCGACAAGTACTATCTCGCCTGCGTGATCGGCGGCGCCGGCGCGTTCATGATCGTGGCGCTCGACTTCGACGACTTCGCGCGCGCCGTTCGCCGCAAGCTCATTCTCGAGATCGCGGACCGCACTCCGACCGGCGCGGCCGCCGGCGAACGGGCCGCGCTCAAACCCGTCCACCCGCGGCGGATCGCGCGGACCGGTGAGAGCGCCTTTCGCTTGGTTCAGGCCAAGCGCGAGGAAGAGATTTTCCCACCCGGCTGCCTGGTCGGCGAGCGCCGGGTCCAGCAGTTCATGCAGCAACGCGGTTTCAACCCGTAACGCAACGCTATTCGATCGTGACGTCGCGGACCGTCGAAACGACCACCGCTTGCCGCCCGGGCGGGCCGCGACGAAGTTCGAACTCGCCGCGATAACGGCCGGGCAGCCATTCGACGTGTTGGCGGCGCTTGCCGACGAACTCGATGCGTTGCGCCTGATGGCGCGCGACAACGCGCCGATGCTCGGTGAAGATTCGCCCCTCCGGGTCGAACACGCGGAACTGTAAGACGTCATCGGCACGGACGCCGTACGTCGAGGCCCAGAAGTAGATCGCCGGCGCGGTCCGCGCGAGCGTCGTCGCGACGTGGTTGCCTTTCTCGATCGCCTCGGCTTCCGGCTCGTGGTCGCTGAACCCTCTCTTCAGCAACCCGGTCGCGATATAGCCGAGCGCGGCTGCGAGCGCTTTCTCCCACAAGGCGGTCGGCGGGAGCGCCGCATGGGAGCGGGCCGGGTCGCACGCCACCCATTCGCTTTCGCCCGTGAACGGGTCAATGTTGACCCGATCGCGCCGGACGGTGAGGTGAAGGTGCGGAAACTCGGTCAGCCCCGAGAGTCCGACAAAACCGAGAAGGCGGCCGCGTTCGACGCGGTCGCCCTTCTTGACGGCGACACTGCCGCGGCGGAGGTGCGCGTAGCGGGTTTCGTACCCGTCGCCATGGGCGATAGCGACGACATTGCCCGAGGAGCGGTCGGCGACGCTATCGTGCCCCGTGAGTCGGGCGTTGACGTCCTCCATGCCGTCGCGGACGCCAACCACGACGCCGGGTGCCGCCGCCACCACGGCGACGCCGCGACGCATGGCGACGTAGTCGGCGATGCGAAAATCGGTCCCGGTGTGGCCGTTGTAGGTGAGCGAGCCGCAGGCAAAGTCGGCCGCGCCCGGGGTCGGGTCGCGGTCGAGGTAGTTTTGGATGGTGCAGTCGACGCCGAGCGTGCAGGCGAGCGGCCAGGTCAGCACCGGCGGCTCGGCGCGCGCCGCGACCGACGCGAGCCCAACGATGGCCGCAACGGCAGCGCCGATCCTACGCAAATCGAACACCGATATCGCAACGCCCCGGCCTCGCCATGGCGGCAAGATACCGCAAACAAGCCCGAGATTCCGCTAAGATGCGCGGCCGCCAGGAGGGTACACGATCGTGAAAACCATCGCGTTGATCGGGTTGGGTGCGATCGGGCGCCTGGTCTTGCGCGAGCTCGCCGGTGATAGCGACATCGCCGTTGTCGGGGTGCTGGTGCGGCCGAAACGGCTCGCCGAGGCGCGCGCGCTGCTGCCGCCCGCGGTCCCGGCGGTCACCACCGTCGCCGAGTTGCTTCGACTCAAGCCCGACCTCGTCGCCGAGTGCGCGGGACAGGGGGCGGTCGCCGAGTTCGCCGAGGCGGTCCTGGCGCACGGCACCGACCTACTCGTGATCGCGACCGGCGCCTTCGCCGACCAGCCGCTGTACCGGCGGTTGATCGCGACCGCCAAGGGCGCCGGCGCGCGCCTGCTGCTCCCGGCCGGCGCCATCGCCGGGCTCGATGGACTGACGGCGCTTCGGATCGGCGGGCTCGATCGCGTGACCTACACCTCGGTCAAACCGCCGCACGCCTGGGCCGGGACCCCGGCCGAGCGGACGTTCCCGCTCGATCGTCTGACCGAGCGGACCGTCCTTTTCCGCGGCTCGCCGCTCGAGGCAGCGCGGTCCTACCCGAAGAACGCCAACCTCGCGATGACGGTGGCGCTCGCCGGGATCGGCGTCGAGCGGACTGAGATCGAACTCGTCGCCGATCCCGCCGCCGCCGACAACGTCGGCCGGATCGAGGCCGAAGGCCGCTACGGGCGCCTCACCCTCGAGTTCGCCGGCATGCCCGCCCCCGACAACCCGAAAACCTCGGCCGTTACCGCCCTTTCGATCGTCCACGCCATTCGCAACCTCACCGCAACCGTCATCATGCCCTAGGGCCGCGTTGTCGGCGGAACGCCCGGCCTGTATGTTCCGGCGCGGGTCATTGGGGGAGGAACGTCAATGTCGGACGCCGATATCGCCTTTATGCCGGTGGCGGAACTGGTCAAGAAATTCCGCGCCAAGAAGATATCGCCGGTCGAAGCGACCAAGATCGCCCTCGCCCGCATTAGGCGCCACAACGGCAAGATCAACGCCTTCTGCTATGTCGACGAGGATGGCGCCCTCAAGGCCGCCAAGGCGTCCGAAAAGCGCTGGATGAACCGCAAACCGTTGGGCCCGATCGACGGCGTGCCGCTTGGCGTCAAGGACACCCAGTTCGCCAAAGGCATGCCGACCCGCTTCGGTTCGAAGACGACCGGCACCGAACCGGCCGATGTCGATACGACCGTCGCGCTTCATTGCCGCAACAGCGGCGCCGTGCTGCTCGGCAAGACCACCAATCCGGAGTTCGCGATCGGGCCGACCACCAACAGCCCGTTGACCGGCAAGACCACCAATCCGTGGGACCCGAGCAAGCATGCCGGCGGCTCGACCGGCGGCGGCGCCGCCGCCGTGGCGGCCGGACTGGGCAACACCGGACTCGCGACGGACGCCGGCGGTTCGACCCGGATTCCGGCTGCGCTCTGCGGCATCGTCGGCTTCAAGGCCACCAACTTTCGGGTCGCGACTTTTCCACCGGCCGGCATGCCGGGCCTTTCGTGCCCGGGCGCGGTAACCCACACGGTCACCGACACCGCACTGATGATGAACGTGTTGGCGCAACCCGATCCTCGCGATTGGACCGCGTCCAAGTTCGACGACGTCGACTATCTCGACAAGCTGAACAGCGGCATCAAGGGTCTCAAGGTCGCCTTCAGCCCCAACTTGAACGGCCAGGCCAAGTATGTGGACCCCGAGATCGCCGCCGCGGTCGCCGCCGCCGCCAAAGCGTTCAAGAAGCTGGGGTGCAAAGTGGTCGTCGCCGATCCCAAGATCGAGAATCCGGTTCCGATCCTCTCGGCTTATCTGACATCGCGCATGGCCTATCGCGTCGGCAAGATGACGCCCGAGCAGCGCGCAGTGATCGGCCCGAGCCTGAACGCAATCGTCCAACGCGGGCTGAAGCTCACGGTCGCGGAGCTGGTCGAAGCCGACGAGAAACGCCAAACGCTCTCCAAGGTCTTGAACGACTTCATGTTGGAGTACGACCTCCTGCTCACGCCGACGCTCACGGTGCCGGCGTTCGACGCCGACCGGATCGTGCCCAAGGAGTTCGAGCAGTACCCGGACCCGCGCATGTGGGTGCCGTTCTGCAGCCCGTTCAACCTCTCGATGCAACCGGCGATTACGATCCCGTGCGGCTTCTCCAAAGCCGGTCTCCCGATCGCGCTCCAGATCGTCGGGCCCCGGCACGAGGACGCGCGGGTCCTGCGCGCCGCGCGCGCTTACGAGCGGCTGAACCCGCTCTACGACCGCCGGCCGGCCCGCTTCGAATAACGTGCGCGTGCGCGACGCGTTTGCCGGGGGGCTTGCCGGTCTCGCCCGCTTTCGTTGGCTGCCTTACGTCCTGTTGACGACGTCGATGCTGATCTACGCGTCGAGCTATGTCGTCGGCCGCGCGGTGCGGGACGAAATTCCGCCGGTCACGTTGGCGTTCTGGCGGGCGGCGCTCGCATGCACGATCCTGCTGCCGTTCGTGTGGACCGACCTCGAGCGCTACGCCAGCGTTTTGAGGCAGCACTGGCGTCTGGTGGTCCTGTTGGGCGTGACCCAATCGATCGTCGGTCAAGCGCTGGTGTTCTGGGGGCTCCACACCACGACCGCTATCAACACCGCGTTGATCTCGTCGTTGCAGCCGGTCTTCATCATGGCGCTCGCGGTGCCGCTGATCGGCGAGCACATGACCAACTGGCAACGCCTCGGCATCGCCATCGCCTTCGTCGGCGGCCTGACCGCGATTACGCGCGGCGACCTCAGCGTGCTGCTCAACCTCGCTTTCGTCGAAGGCGATCTCATGATCTTGATCGCCACCGTCAGCTGGTCGATCTATACCGTCCTCGTCAAACGCGCGCCTGCCGACATCAACCCGTTCGTGGTCTTTTTCGCTCTGACCGCGGTCGGCGCGGCGATTCTTCTCCCGCTTCACTTGGCCGAAGCGGCGGTCCTCGGCGGCTACTTTACGCCGACCCTGGGCGCGATCGCCGCCGTGCTCCACATCGCGGTGTTCAACTCGATCGTCGCGCTGGTGTTCTTGAACATCGGGATCGTCCAGCTGGGACCGAGCCGCGTCGCCGTGTTCTATTATCTGATGCCGGTCTTCACGGCCTTCATCGCGATCGCCGCGCTCGACGAGGCGCTCAGCCTCTATCACTTCGCTTGTCTCGCACTGGTCGCGGCCGGTGTGTTTCTATCGAGCCGGGCGCGCCCGGCATGACCGCGACGCCCGCGCCCGACCTTCGCCTGCCGCTCGCTATGCTGCTGGTCGGCGGCATCGCCTGGGGCGGCATCTTCACCGTCAACAAGATGGCAGCGGCGGCCGGCATCCCGCCGGTCGCCTACGCGTTCTGGCCGGTTCTGTGCGCCGGGATCGGCGCCACCGCGGTCGCCCTGATCGTCGACCGCCGCCTGGGCCTGAGCCGCGACCATCTCGTTTTCTACTTTTTCTCCGGCATCGCCAACATCGGCTTCGGCATGATCATCCTGGCCTACGTCGCGGCGCGCCTTCCCGCCGGCGTCGTCACGCTGGTGATGCCGGTGTCGCCGACCATGACCTACGTGTTCGCGCTGTTTTTCGGGATCGACCGGATTCGCTGGAAAAGCGTGCTCGGGATCGCCTTCGGCGTGGTCGGCGTCCTCACCCTCACCGTCCCCGATTTGAGCCTGCCGGAGCCCGACATGGCGGCGTGGTTTTTCCTGGCGCTGCTCGCGCCGCTCGGATTCGCGACCGGCAACATCTACGTGGTGCTCAAACGGCCGCCCCAAGCCTCATCGGTCGGACTCGCGGCTGGGCTTGCGCTCGGTGCCGCGGTTTTCATGCTGCCGGCGTATCTCGTCGCCGGCGAGGGCTTTCACCCGTTCGCGGCCAGCGGCGAGGCGCTTCAGGCGCTTGGGCTCTCGGCTTGCGTCCACGGGATCGTGCTCGCCTTGTTCTTCGAAATCGTCCGCCGCGCCGGTCCGGTGTTCTTCTCGCAGCTCGGCTACATCGCGATCATCGCCGGCCTCGCCTGGGGCGTGATCGTGTTCAGCGAGACGTACAGCACGTGGGTGTGGAGTGCGGCCGTTCTGCTGTTGATCGGGCTCTACCTCGTCAACGCCGGCACGCGCGAGAGCTTGCGCGAACGCGCCTAGCGCCGGTTACTGCGCAAGGAAGCCGCCATCGACGGCGAGCGTGTGGCCGGTCACCATCGCCGAGGCGGCGCTCGCCAGATAGAGCGCGGCGCCGACGATGTCGGCGGGATCGGCGAGCCGCCCGAGCGGCGTCATCGCCTCGATTTTCGCGACCAGCGCCGGGTCCTTGAGCAGCGGTCCGATGAAACCGGTGCGAACGTATGTCGGCGCGATCGCGTTGACGCGAACTTTTTCCTTGGCCCATTCGATCGCGAGCGCGCGGGTCAAATTGACGACCGCGCCCTTGGTCGCCTGATACGAAGCGTTGGGATAGAGGCCGCCGCCCGAAAGCCCCATCATCGAGGCGATGTTGACGATGCGGCCGCCGCGCCCGCCCGCGATCATGTGCTTGGCAGCCTCGCGGCTGGCGAAAAAAAGCCCGGTCAGGTTGACGTCGACGACCGGCTGCCAGTCGGCCGGCGTCAGATCGACCGCCGGCTTGCGAATCGCGAGCCCGGCCGAATTGACCAGGATGTCGAGGCGTTTCTGGCGCTCGGCGATGGTCGCGAAGGTGCGCGCGGTGGCGGCCGCGTCCGTTATGTCGAGCGCATAGGCGGCGGCGACCCCGCCCCGGCGCCCGATCGCTTCGGCGGCCTGGACCGCGGTGTCGGCCTTGCGATCAACGATCGCAACCCGGGCGCCGACCGCCGCCATCGCTTCGGCGATGGCAAGGCCGATCCCGGCGCCGCCGCCGGTCACGATCGCGACTTCGCCGTCGAGGCCAAAGGCGCGAAGCGGATCGCGCGAGCCGGCGGCCCCGCTAGCCATCGCGCCGCTGCGGGAAGCGGCGGCCGACCAGGGCCGCGGCGATATTGGTCTTCTGGATGTCGATCGCGCCGCCGGCGATGCCCCAGCCGAAGCCGTCGCGCACGCGCTGCTCCATGCCGAACTCGCGGTGATAGCCATAGCCGCCCATCACCTGCATCGCGTCGGCGGTTACCTGGCGCACCATCTCGTTGGCGAAGCACTTGGCGATCGATGAGTCGAGCACCGACGGAAAGCCGTGGGCGGCATTGGCGATCGCGCGATAGATCAAGAGCCGGGCCGCCTCGACCCGCATCGCCATGTCGGCGAGCTTCAATTGCACCGCCTGGAACTCGACCACCGGACGTCCGAACTGGCGGCGTTCCTGGACGTAGGCGAGCGCGCGGTCGAGCGCGCCCTGCGCGATGCCGAGGCACATGGTCGCATTGCCGCAGCGCTCGAGGTCGAACGCTTCCATGAGGCTCTTGAAGCCGCCCGCCGGCACCACCACGTTGTCGTCGGGAACCGAGACATCGTCCAGGTGTATGTCGGCCGACGGAATGCCGCGAAAGCCCATCAGTTGCTCGCGCGGGCCGAAACTAAGGCCCGGCGTTGCCGCATCGACGTAGACCGCGCCGATGCCCTTGGCCCCGGGGGCATCGCTCAGACGGCAATAAACCAGATAGCCGTCGGCGTAGCCGCCGCCGCTGCACCATCGTTTGTGGCCGTTGAGCGTGACCGTGGCTTTGCTGCGGACCGCGCGGGTCTTGAGGTCGGTGAGCGCCGAGCCGGCGTCGGGCTCCGACATCGCGATCGCGATCACCACCCGCCCGCGGCAGACCTTGGGCGCGAGCTTGAGTTTCAACGCCTCGTCGGCGAACCGCTCGATCACCCGGATCGGACCGACGCAGGACTCGAACACCGGGAACGCCACCGCCGGCGACACTTTTGCGAACTCCTCGAGGATCAGCAGCGCTTCGAGGTTGCCGAGACCCAAGCCGCCATACTCGGGCGCGACGTTGACGCCGAGATAGCCGTGCTCGCCCATGCGCAGCACGACCTCGCGCGGCACCGGCTCGTTGTCGGCTTCCAAGCGCTTGGCAAGGCCGGCGAGTTCGCCGGTCGCGAAATCGCGCGCCGCCTCGCGCAGACGCGTCTGTTCCTCGGTCAGCGTGAAATCCACCGGGCCTCACACATAGCGAGCGGGCCCCTAGGGGCCCGCGGCGCGTAGAATGTCACGAACGCAGGCGCTCGTGTAGGCTCGCCTTAGCCATCGGAATTGGCAGATGAAACGCGGACCCCGGCCGCTCGACCTGACCCTGCGCCAGCGCGTGTCCTGTCTCGCCCACCTGTTCAAGGCATTGGCCCGTCAGCACCACGCCGGCATGCTCGATGTTCTGACGGCGTTGATCCCGGCCGATGGCGTTGTCCTCGACGTCGGCGCCCACACCGGCCAGTTCACCAAGTTGTTTGCGGGCTTGACGCCGCGTGGACGGGTCTACGCGTTCGAGCCTTCGAGCTACGCCCGCTCGATCCTGCGCCAGGTCGTACGCTGGCATCGGCTCGCGCAGGTCGAAGTGGTGGCCACAGCCTTGGCCGACACGGCCGGCGCCGCCGACCTCATCACGCCGATCAAGGCTTCAGGCGCCGTGGGCTTCGGCCTCGCGCTTTTGGGCGCCGCCGCCGGCGATGCCCGCCGCGACCGGGTCGACGTCGCGACCCTCGACGGGTTCGCGGCAGCGCGCGAACTGGCACGGATCGACTTCATCAAAGCCGATATCCAAGGGTCGGAGATCCGTCTGCTGCGCGGCGGGGCCGAAACGCTCGCCCGGTTTCGTCCCGCAGTCCTGCTCGAACTTACCGCCGACGATCTCGGCCGCGCCGGCGCGGACGCAACCGAAGCGTGGCAGCGGTTCGGCGTTCTCGGCTTTGCGGCGTTTCGCTGGGAGCCCACGGCGGATCGGCCACTGTGACCGGCCCCCGCCCCGGCCGGCGACGGCGATTACTTGTTCGCCGACGCCCAGGTCTTACCGCTGCTCGCGCCGTTCATCGCCGACCTGATCGCGCGTCCGCCGGACCGGTGAGGCCTATTCGGCAGCTTTGGCGGTGCGCCGCTTGCGCTCGTCGGCCATCAGCTTCTTGGTCCGCGCTTGCGCTTCCTTCGACTGCTGCTCGAGCGGCGGATAGAGGCGGTCGGTGCCGGGCCCGATCGATCCGGCCGGTTCCTCGGCGATCGGGAAATTGAGCTCGACGATGACGCCGTTGGGGTCGAGGACGAACAGCTGCCACAAGCCCGGCCCCGGCAGCGTCATTTGCCGCCAGTCGAGCCCCATCGCGACCGCCTTCTTCTTGTAGGCATCGAACCCATGCGCCTTGAGCGCGATGTGGTCGACCGAACTCTTGACCTCGGCGCGCCGGTACCAGGGGTCGAGCGTCTTGTCGTCTTCCTTCTCGATCAGGTGGAACATGGTCTTGTCCATGTTGAGCCACGCGCCGGGAAAGCCGAGGTTGGGCCGATCGGCGTAAGTCATGCCCATCAGCTTGGTGTAGAACTTTTCCGTCTCCTTGAGCTTGCCCTTCTTGCACTTGAGCGCGACGTGATGAATATCGATCTTCGGCATCGGTCCCTCCTGAATCGTGACGTTTCGTTATTCTACACCGCGCCGGGCCCGGGCTTAACCGTTCCGACGCCTATCCACAAACGCGTTAGGGATCATTCGGCGGCGCGTCCGCGGCGGCTCAAGTCGGCCGCCGAGCGGCTCATATAGCGGCCCCAGGTATCGTAATAGGCGCGCAGCATCTCATCGTCCTGGGCGCGCAGGTCCTCGTGGCGCGCGATCAGGGCGTGACGCGCGGCGCCGTGGCGATTGGCCGGCTCGACCAGCCCCGCCGCGACCAAGAGGTAAAGGCTGTGGCGCTGGTCGTGGCTCCGCTCGGCGACGACGTCGCGCAAGCCGGCCACGCTGCGGCGCTCGTAATGCTCGGCCAAGCCCTGTATCTCGGCGGCGATCGTCTCGTCGCTTTGGCGCGCGAGCGCCTCGGTCGTCGCCCAATGATAGAAGCCGCCGAGTGCCGCGACCGAAGCGACGAACAGGACGAGATAGATGAGCGCCAGCCGAAAGGTGGCGGTGCGTACGAGCAGGCGCAGCGTTCTCATGCGTCGCGGTCGTCGCCGGCGGGGTCGAGCGTGTACCCGGCGCCACGAACGGTCCGGATCGGCGAGCGGCCGAGGCCAAGGTCGAGCTTGGCGCGCAGCCGGCTCACCTGGACGTCGATGACGTTGGTCTGGGGGTCGAAATGATAGTCCCACACGTTTTCGAGCAGCATGGTGCGGGTGACAACCTGCCCGGCGTGCCGCATCAGGTACTCGAGCAGCCGGAACTCGCGCGGCTGAAGGTCGATTTTTTTCCCGGCCCGGGTGACGCGGCGGCTCAAGCGGTCAATGACGAGATCGCCGACCGCGAGCACGGTCGTACCCTGTTCGGGCGCCGCGCGCCGGGCCAGCGCCTCGATCCGCGCCAACAGTTCGGCGAAGGCGAACGGCTTGACGAGGTAGTCGTCGCCGCCGGCACGCAGACCTTTGACGCGATCGTCGACCGCGCCCAAGGCCGAAAGCACCAGGATCGGGGTCTTGTCGCCGGCCGCACGCAGCGAAGCGATCAGCGCGAGCCCGTCGCGCTTAGGCAGCATGCGGTCGACGATCAGCACGTCGTAGCCGGCCGCGTGTGCCTGCGCCTCGCCGGCGATGCCGTCATGCACCGTGTCGACGACGTGGCCCGCTTCGGCGAGCCCGCGCGCGACATAGCTCGCGGCATCGCGATCGTCTTCGATCATCAGGATGCGCATGGCCTTCGCTCCGGCCAGAAATATCGTAAGCGACCGCGCCGCGTCCAGCCCAGGCCGGCGCCGTCCCCTAGGCGGCCGCGAAGCCCGCGAATGCGACCGGGATGCGCTGGATGTCCTCGATCAGGCCGGGCGGCAGATCGGGCACGATCCCCGACGCGGTGCTGGCGAATATCGCATCCGACACACCCCCGAACCGGCGTTCGATCTCGGCCGCGATCTGGTCGTGGCGGCCAACCGCGGCGAACAGGCGGACGACGTCGTCCGAGATCGCGCGCGTCATCTTGTCCCATTCGCCCTTGAGCGAGAGTTGGAACAACTCTTGACCCAGGTCCTCGAGACCGTGCACTTCCCAGACAGGGAAATAGGCCTTGGTCGAACCGTAGAAACCGACTCGCTTGCGGATCCATTCGACCATCGCCGCGACCGTGGCGTCGTCGGGGCCGGTGGCGAGAAAGCCGCCGCCGGTGATCTCGAAGCGAGCCCGGGCGCGGCCGCTCTTTTGCCACCCGGCCGCGAGTTGCGGCACCACGACCTCGTCCATGTATTTTCGCGTGCAGAACGGGTGCAGCCGTACGCCGTCGCAGACCGACCCGGCGACTTTCACCATCGCCGGCCCGACCGCGGCGATGGTGACCGGCGGGAGCGCGTAGTCGGGGTGCTCGGGCACGAAGTTCGGCGTCATCAGGGTGAACGCGTAGTGCTCGCCCTTGTAGTCGAGCTTTTCGCCATAGCGCCAGCAGCGCCAGATCGCACGCAACGCCTCGACATACTCTTTCAGACGCGGCGCCGGCGCGCTCCACGGCACCGAGAAGCGCCGCTCGTTGTGGCCCTTGACCTGGCTGCCGAGCCCCATGACGAAGCGGCCCTTGGACGCGACCTGGAGATCCCAACCGATGTTGGCCGCCGACATCGGGCTCCGCGCGAAGGCGATGGCGATCCCGGTGAGGAGATCGATCCGCGTCGTGACGGTTGCCGCGATGCCGAGCGGCAGGAACGGATCGTGCTGGTTTTCCATCGACACGATGCCGTCGTAGCCGGCGGCCTCGGCGGCGCGCGCCGCTTGCGGGACGAGGGCGAGATCGTCCTGCGGGATGGTGGTGAAGACGCGCATCGTCTCAATCGGCTCGGAAATTCCCGCGCGTGACGCCGCGGACTTCCGGTGGCTCGACCGGGAAGTTCTCGCCAAGCCAGCGGATGATCGGTCGCGTGAGGCGCGCCCACGGCGTGTCGGCCGAGGGATCGTTCTGGCCCTTGAACATGCCGTAATGCCCCTGCGAGTCGCCGGCCGGAATGATCCAGAGCGCCTTGGGCTCGCCGCACTTCTCGTAAAGCGAGAGCGTCTCGGCCGGCGGCACGGTCGCGTCCGCTTCGGCATGGACGAACAGGATCGGCCGGCCCGACATGTAGTGGATCACCGATTCGGCCGAAAACGCGGCGATCGCCTGCGCGCTTTCGAGCAGAATCTCGCCGCCGATATGGCCGAGCTTTTCGTCGTCGGCATTCTCGGCGACGTAGTCGGCGCGGCGTTTGCGTGCAATCTCGTAGGCGCCGATCGTGCGCGGCGGGGCGTTGTCGCGCACGCGCACGCGGCGATCCTCTTCGACCGCCTTCATCAGATCCTGCCAATCGGGGCCGGGAATCAAGTGGCGGAGCCAGCGATAGCCATCGGCAACCGCGGCGTAGGAGACGACCGCACCGACGCGCTCGTCGACCGCGCCGGTATAGGACGCGATGCCCGCCCCTAGGCTCCGGCCCCAGAGCGCGATCCGCTTGGGGTCGACCTCGGGCCGCGACTGCAGATAGGTGATCGCGTTCTGGGTGTCCTTGACCTGCATCATCGGGTTGACGATACGGTGGCGGCCCTCGCTACGGCCGAAGCCGCGGTAGTCGAAGCCCAAGGTGACGTAGCCTTCGCGCGCCAGGCGGTCGCCCAAGTCGGCGGACGACCCTTTGTAGTCGTAGGTGCCGGTGAATCCGACCAGATTGACGACCGCCGGGCGGCGCTCGCCCGGTTGGTAGCCCTCGGGACGGCACAACCGGCCCCAGAGCTTCACCCCTTCGCTATAGAAAGCGATGTCCTCGCATTCGATCGGCATGGCGCGTCGAACCGTAGCGGCTGAGGGCGCCCTGTCAATGGCGGACGGCACGAACCTCAGGCCGTCGCCGGTAGCTTGGCAGCCGCCGAAACCCGCGCGAGCGCTTTCAGCACGATGCCCTTGACGTCGGCCGGAACCGTATCGAGCGCAAGCCGCCGGAACACGTCCTCGAAGGCACTTGCCAACGCGTGCGGCGAACTGCCGGCCGGGACCAGATCGCGGATCGTTTTCATCCCGTTCGCCTGTGCGTTGAGGAGCCGGGTCGCCGTCGCCTTGCATTTGGCGCCGGTCTCGGTCGCGCTCAAATCGAGCAGGAACCCGATCTTCTCGGCCCGGCTCTTCAGGTTGTCGAGCGTCGTTGCGACCGCTTCGTCGACCGCCAAGTCGCGCCCTGGGCTTCCCATCACGACACGGATGCGACGGATGACGGCTTCGGCCATCGGCCCGCCGCCGCAGAGCCCGCCCGGCGCGCGCGCGGCGGCGACGATCGTAAAGAACGCTTTATGGTCCTCGGCGCCGCCGATCTTGGTGATCGGCTTGGTGCCGCGAAGCGCCGCCAATACAGCGCCAGCAGCGCCCCCTCGGTGAGCGGCAGTGGAAATTTGCCGAGCACGGTATTGAGCGCCGCGATCGCTTCGCCCTTGTCCTGATCGGGCCGGACCTTGTAGCCGCCGCGCGCGAGTTCGGCCAGAGCCACCATGGCGCCGCCGGCATCGCTTTGCATGCCGAGCAGAAACCCTATATTGGCGACCGCCTCGACCAACTCGGCCAGGACCGCGTCGACGAGGGCGCGCGTCTCGGTGGCGGCGTCGCGCTCGAGCAGGGCGGTGAGCCGGGCGAGCTTGGTCTCCCAATCCGGCGCGTCGGCCAAGTGCGCGGTGAGCGCCGTACCGAGCGCGTTGGGCGCGGTCTTGCCCGCCGCTTCCAGCAGAGCCCGCGCCGCCGCAAGACCCTCGGCCGCGATGGCCGCGATCGCCGCTTTGACGTCGCCGACCGCGTCGGCGGCCTTGGCGAGCTCGGCCGCGTACTTCGTGAGCTCGGCGGCACGGGCCTTGGGATCGCCCTTGGCCGCGCGCGCTTGCAACGCCGCGACCCGCTGGGTTGCCTTGGCGAACAGATCCTTCTCGGATTCGAGGTCCTTGATATGGTCGCTGCGATGAACGAGCTCGAACGCGGTCAGGTTCCGACTGGCGAGAAAGTCGTGCAGCAGCACCACCATCGTCCGGCGCGCCGGTGCATCCCACAGCGCGGTCGCCGCGGTACAAGGCGGCGCGTCGGCGATCTCGCCGATCTTGAGGGTGAGCTTGGTCCGGGTCTTTTCGTGAAAGAAGACCTGCTTCGCATCGTCGCCCCCCCTTTTTGAGGACGCGGACGGCGTCGTGCTTGTCGGTCTTGATCAAGTCCTGCGCGGCCGTACGGGCGGCGGTCTTGTCGTTGTGGGACGAGACTTTCTCCCAGTTCGTCCCGGCGCGGAACTGGAGCTCGTAATAGGAACCCATGGGGGGCGGTTCTAGTCTTGGGCACGTCGTATCGCAATGCACGACTTGGCCCGCAGGGATAGCCCGGGTTTAGGGCCAGATGTCCCTGAAGCGGGGGCGCCGTTACCCCCGCACGATCGGTTACCGTGCTGCCGCTGCGAGCGAGCGCTCGAACACGCGCCGCGAGGTGTCGCGGAGGAGTTTCTTGTCGGCCTCCGGCGAATTAGGAGGCGGGAGCCGGACCATGGTCTCGCGCGAATAGGTCGGGATCGGCCCGCTCGCCCCGCGATTAACGTTCTTGGGGTCATCGCCGCGGCGGACCGCCTCGATCCCGTCCCGTACCATGCGCCGAAACATGGCGAGGCCGCGGTCGGTATGGCCGAGATGCTCGCGGGCATGGATCGCGATCGGCCCCTGCCCGACCTGGGCCTCGAAGTCGCCCGGGAACCGCTGCATGTCCTCGTAGGTGCGGTCGTTGTAGAGCGCCTTGGCGGCCGGGGTCGGGCGCGTGAAATAGTCGGCCGGTTCGCCGTGGAAATAGAAAATGATCGAGTAGTTGGCGGTGTGGGTGTCGTCGAGCGGAACCTTCCAGCGGATCAGGAACGGCGGGTATTCGACCTCGGTCGCGCCGCCTGGGTAGGCTGGTGGAAATACCGGCGGACGGCACACTTGGACGCAGTTCGGAAAAAAGAGCTCCATCGACCGCACCCAGATGTCGGGACCGACCCGGCGCGCCTCGTGGCACGCAAGTCCGGTCGGCGTCTCCCACCAGTCGAGTTCGCCGATGATCGCGAGCTCGGTGATCGGCCGCCGGTTCTGGTCCAGGAACTGCGGACCCGAGTGCATGCAGTGCAGGAATGCCTCGTGCGCCTGGTCGGGCGTGTTGTCCATCATCTGCAGCCAATTGGTCGGCTGGATGTTGATCTTGTTGCCGTCGGGCTCGCCGAGCCCGAAATGAAAATCTTTACGCGCGAACGAATCGTAGAACGGGAACGGCGGCACCCGGTCGGGCGGACCGAGATAGGCGAACACCAATCCGGCGAATTCCTTGGTCGGATAAGCGCCCTGGCAGAGCTTGCCGGTATAGGGATTTTGGGCGGCCTCGGTCGGCGCCTCGAGCAACCGGCCGTCGGGTGCGAAGTGCCAGGCGTGATAGCAGCAGAGAATGCCGCGCTCGGTAATCTTGCCGAACTCGAGCGAGGCGCCGCGGTGCGCGCAGTGGCGCTCGAGCAGGCCGACCGCGCCCGCGGTGGTGCGGAACGCGACCAGATCTTCGCCCAAGATCCGGACCGGCACCGGCAGGTCCTTGAGGTCGGCCGAATGCAGGATCGGCTGCCAATAGCGGCGCAGCAGCTCGCCGGCCGGCGTGCCGCGGCCGACGCGGGTCAATTCCTCGTCGATCGGCGGCTGTTTGGCGATGCGGTAGCCGCCGAACTTCTCGGTCAGAAAGCGCGTTGTCGCCATGGGCTTCACCGCCAGGTCCGCGGCCGCGTCGCCAGCGACTTTTGGTAAAGCGCGTGCGAGACGCTGCGCACGACCTCGCGATCGGCTTCAGGCGTCGGGCCGCGCGCCGCACGCTTGACGGTCTCGGCGGCATAGACCGGCGCAACCGCGCCGTTCCGGAACAAGCCCTTGGGGTCCTCGCCGCGCGCGACCGCTTCGATCCCCTCGCGCACCATCCGGCGCATCAGCGCGACGCCGCGGTCGGTACGGCCCAGGTGCTCGCGGCCGTGGCGCGCAATCGGGCCTTGCGACACTTGCGCGTCGTAGTCGCCGGGTGCGCGCTGCGCTTCTTCGTAGGTACGACCGCCGCGGTTGGTGGAAAGCGCGACGGACGGTGCGCTCACGTACGAGCGGTCGTCCTCGGCGCCATAGTAGACGAGCGCGAACTCGACCGTGTTTTCGTCGTCGACCGGCACCCGCCAGCGCGTCAAGAGCTGCGGCATCTCGATTTCGTCGGCGTCGTTCGTGAACGGCGGCGGCAGCAGCGGCATCTTGCAGATCTGGATGATGTTGGGGATCACGTACTCCATCGAGCGGACCCAGACCGCGTCCTTGACCCGGCGCGCGACGTGACAGAGAACGCCGACCTCGGTCTCCCAATAGTCGTCCTCGCCCTTGTCGGCCAACTCTTCGACCGGGCGGCCGTTGACATCGGTGAACTGGATACCCGAGATCGACGCGTGCAGGAACGCTTCGTGGACCGGGTCGGCGACGTTGTCCATCACCTGCAGCCAGTTGCAGGGTTTGAGGTTGCCGCCGACCGGTTCGCCCAAGCCGAACTCGAGGCCCGGTTTCTCGAAAACGTCGAACTTGCGGAAGGGCGGCTTTTTTTCCGGCGGCCCCATGTAGGCGAATACCAGACCCTTGTATTCGACGGTCGGATAAGCGCCCTGGTAGAGCTTGCCCTTATAGGGGTTGCCCTCGGGCTCGGCCGGGGTATCGAGGATGGCGCCGTCGATGTCGAACTGCCAGCCGTGATAACAACAGCGAATGCCGCGATCCTCGATCTTGCCGAATTCGAGCGAGGTGCCGCGGTGGCTACAGTGGGCTTCGAGCAGGCCGACGCGGCCCGACTTGTCGCGGAAGATGACGAGATCTTCACCCATGATCCGAATCGCAACCGGTAGGCCTTTGAGCATCGCCGACTGCGCGACCGGATGCCAAAAACGGCGCAGATACTCGCCGCCCAGCGTTCCCGGTCCGACCCGGACCAGCCTGTCCTCGGGGGGCGGCGGTTCCGCTTGACGATAGCCGCCGAAGGTCTCGGTTAGAAATCGCGCTTGCCGTGCCATTGCGCCTCCCCGCGCCAACGCCGGCTCAGATATTGCGGTGCGGCTGCCGGCCGATCAAGTCTCGGCAGCCCGTGGACGCCGGCCCTCACCTAGGTTAAGGAAGGCCGCCGTTTCGCCCACCGCCCGCCCGTTTAACCAAGGGAGCCCGTCATGGCCCGCGTCCCGCTCACGATCGTCTGCGACAATTACGACCGCATCCAGGCGCTCCGCGACGGCGACGTCAAGGTCGAGGGCTGCGACGTCACCTTCGTTCACCTGCCGCCGTCCTCGTCGTTCCCGCGGCTCATGAACAACCACGAGTTCCAGGTCTCGGAGATGTCGCTCTCGACCTACATGCTGGCGCGTTCGCGCCGCGATCTCCCCTACCGCGCGATTCCGGTCGCGGTCTCGCGCGTGTTCGCGCACTGCTCGATCTGGATCAATGCCGACGGCCGCATCAAGAAGCCACAGGACCTGAAGGGCGCGACCGTCGGTATGCCCAACTACCACTTCACCCGCGGGCTCTCGGTCAAAGGCGTGCTAAAGGACGAGTACGGCATCGGTCATGCCGACATGAAGTACTGCTTCGGCGGCGTCGATACCGCCTACGACCACGCCTACATGGAGTTCCCGCTGCCAGCTGGCGTCGAAGCCAAGATGGCCGAACGCGGCAAGTCGCTGACCGAGCTCCTGATCGAAGGTAAGATCGATGCGATCGTCGCCGCCCGCGACCCGGACGCGTTCCTGGCCGGCCACCCCAAGGTCAAGCGCCTGTTCCCCGATTTCCGCGCGGTCGAGCGCGCCTCGTTCGAGCGCACCAAGGTATGGCCGGTCATGCACCTGATCGGCATCCGCGCCGACATGATCGAGAAGTTTCCGTGGCTGCCGGTCAATCTCATGAACGCGTTCGAGCTCGCCAAGCAGTGGGCGATGCCGCGGCTGTTCGAGCTCGACGCGCTGACCACCAGCCTGCCGTGGCTGGTGGCCGAAGCCGAGGATACGGTCAAGTTGATGGGGAAGAATTTCTGGCCTTACGGCGTCGAGCCGCTCAAGCCGACGCTCGAGGCGCAGACGCGCTGGTCGTACGAACAGGGCATCTCGGCCCACAAATTCGCGCCCGAGGACCTGTTCATCGAATCGACCCGCAAGTGGCGCCCGGTCGACGCCGGGCGGCGGTAGCCGTAAACCGCGTTGTAAGGCTGGCTCGGAAGCGCGGCTCGAGGCCGCGCTTGACGACTAGCTTGTTGGGCCGCTCAGACGTCGATCGTGCAATTGCCGCGCGGCCTGGCGACGCACGCCAGGATGTAGCCGGCGTCCTTGTCGCCCGGCCCGAGGCCGTGCTCGGTCTTCATGTCGACACTGCCAGCGAGCAGTTTGACCTTGCATTCGCCGCAGCTGCCCACCCGGCAGGCGTACGGGATCTCGACGTCGTTGTCTTCGGCGACGTCGAGCAGCGCGCGGCGGCCGTCGGTCATCGCGGTGGTGCCCGCGGTCGCGAACTCGATGGCGATCGATCCGGCCGCCGAAACGGTCGTCTCGCCGGCATCGGTTCCGACCGGCGGCGCCTTGTCGGCGACCGAGGTGCGCACGCCGCCGAAACTCTCCATGTGGAAATGGGCCGGGTCGAACTTGAGCTCGGCAGCGATCCCCTGAACGGCGTTCATGAACCCTTCCGGCCCGCACATATAGATGTGGCGCTCATGGAGGTCGGGCGCGAGCATTTCGAGCATCGGCCGGTTAATGCGCCCGGTGAGGCCCGGCCATTCGCCGGTGTGGCCGCTGGTTTCGGCCAGCATGACCGAACCGAACATCTTGTAGCGCGCCGCCATGTACTCGATTTCCTTGCGGAAGATGATGTCGTTCGGCGTGCGCACCGAGTTGAAGAAGCGGATGTCGACGTCGGCCGATACGTCGCACAGCCAGCGCGCCATCGACATCACCGGGGTGACGCCCGAGCCGGCGCCGAGGAACAGGAGCTTCTTCGGAATCTTGCCCGGGACCAGCGAGAAGCTCCCTTTCGGCCCGGCGATCTCGACGCGGTCGCCGACTTTGATGTTGTCGGCGAGCCAGTTCGAGACCAGTCCGCCCGGCACGCGTTTGATCGTGACCTCGAGCACATAGGGCCGGGTCGGGGTCGACGAGATCGTGTACGACCGCACCACCTTCTTGCCGTCGATGTTGAGGACCAGCGTGCAGAACTGGCCCGGCCAGTACACGAACCGGCACAGCGGATCGCCCTGGAAACGGTAGGTCTTGACGTCGGGCGTTTCGTCGATGATTTCGGTGACGTAAAGCGGCGTGCTTTGCCCCGCCCACACCGGCAGGTCCATGCGCGGATCGATGATCGTGGTGTCGAGACGGATGCCGGGGCGGCGGGCGGAGGCGACCGGGGCCGCAGCCGGAACCGCTTCAGTCACCGCCGGCGCGATCCGTTCCAGGACAATGAGGTTGGCCTTGACCGAGGTCTGCGAGCAATAAGGGCACCGCTCCTCGGCCGAGGTTACGTCATTGATGTAGCGGCCGTGCTCGATCTGCCCGCGCGACTTATGAAAACTCACGTACACGGTATCGCCTTTGACGCGGTCGGTAACGACGACCGGGAGTTCGATCGCGGCCCCGGTAGTGCGGCCGGTGATCTTGACCTTGTCACCTTCCTTGAGACCCAGGCGCGCCGCTAACCGCGGCGACACGTGGCAGGGATTTTCATCCGGCATGCCGACGATCGGCGTCGCTTTACCCGAATTGAAGGTGCTGGTCGCGAACTGGATGCGCTTGCGGTCGGCCGAAAGCGAGGAACGGCCTGAGTTCAGGATGATGCCGTGCGGGATGTAGAGGTCCTTCTCGGTCGGTACGAAGAACTTGAAGCGGGCCGGCTTGCGGAAGATGTCGGCGAACGGCGCGTGGTCCGGTTTGGCGTAGTCGAGCACGTAGCGGTTGACGCCAACGCCGCCGTAGACGATCGATCCGCGCGCGACCAGTTCCGACCACGCGATCGGCCGACCATCGGTATGTTCGGGCCGGCAGTAGAGCGGGCCGCTGCCGCCGGCCATGTACGCCTGGATGCGGTCCCACAGTTGGGCGCGATCGACTTCGCCGCCGCGGCGGCGCAGGCCGCGACCGTCGACATCGGCGAAGCGTTCCTGCAGGTAGCCGGATTCGAGGTGGCGGGCGAGGTCGGGATGTGCCGTGAGCAGGCTGCGATCGGCGGCGAGCCGGTCGGCGATCGCCACCATGACGTCGTAGACGATGGTGGCGTCGCTCCGCGTCTCCGGCGCCGCGGCTTTGACCGGCACCGAGAGCGAGAGCTTCCATTCGCCGTTCTGGTAGAGCTTGGTCGTCGCCGGATGGGGCGGCGCCGGAATGATCAGGTCGGCATGGGCCAAGGTGAACGGGTCGGGGATCGGATCGACCACCACCATCCGGCAGCGCGGGTCCTTGAGCTTCGCGATCCAGCGTTGCCGGTCCATCATGTTGGCTTCGAACTGCGTGCCGAAGAACGCGAACAGCTCCGGCGTATCCCCGGCCGGTTTCGCGTAGTCGAGCGCGGCGATCGGTTCGTCGTCCTCGACGGCGCGATAGGCATCGTCGGGCAAGCCCATGCGCCGCGCCGCCTCGGCCGCCCGGTCGATCGGAATGCGGCCCATGAAGTACTTGCGCGACAGGCCCTGGACCTCGCTCTCGGCATTGATCTGACCGGGAACCCGCAGCGTGCCGCCGGCGGGCGTGCCGTCGGGCTTGAGCCCGTATTTGCCGAGCAGCGCGAGCGCCGATCCCCACAGACAGTGCGCGACGACGCCGCTCGTCTGCGACAGGCCGACCGAGGGCAAATTGATCGGGACCGAATCGCGGGCCGCGAACTTGTACGCGATCATGCGAATGCCGCGCTCGATCCGCTCGGCATACTCGGGCTCGGGCGCGATCCGCTGCGCGACATGACGCGCCTCGAAGCGGGGCGACTGCGCGAACGCCATGAAGCGCTCGACCAAGTCGGGATCGGCGAACCGCTCGATGAAGCGCTCGTCGACGGCGCGGCGATGATAGGCGAGCAGCTCGTGCACGACCGCGAGCGCGAGATGCGGATCGGATCGCGGGCGGATGAGAAGGATGCGCTCGGGTCCGAGCCGTTTGGCGAGTTCCATCGCCGTCTCGGTGACGGCGACCTCGATCAGGTAGGCGTCGAGGTCCTCGCGCTTGGCGATCGCGCGGTAGACCGGGGGATGGGTAACGTAGCCGTTCCAGCCGTTGAAAAGGAATACCCGGCCAGGCCCGTTGACGCTGGCGTCGATGGTGAGGAACGGACCCTCCTGGCCGGTCAGTATCTCGTTGTGCACGGCGCCCGCGTTCAGGCAGTGCTCGGCGTTCCCGGTCAGGTTGCGCACGCCGAGCAGGCGGAACACTTCTTGGATCGCGAAAATCGCGAAATAGTCGAGCTGGCCCGAAGCATAAAGCAGCGTCTTGCCGCGGCCGCGGCGATGCTCGAGAAGCAGATCGGCGAAGCGGGCGATCGCCTCGCCATAGCCGATCGGCCGCCGCTGGCCGGTGGCGCGGTCGAGGACGCTCGGCGCCACGTGGATCGGAAACGCCGGGCGCTGCGGCACTTGCGAGAGTTTGAGTTTGACGCAACCGGCCGTCGGGGCCGTCGTCTTGACGCTGCGCTCGCTAACCGCCACGGCGCCGGCATAGGGCGCGAATACCTGGCCGACGAGCGCGCCATTCGCGGTCTTGCGCTCGACTTCGCGCGCTGTGATCGCCTGCGCCGCGCCGGCGACGACCAGTTCGGCGGCGACCACGCCGCCGGCCGGTGCGAGTTCATCGGCGGCCGCGACTTCGATCTTGCCGTCGGGCCGAACGACCGCCGGGTACTCGCGCGTGGCGCCGTCACGGACGAGCCGGAGCGTCCCCGGGCCAGCCGGCAAGGCGTCGCTGGCGCTCGCAGTCGCCGCCGGCGCGTCGACGAAACCGCTGTCACCGACGCCGCAAAAGCTGCACGAATAAGGCGCCGCGCCGCCGACCGGGGTGCCGACCGCGACGTGGGACGGAATCCCGCCGACGTCGTCGAGTTGGCCGGCGTGCTCGATCGTGGCCAGCGGGGCGGGTTGATCGTTCATGGCGTAGCCGTTGCCACGGCGGGCGCGGCCGCGGCGCTTCCTGGCGCAGGATCGGGGAGTGCGCGCGGGAACTCGACGATCACGGCGGTGCCCTCACCGACCTTCGATTCGATGTCGACCCGACCCTTCAGCGACGTCGTCGCCAGGTTGCGGACGATGGCGAGCCCGAGGCCGGACCCGCCCTGGCCGCGTCCCGTCGTGAAAAACGGCTCCCACACTTTCTTGAGGTCGGCCGCGGGTAT
>Ga0194132_10004416_pt1 | contig 23883 bp, 26 predicted proteins | sample TA2KigOf80mmetaG_FD_148612 | JGI IMG/M metagenome (GOLD analysis project Ga0194132, IMG submission 148612) | Freshwater microbial communities from Lake Tanganyika, Tanzania - TA2015054 Kigoma Offshore 80m | ecosystem: Environmental > Aquatic > Freshwater > Lake | place: Tanzania: Lake... | reverse complement strand
GGCGGCCCGCTGCACCTTCAGGCCGTGCTCGTCGGTCCCGGTGAGGAACACGACGTCGTCACCCCACAGGCGCCGCCAGCGGGACAGGGCGTCGGCCGCGACCGTCGTGTACGCGTGCCCGATGTGAGGGGCGTCGTTGACGTAGTAGATCGGGGTCGTCACGTAGAAGGGCGTTGCCACCGGGCCACGATACCCAGGGCCCCCCCTCGCCCTGCCCCCCAGTTCCCCGATGCGCTTCTCACCGTCGATCCCCGATCGACGGTGAGAAGCGCATCGGCGTCAGGGGCGGCGGAGGGTGGTGGCGATGTCGTAGGCGCGGCGCTTGGGGACGCCGAGGGTGGTCGCGACCTCGGTGGCGGCGTCGCGGGCCGACACGCCGTCGGCGAGGAGGCGGGCGACGGCGTCGCGCACGGCGGCGTCGTCGGGGGCCGCTTCGGCCGGGGCGCCCGCCAGCACCAGCACGTGCTCGCCGCGGGGCTCGACCTCGGCCACGTGGGCGACCGCGTCGGTGAGGGTGCCGCGCCAGATCTCCTCGAACCGCTTCGTGAGCTCGCGGGCGATGACGATCGGGCGGTCGCCCCCGCACGCCGCCGCCAGGTCGGCCAGGGTCGCGGCCAGCCGGTTCGGCGCCTCGAACAGCACCGTCGTCCGGGACTCCCCCGCGACGAGGGCGACCCGGTCCGACCGCTCCCGACCCGACCGGGGCAAGAACCCCTCCATCACGAAGCGGGCGGTCGGCAGCCCGGACACGACGAGCGCGGCGAGCACCGCGCTCGGGCCGGGCACCACCTCGACGGCCAGGCCGGCCTCCACGCACACCCGCACCAACCGCTCACCGGGATCGGAGATCCCGGGCGTTCCGGCGTCGGTCACGAAGGCCACCCGGTCGCCCTTCCGGATCCGCTCGACCAGCTCCGCAGCCCGCGACCGCTCGTTGTGCTCGTGCACCGACACCAGTCGCCGGCCGGCCGACACGCCCGCGTGGGTCAGCAGGCCCCGGGTCCGCCGGGTGTCCTCCGCCGCGACGACGTCGGCGTCACGCAGCACCTCCACCGCCCGGGGGGAGAGGTCGCCGAGGTTGCCGATCGGCGTCGACACCAGGATCAGGGCACCTTCACGGCTCATCGGCGACACGCACCCTCGTGGCTCACGGGCTGCATGCTCGCGCACGGGGAGCACGACCCCGCGCCGGATCCCCCACCCGGCGAACGCGCCGGCCGGCCCCTCGAGCACGAACCGGCTCCGCCACACCGGGCGCGACACCCGCCCCGGCCGGAGCGAGCCGACGTGCAGCACCCGCCCGTCACGGGCGACGAACGCGACGTCGATCGGGAACCGCATCCCGAACGTGTGCACCTGCCGACACGGCACGAGGACGAGGAGGCCGGCGGTCCCGTCGCGCCCCAGCAGGCCGCGGCGGCGGTGCGCCCGCGTCGCCGCGACGGCGACGGCGACCCCCGGGACCACCGGGACCACCGGGACGACCGCATCGCGCACGCCCGGAGGCGACGGAGACCCCCGCGCTCCGTGACCAGACGGTTGACATCTATATCAACTGCCGATATAACAACAGTCGATGGAGAATCCCGCTCACGACCCGACCCGCTTCCTGCCACTGCCCCAAGCGCAGTACCACGTCCTGGTCGCCCTCACGGCGGGCGAGATGCACGGGTACGCCGTCATGCAGCAGGTCGAAGCCCTCTCCGACGGCGTCGTGCGCATGGGCCCGGGCACCCTCTACGGCACGCTCAAGCGCCTCGTCGACACCGGCCTGGCGGAGGAGACCGAGGAACGCCCGGCGGAGGGGGACGACGCCCGGCGCCGCTACTACCGGCTCACCGGCCTCGGCCGGGCGGTGTGCATCGCGGAGTCCGACCGCCTGGCTGACCTCGCGACCCGCAGCCGGGCCAACCTCCGGATCGGGACGGCCTGACCATGACCCGCCACGCCCGCGCCTACCGGGCGCTGGTGCGCGCGTACCCACGACGCTTCCGCGCCGAGTTCGCCGACGAGATGGTGCGCGACTTCGACCACCTCGTCCGCGACCTCGGCCCGGCTCGGTCCTGGAGCCGGACCCTGCTCGACCTCGCGGTCACCGTGCCGCGGTACCGACTGGAGTCGTTCATGGAGCCTCGCCGCAGCACGTCGGCCCTCACCGTCACTGCCACGGCGCTCGCCGCGCTCGGGATCGTCGCGATCCTCACCGTGGACTTCGCCCCCGGCATCGCCCTGATCCTCGTGGCCGCGGGCGTCGTCGTGACCCAGCGGAGCCGACTGGCGCGATCCATCCGCCCACCCGACCCCGATCGGCGCCGTCGCCTCGTTCGCCGCGGGGCGATCCTCGCCGTGATCTGCGTCGTCTCCACGACGCTGGCGTGGATCGAGCTGAGCGTGAGCGAGAACTGGCACGGCGGAAAGGTCGTGGTCTACAACGCGCTGTTCTTCGTCACCGCGATCGGCGCAGTGGTGTGCTTCGTGGGCGCGATTCGCTCTCCTGCGAGCGCCGCGTCGCCGCCCGCCGGCGTCTGAGTCACACGTTGAAGCGGATCTCCATCACGTCACCGTCGGCCACCACGTACTCCTTGCCCTCCACCCGCAGCTTCCCGGCGTCCTTGGCCTTGGCCCACGAGCCCAGGTCGAGCAGCTCCTGCCAGCCGATCACCTCGGCCCGGATGAAGCCCCGCTGGAGGTCGGAGTGGATCACGCCCGCGCACTCGGGTGCCGCGGCCCCGGAGCGGAACGTCCACGCTCGCGACTCCTTGTCGCCGGTCGTGAGGAAGGTCGCCTTGCCGAGCATCGACAGGGCCGACCGCGCGAGGCGGGGCACCACCGACTCGGCCACACCCAGCTCCGCGAGCAGCTGGGCCCGCTCCGCGCCCTCCGCGGCGACGACGTCGGGGTCGCCCTCGATCTCCACGCACACCGCGAGGGCGTCGGCACCGAAGGGCGCCGCGACCTCGTCGGCCGCGTCGAGCTGGTCGATGTCGATGTTGACCACCACGAGCGCGGGCTTGTTGGTGAGCAGGAACACCGGTGCGAGGAGCGCCCGCTCGGCGGCGGTGACGTCCGACCGGTAGAGCGGCTCGCCCTCGGAGAGGATCGCCTCTGCCCGCTCCAGGGCGGCGATCTCCGGCGCGAGCGACTTGTCGCCCTTCAGCGCACGCTGCTGCTTGTACAAGCGCTGCTCCACCGAGCCCAGGTCGGCCAGCACGAGCTCGTCCTCGAGCGCCCGCAGGTCACGCGCCGGGTCGTTGCCGTCGGCGGCGCGCACCACGAGCATCAGCGCGTCGCAGTCGCGCAGCGATCCAAGCAACCGGCTGCCGAGCCCCTTGCCGGCCTCGGTCGACAGCCCCGGGAGGAAGGCGATCTGGAAGGTGGCGTACACGACCTTCTTCGACTCCGACATCGCGGCGAGCGCGTCGAGCCGGTGGTCGGGAAGGTTGACCATGCCGAGCACGCGGTCGGACGCGAGGTCGACGTCCATCCCGGTGAGGGCACGGAAGAGCCCCGCGTGCCCGGAGTCCGACAGCCCGATCAGTCCCAGATGCTCCACGGCCAGGAGGGTAGCGAGCGGCCGCAGCACTTCCACCGGTCGCGACGGAGCGAGCGGACCGACCCGATGTCAGCAGGGTAGCGAGCGGCCGCAGCACTTCCACCGGTCGCGACAGAGCGAGCGGACCGACCCGACGTCAGGAGGGGAGCGAGCGCCCGCAGCACTTCCACCGGTCGCGACAGAGCGAGCGGACCGACCCGAGGTCAGGAGGCGGCTAGCCGGGGGCGGAGCCGCCGAGGGCGATCGCGTCGCGCGGCGTGCCGGCGCGGGGATCGACCGCGACGCCGGTGGGCACCACGATCCGCCACCCCCAGCGCAGCGCCACGAGGCCGCCCACCGCGGCGATCGCACCGCCGATGATGCCCAGCGCCTGCACGCCCACGACGGTGAGCGCGAGCGCGCCGAGCGGCGTGATGATCATCCCCGCTGCGGGTTCGAGCGCCTGGTTCAGCGCGAGGACCCGGCCGTGGAACGCGGTCGGCGCGAACCGCTGGAGCAGCGTCTTGGCCGGCACGTAGAAGAACGCGACGTCGACGCCCCACAGGAACACGCCGACGAACGCGACCACGAGCGACTGCGTGCCGACGTAGAGCGCCGCCGTCGCGCCCGACACGACGACCGCCATCGCGACGTAGCGCGGCTTCGCGATCCGGTCGCCGAGGGCGGCGAGGGCCAGACCGGCGCCCACCAGTCCCACGCCGTACGCGGTCTGGAGCACGGCGAAGACGGTGTCGGACTCGCCGAGCACGTCGCGCACGTACAGCGGCTCGAGCAGCCCGAACAGCGCCCACAGCAGGTAGACGCTGGCGACCACGCCGAGCGTCCAGCGGAGCCCGTCGCTGCGGCGCACGAGCCGGAAGCCGGCCCACAGCTCGCGCCACGACGACTCGCGCTCTTGGGCCGGGGTCCGCTCGTGGGGCACGACGAGGCGCATCGCCACCACGGCGCCCACGAGGAACGTGGCGGCGTCGACGAGGAACGCTCCGGTCAGGCCCCAACGAGCGTTGACCGCGGCGGCGAGGAGCGGGCCGAGGATCACCGCCAGGTCCTGGGCGCCGCCGAGGAACGCGTTGGCGCTGACCAGCTGCTCGTCGTCCATCAGGCGAGGCGGGACGGCGTCGAGCGACGCGGCGGCCAGCGCCTCGATCAGCCCGAGCGGCAGCGCCAGGAGGATGACCGCGAGGTACGAGTCGGCCTGCGTGAGCGCGATGGCGTTGGCCATCCCGAGGAGGTTCGCGAGCACGAGCATGCGCTTCGGGCCGAACCGGTCGATCGGGATCCCGAGCAGCGGACCGAGCAGGGCTCCCGGGATCGACAGGACGATGAAGAGGAGCGCGAGGTCGCCGGCTCCGGCGTCGAACCGGAACGCGGCGAAGCCCCAGATCGCGACCACGGCCACCCAGCTGCCCGTGGCGTTGATCGTCTCGCCCGCGAGCAGCATCCGGAAGCCGGGGATCCGGAGCACCCGCCGGGCTGTCATCGCCCGACGGTAGACGTGCCAGACTCACGCCCCGTTCCGGTTATCCGCCCGCGCGCCCGCACCCGTGGGTTCGCTCGCACGACCACCAGCAAGGGGGACCACCCGATGGGCCGACCGACGCTCGAGGAGCTCCAGGACCGCTTCGAGATCGACGAGCTGCTGACGCGCTACGCGCAGGCGATCGACGACAAGACCTTCGACCTGCTCGACACCGTGTTCACCGCCGACGCGCACATCGACTACATCAGCGCGGGCGGCGTGGCCGGTTCGTACCCCGAGATCAAGGCGTGGTTGTCGGAGATCCTCCCGATGTTCCCGGCCTACCAGCACCTGGTGGGCAACCGGCGGGTGACCCTCGACGGCGACACCGCCACGTCGATTGCCGCGTTCCACAACCCGATGGTCATGGCCGACGGGACGATGTTCTTCTGCGGTGGGGAGTACCACGACAAGCTCGTGCGCACCGCCGACGGCTGGCGCATCACCGAGCGCATCGAGAAGACGGCCTACTCGACCGCCCCCCTGCCTGCGACCCAGCCCGCCCCGCCCGCGTCGTAGCGGACGGGCCCCGCTGCGGGGATCTCGGCCGGGATCAGCAGGCCGCGGCGACGGCGCCGTCGGCCTGGACCATCCCGGCGCCGAACACCGGGTCCCATCCGGCCGGGCCGAGGTCCTCGGCGGTGCCGACGATCCGATCCATCACCGCCGCGGGGGTGAGGTTCGGGCACTTGGAGAGCACGAGCGCGGCCACGCCGGCCACGTGCGGTGCCGCCATCGACGTGCCGCTCTTGAAACCGTAGGTGCTACCCGGCACGGTCGAGTGAATGCCGCCGTTCGACACCGAGCTCGCCGCGCCACCAGGTGCCGCCACCGTCATGTAGTCGTTGACGTTGGAGTACGGCGCGCGCAGGTCGGCACTCAGGAGGTCGGCCAGCACGGTGCCGGCCGACACCGTGGTCCCGTCCGCCACCCGGAATCCGGTGATGACGCCGCTTCCCGAGATCTTCAGGGGTTGCCCACCGACGGTCGCGAACACGGTCGTCGGATCCACGAAGGCACCCGGCGCGACAAGCCAGTCGACGATTCCCGAACCCGCGGAGAGCACGATCGTCCCTGCGTTGCCGGTCGCCGCGACGGCGAGGAGGCCGGGTCGGCCGATCGCGAAGCCCGCCGGGTACAGGGCCGGGGTCCGAGGCGGCGTCCCCGTGCAGTCCTCGATCGTGACCGCCGCATCCGCCCCGTCGCCCGACGCAACGGACGCGCCGGGCGTCGCGGTCGTCGTCGCCGTGGTGGACGGCACGCTGGATGCGGCCTGGGTGCCGACCGGGGTGGAGGTGGGTGGCGTCCCGGTCGACGGCGGGAGCGTCGGCGCACTCGTCGGCGGGATGGTCGACGTCGACGTGGACGGCGTGGGGCACGACGCCTGGGTACCGCTGTTGCCGGCGGCGGCCACGACCACGACCCCGTCGCGCAACGCCTTCTCGACCGCGAGCAGGATCGTGTTGCTCTGCGACCCCGTGCCGAGGCTGAGGTTGATCACGTCGGCGTTGTTGTCGATCGCCCAGTAGATGCCGTTGGCGACGGCGCCGCTGCTCCCACCACCGCTGCAGCCCAACACCCGCACCGGCAGGATCTGCGCAAGCGGCGCGACACCGATGCCGCCCGCAGTGTTGTCGGCCTCGGCGATGATCCCGGCCACATGCGTCCCGTGGCCGTTGCCGTCGACGGTGCCCACGAACGGCGCGCCCACCACGAGGTCGACGCCCGGGAGGACCCGCCCCACGAGACCCGGGTGGTCCCCCTGCACGCCGGTGTCGACGACGGCGACCCTGACGGGCTGCGTCGTGCCCTGGCCCTGCTGGAGGGTGCCGGTGCCCCACGCCTCGGGGGCGTCGACCCGCTTGATCCCCCAGAGCCCGTGCTGGCCGCCGCCGCCACCCGAGTTGAAGAACGGGTCGTTGACGTCGGCGTCGGTCTGGGCCACCGAGACGGCGACCTCGGCGTCGACCGAGACGATCTCCTTGCCCTCACGCTCGAGCCGGGCGACCCGGGCCTCGACGTCGCCGCCGGGCGGGACCGTCTCGACCTTGGTTCGGCGGCCGTCGCGCACGGTCACCGCGGTGCCCGCGGCCGCCGCCGTGTCGACCGAGCCGCACACGGTTGGCGCCGGGAGGGTGGTGGGCGCCGACGGGGGCGGTGGCGGGGGCGGGGGTGGCTCCGGCTCACACGCGGCGAGCACGAAGCCGAGGACGGCGGCGACGGCGAGGGCGGGCAGGAAGCGACGGTGGGGCGCCCGGGACCGAGACATGTGCTGGCGTGCCTCCTGCGCGACCGTCCACCCGCGCCGGGCCGGAGCCCGGCGACCTGTCGAGGATATCGGCACCGGCGGGGTGCCACTTGATCGCCGGGGGCGGGCCGCACGCCGGCCGGGTGGAACGGCTCGGCGGGACGGGGCCCCACCGCCTACCCTGGCCCGTCCGCCGTGAACCTCCGGAGCCCGACGTGTCGAAGAAGACGAAGAAGCGCAAGCTCAACGCCCGCCGCAAGAAGGCCAACCACGGCCGTCGCCCCAACGCCGGTCGCCGTTCGTAGCTCCCCGCGTGCGGCCCCGGTCAGGGGACCGCGTGGGGACGCGTCCGCACCACCACCGCGAGCAGCGCCGCCGCCACCAGCGGGACGAGCGCGAGGGACGCGAGCTCCCCGACCCGATCGCTGGTCGCGAGTCCGTCGAGGTGACCCAGGTGGTAGGCCAGGTGCGGCAGGCTCATCACGAGCCAGGCCACCAGCACCGCGACCACGAGCGTCCGGCCGAGCGTCACCGCGGCCCAGACCGTGGCCACGGTCAGGGCGAGGTTCAGCCACCCGACGTCTCGCACGAGGTGCTCGTTGAACGGACCGTCGACCGCGACCCACACCCGACCCAGGCCGGGGAAGTCCTCGTAGAACGAGCGGGGCGCGAGGCCGGCCCAGAGCCCCACGAGCAGACCGATCGCGGCGAGGTACCCGAGGCCGACCCGCAGCACGGTGCGCGTCCGGTCGCTCACCCCGCCACCACCGACTGCCGTCCGATCGCGGCCCAGCCCGCCGCGGCGTCGACCCACTGGGGCGCCCAGCCCGTCGCGGCGGCAAACGCCCGGTTGTCCACGCGCTGGGATGCCGTGAGCCCGCGGGCCCCGTCACCGCCGATCCACCGCATCGTCTCGGCGGGCACCGCCCGCAGGCGACCGGTGCCGAAGGCGCGGGCCACCGCGTCGGCGAGCTCGCGGCGCCGCAGCGGGCGGTCGTCGACCACGTTGTAGACGGCCGGGGGCGCGTCGAGCGCGGCCCGGATCGCCGTGGCCGCGTCGGCGGCATGGACGGCGCTCACGAACGCGTCGGACGGCCCGGGCACCGGCGCGAGTCCCCACCGGGCGAGGCGTCGGACCTCGTCGGTCGATCGCGCGTCCGCCGCGTAGAGCGCGCCGAAGCGCAGCACCACGCCCGCACCCCCGCTGCCGGTCCACCCGGTGACCAGCCGCTCGCCGGCCAGTGTCGACCGCCAGGCCTTCGCCGGGTCGACCGGCGCCGACTCGTCGAGCCACGCGTCCCCGCCGTCGAGGTACGGGAAGGTCACCGACTCCTTCACGACGCGGTCGATGCCGTTCGCGCGTGCGGCGTCGAGCAGCGCCCGGGTCGCGTCCACCCGGAGGCGGTCGTTGGTGCGCCACGCCGCGCGCCGGTGCATTCGGGTCATCGGCGGGATCGCGGTCGCGAGGTGGACGATCGCGTCGTGGCCGGCCACCGCGGCCCGTACGGCGTCGCCGTCGAACAGGTCGACCGTGATCGGCGTCGCACCGGCCGCGCGGAGGCGGTCGGCTCCGACCGCGGACCGGGCGACGCCGGTGACCCGGATCCCGGCCGCCACGAGCACGGGGACGGCGGCGCGCCCGAGGACTCCGGTCGCGCCGGTGACGAACACGCGGTGGGTCATGACGCCTCCTCCCGGACTGCACCGATCCGGATCAACCACTCGATGCCGCGCGCCAGCGAGTCGGGCGAGGAGGTCGTGAGCACGCTCGCCGCGAGGTCCGCCGCCGTGGTGCGGGCGAGCTCGGCCCGCCACGCGGCGTCGGCCCTGATCATCACGGCGTGGATCGCACAGGGGGCCGTGTAGTCCGACGCCGGACCTGCGGCCGGCCCGCGCCGGCGGATGTCGGTGCAGCGGAACGCCGACGACGGCCCGTCGATCGCCTCCACCACGTCGACGACCCGGATCTCGGCGGCGGGCCGGCCCAGGCGGTACCCACCCCGAGCACCCGGCACCGCCTCGAGGATCCCGGCCCGGGCCAGGGTCTGGAGGTGCTTGGCCAGGTAGGGCGCCGTCACCCCGTGGAACTCCGCGATGCGTGCGGCGGGCAGCGCGGTCCCCTCCGGGATGAGGGCGAGCAGCACCACGGCGTGCATCCCCCACTCGACGCCTTCGGACATCCGCATATTCCGGATATTAGTTATCCGTGATTGTCGTGTCAACCGGCGATCGAGGAATCCCCGATCTCCGGGAACCGGGGCGGCCGCGGGTGCGTCCAAGTCGGTCACCCCAGGAGGTTCCGCCATGACCCGATCGCCCCGTCCCCGTCGCACCCCCCGTCGCACCCCCCGCCTCGCCCTGGCCGCCGCGCTCGTCGCGGTGGTCGTGGGCGGCACCACCGCGCTCCCCGCGCACGCCCGCACCACCCGGTCCGAGCGGGCGGAGCGGGCCACCCGGTCCGAGCGTCCGCGCCGGGCGGCCACCGGGCTCGACGCCACGACCGCGCCCGCCGCTGCCGACCGCACGCTCGTCGCCACCGGGACCGCCCGGGTCCGCGGCGTTCCCGACGTGCTCACGATGAACCTCGGCGTGAGCACCCGGGGCGACTCCGTCGGCGATGCCCTCGGTCGCAACAACGACGCGATCCGCAAGGTGATGGCCGTGCTGCGCGACGGCGACGTCGACGAGAAGGACATCCAGACGTCGAGCTTCTCGATCAGCCCGTACTACGACGACAACAGCGAGATCGACGGCTACCAGGTGAGCAACCTCGTGACCGTGCAGCTCCGCGACCTCGCGAAGGCTGGCACCCTCATCGACAAGGCGGCCGGCGCGGGCGGCGACGACGTCGTGATGCGCGGCGTCTCCTTCGGGTTCGACGACACCAGCGCGCTCGTGGCCCAGGCCCGGACCGACGCCGTGAAGCGGGCCCGGGCCCAGGCCGAACAGCTGTCGGAAGCCGCGGGCGTCACGCTCGTGGAAGTGCGCACGATCAGCGAATCGTCGTACGACCCCGGCCCCGTCGCGGCGGCACCCCAGGCGGAGCTCCGCGCCGCCGACAGCGTGGCGATCGCCCCGGGCGCGGAGGAGCTCTCCGTCCAGGTGACGGTCGTCTACACGATCCGCTGACGTCGGCCGCGCCGAGCGCGCCCGGCGCACGCGCACTACGGTCCGCGCCGTGAGCACCGACCTCGTCCTCGTCGACGTCGCCGATCGGGTGTGCACCGTCACGCTCAACCGCCCCGAGGCCCGCAACGCGCTGAACACCGCGTTGCACCGGGCCTCGGCGGCGGCGCTGTGGGAGGCCGAGCTCGCCGACGACGTCGACGCCGTGGTCCTGACCGGCGCCGACCCCGCGTTCTGCGCCGGGCTCGACCTCCGGGAGCTCGGCGGCGGCGGCGAGAACCTGCGGGGCGGCACGGGGCGGGACCGCCCCGCCGACGCCACCGGCGAGCCCGACAACCCCATCGAGGCGGTGTGGCGGATGACGACCCCGGTGATCGGCGCCGTCAACGGCGCGGCCGTCACCGGCGGGCTCGAGCTCGCCCTCGGGTGCGACTTCCTCGTGGCCTCCGAGCGGGCCCGGTTCGGCGACACCCACGCGCGCGTGGGCGTCACCCCCGGAGGTGGCATGAGCGTCTTCCTGCCGATGGCCGTCGGCCTGCGCAAGGCGAAGGAGATGAGCCTCACCGGCAACTTCGTCGACGCCGACGAGGCGCTGCGGATCGGGCTCGTGAACCACGTGGTGCCCCACGAGGAGCTGCTCCCCACCGCGGTCGGCCTCGCCCGTGACATCGCCGGCAACGACGGGCCGTCGGTCCGGCACCTGAAGGCCCTCTACGACGCCAACGCCCGCCTCGACGTCGGCGCCGCCCTCGCCCACGAGCGCGAGGTGTTCCGCACCTACGAGGTGGACTTCGACGAGGTGGAGCGCCGCCGGGCTGCCGTCGTCGAGCGGGGCCGCGCCCAGGGCTGAGACCCCGGCTTCCGCCGGGCAACGCACTCGCACGTGGAGTGTCGCGGGCGGGCGGCGATCCGGTGGGAGAATGACCCACCGAAGCTGTCCCGACGGGCGAACGGATGCTCTTCCCCACCGTCACATTCGCACTGTTCTTCTTCATCGTCCTGCCGACGAGCTGGATCCTCATGCCCACCCGCGAGCGGTGGAAGATCTTCATGCTCGCCGCCAGCTACTTCTTCTACGGCTACTGGAACTGGCACTTCGTGTTCCTGCTCGCCGTGTCGACGGTGGTCAACCAGCTGCTGGCGCGCACGATCCATGCGACCGACGTCGAACGCCGCCGGCGGGCGGTGCTCACGCTGACGATCGTCTTCAACCTCGGCATCCTCCTCTACTTCAAGTACGCCGACTTCTTCGTCTCGTCGTCGCGTGACGTCCTCGACACCTTCGGCATCGACGCCGGCAACTCGCTCGTCAACATCGCACTGCCGGTCGGGATCTCGTTCTTCACCTTCCAGGCGCTCAGCTACGTCATCGACGTGTACCGGCGCGACTTCGAGCCCGGCTCGCTCATCAACTTCGCGACCTACCTCTCGTTCTTCCCCCACGTGGTCGCGGGCCCGATCGTGCGCGGCAGCGAGTTCATGCCGCAGATCGACGAGCCGAAGGACCCGCGGCGCATCGACGCGACCCGCGCGTTCTTCCTGATCTTCATCGGGCTCTTCAAGAAGGTCGTGATCGCGAACTACCTCGCGACCGAGATCGTCGACCAGGTGTTCGCGTCGCCCGGTCGCCACACGCCGCTCGAGCTGCTGGTCGGCGTCTACGCGTACGCGGTGCAGATCTACGCCGACTTCAGCGGCTACACCGACATGGCGATCGGCTTGGCGCTGCTGCTCGGGTTCCGGTTCCCGCTCAACTTCGACAGCCCCTACACCGCGACGTCGATCCAGGACTTCTGGCGCCGGTGGCACATGACGCTGTCGCGCTGGCTGCGCGACTACCTGTACATCCCGCTGGGCGGCAACCGCCGGGGCGACCGCGCCACGTACCGCAACCTCATGCTGACGATGATCCTCGGCGGCCTGTGGCACGGCGCGGCGTGGACGTTCGTGATCTGGGGCGCCATCCACGGCGTCGCCCAGTCGGTCGAGCACTGGCGCCGCACCGTGCGCGAGCGGCGCGGCCTGCCCGACCCGCCCGACACCGCAGCCCGCCGGTGGACCCAGCGGATCGTCACCTTCAACATCGTGTGCCTCGCCTGGATCTTCTTCCGGGCCGAGTCGATCCAGGTCGCGTTCGACTACCTCTTCCGGATGCTGAACCCGACCGAGTGGTTCCAGGGCGGGTCCAGCCTCGTGACGTTCGGCGTGCTGCTCGCGATCTTCATCGGCATCGCCGGACAGTTCGTGCCCCGCGCCTTCACCGCCCGGCTCATGGCCGGGTTCTCCCGCCTGTCCCCGGTCGCCATGGGCGCGGTCCTCGGCGTGGTGCTCATGGTCATCAACACCCTCGGCCCGCGCGGCGTGGCCCCGTTCATCTACTTCCAGTTCTGATGCCGACCACGACCCGCCCTCCCAACGAGCGCCACCCGGCGGCCCGCATCCCGCGGCGGCGCCCGCTGTCGGCCGGCCACGTGGTGGTGGTGATGCTCGTGTGCGCGCTGGTGGGCGGGCTCCTCAACGCCGCCGGGATCCGCAAGACCGCCAACGGCCAGCCGGTGGGCATCCGCCGTGACGTCGCCCGGTTCTTCGCCGAGCCGCTCTACGACGTGAGCCACGCGCTCCAGATCGACCGGCTCCGCAAGGGCCTCCAGGCCGTCAGCGGCCGCAGCGGCGACGACGACATCAACACCCGGCTGCCCGACCCGGTGGCCATCGACGACGGCGACCCCACCACCTCCACCACGGCGCCGCCGAAGAAGCAGGCGTTCTCGCCGACCGACCGCATGACGCTGTGGATCGGCGGGGACTCGCTCGCGATCACGCCCGGCCAGTCGTTCGTCAACCTCGCCCCCGGCGCCGAGGTGATCGACGTCGTCGGCAACTCCGTCAACGGCCAGGTCGCGACGGGCCTCGCCCGCCCCGAGGTGTTCAACTGGCCCCAGCACCTTCTCGAGGTCATCGCGTCCGACGATCCCGACGCCGTGGTCATCACCCTGGGGAGCAACGACGACCAGACGATGACCGGTGACGGTGGGGTCGGCCCGTTCGGCAGCCCCGAGTGGATCGCCGAGTACCGGCGCCGGGTCGGCGGGATGATGGACGTCGTCAGCGCCACCGGCGACCGCAAGATGTTCTGGATCGGCGCGCCCATGATGCGCAACGAGGAGCGCAGCGAGACCCGGTACCGGATCATCAACGACATCTACCGGGAGGAGGCGGCGAAGCGCCCCGGCCGCGTGTACTACATCGACGTGTACGAACGGTTCCGCGACGCCAACGGCAGCTACGCCGACATCATCGACGGCGTCCAGGTGCGCACCCCCGACGGCATCCACTTCAGCCGTGAGGGTGGCGACCAGATCGCCCAGGTGGTGCTCGACACCCTCGACCAGGCCTACGACCTCACGTCGTGGCGCGTGCCGGCTCCGGGCACCACGGTGCCGACCACCGCGCCGGCGAGCGCCCCGACGGGTGCACCGACCACTCCGACGACGAAGGCGAAGCGGACGGGGTAGCGCCGTTGGCGTAGCCTTGGCCCATGGCGCGCGAGGGCTTCGAGGACTTCATGAGCGACGCCGACGCGCTCATGTGGTCCATCGAGCAGGATCCGCTCCTCCGGTCCACGATCGTGACCGCCATGTTCCTCGACCGGACCCCGTCGTGGGACGCGGTCCGCGGTCGGCTCGAGCGCGGCGTCCGGCTCATCCCCCGGATGCGCCAGCGGGTGGTGGAGCCCGCGTTCGGGCTCGGCACCCCGGCCTGGTCCGACGACCCCTACTTCGACCTCGACTACCACGCCCGCCGGGTCCGCAACCCCGACCCCACGAGCGACCAGTTCGTGTACGACCTGGCCGCCAACGCGGCGATGGAGGCGTTCGACCGTGACCGCCCGCTGTGGGAGTACACGCTCGTCGAGGACCTCCCCGGCGGTCGGGCCGCCTTCGTGATGAAGGTCCACCACTCCATGACCGACGGGGTGGGTGGGATCAAGCTGCTCCTGATGCTCCTCGACCTCGAGCGCGACCCTCCTCCGTCGGCCCCCGACCCCGAGCCGCGTCCGCTGCCGGTGTTCACGCCGATGGCCGTGGCGCTCCACCGACTCGCCCTCCAGCGCCACGTCGTGCAGCACGCCGTGCGCCGGGCCGCCCCGACCGCGGTCGACCTCGTGGGCGAGCTGCGGGCCAACGCGCTCGGCCTCATCGGCAGCGGGTTCACCGTCGCGGCGTCGGCGGCACGGTTCCTCGCCCCGGCCCCCACGCCGGCATCGCCCCTCCTCCGCCAGCGCAGCCTCGGGCGACGGGTGTTCACGCTCGACCTGCCCCTCGACGACATGAAGCGCGCGGCCAAGTCCACCGGGGTGAGCCTCAACGACGTCTTCGTCGGCGGCGTGATGGGCGGGCTCCACCGCTATCACGAGGAGCACGGCGTCGAGGCCCCCGAGCTGCGCATGATCATGCCGATCAACGTGCGGGGCTCGGCCGGGGGGCTGGGCGGCAACCACTTCACGCCGGCCCGGGTGATGATGCCGGCCGACATCCCCGACCCCGTCGACCGCATCGCCGAGATCAGCGGGCGGTCCCGGCGGATGCGCGCCGAGCCCGCCGTGGCGATGACCGAGCAGCTGGCAACGGTCCTCAACCTCCTCCCCCGCAAGGCCGCCACCGCGCTGATGGGATCGATGTTCAAGGGCGCGGACCTCGTCACGAGCAACGTGCCCGGCGCGCCGTTCCCCCTCTACCTCGGTGGGGCGGAGATCGAGCAGATCTACGCGTTCGGCCCGCTGTCGGGCACCGCGACGAACGTGACCCTTCTCTCGCACGCGGGCACCTGCTGCATCGGCGTCAACGTCGACCTCGCCGCCGTGCCCGAGCCCGAGGTCCTCGAACGCAGCCTCCGCGGGGCCTTCGCCGAGATGCTCGCGTTGGGCTGATCCGTCCCGCCCTTCCGGCCCGCCCTTCCGCCCAGCCCTTCCGCCCCGCCCTTCCGCCCAGCCCTTCCGCCCAGCCCATCCGCCCAGCCCATCCGACCAGCCCATCCGCCCAGCCGGCCGGATCCGAACACCCTCCGACCATGGATGCCGCCACCGCTCCTCCCGGCCCTCCGCCGGGTCGCCCGGTCGACCCGGCGCCAGCCCGACCGACCGGCAGCCCCGTGGGCCGGCGGGTGGTGCTCGGGCTCGTCGGCCTCGGTGCGATCGGCGTGGTGACCGGGGCGCGGGTGCAGGACTTCCTCGAGCGGACCCTCGGACCCGTGATCGCCAAGGACGGCACCGGGGTGACCGCGCTGCTCCCGTTCGGGCGCTTCCGCATCTACACCGTGACGGGCTCCCTGCCGAGCCGGAGCCCCGACGAGTGGTCGATGCGGGTCGGCGGGCTGGTCGACACCCCGCTGCGACTGACCTACGACGACCTGCGGGCCATGGAGCCGACGTCGCTCACCCGTGACTTCCAGTGCGTGACCGGCTGGCGCGTGTCCGATGTGGCCTGGCGCGGGGTGCGCCTCGCCGACGTGCTCGACCGGGCCGGGGTGGCCGGGGCCGCCCGGGCGGTGCGCTTCACCTCGTTCGACGGCGCGTACACCGAGAGCCTCACGCTCGCGCAGGCTCGGCGCCGCGACGTCATCGTCGCCTACGAGATGGAAGGGTCGCCGCTGTCGCGCGCGCACGGCGGCCCGGTGCGCCTCTACGTCGCCCCGATGTACGGCTACAAGTCGCTCAAGTGGCTCGACGGCATCGAGGTCACCGACCGTGTCGTGCCCGGCTACTGGGAGCAGCGGGGCTACGACATCGATGCGTGGGTCGGCCGGTCGAACGGCCGCGACGACGAGGCGACCTAGGTGGACGCCGTCGCCGCCACCCGGCCCGACCCCGCCGGGGCCGAGCCGGACCCGGCCGGGATCGTCCGCTTCGACCGCACGGAACGGCTCGTGCACTGGACGACCGCGGTGCTCGTGCTCGTGCTGCTCGCCACCGGCGCGGCGATGTACGCCGGGCCCATCAGCACGCTCGTCGGCCGCCGGGAGCTCGTGAAGACGGTGCACGTGCTGGCGGGGCTGGCGCTGCCCGTCCCGCTCCTCGTGGGCATCCTCATGCCCCGTCGCGGTGGGGGGCTGCGCGCCGACGCGCGGAGGATCAACCGCTTCGACGCCGAGGATCGACGCTGGCTGCGACCGCGCCGGGCCGCCCGCCCCGGCAAGTTCAACGCCGGCCAGAAGCTCAACGCGTCGTTCCTCGTCGCGGCCGGGGTCGTCCTCCTCGGCACCGGAGTCATGATGCGATGGCCCGGGCTGTGGAGCGTCGACCTGCGCACGGGCGCGACGTTCGTTCACGACTGGTTCGCCATCGGCGTCGCCCTCTCCGTGACCGGCCACATCGTGCTCGCGTTGCGCGACCCGATCGCGTTCGCGGGCATGCGCCGTGGCGTGGTGCCCGCCCGCTGGGCCCGCCGCACGCACCCGCAGTGGTACGAGGAGGTGACCGGCCACCCGGCCGACCGCCTCGCCCCGAATCCTCAGAGGGAGACGGGAGTGCGTCGCTAGTCTCGGAGCCCGTGACGAGGCCGAACGAGATCCGACTGCCCGCCGACCTGGTCCCCGGGGACGGACGCTTCGGCTCCGGCCCCTCGAAGGTGCGCCCCGAGGCCCTCACGGCGCTGGCCGCGACCGGCGCCGGCTACATGGGCACCAGTCACCGGCGCGAGGGCGTGCGGTCGGTGGTCCGCCGGGTCCGCGAGGGGATCGGCACCCTGTTCGGCCTCCCCGACGGCTACGAGGTCCTCCTCGGCAACGGCGGGAGCACCGCGTTCTGGGAAGCGCTCGCCTTCGGAATGGTCGAGGAGCGCAGCGCGCACCTCGTGATCGGCGAGTTCTCCTCCAAGTTCGCCGCCATCACGCGGGGCGCGCCGTTCCTGGCCGAACCCGTCGTGACCGAGTACGCGCCCGGCAAGTGCGGACCGCTGCCGGCCGACGCCGCGGTCGACCTGTACGCGCTGATCCACAACGAGACGTCGACCGGGGTCATGACCGACATCGTCCGGCCCGCGGGCGCCGCCGGGATCGTCGCGGTCGACGCAACGTCGGGCGCGGGCGGCCTGCGGATCGACCCCACGCAGTTCGACGTGTACTACTTCGCGCCGCAGAAGGCGTTCGCCGGCGACGGCGGCCTCTGGCTCGCCCTGTGCTCCCCAGCGGCCATCGAGCGCATCGGCCGGGTCACCGGCTCCGGGCGCTGGGTCCCGCCGTCGCTCGACCTGTCGATCGCGCTCGACAACTCCCGGCTCGACCAGACGTACAACACCCCGGCACTCGCCACGCTGTTCCTGCTCGCCGACACCGTCGAATGGATGCTCGACCGGGGCGGGCTCGCCTGGACCGCCGACCGGTGCGACCGGTCGGCCGAGATCGTCTACGGCTGGGCCGAAGCCCGCGACTTCGCGTCACCGTTCGTGGGCGACCCCGCGGCGCGCAGCCACGTGACGGCCACCATCGACTTCACCGGCGTCGAGGGCGACGCACTCTGTGCGGCGCTCCGGGCCAACGGGATCGTCGACGTCGAGCCCTACCGCAAGCTGGGGCGCAACCAGCTGCGCGTCGCGATGTTCCCGGCGATCGAGCCCGACGACCTCGCCACGCTGACGCGCGCGATCGACTTCCTGGTCGACGCACTGGTGTGAGGTCGCGGTCATGACCACCGACCCCGACACCACCACGCTGCGGGCGCGTCGGGTCGACCTCGGTGCGTCGGAGGACGAGGCCGAGGCGATGTTCGAGCGGGGCTGGACCGACGGCCTCCCCGTGGTGCCGCCCACCCCCGAGCGGGTGGCGCGCATGCTCACCGGCACCACCCGGGCCCCCGACGAGATCGTCGCGGTCGTGCCGCCCAACCTCGTCGAGTGCAGCGTCGAGAAGGTGGCGATCAACGCGGTGCTCGCGGGCTGTCGACCCGAGTACCTGCCCGTCGTCCTCGCCGCGGTCGAGGCGGCCTGCACCGACACGTTCAACATGCACGGGCTCCTCGCCACGACGTGGTTCTCGGCGCCGGTGGTCGTGGTGAACGGGCCGATCACCCGGGCCATCGGCATGAACTCGGGGGTCAACGCGCTCGGTCAGGGGAACCGGGCCAACGCGACCGTCGGGCGGGCGCTGCAGCTCGTCGTCCGCAACGTCGGGGGCGGGCGTCCCGGCGAGGTCGACCGGGCGACGCTCGGGCAGCCCGGGAAGTACACGTTCTGCTTCGCCGAGGACGAGGTCGGATCGCCGTGGGAGCCGCTCCACGTGAGTCGCGGGTGCGCGCCCGAGGAGTCGGCCGTCACGCTGTTCCCGGGCGAGTCACCCCGGGGGCTCGCCGATCAGCTCGGTCGGAGCGCCGACCACCTCGCCAACTCGTTCGCCGCCGCGCTGCGCACCGTGTGGGGACCGAAGGCCGTGATCGCGTTCGACGCGCTCGTGGTGGTGTCACCCGAGCACGCCCGGGTCTTCCGCGAGAGCGGGTGGACCCGGGCCCGGCTCGTGGAGGAGCTCGACAACCGACTCCAGATCCCGGGCGCCGAGCTCGTGCGCGGCGCCGGCGGCATCGCCGAGGGCGTCGACCCGTCGCTGCGCGACACCACGATCCCCAAGTTCCCCCCCGGCGGGCTCCTCGTGGTCCACGCAGGCGGCGGCGCCGGCTTCTTCTCGGCGATCGTCGGGGGCTGGGCCGCCGGGGCCATGGGCTCCGACCCCGTCACCCGCGTCGTGGGAGACTGAAGGCATGGCCCGAGTCGTGCTCGACCCCACCGCGGAGACCGCCCCGGCGACCCGTGAGCGCACCCCCCGACCGGCGGCGCTCACCGGCCTCACCGTCGGGCTCCTCGACATCTCGAAGCACCGCGGCGACGTGTTCCTCGACCGCGTCGCCGAGCACCTCACGGCGGCCGGGCACACCGTCGCGCGATTCCGCAAGCCGACCTTCACCAAGCCCGCCCCCATCGACCTGCGCCACGAGATCGCCACGAAGTGCGACGTGGTCATCGAGGCGCTGGCCGACTGAGGCTCCTGCGCGTCGTGCAGTGTGCACGACATGGTGGGGCTCGAGGGCCTCGGCATCCCGAGCGTGATGGTGGCGTCCGACCAGTTCACCGTGGCCGCCGACGTGCAGGCCCGCGCGCTCGGCGCCGACCCGGCCCGGGTCTTCGTGGCCCATCCGATCCAGGACCGCACCGACGACGAGCTGCGCGCCCTCGCCGACGCCGCGCTCACCGCACTGCTCGCCGCCCTGGTGGCGCCACCCGATCCGTCTGGGGCAGGCTGACCCCGTCCGGCGCACGCCGGCGACGAGGGGGAAGCCATGCTCTGGGTCCACGAGGTCCATCGCGTCCGCGGGCTCGAGGAAGCCGCGTTCGAGGAGGCCGTCCGCGACGAGTGGATGCCGGCGCTCGCCGCGACCGGCGACGCCAAGCTGCTGTACTTCGCGCACCTCACCCACGGCTCCGGCCGGGCCTACACGGTCGTCACCGTCACCGCGGTGCCCGACGGCGCGGCCTGGGGCAACGTCGCCCGGCAGGTGCAGGCGGGCCCGCTGCGCGACCTCGCCCGCGACCTCGATGCCCTCCGCCACACCGTGACGGGGCGCATCTTCCAGCCGGCCACCTGGTCGCCCGTCGTCCCGGAGGACCTCGCGGCCGTGCCCGCCGACCCGGGCCTCGACCACGAGCCGACGCTGTTCATGGAGGACACGGCCTGGCCGCACGAGGGGATGCTCCTCGACTACCTCGCCAAGGCCGAGGCCCAGTACGCGCCGAGCCTCGTGGAGAGCCGGGGCAAGGGGACGGCGATCCTCGAGCTCCACACCCTGCTGCACACCGCGTGGGGCACCGGCCAGCGGGCCGAGGTGCTGCTGTGGCAGAAGATCCTGGATCCCGGCCGCCTGTGGAACCTGCTCGCCACCGAGCTGCCGCCGGCGGGCACGGCGCCCGGCACCTGGATGCACGACGCCCTCGTCGTGCGCGACGACTGGCGCAGCCGCCTCCTCCGCACCGCCCGCTGGTCTCCCCTCTCCTGACGCTCTCCCGCCTCTTCAGCGGGTGGCGAGGAGGGGGGCGAAGGCCTCGATCTTCTCGCGGCCGCCCGACGGCCAGCCGGCGATGAGGTAGCCGAAGCCGGCCGCGGCCCAGGCGTCGATCTCGCGGCGCAGGTCGTCGACGTCGCCCTCGAGCGAGAGCGACGCGGAGCGCAGGAGCGTCGCCGGGTCGCGACCCGCCTCCTCGCACAGCTCGTCGAGGTACGCCGACTGCTTGGCGAGCCACTCGACGTCGCCGAACGAGTGCCAGGCGTCGGCGTGCCTCGCGACCATCGGCAACGACCGCTTCTTGCCCGACGCACCCACCCAGATCGGGATCGACGGCTGCTGCACCGGCTTGGGGTTGACCGTCGCGTGCTCGATCGACACCCGCTTGCCCGCGTAGGTCACGTCATCCTCGGTGAACAGCCGGGGCAGAATGTTGAGGGCGTCCTCCAGCAGGTCGACGCGCGCGCCCGTGGGCGGGAACTCGAAGCCGAGCGCCCGGTGCTCCTTGTCGTGCCACGCCGTGCCGATCGCGAGCTCGAGGCGGCCGTTCGACGCGTGGTCGATCGTGATCGCCTGGGTAGCGAGGAGACCGAGCGGGCGGTAGGTGAGGCCCGTCACGAGCAGGCCGAGTCGCACCCGGGTCGTCGCCATCGCGAGCGCGGCGAGCGTGGTCATGCCCTCGAAGCACTCGCCCGGGCCCTCGCCGTACATGGGCTCGAAGTGGTCGCCCACCGCCCCGCCACCGACCGACCCGCCGCCGCCGCCGTCCACCCAGCCGCCACAACCTCCGGCCGGCACCGGGGTGATCGTCATGCGGATCTACTCGAGGGGCGGGACCGGGTCGTTCCTGCTGACCGGCCCCGGCACCTTCGCCGTGGTCGAGACGGCTGGTTCGCCCAACGGCTTCGGCCAGGTGGGCTACACGGTCGACGTCGGCACCCAGCCCTGGACCCTCCAGCCGGCCGACGGCTGGGTGTTCGTGGGCACCACCTGCGACGAGCGGGGCGGCTCCGGCACGGTGATCTCGGGGAGCACGGTGGTCTTCAACGTGCAGGCCGATGCGACGGTGGTGTGCAACTTCACCGTCCAGAAGGCCTGAGCACCCGCCCGACGCCGCCCACCGGTCGGGCATCCGCCCGGGCGCGGTGCCCTCGAACGGCCACTGGTGGCGGTCTTCAGACCGCCCCTGGCGCGCGTAGACCGGACATACGTAGACTCTAACCTCATGGGCAACAGGCGTGACCGCCGAGCGCGCGCAGACCGACGGGCGAAGAAGACGCTCCGCCGCGCCGAGCTCAAGGGACGTGTGATCGTCGCCGAGGCGAGCGCGACCGCCGCCGACGCCCGCGCGGGCGCGGCCGAGTGGATGCGCAGCGCCGCCGAGGCGCGGCTGACCGCGCTCGCCGACGATGTCGCCGAGCACCGGCGGATCCGGGCCGAGGCCACCGAGGAGGCGGGGCGGATCCTGGCCGATGCCCGGGCTCAGGCCGAGTACATCGTCGCGCAGGCGCGGGTCGTCGCCGAGGCCGAGTCGACCGCCGCCCGGGCCCAGGCCGAGCTGCAGGCCGAGCGGCTCAAGGTCAGCGCCACCGCCGCGATGGAGCAGACTCGCATCGAGGCGCGAGCCGAGCGCGAGCGGGCGCTCGCCGCCCTGGCCGACGAGCGCACGCGCCTGCGCGACCAGGCCCTGTTGGAGACCGCACGGATGCGCGACGACGCGCGGGCGACCGCCGCCGCCGAGCTCGCCGCCGCGGAGAGCGAGCGCGACCGGATCCTGGCCGACGCGCACGCCGAGGCGTTCGCCATCGTGGAGCAGGCGCGGGCCGATGTCGCCGACGGGGTCCCGGACCCGGTCGACACCGCGCTCGAGGCGCTCACGGAAGGGCAGTCGGAGGTCACCGGATCCGCGCCGCGGCCATCGGGACCCGAGGATGCGGACGAGTTCTGGAGCGCGGTGGACGGCGCCACCCTCGACGCACCGCAGCCGTTGCTCGCCATCGACGACCTCATCGCCGAATCCGGCGCCACCGCGTCCGACCCGCAGGCCCCGTTCGAGCTCATCCCGCTCGCAGTCGACAACCAGAAGTCGCGACCCGATCCCGTCATCGACGACCTCGCCATGTTCTGGGAGCAGGCGGTGCAGCGACAGCCCGACGACCAGCGCCGGCGGTTCCGGAGGCGCTCGCGCCGATGAACGCCACCGTGACCCCCAACGGTGCCGCGCCCGGCCTCCCACGCCCGGCGCTCCGGATTCCCTAGCCTGTTGCCACCATGGCCTCCAAGGCGGCGAAGAAGATCCGCAGAGAGCTGCGTCGGGCCAAGAAGGTCCGCCGTCGCGCCCAGCTGGAGGCGAAGATCCTCCGGGCCGAGGCCCAGCTCGACGCCGCCCGGATGCGCGAGGCCGCGATGGCCGACGTCGCCCGCATGCGCGCCGCGGCGCAGGAGGAGCTCAACGGCCTGCTCGATCAGGCCCGTCGCGATGCCGACTCGGCGAGGGCGATCACCGAAGCCGACGCGCGCGCGCTCATCGCCGAGGCGGAGCTGAGCGCGGAGCGGACCCGCTCCAGCGCGGCCACCGCGGCCGAGCAGTTCCGCCGCGAGGCGCTGCAGACCCGCGAGCGCACGCTCCGAGAGTCGGCCGACGAGCGCAGCCGACTGCGCGACGAGGCGCTCCTCGACGCCGCGCGCATCCGCGACAGCGCGGTCCAAGAGGTCACCACGTTCGTCGGCCGCCTCGACGAGGAGCGCGAGCACCTGCTCTCCTCGGCCCGGTCGGAGGCCGAGCGCATCGTGACGGAGGCCCGGGAACGGGCCGACGCGTCGCCGGTCCCCCCGTTCGCGCCGGAGGCCACCACGCTCCATCCGCCCGCGCCCGACACCCGGCTCGCCACGCCGACCACCGACGCCCCGTCCGCGCCCGCCTCGTCGGCGGTGGCCGACCCGTCACCGATCCCTGCCGACGTGTTCGCCCCGGCACCGACCGTCCGGTCGCCGGACCCGTTCGCCACCAGGGACCCGGGGCCGGAGCCGTTCGCCGAGGCGGCGTACGCACCCGTCCACGACGTGCCCGAGCTCGAGGGGCTGTTCGGACCCGACCCCACCCCCCGGGTCGAGACGCCGCCACCGCCGCCGACCCCCGAGCCCCCGAAGCGCCGATTCGGCTTCCGTCGCACCGGGAGCTGACGGGCCCATCGGGTCGGCCCGCGGGGCGGGTCAGCCCCGGCCCACCACCTCGCCGTCGCGGCGCAGCGCCGCGCGAGCCGCGTGCCAACCGCACATGCCGTGCACCCCACCACCCGGCGGGGTCGCCGACGAGCACAGGTACACGCCCCTCACCGGGGTCACCCACGGCCGCAGCGACACGGCCGGTCGGGTGAAGACCACTCGACGAGAAC
>Ga0194132_10004415_pt1 | contig 23888 bp, 22 predicted proteins | sample TA2KigOf80mmetaG_FD_148612 | JGI IMG/M metagenome (GOLD analysis project Ga0194132, IMG submission 148612) | Freshwater microbial communities from Lake Tanganyika, Tanzania - TA2015054 Kigoma Offshore 80m | ecosystem: Environmental > Aquatic > Freshwater > Lake | place: Tanzania: Lake... | reverse complement strand
TCCCAGCCCCACTGCGCGTCCTCGGCCGTGTGCTGGGGGGTCTTGTACCCGGTGCAGTGGGTGACGGGAATGCGGTCGCGCAGCCGTCCTCCCAACAGATGCCAGATGGGCAACCCCAGCGCCTGTCCGCGCAGGTCCAGCACCGCCTGCTCAAAAGAAGCCACCATCGGCCCCTCGAGCTGGGCCAGGTTCACCTGGCGCAGATCCCGGCCCACCCACGATTGCAAGGTGGCGGCGATGGTGTCCAGCGGGGTGAAGCGCTCGATCTGGGTCAGACCCACCAGCCCCTGATCGGTGTGTACCTCGGCGAGGCCGTGCTCGGCCCGCTGGTGGTAGGGCTGGCCGTAGGTGTCGTCCGACCACCACCAGCGGCGTTCGGGCACGTTGACCAGGTACAGGGCGATGCGGGTGATCTTCATCTTTGCTCTGGGGTGATGCAGCTTACATCGGAACCGGGGGGGTTGTGTCGATAGTTATACCAGTGTGCGGCCGGAGTTGACGGACCCAGGGCCGTACCCTCCCCTGTTTCCCTCCAGGTGCCTATGAAACCTTCATTCAGGCAACTCGTGCCCTTCCTGCTCTGCACCGGCCTGGCCTGGCTGGTGTTGCGCATCGGCATGGGGGTGTTCTTCCACGCCTAGACCAACCTGCCCTCCGGGCCGTAGAGCAAGCCGGGCGCCGGGAAGCCGTCGCACAGGGCCTTCACGTGGCCGGCGATCTCCCGATAGACCTTCTTGCGCGCCTCCAGGTCCTGGCCCTCGTCGGCCCGAACCCTGGCCACCTGCGCCATCCACGCGGCGATCTTCTCCATCTCCTGCGGCCCAAAGCCCCGACTGGTGGTAGCCGGCGTGCCCAAGCGCACCCCGCTGGGGTGCAGGGCCGGCTGGGTGTCGAAGGGGATGCGGTTGAAGTTGCAGACCATGCCCGCCGCGTCCATGGCCTTGGCCAACTGCCGGCCCGTCACCCCCATCGAGGTGGCGTCCACCACCACCAGGTGGTTCTGGGTGCCCCCGCCGACGACGCGAAACCCCTCCCCTTGCAGGGATGCGGCCAGGGCTTTGGCGTTTTCGACGATGCGCCCCGCGTAGGCCCGGAATTTCGGGGTGGCTGCCTCCTTGAAGGCGACCGCGATGCCGGCAGTGGTGTGGTTGTGCGGCCCGCCCTGCAGGCCGGGGAAGACCGCCTTGTCGATGGCCTCGGCGTACTGGGCCCGGCACATGATCATGCCCCCGCGCGGGCCCCGCAGCGACTTGTGGCTGGTGGTGGTCACCACGTCGGCGTGCGGGATGGGATTGGGATGTAGCCCGGCCACCACCAGCCCGGCGACGTGGGCGATGTCGGCCATCAGCAGCGCTCCCACCCCTTGGGCGATGGCGGCGAAGCGCTCAAAGTCCAGGAGGCGCGGGTAGGCCGAATGGCCGCAGATGATCAGCCGGGGCCGGTGCTCCTGCGCCAGCCGCTCCACCTCCTCGTAGTCGATCTCCCCGGTGTCCCGCCGCACCCCGTACTGCACCGCCTGGTAGTACATCCCCGAGACGCTTATCCCGTCCCCGTGGGTCAGGTGGCCGCCGTGGGCCAGCGACAGCCCCAGGATGGTGTCGCCCGGCTTGAGCAGGGCCACGAACACCGCCTGGTTGGCCGGCGAACCGGAATAGGGCTGGACGTTGACGTGTTCGGCCCCGAAGAGGGCCTTGGCCCTGGCGATGCACAACTCCTCCACCTTGTCGACGTACTGCTGCCCCTCGTAGTAGCGCTTGCCCGCGTACCCCTCTGAATATTTGTTGGTCAGCACCGAGCCGGTGGCTTCGAGCACCGCGTGGCTGACGTAGTTCTCGGAGGCGATGAGGCGGATCTTGTCGTGCTGGCGCCGGCTCTCGGCGCGGATGAGCTGGGCGATCTCGGGATCTACCTGGGCGAGGGATTCCATGTTCTCCTCTGGGTCTTTGGTCTTTGCGCCGTGACCGGCTTTTCTTTAGTCTAACGGAAAGAATGACAAACTAAAGAAGGGGCCGCTTATGGGCAAGTACCTGGGCCTGGACTCCAGCACCCAGTCCCTCACTGGGCTGATCATCGACACCGACGCCGGCCAGATCGCCGCCGAGGAGACCGTCAACTTCGACGCCCACTTCAAGGTCGCCTATGGGATCGACAAGGGGGTACTCCACCTGGGCGGGGGCCAGGTCCACAGCGCCCCGCTGATGTGGGCCGAGGCCCTGGACCTGCTCCTTCAGACCCTCAGGGAAAAAGGGGGTGATCTAAGCCAGATTCGGGCCATCGCCGGCAGCGGCCAGCAGCACGGCACCGTGTACCTCAACAACACCGCCGCCAAAGCCCTGGGCCAGCTGAACGGCGAGGCGCCCCTCAAGGAGCAGTTGGCCGGCATCCTCTCGCGCCCCACCGCGCCCATCTGGATGGACACCTCCACCGCGGCCCAGTGCGAGGAACTCGAAGCCGGGGTGGGCGGCCGCCAGGTCCTGCTCGAACTGACCGGCAACACCGCCTTCGAGCGCTTCAGCGGTCCCCAGATCCGCAGGTTCGCCCAGGAGGACCCGGACGCTTATCGCCATACCGCGTACATCGGTCTGGTCAGTTCCTTCATGGCCAGCCTGCTGGCCGGCAAACTGGTGCCCGTGGACCCTGGCGATGGCAGCGGCACCAACCTCATGGAGATCCGCAGCCGGCAGTGGAGTCCCAAGGCCCTGGCCGCCTGTGCCCCGGAGTTGGAGCGCAAGCTCCTGCCCATCACGCCTTCCGACCGGCCTGCCGGCCCGCTCAGCCCCTATTATGTCTCCCGCTACGGCTTTGCCCCCGGCTGCCAGGTCTTCCCCTTCTCGGGCGACAATCCCTGTAGTTTGATCGGCCTGGGTCTGGTGGAGCCGGGCCAGGTGGCCCTCAGCCTGGGAACATCAGATACCCTCTTTGCGTGTATGGACCAGCCCCGCGTCTCCGCCGAGGGGGAGGGCGCGGTCTTCGCCTCCCCCGACGGGGTCCACTACATGGCCCTGATCTGCTTCCTCAACGGCAGCCTGGCCCGCGAGGCCGTGCGCGATCGACACCGCCTGGACTGGCTGGGCTTTGGCGAGGCCCTGCGCCACACCCCGCCGGGCAACCAGGGCGCCCTGATGCTGCCCTACTTCGCCCCCGAGATCGTGCCCAAGGTGGCCCGGGCCGGCGCGGTGCGCCATCACCTCGACCCGCAAGACGCCCAGGCCGAGGTGCGGGCCGTCATCGAGGCCCAGGCCCTCTCCTCCAGGATCCATTCCGCATGGATGGGCGTGGCCATCCGCTCCCTCTGCGTCACCGGCGGGGCCTCGGCCAATGAAGAAATCCTCAAGGTCTTCGCCGACGTACACGGCTGCCCGGTGCACCGCTTCGAAACTGCCAACGCCGCTGCACTAGGGGCGGCCCTGCGCGCCTGGCAGGGCCACCTCAAGGCTGCGGGTACCCCCAAACCCTGGAAAGAAATTGCCGCCCCCTTTGCCAAACCCCTGCCCGGTTCCACCATCCAGCCCAACCCCGCCGCCACTGCGGTGTACGCGAAATTGATCGGCGAATATCGGGAACTGGAGAAACGCCACGCCGGCTAAACATAGAAGGCGGCAGGAAGACCACCCCCGCGGAGGGCCGGGGGTGCCCTGTAGGTGTTTCCCAGGGGAGCGGCAGGGAGGGGAAGGACGCGGGAGGGGAAGATGGGAGAGCGGAGCCGCAACGCCCCAACGTATGGGGCGTTGCGGGGGTAGGGCTGCGGGGTAGGGCTAGCGAGCAGGGCGGCAAGTCCGCGCCTTGGAAAACACCGGAAGGGTGCCCCCGGACCGACTACTATTTGAGAAAGGAATCCCCATGCTGCTGATCGACGCCCATCTCGACCTGGCCATGAACGCCGTGGACTGGAACCGCAACCTCGAACTCGACGTGGACCAGCTCCGCCAGGCCGAGGAAGGCATGACCCAGCCGGGCCGGGGCCGGGGCACCACCACCTTTCCCGCCATGCGCCGGGGCGAGGTGGGACTGTGCGTGGCCACGGTCATCTCGCGCACCGGCCGCACCGGCAAACCCTCGGGGGACGCCACCTGCCAGGAGATCTCCTACGCCCGGGCCCAGGGCCACCTGGCCTACTACCGGGTGCTCGAAAGGCGAGGTCTGCTGCGCCAGGTAGGGGACGCCGCCCAGCTCGACGCCCACCTGGCCGACTGGCAGGTGCGCGGGGCCGCCGCCCCCCTGGGTTATATCCTGAGCATGGAAGGGGCCGATCCCATCGTCGCCCCCGACCAGGTCTCTTCCTGGTGGGCCGATGGCCTGCGGGTGGTTGGGCTCTCGCACTACGGGGTAAGCTCCTACTCCCACGGCACCGGCACCGAGGGCGGCCTCACCGAGCGGGGTCCCGGACTGCTGCGGGCCCTGGAGGAGGTCGGCATGGTGTTGGACCTGACCCACCTGGCCGATCAGGCTTTCTGGGAGGCGCTGGATCATTTCGGGGGGAGGGTGCTGGCCAGCCACAACAACTGCCGCGCCCTGGTGCCCCACCAGCGGCAGTTCACCGACGAGCAGCTCAAAGCCCTCATCGCCCGCAGCGGGGTGATCGGCGCGGCCCTGGACGCCTGGATGCTGTACCCGGGGTGGGTGCGGGGGGAGACTTCGCCCAGCGTGGTGAGCCTGTCAGACGTGGCCGACCACATCGACCATGTCTGCCAGTTGGCCGGCCACAGCCGCGCCGCGGCCATCGGCTCGGACCTCGACGGAGGCTATGGGACCGAGCAGACCCCCGGCGACCTGGATACCATCGCCGACCTGCAGAAGCTCGCCGATCTGTTGCGCCAGCGCGGCTATGCGGAAGCAGACGTGGAGGGCATCCTGCACGGCAACTGGGTGCGCCTCTTCCGCGAGGCGTGGAGTTGAATCAGTTACCTAACTCTCCTCCCTGCTGGGCCCACCACTCCCGCCACTCCCCCGGGTCGAACTCCAGCTTCTGGCCCGTCATCGCCCGCAGGATGAGCACCGCGTCGTCGTACACCCCCGTCTCCTGCTCGTCCACCATCTCGATGAGCGGCTCAACCGTCTGCGGGTCCTTGAGGCGGGCCAGGGCGTCGTTGGTGCCCCGGAACTTCTCCTTCTCCTGGGGATAGAGGTAGGCCACCAGCAGTTGCGGGCCAAAGGCTTTGCCGATCACCAGGGCGATCTTCTCCTCCACAGGCGCCAGGCCGCCCTGGGAGACGATGAGGTTGGGGGTGGTCTGATACAGGCGGATGCGCAGGTGTTTGGGCGGCTCCGGGGTGCCGGCCGAGCCGGCAAACTCCTCCCGGATCACCGCGCCCCCCGACCTGAGGGTCACCGCCCCCTGCACCGCAGCCCCGGTCCAGTAGAACTCCGGGCGCTGTCCAGATTCTCCGTACGCCGTCCCGCTCAACCGCCCACCCAGTTCCACCGCCAAAACCCCCTCGGCCAGCGCCGAATCGGCCACCACCTCGATCCCGGCGTACTGCAGCAACTGCTCCGCCCCGTACGCCGCCATATGGCTCAGCAGATTGCGGTGGCGGGCCGGGGAATCGGCCTGGACGTATTCCTCGTCCACCACCACCTGGACCCGTTTGAGGTCCCGGAAAGGAGCCGCCCGGCCCGCCCGCAGCAACTGATCGCGCTCCTGGCGGGCCTGGGCCGCCTGCGGGCTGTCGGGGTGCAGGCGGAGGAAGCGTTCGTACGCCACCGGGGTCCGGCGGGCCTGGGCCCTTTCCCAGTCCCCCTGGGCGGTGAGGGGTTTCTGGCAGCCGCCCAACCCCCAGGACAGCAGGCCGGCCAACAGGATCGCCGCGCTCTTTTTCATCTCTCTCAGCCCCAAAACTACATCCGCCAGACCAGCAACCGCTGCCGCCCTCCCACCTCCACGCTGAGATCCGGGGCGGCCCCGGGCACGGCAAAGCTGTTGCTGATGAAGAGCGCCCCCGGCCGCAGCTCGGCCCGGGCCTTGCGCCACAGCTCCGCCATCGGCTCAGGGGACAGGAAACAATAGACGACCTGAAACTCGGAGAGTTCCACCTGCCACAGGTCGGCCCGCCGCACCTGGCAGTTGGGCCGGCCCCGCAGGCGCAGCCAGCTGATCAGCAGGGGCAGGGGCGCCGACTCCACCCCGCAGAAACGGGCCTCGGGCCGCCGCCCGGCCAGGTAGCCCAGCAGCCCGCCCAGGCCGCAGCCCAAGTCCACGAAGGCGAGGGGGCCCGCCGGCAGCAACCCCTCCACCGCCGCCCAGGTCGCCCGGCTCGACAGGTACAGGGGCACCCGATCGCCCCCGGCGTTCCAGTAGACCAGGAGCAGGAGCAGGAAGACCAGCAGAAAAACCCAGGGAGGCAGTTCGAGCCGGAGCAGAGCCAGGGCAGCGGGCAGCGCGAGAACCTGGAAGGGCCACCACCAGCGGGGCAGCTTCAGCCAGGCGCTCCACAACAGGGCCAGGCCGCCGTGCAGGGCCAGCAGGGCCCACAGCTCCGGCTGCCAGCCAGCCAGCCGGGACAGGAGCACCAGGCCCAGCGCCCCCCCCTGCGCCGCCCCCGCCCGCACCAGGGGCCTGGCCCACCAGGGGTTCAGCGCTGCTCCTGGGCAGGTCTCCGGCGCGCCGGGGCCGCTGCTTCGCCGGCGCGGGACTGCCCGCTTTTCAGCACCGCGTCCTCGCTCTCCTTGTTCATGACGATGATCGAGATGCGGCGGTTGGCCGGGTCCAGCGGGTCCTGTTTGTTGAAGGGCATGCTGGAGGACACCCCCACCACCCGCAGCACCTTCTCCTCCCGCAGGCCACCGGCCACCAGGGCCTGGCGGGCGGCATTGGCCCGGTCGGCGGAGAGTTCCCAGTTGCTGTACCCGGCCAGCCCCCCCGTATAGGGCCGGGCGTCGGTGTGGCCGGTGATGGTGACGGTGTTGGGCAGGTCGTTGATCAGCGCCGCCATCTTCTCGATCAGGTCCTTGGCGTGGGTGGCCATGCGCGAGCTGGCCACGTCGAACATCGGCCGATTCTCCTGATCGACGATCTGGATGCGCAGCCCCTCGTCGGTGATCTCCACCTTGAACTGCTCCTTGAACTGCTGGAGCTGGGGGTCCTGCTTGATCATCTGCTGCATTTCCTGCTTCAGCTTCTCCAGCCTTTCCATCTCCCGCTTCTTGGTGCGGTCCTCGGTCTTCTTGCCGTGGCCGGCCTCGCGGGTGATGCTCTCGCCCCCCCCCGGGATCAGGCTGGTGCGGTCGCCGGTGCCGCTGCCGCCCGAAAGCGAGACCTGGGAAGGGTCCTTGAAGTACTCGGCCAGGCCCTGCTTGGTCTGGGGCGTGGACGAGGCCAAAAGCCACATCAGCAGGAAGAAAGCCATCATCGCGGTGACGTAGTCGGCGTAGGCCAGCTTCCAGGCCCCGCCGTGGTGGCCGCCGTGCCCCTTGTTGACCTTCTTGATGACAATGGGGCGCTGCCCGCCCTTGGCGTCGGACATCGCTTAGCCCTTCTTCCGCTTGAGGTGTTTCTCCATCTCCTTGAAGGAGGGCCGGTCGGCCGAGTAGAGGATCTTGCGGCCAAACTCCACCGCGGTGGCCGGGTCGTAGCCGTTGAGCGAGGCGATCAGGCAGACCTTGATGGTCTCGAAGAACTTGGTGGACTCCTTGGCGCGCAGCTCCATCAGGTTGCCCAGGGGGCCGACGAAGCCGTAGGAGAGCAGCACCCCCAGAAAGGTCCCCACCAGCGCCGCGCCGATCAGGCCCCCTAGGATGGCGGGCGGCTGGTCGATGGACGCCATGGTGACCACCACCCCCATCACCGCGGCGACGATGCCGAAGGCCGGCAGGCCGTCGGCCATGCCCTTAAGCGCGGCAGCCGGCAGTTCGGCCTCTTCGTGGTGAGAGGCAATATCCATCTCCATGAGGTTTTCGAGTTGCATGGCGTCGAAGTTGCCCCCGATCACCAGGCGCAGGTAGTCGGTGATAAACTCCACCGCGTGGTGGTCGGAGGACACCGAGGGCACGGAGCGGAAGAGTTCGCTCTTCTCGGGGTTCTCGATGTGCTGTTCCAGAGCCAGCACCCCTTCGCGGCGGGTGGTGACGAAGATGTCGTGCATCAGGATCAGGACCTCGGTGTAGCGGTCCTTGTTGTAGGGGGAGTTCTGCATCAGGGTGGGCAGGGCCTTGATTACGCCCCCTATCACCTTGGGTCCCCCCGAGGTCAGAAAGGCGCCGACGGCCGCCCCGCCGATGATGATCAGTTCGGAGGGCTGCCAGAGCAGTGCCATCACCCCACCGTGCATCAGGTAGCCGCCCAGCACGCTGACGACCACAATCACGTAACCGGCAATTACTAACATTTTGCGTTCACCTTAACCATCGATGATTGGATGCTCATTGCGCTGCGGGCTGCCCTGGCCCAACAGGGCCTGATACGCCACCAGCGCCGCGGCCACGTGGACGTTGAGCGAAGGGCCCTTGCCGTACATCGGCACGAACACCGCCCCCTGGCAGCGGGCCAGGGTGGCCGGGTACACCCCCCGGCTCTCGTTGCCCAGCACCAGGCACACCCTGGCGGGATAAGGGTAGTCCAGGTAACAGCGCGCCCCCTGGGCCGTCTCCAGGGCCACCAGGTGGTAGCCCTCCCCGGCCAGGGTCTCCAGGGCTACCTCGGTCTGGGGGATGCGGCGCCAACGCACCCGGCGCTCGTGGCCCCGGGCCGTGCGCTCGATCTCGGGATGGGGCGGCGCCGGGGTGGAGCCGGCAAAGACCAGCTCGCCGGCCCCGCAAGCGTCGGCGATGCGGAACATCGCCCCCACGTTGAGCGGGTCCTCCAGGCTTTGCAGCAGAAAGGCCAGTTCCGCCCTGGGCGGGTAGTCTGCCAGGGCCTGGCGGAAGAGGCGTTTGACCTCCACCTTGCGCAGGGGGAGCATGCCCCTAGGCGCCGACAATGGCCCGGACCTCGTACCCTTCTTCCTCGATGGCTTCGCGGATGGCCGCCTCGTCCAGGGCCCCGGACGCCTCCACCAGGGCCTGGCCCCCCTCTATATTTATCGAGACTTTTTGCACGCCCTCCAGTTTTGTCAGGGCCTCCCGCACGTGGCGGGCGCAGTTCTCGCAGCTCATGCCGCCGATCCTGATCTCGATCATAACCCCATGTTCCCCCTTCAGAAACGCACTGCCTTGAACCGCTTCATGTGCTCGACGATGGCCCTCTCCACCGGCAGCCGTTCCATGCTGGAGGCCCCGTAGAAGCCGTTCACCCCCCGGGTGCGTTGCAGCACGTACTCGGCGTCCTCGGGCATGGCGATGGGCCCGCCGTGGCACAGGACGATCACCTCGGGGTTCACCCCCCGGGCCGCGTCGCAGATGGCCTGCACCGCCCCCACCGACTCTTCTAGTGTAAGGGCGGTGGTGGCCCCGATGGAGCCTTTGGTGGTCAATCCCATGTGGGCCACCACCACATCGGCGCCGGCCTCGGCCATTGCTTCGGCCTCGCGCGGGTTGAAGGCATAGGGGGTGGTCAACAGGCCCAACCTGTGGGCAATGCGGATCATCTCCACCTCGGGGCCGTAGCCCATGCCGGTCTCCTCCAGGTTCTGGCGGAAGAGCCCGTCGATCAGGCCCACGGTGGGAAAATTCTGCACCCCCGAGAAACCCAGGCCGGCGATCTCCTTGAGGAAGAGTTCCATCTGGCGAAAGGGGTCGGTGCCGCAGACCCCGGCCAACACCGGGGTATCCCGCACGATGGTCAACACCTCCGCGGCCATCTCCACCACGATGGCGTTGGCGTCGCCGTAGGGCATCATCCCGGCCAGGGAGCCCCGCCCGGCCATGCGGTAGCGCCCGGAATTGTAGATGACGATCAGGTCCACCCCGCCCTCTTCCTCGAACTTGGCGCTGATCCCGGTGCCGGCCCCGGCCCCGATGATGGGCACTTTGGCCTCGATCTGCCGGCGCAGCCTTTTCAGCACCTCTTCCCTGGTGAATCCCATCGTGGCCTCAGCTCTGGCGCGCCGGGGGTTCGAGTACCACCCCCGGCAGTTGGCGCAACTCGGCCTCGGGACCGAAGGGCGCGTAGATGGCGATCAGCTCCATGGTCTCGCTGCCGGTGTTGACCGTGGAGTGGTACACCGCCGTGGGGATATGGACCAGGGTCCCCGGCCCGATCTCCTTCTCCACCTTCCCGCTCTCCAGCTCCACCATCTGCAAGCCCTTGCCCGAGATCACGTAGAGGATCTCCTCGCTGTAGGGGTGGTTGTGGCGGGTGTGGCCCTTGCCCGGCTCCAGGCGCACCACTCCGGCGCTGAAGCGCTCGGCCGCGGTGACGGTGGGCTCGGAGAGCCACGAAAGCCGGCCCCAGTCGAAGACCTGGGTCTCCACGTCTGCCGGCTGCACGAAGGTCTTCTTCTGGCTCATGTCTTTCCTCTCTTTTTCTCTTCGATCAGTTCCAGCATCATCTCCACGGCCCTGGACGAAAACTGGGGGTCGTTGATGTTGCAGTCCAACTCCACCACCCGGATGCCCGGCTTGAGGTGTTTTTTGAGCGCCGCGAAGAGGGCCTGGTCCGCCTCCCAGTCGCAGAAAGGCTGCCCTTCCCCGTCGAGGATGGACACCCCCCGCAGGGGTAATAAGAAAGCCACCGGCCCCTGGGCCTGGTTGGCCTTCTCGGCAAAGACCTCGCCCAGGCGGCGGTTCTCCTCGGAGTTGGTGCGCATCAGGGTCACCGCCGGATTCCACTCGTAGAAAAGCCGCTCGCTCTCGCGGTACGGCTGCGGCACCGTGCTCATGGGCCCAAAGTTGACCATGTCCACGCAGCCGGGCACGATCAGGTGGGGCACGCCCCGCTGGCCAGGGGCGCTGAGCCGCTCGGGGCCGGCGTCGAAGACCCCGCCGCAGAGGGTGTCGGCCCACTCGGTGGTGGTGATGTCCAGCACCGCGTCCACCAACCCTTCGGCCACCAGGGATTCCATGGTGCGGCCCCCGGCGCCGGTGGCGTGGAAGATCAGCGCCTCGTACCCTTTGCCGCCCAGGGCCTCGGCGCAGGCGTTGACGCAGGTGGTGGTGTTGCCAAACATCGAGGCCACGACAATGGGCCGCTCCTCCGAGGCAGCGGGGATCGTGGCGGCGGCCATGCCGCAGATGGCTCCGGCGGCCCTGGCGAAGATGGGTCGGGAGATGCGGTTGAGGCCGGCCACGTCCACGATGGCGGGGATCATGGCGATGTCCTTGGTGCCCACGTACGCCGAGGTGTCGCCCCCGGCCGCGGTGGACACGCAAATCTTGGGAACACCCAGAGGCAGGCCGCGCATCCCGGCGCTGACCACACTGGTGCCCCCGGTGCCACCCATGCCGATGATGCCGTCGAAGCGTCCCTGGTCGTAGAGCTGCCGCACCAAGAGCGCCGCCCCCTGGCTCATGGCCTTCATCGCCTCGCCCCGGTCCTTCTTGGCGCGCAGGGCTTCGAGCCGGGCGCCCCCCTCCCGCGCCACCGCCTCGGCCTCCACATCCACCGGGAAAAGCTCCGTGGTACCCATCACCCCGGTGTTCACCATCAGCACCCGGTGGCCCAGATCGAGGATACACTGCCGCAGGAACGCAAACTCTGCCCCCTTGGTATCAAAAGCCCCGATCACCAGGATGGTCTTGGCCATATCAGCTCCTGTGGGGAATATCGCACTGCTATAATATAAATAGGCGATACTCTAGACAAACCGCCGCAATCTCAGAGCATTGCCCACCACCGACACCGAGCTGAAGGCCATGGCCATGCTCGCCAGCATCGGGTCGAGCAAGGGGCCACCAAACAGGTGCAGCAGCCCAGCGGCGACGGGCAGACCAGCGGTATTGTAGAGGAAGGCCCAGAACAGATTCTGGCGGATGGTCCGCATCACTGCCCGGCTCAGGCGGATGGCCAGGGCCACATCCTCCAGCCGGTTGTGCATCAGCACCACTTCCGCCGACTCCATGGCCACATCCGCCCCCGCGGCGATGGCGATGCCCACCTCGGCCTGGGCCAGGGCCGGGGCGTCGTTGATCCCATCCCCCACCATGCCCACCCTGTGCCCACCCGCCTGAAGCTGGCGCACCACCTCGGCCTTCTGCGCCGGCTGCACCTGGGCGTGGACCTCCACTATCCCCACCTGACGGGCAATGGCCGCGACGGTCCGCCGGTGATCCCCGCTGAGCATCACCACCCGCAGGCCGGCGTCCTGGAGTTGGGCAATGGCCGCCGCACTGCCGGGCCGGGGCAGGTCGGCAAAGGCCAGCAGGCCCGCCAGGGCGCCATCCACCGCCACCCACACCGGGGTCTTGCCCGCTTCGGCCAGGGCCTCGGCACGCGCCAGGGCTGCCCCGATCTGGATTCCGGCTTCTGCTAGCAACTCGGGGTTGCCCACCACCACCCACCGGCCCTCCACCTGCGCCCGCGCCCCCCGGCCGGGCAGGGCGACGAACCCCGCCACCTGCCCTGGGACCAGCCCCCTGGTCTTTGCCGCCTCCCGCACCGCCACCGCCAGCGGGTGTTCGGAGCCCTGCTCCACGGCCGCCGCGAGGCGCAGTACCTCATCCTCTCCCAATCCTCCCAGAGGGATCACCTCGGTCAATGCCGGCTTCCCCTCGGTGATGGTGCCGGTCTTGTCGAGGACGATGGTATCCAGCCGATGCGCCGCTTCGAGCGCCTCGGGGCTCTTGAAGAGCACCCCCATTTGCGCACCCCGGCCCGTGCCCACCAGGATCGCCGCCGGGGTGGCCAGCCCCAGGCTGCAGGGACAGGCGATGATCAGCACGGACACCAGAATCTCGATGGCAAAACCCAGGCCGGCCCCGGCCAGGAGCCAGGCCCCGCCCGCCACCAGGGCCAGGGCCATCACCGCCGGCACGAAATACCCAGAGATCAGGTCGGCCAGCCGGGCAATGGGCGCCTTGCCCTGCTGCGCCTCCTCCACCAGCCGCAGGATTTGCGCCAGCACCGTGTCGCGGCCCACCCGGCGGGCGCGGAAAAGCAGACTGCCTTCTTTGTTGATACTCCCGCCCACCACCCGGTCCCCCGGTTTTTTGGCCACCGGCAGGGACTCCCCGCTGAGCAGGGACTCGTCCACGGCTGAGAAGCCTTCCACCACCTCCCCGTCGGCCGGCACCCGCTCGCCGGGCCGCACCCGCAAGAGGTCCCCCGCCTCGACCTGGACTGCCGGGATCTGCCGCTCCCCGCCCGTTTCCACCAGGGTGGCCATCTTGGGCTGCAAATCCATCAGCGCCTGTATCGCCGCCCCGGCCCGGCGCTTGGAGCGGGCCTCCAGAAAGCGGCCCAGGAGCATGAAGGCCAGGATGGTGGAGACCGCGGGGAGGTAGCTGTCAAAGGTGTGAGCCCGGCCCGTTATCACCTCCCACAACCCCCACAAACTGAAGCCCAGCGCCGCCAGGGTGCCCACGGCGATGAGGGAAAACATGTTAGGCCCGCCGCGCACCAGGGAGCGCAGGCCCTCGGCGTAGATCCGCCAGGCGATGGCCATCACCGGCAGGACCAGGGCCAGCTGCACCCAGCCCAGGGGCAGGGGATGGTGCTCCACCATCCACCCCTCGGGCAGGGGCAGGCCCAGCATCTGGCCCATTTCGAGGAGGAAGAGGGGCAGGGCGAAAAGGACCACCGCGATCAGGGAATGGCGCTGCGCCCGCAACTCGTCCTGGCGGCGGGCCTGCCGCTCCTCGCGATCGGCCTCGACCACCTGGTACCCGGCCTGCTCCACCGCCCGCCGCAGATCCCGCACCTTGACCCGGCCCGGTTCGAACTCGACCACCGCCTCCTCGGTGCTGAGGTTGACCGCGGCCCGCGCCACCCCGTCGAGGCGGGAGAGCCGGCGCTCGACCCGGGCAGAGCAGGCGGCGCAGGTCATGCCGCCGATGGCGAGGGTATGCTGTTGGAGGGCGGGTTTGCTGGACATGGCTCGCCAGGGAAAGATGGGAAAGGACACCACCTAGATTGTAGCGGTGACCGGACCAACGCGCAAAGCGCCCACAAACAAAATCCGCCCCCGGCCCGGAAGCCAGGGGCGGAATCAGGCGGCGGGTCAGGCAGGGCTATTCCCCCAGCAGCACCTCCACCTCCCGCTGGTAGACGCCCAGATCCTGCGGGGCACCGCGGTGGGCGTAGCGCACCACCCCCTTCCGGTCGATGACGAAGGTGATGGGCCAGGTGGCGATATCGCCGTAGTCCCGCTGCACCTTCTTGTCGGCGATGAGCAGGGGGTAGTTGATCATCTGGTCCTCGGCGAAGCGGCGCAGGTCCTGGATTTGGACCTGGGCATAGGGATCGGTGGCGAGCCCGAGGACGCTGAACCCCTGCCCGCCGTACTGCGCCTGTAACTCGATGAAGGAGGGGATCACCATCCTGGACTCGCTGCCCAGCATGGACCAGAAGTCGACGACCAGCACCTGGCCGGCAAAGTCGGACAGCTTCTTCTCCTGGCCTTCGAGGTCCTTGAGGGCAAAGGCCGGCGCGGGTTTGCCGATGAAGCGCTCGCTCCAGGATACAGGCAGCGAACCCAGTTGGCTGACCGGAACGGCGTCGGCGGGGGGCACGAAGGTAAAGGCCTCGGCCGGGACTGCGGCATTGACCTGGATCCCCCGGTGCCGCTCGACGATGGCTCTCGAACGCTGGAGGTCGGCTGGTCCGTTGCTGGTGCCGACCACTAGATCCATCTCGTAGACCCGCTGGCGCAGCAGGTGATCCTCTGCCCCGATCCACAGGCGCACCACCATCGCCTCCCCGCGCGAGGAGGGATCCACCACCTTCGGGGATTGCCGCAGTTCTACCACCACCACCGGCGTCCCGTCCAGTATCTCCCGCCCCTGCTCCACAGCCGCCTCTACTCCTGCCATGAGCACCTGCAGCGGCTCCTGGCTCAGGAGCAATTGGTGGCCGAGCAGGAAGGAAGAGAGACCGAACTGCCCCTGGAGGTGGTCAAGCGCCAGCACCGCCGGCGCCGGTTCCTGGGTGTACTGACGGTATGCCCCTCCCAGGTACTGAAAAACCTGTTTGCCGTCGCTGACCACCACCGCGCTGTCCAGCTGGTGGTTGTAGATCTCCACGCGGAACCGGTTGGGCCGGGCCCAGGCAAAGGGGGTGGCGCTCGTCCACGGGTAGTCTGCCCGCGAGGATCTCTCGTGAATCTCCAGGATGGTGGTATCGGCGTACGCCTGCAAACCCCGGTACGCAACCGCCATCTGCCTGAGGATCTCGGGCAGCACCACGGGGGAGAGGGTGAGGCGGGGATCGGTCTGCTTTCCGGCGCGCACCGTTGCCGGCGCACTGTCGGCGGCGAAACCCTGCCCACCTTTCACCTTCAGGGTGTATTCCCCTGGAGGCAGGCGCTGCTGGTAGCGGCCCTCGGCGTCGGTGCGCAGGCTGGCGACCCGTTGTCCGCCCTGCCAGACCTTGAGGACCACCCCGGCGCCAGGGCGCAGACCCTCGGCGAGGGTGCCGGACAGCATCCCCAAACTCTGGTAGTTCTCCAGCAGGGTCAGCTGACCATATACATCTGAGTTGAGCACCTTGAAACCGGGAGTCCAAGAGATCCAGTTGCCGTCTTCGCGGCCGTCGGCATCGACCACTGCCACGTCGAAACCGATGGTCTTGCCGGCCTGGGCTTTGAAGGGCTGGTCGGGAAAGGTGGTGTAGAGCGGGATGGCCCATTCATAGGTGGTGGTGGTGCCCTCGCGCCGGAAGGCCGCCCTCACTCCGGATCGGTGCTGCTCGTCGCCCACCAGCGCCGGGTTGGTGTGCACCTGGTCGAAGGCCACCCCGGGACCGGGGGCCATGATGTACTGTTGCGCCCCGGCCACACCAAAGCCGGTACCGGTGAGGATCTGGTCCTTGCCGCTGCGGTCGGCGTCGATATAGACCTCGCACAGATCCTGGTTGGCAACACTCGGCGCCTCGGGGTGAGTGACCAGTTCGTCGTCCTCCACCACCACCGCCAGATAGAGGGTGGCGGCATCATAACCGGCCTGGTAGTGGGCGCTGAAGTCACGCGGGCCAACGGGCGGAACCGGGGTGTAGGCCGCGGACAACTTGGCGATGGCATAGGTCTCCAGGCCCTTGGGCCAGTCCTCCAGCCTGCCGTCGATGGTGATCCCGGCAAGGGGGAGGGCAAAGGCATTCCCGTCGCTGCCCACCTGGCCGAAGGAGGCTATTGTCGGCCTGAACTCGCCCGGCGCCGCACTCGGGGTAGGGCTCGTGGCCAGTGCGCTGCAGCCCAGCATCACCGCCCCGGCCGACAGCCCCAGCACCATCCCCCCGCCCCCCCACCGGCCCACCCCTCCCGGAACGGCGTTCTTCATCGCCATGATCCGCTCCAACCGTTGCTCGGCCTGGTAGGCCATGCCCAAACCCCAACCCGCCGGCCGGCCCCTCACCTCCCCGAGCACGTCGAGCAGGGCCCGCGCATAGACCTCGTACCGGCCCAGCAGGCGCACCGCCCATTCGTCGCAGGCGTGCTCGCCGGTCTGGTGGAGCCGGCGCAGCGCCAGCCAGGCCTGGGGGTTGAACCAGTGGCCGGCCAGCACCACCAGGGCCAGCAGGTGGACCAGATAGTCCCAGCGGCGCACGTGGGCCAGTTCGTGGGCGGCCACGGCGCGAAAGCCCTGCTCGTCGAGCCGGCCCAGCAGTTGGGCCGGCAGGATCGCCAGCGGCGCGAAGACCCCGATCTGCAGCGGGCTGCCCACCTGCTCGCTCACCCCCAGGCGCACCGGCCGGCGGATGCCCAGGTGGACCCGCAACTCCTCGAGCACCGGCCAAAACCGGTCGTCGCGCAGTTCCCGTATCCCCCGGCGCAGGGTGGCGACATAGAGCAGCCCCACCCCCAGGCGGCCGAGAAAGAACAAGACCCCGGCACCGTAGATCAGCACCAGGATGCTGGGCCACGCCCAGGCCGGGGCCGGCGACTCCGGGGCAAGGGCAGGGGCGACCCGGCTCACGGCCGGCTCGCGGACCGGAGCCGTTGCCGGCGGCGGCACTGATACCTTCCCCTCAACCGCTGGCGCCGGGGAGGCGGGCAGTACCGTCGGCACCAGGGCCCGGGCCGGCGCGGGCACCCTCACCCGCAGCGAAGGGCCCCAGGCCACGGCCAGGGGAATCAGGATCAGTCCCGCCAGGCCCGTGTGCCACAGCAGATTTCGCCAGGTCGCCCGCCGCTCCCCCAGGAGCTGGTCGACCAGCAGGAGCACGGCCAGCAGCAAGGCCGACTTGAGCGCCGCTTCTGCCAGCCATGCCCCCCCTGCCGACGCCACCTCGACCCACCAGACCGGGTTCATCGCCGGTCCTCCTTGGCCTGGGCCTCCAGCTTGCGCCGCAGTCGGTCCAGGTCCTTGATGCTGAGCTGGCGATCCTCGACCAGCCGGGCCACCAGCAGGTCCGCCGAGCCGGCGAACAGGCGCTGGGTCAGTTGCCGCAACGCCGAGCCCTGGGCTTCCTTCTTCTGCACCAGAGGTTGGTAGATCTTGGCCTTGCCGCGCTCGCTTTTGCGAAAGTTTACGTATCCCTTCCTCTCCATCACCCCCAGGAGGGTGCGGACGGTGGAATCGGCCAACTCGTCTTCGAGTTCGGCCCGCACCTCCTCGACGGTGGCCGCCCCCAATCGCCAGATCGCCTCCATGATCTGGCCTTCCCGCAGCGTCAGTCCCTCATCCGGTTTGCGCGGCATGATCCTTCCTCCTGATCCCGGTTGTTGCCGGCGAATGATGCGATCCCACACTTCAATCGCTTACATATTCGCGAAAAATACCACCCCTGTCAAGTTGAAAATTAACATATTGGCGATCCATGCTCGCCAAACACTCTCCGCCGCCCCCGGCCCGATCTAACCCTTGCGCCGGGGACCCGCCCGCGCTAGCCTTGCTGCGACCCGACCTGCCCTTCTCCTCGCCGGAGAGATGCCCCATGGAATACGCGCTGCCGGTCCAGATTGCCGCCAACGGCCGCTACTTCCTCGACCGCCGGAACCAGCCCTGCTTCTGGCTGGGCGACACGCAGTGGAATCTCTTCCGCTGCCACGGCTTCGACACCGCCAAGGCCATCCTGGACGACCGCCGCGCCAAAGGTTTCAACGTGGTGCAGGTCATGGTGCCGGGCATCACCCGCGACGTGGCCACCGCCCCCGTGTTCGGCGAGGCCTTTCCCGACCGGGACCTCTCCCGGCCCAACCCGGCCTACTTCGCCAACATGGACCAGATCATCACCTATGCCGGACAACTCGGCATCGGCCTGGCCATCGGCCTGGACCACCCGGTCCTGCGCCTGGCCACCCTGAGCAACGCCCGCACCTATGGGCGCTGGATCGGCGAGCGGTACCACCACTGCGACCACCTCCTCTGGATCCCCACCTACCTGGTCCCCGACCAGGAGCACCTGCCGGTAATGCGCGAACTGATGACCGGCTTGCGCGAGGGCGGCGCCCGGGGCCTGGGCACCTCCCACCCGGATCCGGCCAAACCCACGGTCTCCTCGAGCCTGGCCCACGGCGAATCCTGGCTGGATTTCAACTGCATCCAGACCTTCAAGTCCACTCACCTGATCTACCAGACGGTGCAGCACGACTATGGCCTGGCCCCGCCCAAACCCGTGGTTATGGCCGAGGGCGCGTACGAGGGGGGCAGCGAATACGGTTTTGCGGTTACCCCGCTCTGGGTGCGGCGGCAGGCCTACTGGTCGTACCTGGCCGGGGGCCACCACAGCTACGGCCACAACGACGCCTGGCGGGTGCTGCCCACCTGGCTGGAGGCCCTCGACGCGCCGGGCGCGCACCAACTGACCGTGCTGAAGGGGATCTTCGCGGGGGTGCGGTGGTGGGAACTGGTGCCTGATCAGGAGCTGTTCGCCGAGGGGATGGGCGAGGGCAACACCCTCAACGCGGCAGCGACCACCGCGGCGCGGGACTGGGCCCTGGTGTACCTGAGCCACCCCTGCCAGGTCTCGCTGCGGGTGTATACCCTGAAGGCCGGCAGCGCACTGCACGCGCGCTGGCTCGATCCCCGCGACGGCTCGTCGCAGGCTGCCTGCCCGCTGAGTGGTGCCGGGGTTCAGGCTTTTGCCGCCCCGCCCGATTGGGAGGACGCCCTGCTGCTCATCCAGCCGGGTTGAGCGGCCTGGCCTTCTGCATCCACCGCAACCCGTCGCCCCCCTCGCGGTCCACCCATCCCTGCCGCCGGTAAAAGCCATAGGCCCGGAGCGAGACGTCGAGGTCGGTGGTCAACCACAACACCTCCCAGCCTGCGGACCACAGCCAGTCCTCCACCAGGGTCAGCAGCCGGGCGCCGATGCCCCGGCCTTCGTACTCGGGCAGCACCGCGATGACCCAGATCTCCCCGTGCTGTTTGTTGCCCATCGCAAACCCCACCACCCGGCCTTGGTCTTCGCAGAGCCAGCCGCGGTGGGTCTTGCCGAGCAGGGCCCGCACCGACTCCACGGTGATGCCCAGCTCGCCGAGTTGCTCCATGGTATAGGCGTTCTCACGGGTGGCGGTGCGCACCACAAAGAGCGAGGGCACGTCCTCCAGAGTGATCTCGCGGTAAGTCGGCATAGGGTTTTTCTCAGTTGTCACTGGCCTTCCCCATCCGGGGCGGACGCCGCATCGGGGTTCGCCCGTTTTCCCGCCTGCTCCAGCTTCCGCAGCGCCTGCCGGCCCTGTTTGCGCCAGCGGTTGCAGGTCTCCCGCAGGCCGGGCGTCTAGGTCAGCCCATTGAGGAAGGCCAGCACCTCGGTGATCGGGCCGCCAGCTCCCCGCCGATGCGGACCACCTCCTCGGCCAGGAGATCGAAATCCTCCTGCCGGCTGCGGTGGTTGGCCACCGCCAGGCGCAGGCAGTAGCGGCCCTGGAGGGTGGTGTAGGAAGGGGCGGCGATGCCCTGCTCCTGCAGCTGGATCAGCAACTCCTTGTTCAGGGCGTTGAGGGCCTGCTCCTCCCACCCCCCCGGGTTGTAGCGGAAGCAGAGGATGTCCAGCCCGATGGGCGCCATCCTTTCCAGTTGCGGGTGCGCCTCCACCAGGCCGGCAAAATATCGCGCCTGCTCCACGTTGCGCTCCATCATCCGGCCAAAGCGCTCCAGGCCGTGCTCCTTGATCGACATCCACACCTTGAGCGCCCGGAACTGGCGCGACAGCTGCAGGCCATAGTCGCTGAACCAGGTGTGGCCGGCGGCCATGCCGCGCACTTCGTGTTCCAGGTATTCGGGGGTCAGCGAGAAGGTCTGGCGGTGGGCCTCTGCGTGGCGCACCAGCACACACCCCGCCTCGAAGGGCAGATGCATCCACTTGTGCAGGTCGAGGGCCACCGAGTCGGCCTTTTCGATGCCGGCCAGCCTGGGCTTTACACTCGGGGACAGCACCGCCACCGCGCCGATGGCCCCGTCCACGTGGAACCACAGCCCCTCGCGCGCACACAGGTCGGCCAATGCCTGCAGGTCATCGATGGCCCCGGTGTTGACCGTGCCGGCATTGCCCACCACACAGATGGGCCGGCAGCCGGCAGCCCGGTCGGCGAGAATCGCCGCCTCCAGTGCCTGCAGATCCACCGTGTAGTCGCCCCGCACGGCAATCTTGCGCAGGTGCTGGTTGCCCAGCCCCAGCAACTCCACCGCCTTCTGGATACAGCTATGGACCTCGGTGGAGGCGTACACCGTCAAGGGTTGCGGCGCTCCCCGCAGCCCGGCAGCCCGCAGGTCGAAACCGGCTTTGCTGTTGCGGGCCACGGCCAGGCCGACGAAGTTGGCCATCGAGCCACCGCTCACCAGCAGGCCGCTGGCGCTGCCCGGAAAACCGACCATTGCCTGCATCCAGTCGATCACTTGGGCCTCGACCAGATTGGCGACGTGGTTGCCCCCGCCCACGTTGGGATTCATCACCGCGGCCCAGAAATCGGCCAGGGCGCCCAGCACCGTGCCATTGCCCATGTACCAGGCCCAGAAGCGCGGGTGGATATTGCCCAGCGGGTAGGGGAGGATGGTCTCGGCGAACTGGCGGTAGACCGCCTCGGCGCCTTCGGGCTTGGCCGGCGCCGGGCCCGCGAAACGGGCGGCGACCTCGGGCGGCACTGGCTGCCAGACGGGGCGCTCGCCGACCTTTTCGAGGTAGGTGAGGGCGTCGTCCACCATGCGGTGCGCCAGGGCGCGCATCTCCTGCCAATCAGCTGGATCGAGGGTCTCGTAGGGGGGATCGGTGGGCATCGGGATTCGCCTTTGTCTGCCGCAGTGAAGGAAGTACAAATCTGCGGCACAAAGGCGGGGGATTCAACCCCGGCGCCGGGCTACTGCAACTGCCGGCGCTTGATCCAGAGCAGGAAGACGTTGGCCGCCACCAGCACCCAGATCGCGCCCACTGCCCAGGAGCGGCGCTGCCGGCCGGCCTCGCGCTCGGCCAGCAACTGGTTGACCTGATCCTGCTCGGCCCGCGCCTCGTCCAGCTTGCCTGCGAGCAGGTCCAGATCCAGGGCGTGGGTCATTGGGTCGGCCTCGCGCAGGGCGGCGGCCCCGGCCTCCAGATAGGGGACTGCCCGGCGCAGTGAACCGTCCACCTGCAACAGGCTGTCGGTGTGGAGCTGCAGCCGCCGGAGCTGCTGGTCGGCCTCCCCCAGCTGCTGGCGGATGGCCTCCCCGCGGGCCAGGGCCGGGGTGCCGGGCTGGTGGCAGGGGGCGCAGGCCGAGTCCATCAGCTCCAGGGAGGCGTCGAGCACGTGGTGGTTGGCGTGGCAACTGATACAGGTGGGGTTGGCCGGGTTCTGCCAGGCGGCGTGGGGGCCCTGGGCAAAGGCTTGGGCCGGGGCCGTGTGGCACTTGCCGCACAGGGCGGCGATCTGCTCGCGCCCCGGTCTGCCGATGAAGCCCGAACCCGGCCCCTTGGCTTTCTCTGGATCGGCCTCGAAGGGCAGCCCGCCGTGGCAGTCGTGGCACAACAACTGCCCCTCCTGGTAGTGGATGCTCTGGCCGAACTCCTCCCCCTGGTCAAAGTGGCAGGTGGCGCAGAAGACCTCGTCGAGGGAGGTCGGCGGCTGGGCCCACAGCAGGGCCGGGCCGAGCAGGAAAAACCCCCACAGCCCCTTCACGGCGCCGCCTCCTCCCCCGCATGGGAGGGCCAGCCGAGGATGTCGAAGTGATAGGTGGTGCCCAGGATGGTGCGGGTGGTTTCCGAGAGGTGGCCCAGCACCCCCAGGAGCAGCAGGCAGGCGGCGACCAGGACCCCGGCCGCCATGGCCCGGGAGCGCCCGCGCGGGTGCCGCTCGGGCGAGCGGTCGAGGAAGGGCAGCAGGACCAGGACCAGGAAGAAGAGCGGGGGGATCAGCACCCCTACCGCTTCGGGCACGTACTTGAGCAACTGGTAGGGCGGCAGAAAGTACCAGTCCGGCTTGATGCCGAGGGGAGTCACCAGCGGATCGGCCGGCTCGCCCACCGGGCTGGGCCAGAGCAGCGCCAGGGTACACAACACCCCCAGCCCCACCCAGACGGCGGCCAGGTCCTTGAGCAGGTGATAGGGCACAAAGGGATGCCCGCCCCGCTGCCGCAGCGCCTCCGGGTCGGGGGCCGGCTCATCGGCGCGGCCCAGGGGCGAGATGCCCAGCCAGCGCACCAGGAGCAGGTGCAGCCCCATCAGGCCCAAGAGCCCCAGGGGCAGCAGGATGACGTGGACCACGAAGAAGCGGCCCAGGGTGGGATCGGATACCTCGTCGGCCCCGATGAGGAAACGGCGCAGCCAGGGCCCCGCCAGGGGGACCGAGTCCGCCGACTGGGTAACTACCACCGTGGCCCAGTACGCCACCTGGTCCCAGGGCAGCAGGTACCCGGTGAAACCAAAGCCCAGCAGCAGGGCCAAGAGCAGCACCCCGCTGACCCAGGTCAGCTCGCGCGGCTTCTTGTACCCTCCGTACACGTAGACGCGGATCAGGTGGAGCAGGGCCAGGCCCACGATCAGGTGGGAGCCCCAGGCGTGCAGGGAACGGATGAACCAGCCCAGGGGCACCTCGTAGCTGAGGTGCTCGATGCTGTGGTGGGCCTGGGCGGCGCTGGGCTTGTAGTAGGCCATCAGCAGCACCCCGGTGCCCACCTGGGCGGCCAGCAGGGCGGCCAGCGTCGCTCCCAGGGTGAAGAGCCAGTTGACGTGGGGCGGCACCACCTTGCGGAGGTTTTGCCACAGGGCCTCGGCCAGGGGCTCCAGGTGGAGGCGCTGGTCCAGCCACTGCCAGAGCGCCCGTTGCACCCTTTTCATCCGCCGGCGGCCGCCACATGGATGCCCTGGGCGTCCACCTTCAGGTCCACCCGGCCCAGGGCCTGGCGGGCCGGGCCGCGCAGCACCTCGCCCCGCAGGCCGTAGCGGGCCCCGTGGCAGGGACATTCCACCTGTTTGCTGGCCGGGTTCCAGGAGACGGTACAACCTAAATGGGAACAGGTGGCCGACAACCCGATCCACTCCCCGCCCTGGCGGACCACCAGCACCTTGCCCACCTGGCTGCGGCCCACCACCCCCTGCCCCTCGCCCACGGTCTGGGGGTTGAGGGGCCCCTCAGTCCCCATCAGCAGATCGGAGCCGGCGGCCTGGCCCGGCTGGGGCCACAGGTAGGCCAGCACCGCCCCGGCCATCCCGCCCAGAGCCCCCAGAGCCCCCAGGCCCAGCAAGGCGTTGACCAGCCGGCGGGAAACCGGCTGGGGGGAGGGGTCTGCGCTCATCGGAACAGGTCCCGCACGGCTTCCTTGACCTGGCCCCAGGTGGTGGCTTCCACCGCGCTGGCTACCGGAGGCTCCGGATGGCTCTTGGCGTCGCCCGGCAGGGTGATGGCCGCAACCTCGCCCGGATCGGCGTCGCCGGCCTTCCACAGTCCCTCGGGATCGCCCAGCTCCTGGCCGTTGGTGAACCCGTCCCCGTCGGCGTCCTGCGCCGCCAGCTCAGG
>Ga0194132_10004414_pt1 | contig 23895 bp, 19 predicted proteins | sample TA2KigOf80mmetaG_FD_148612 | JGI IMG/M metagenome (GOLD analysis project Ga0194132, IMG submission 148612) | Freshwater microbial communities from Lake Tanganyika, Tanzania - TA2015054 Kigoma Offshore 80m | ecosystem: Environmental > Aquatic > Freshwater > Lake | place: Tanzania: Lake... | reverse complement strand
GTGGGACGTGACCAGCACAAAGCAGTTCACCCTGGCGCCGCGAACCCTTGAGGTGTTGAGAGACCTCCCGCAGCCAGTGGAAGCCATAGCGTTCTTCGACAAGGACTCCCAAGAACAAGCTGCGCCCCTCAAGCTGGCGGACGATATGCTCCACGAGTTCGAGGTTAGGTCCGACAAGTTCTCCTATCGTATAGTAGACCCGGACGTAGAGCCGAATACGGCGCGGCAGTACGGTGTGACTGGACCTGGACAGGTGGCTTTTATCAACCAGGACTCCAACGAGACGTCGTTGGCTATAGCGGCCCAGGTGGTGGACTTTGACCCCCAGACAGGGACCCGTTTCTTTGAAGCCAATCAGAGGCTTGAGCAGGCCTTTGTCACACCCCTGCTGGTGGTGACCAGCGATGAGGAAAAGGATGTCGCCTTCCTGGTGGGCCATGGCGAAAGGGGTATTGGGCTTGAAGCGGGAGAGGGCGGATACTCCCAGGCGGCTGCGGCTTTACTGGAAGAAGGTTACAAAGTATCAGAGCTGGACCTTCAAAGACAGAAGCTGGTTAAAAGAGGCAGCCAGCCGGAGGAGCAAGAGGGCCAAACCCCCACCGAGGTGTCGCCTGCCCTGATTGTGGTGGCCAACCCCAGACGCGATTTGATTGGGGAGGAGGTCACCGCCCTCAAGGAGTATTTGATGTCCGGCGGCAGAATGCTTCTCCTGCTGGAACAGAACACGCCGGAGAGCTTCCGCCAGTTCATAGGCTCCTGGGGCGTGAGCCTGTCGGACGGAACGGTGGTAGACACGTCGGAATTTGTAAGGCCGGATGTGAGGACCCCGCTCATAAGCCAGCATAACCCCTCTTTGGATTTGGCCCACGGGTTGGACAGGACCTACTACCCGGGAGCGGCGCCCCTGGTGTCGGTGTCCGGAACGCTGCCCACCGTAACCATTGGCGGAGAGAGGTACTCCACCAGGGTTGTGACCCTGGAGGAAGACCAGTTTGGTCGGTATGTCATAGCGGTAGGCGCTGAGGGCCAGGAAGCGCCCATAATTAATGTCCAGGGCATCGGCCGCACGTCTGCGAATAGTTGGTTGATCAAGGATCCTTTGCGGACAGAACCTGACCCTAACGTAGATACAAAGGGGCCGTTTTCCCTGGGAGTTATAGTGGATGGGATTGTGCCTCTAGGAGAGGAGATATCCACAGAGGCCAGCGCGGACGTGCAGAAGGCCTCGCTGATAGTCTTCGGCGACGCGGACTTCGCGTCGAACCGCGATTTCAGCGGCGTCAGTAATCAGGATATTTTCGTGAACTCGGTAAATCAGCTGACCGGAGATGTTTCTCTCATAAACATTCGGCCTAAGCTCCTATCGCAGCGGGAATTTTTGGCCACACCTGACGAGTTTGACGTTGTTCGATTCACTAGCTGGTTCCTGCTGCCGACCCTAATGGCCATTGGCGGCGTAATAGCCTACTGGCGGCGTCGGTAAGGAGACCTGGAGATGAATGTAAGGCTAACGCTATTGTTGGTAGTGCTGCTGGTGGTCATCGGTGGCCTGGTGGCTATAACCCAGGTGCTGAGGGGCGGCGACACGCCGGACCGCGGGTCGCGACTGTACCGCTTGAGCAGCTCAGAGCTAAACCGGGTGGTAGTTACCCGAGGCGAAGAGACCATCACCTTCCTGCGGAAAGGCGATGAGTGGTTTATCGACGATACCGAGCGTGGCATGGTAGGCGTGGATGTACAGCGATGGGGTGGCATACCTGTCCTTCTCGGCGGGCCCACCACCACCAAGCTGATCGAACCGCCGGAAGGCCAGACCATAGACTTCACCTCTTACGGCGTAGCACCCCCCAAGACATCCATTCATGTGGCCACGTCAAGGAATCAAGCGGTAGACGTCCACATCGGCGACGCCACTCCTGACGCCACCGGCTATTACGTAAAGGTTCACGGTACCAATGTGCTGTACGTAGTCAACTCGGCCTGGGTTGACGTAATCAACCGCCTCATAAACGAGCCTCCGTACCCGCCCGTGCCGGCATAACGCGTCAATTTGCAAGAAAGGCCCGCCATGCAGGAAGGGCTGTTAGATGCCGCTAGATGGGCCGCTATCATTTCCGATACGCCGGAACTTGCGGGCGACGGCCATTCCATAGAGCAGATAGCAGACCGTTTTACGCGCCAGTACCTATCTGCCTGGGCAAGGGCCGGCGCACACGAGATGCGGGAACGTGTATGGCAGGCCTTCTGGAGCTACCTGACAAGCGCGCCGACTCCCAGAAAAGCCTTTCAGCTTTCGGCGGAGTCGGCGGACGCGCTGATAGGGAAGATAAGGGAGAGGGTGGAAGGTCAAGAGTAGCTGAAATTAGCCCTAAGTCCGCTGCGCTCTAAATTTGAAGTCATAAATCCAGAGGCACTATACTTAGTCGTCAGGTCAGACTGAGGAAAAGAAAACGAATATGAAGGGCGAAATATTTTCTATAGGCCACGAGCTGCTTATGGGAGAGATCACGGACACCAACGCGGCGTACATAGCGTCGCAGTTGCCGGCGCTGGGCGTCACTCTTCACTGGATAAGCCAGGTAGGCGATGATATGTCCGACCTCACGGACGCCTTCTCCCGGGCCCTCAAGCGGGCGGACGTGATCATTACCACCGGCGGCCTTGGACCCACCCAGGACGACTTAACTCGCGAAGCCATTGCCAGTGTGCTCGGCGAGGAGATGAAGCCGGACCTGGCCCTGGTGGAGGACTTGAGAAAGTGGTTCAAAGGCAGAGGCATGGAGATGCCCCCTCGAAATATCAAGCAGGCCAATCTCATCCCATCGTGCAAGGCCATAGCCAATAATCAAGGGACAGCCCCAGGGTGGTGGGTGGAGAAGAACAATAAGACCATTATCTGTATGCCCGGACCGCCGGGCGAGATGAAGAACATGTGGACAACCCTGGTGGCCCCTCGTCTTAAGGAGCGGGCTAAAGGCATTATCATCATCTCGCGTAACATCAAGACCACCGATATGTCCGAGGCGGAGGTGGCGGAGCGGGTGTCAAAATACTTCGGGCTGGAGAACCCCTACCTGGGCATTTACGCTAAGCACGACGGAATCCATCTGAGAATTATCTGCCGCGGGACCAGCGAGGCCAAGGCAAGGGATATGATAAAGCCGGTGGAGGAGGGTATCATCGCCATCATGGGCCCCCATATCTGGGGCTATGATGACGAGACGCCTGAGGAGGCGGTAGGTAAGACGCTGAGAGAGCGGGGTATGACACTGGCGGCCATGGAGTCGTGCAGTGGTGGGATGCTGGCAGACACCATTACCAACGTCCCTGGCAGCTCCCAGTATTTCAAAGGCGGCGTGGTCTCCTACACCAACGAGGCGAAGATAGCCGCCGGGGTACCCTCAGAGATAATCGAGCGTTACGGCGCAATAAGCGCGGAGACGGCGGAGGCCATGGCGCAGACAGTGCGAAATTTGCTGCGGGCGGATATAGGTGTCGGAATAACGGGCGTGGCGGGCCCATCGGAGATGGAGGGGAAGGCTGTAGGGACAGTCTTCGGGGCCATCAGCATTAACGGGAAGGTGAAAGGGCTGAGCCTGAAGCTGCCGCCTAGACGCTACCTGGTAAAGTACAGGTCTGTGAACTCGGTTCTGGTGGCGCTACAAAAGATGCTGAGAGATGGCTAGGGTTCTACACGCTTCAGGCCCGGCACACGGTCAAAGTCCTGGTCGTAGCTAATGACTTCAGTAATGTTTAAGTATTCCATTCGAGCGGCGAGGATAGCGTCTTCAAAATCGAGAAGCTGGTAGACAGAAAACAGGTCTAGGGCATAAAGAAAAATGCGTTTATTATCTAGCCTAAGATTGTCTAGGGATAATATGGGCTGAAGCCTGGCCTGAATGTCTTGACGGGACAATCTATAAGGCAGACTTCTGGACCAAAGGATATAAACGACCTCGGTCAGGATGCTTTCAGTAAGAAGAATCTCTTCCTGGTCATTCTGGATCCTTTGGAATAAGTTATAACAGGCCAGCGCTTTTTGCTCATCATCTCCCGTGATGTATCTTATGAAGATATTGGCATCGACCAGTTTCATTTCTTTTGAAACTTTTTAAAGTCTCTGACAAGCTTCTCGGCCCACGCATCTCGCGTCAACTCCTTGAAGTCGATGGGCCCTTTAGGGAATTGAACTGAGCCGTAGACCTCTTCAAGAGTGAAGGCAGGCTTGGTTATGATTACCTGGTCTCCCTTGATTTTGAAAGAGACCTTTCCTTTAGTTTTGACGCCTATTAGACGCCTGACCTCAGCGGGAATGGTTACTTGGCCTCTCTTACTGACAGAGGCAAGAATTTCCTTTGTTGGGGTTTTCATTGCATGTCTCCTATTACAAGGCAATGGTACTAATACAAGGCGAATACATCAACGCTTTGTATACCCACCTTGCACAATTCTGTCCCGGATAGGCAGCTAGACGGTCAGCTTGCGGTAAAGCTGAGGCAGGCGCTGAGGTAAGGTCCAGATTTCGTCCAGGACTTCGTAGCTCATGTCGCCGCACATAGTCTTGAGGTAGTCGTGGCCGGACTTGTCCACGGTGAGGCAGAAGGGGATAATGTCGTGCTTTCGGGCCTCCACCAGCGCCATGTGGGTATCGTGGACGGCGTACTCCTTCTCGACACCTTCGCGGCTGTAGCCCCGGTCCTGGGGACGGCCGTCGCTGATAAGGAACAGCAGCTTGGTCTTGGCCTCCTGACGCACCAGCTTGGTAGTGGCGTGCCGGATGGCGGGGCCCATGCGAGTGGCGTGGAGCGGGCTGACCTTGTCGATGCGGCGCTTCACCTTATCGCTGAAATCTTCATCGATGTCCTTGATGACGTAGAACTCCACGTTCTCACGGCCGTACCCTGAGAAGCCGTAGATGCCGTAAAGGTCACCGATGGACTCTAGGGCCTGCATAAGAAGGGCGACGCCCTCCTTTTCTAGGTCGATGATGCGCTTGTAGTTGCGGCGCACCATGCCTTCGCGGCGGGACCTGAGCCACATCATGTACTCGACGGGATCGTCTGGGGCGTCGTGGTCGTTGTGGGAGGGGCGGCCTTCGTCAATAGCCTCGGCGGTGGAGGCGCTCATGTCCAGGAGGAAGACCACAGCCACGTCCCGCTCCTGCTTGTTGCGGAACCAGTACACCTTTTCTGATGGCGTGATGCCGCTGCGGCGGTCTATGACGGCCTCTATGGCGGCGTCCAGGTCAAACTCCTCGCCGTCGGGCTGGCGGCGGAGCTTGCGAAAGCCCTCAGGAATGACCAGCTCGAACTGGCGGCGGACGTCGTTAAGGAGAGTGGCGTAGTTGCGCATAGTGTCGCCGTAGAACTGTATATCCCCTTCGTCGACGACCTTCTCTCGAACAATGCACCATTTGGGTTTGTAGTCATCGGCACGGAAGTCCCACTCATCATAAACAAAGGTCTTGGGTTCCTTAGCCTCCAAGGAGCCACCCTGCTCGTCGACATGGGCAATGGGGCCGTAGCCCTTGCCGGGCTGGGCGGTGGCCTGGGCCATGCCAGCCTCGTGCATAAGATTTTGGGCCAGCATGTCGGCGAAGGCGGCTTCGTCCTGATTGGACTCCATATCCAGCTCAGGGTTGTTCTGAAGGAGCTGCTCCAGCATCTCTTTAGTGAGGCCTTCCTTCGCCTGCTCGCCGGGGAGGCCTTTGCCGCGCATTCGATTCAGGGTCTGCACCAGCTCAGGCTTGAACTCTCCGCGAAAGTCCACGTCTTCCGGCGACTCGTATTCCTGGTCTTCCTGAGGCTGCTGGTCGCCCTTCTCAGGCATGTTCTCCAGCTCTTTAATAAGTTCCGATAGCTCGTTTTCCGAAAACTCTTCGTCGCTGTCGAAGTCCTGGTTTTCGAACTCCTCCGAGTCTTCCTGGCGGTTGGGGATTCGAGAGATGATATCGTAGGCGCGGAGAGTAGCCTCGGAGCTGTCCTCGACGGCGGCGGCGATATTAAGAAGGCGGCGCTGGATTTTAGCCAGGACTTTGGCGGCCTTGGCGTAGTCCTTGGGCACAGGAATCCCCTTGTACTGGTCAAGGCTGAAGCGGACCAGGACCTCCACCATGGCCTGCCGGAGGGGCAGGTCTAAGATGGCAGGCCGGCCCTCCAAAGCGCTGCCTTGGACACGCTTGTAGCTGGAGACAATACCGCGGTACTCGCCCTTGACCCGCGCGTCGAGGCGGCCGTCTTCCAGGATGGTGAAGAGATCAAGGCCAAGGCGGCGGTCCTCCATGAGATTGAAGAAGCGGCCAATATCTGTAATCCAGGTCTCCTGTCCAGACTCGTCATCAGCCTCAACCTGCACATCCAGGGGCTTTTTCTCCTGGGGCTGGGCGTTTAGCCGCTCCAAGCGCTTCTGCCGAGTGTCCTTGAAGAGGACGGCGGGGTGGTCAAAGCTAAAGTAGAAGCTGCCGAACTCCAGGTGGGCCACCTGGTGTGTGGAGACAACTTTATACCATGAGAAGTTCTCATTTTTAGCGGGGTAGAGGTCCACAATGGGAGGAAGGAACACCTTGGTACCCTCCGTAGTGGCCTGGTTTTCCGAAACCCAGCCAATGCCCTTGTGTACCAGGTCGGCAGTCTCGGAGACCTCCATATCTGCGCCGGAGAGGGCGCAGCAGTAGAGTTTGAGAACGCCTTCCACGCGCTCCAATTCGACGCTGGAGGATAGGCTGTCCAGCACTTGCTCGGAGGTGCTGGACTCGAGGCGGAAGTAGGCAAGGCCGCCTTCCGGGTTCTCCTTAAGAAGGCGGACGCCGCGCTCGAACCACACATCGACCTGTTCCAGAGTGATCTTGTTGAGGACCGGGTCCAGGCTTTTAAGGAGGGCGTGAACGGCCTCGGGCGAGATGGCGGCCAGCGTGTCGCAGAGGTCCAGGATGTGTTTTTGGGAAGCGGACTTGATTTTGCCCAAGGCGGTGGCGCCTTTGACCAGGAAGGCGGGGATGTCTTTAGCGCCCTCCCGGGCCAGGTGCTCGGCGAGATTGAGGAATCGGCTGCGCTGGCTGTCCTCGATATGGGGGAGGGCGTTGCCGGCGACCTCAAAACAGCCTTTAACTTCGCGCCAGTTAGTATCGGTCAGAGTGCGGCAGAGGGACAGAAAAGCTTCACGCTCGGCGCCCATGTCGGCCAGGGTCTCGTTGCCCAGGACCAGGCATTCGCCGGCCAGGTCGTAGGAACGGTTGGACAGGGCCTCCAGAAACCCCGCGAAGACCTCCACGTCCCAAAAGGAGAGATTCTTCACTAAGGAGGGGCTTAGCTCAAAAAATTTAATGGCCAGGGTGCTGGACTTCCATGTGCCCTTATACATATTTCGACCCAGGCCGGCCCATCGCGCGATGTGCTGGGGTCGGAGGTTGGGGACGATTTCAGGGCTGGCTCGGAAGAAGCCGATGGATAGCGAGGGCGAGTCTTTCGCCAGGTAAGCGCCGCTGCGAGACCACTGGATGAAGGCTGAAAAGGGGAGGAACTTGGCTACTTCTGGACTGACCTTGAAGTACTCCAGGGCCGCCTCCCAGGAACGGGCGGTCTGAGTAGCCATGTCCACGCCTTCCTTGGCCCACGCGGTCAGTTCGTCGTCCTTGAAGGCCAGTTTAAGAGCGGCGGAGGCCTTGAGATACTCCTCCTGAAGGGGAACGGGGAGCTTTTCCAGGGCCTGGCTAAGCGGTGACTGGTTTTCTTGCTCCAATTTTTCTTCTCCCGTTCTGCTGGACCGTGGATATCAAGCCCAGAAACTGCTCAACAATTTTAGCGGTCGCGCCGTAGATGAGATGCGGGCCGTAAGCAAAAGAGTAGCCCTTAACAGTCTTTCCGTTCTGCCATCTAACTTCCTCCCGCCAGTTGGCGGGGTCTTGAAGAACCGGCAAGGGCACTTCCAGCACTTCCTCCACTTCAGCGGGGCTGGCGGTGAAAGAGTACGGGTAAGATATGGTGCCGATGAACACCTTGAGGGCATAGCCGGTGCGCGTAGGCACGTCGTCCATCTGGCCGATGATGGTCACATCCTGGGGTAGCACGCCGGACTCTTCATAGGTCTCGCGCAGGGCCGTTGCAAGGGGGTCAGGGTCTTCCGCATGGGGGACGCCGCCGGGGAGGGAGACCTCGCCCTTGTGGCGCTGCACAAACTGAGAACGCTTTTGGAAGTGGACTACGTACTGGCCGTCTTTGGGGTAGAGAAGGAGGAGGACGGCGGCGGGGCTGCGCGCGGGGTCAGTCAAGGGCGCGGGTGTTCTGCCGGCCAAGAGTTGGTGGAGATTTTTTAAGGTGAGGTCTGTGAACAAGGGATTATTCAAAGATTGAAGAGACAACCTCTTCAACACTGCGCTGTACCTCATGCTGGTCCGTGATGCCCCAGACCACGGCCACCTGGCAAGCGCGGCGCGGAGAGATGCCATTGGCCATAAGTTTGCCGGCGTAGATGAGAACACGGGTGCTCGCGGCCTCCTTGAGACCATGGTCGGCAAGATTGCGTATTTTCTCGCCGAGTTTGGCCAGAGACTGGGCCTGCTGGCGGGAGCAGCCGGATTCTTTAAGGATAATCTCCGTCTCCTGGTCCCTAGGCGGGGGATTGAACTCAATAGCGATGAAGCGCTGGCGGGTGCTCTCCTTGAGGTCTTTGAGGGCGCTCTGGTAGCCGGGGTTGTAAGAGATAACAAGCTGGAAGCCCTCGTGCGCCTCCAGCACCAAGCCCTGCTTCTCGACGGGCAGTACGCGGCGGTGGTCGGCCAGCGGGTGTATAAGAACAGTGGTATCCTTGCGTGCCTCGACAATCTCGTCGAGGTAGCAGATAGCCCCGGCTTTGACAGCGCGGGTGAGGGGACCGTCCATCCACCGGGTGCCTTCAGCATCCAGGAGGTAGCGGCCAACCAGGTCGCTGGCGGTAAGGTCTTCGTGACAGGCAATGGTAACAAGGGGGATAAGGCCTTCGCCGTTGCGGGTCGCCTTGCTTGCCTTCTTGATAACGGTGACGGGCCGGCTGAGCTTCCAGGCCATGTATTCGACAAAGCGTGTCTTGCCGGTGCCCGTGGGTCCCTTGAGGATTATGGGGATCTTGCCGGCAAAGGCCGCCTCAAAGATTTCCACTTCGTCGCTCAGCGGGACATAGTAGGGCTCTGAAGCGACAAAATACTCTTCAATCTGGTACTGGTTGAACCCAGCGCCGTTATCTCTAGCCATTCTTGTTTGTGCCTTCCTTTTGACGACTCACCCAGAGTTTTAGGACCTGCTCTCTCAGTTGCTCAGGCGTTCCCGAATTATTGATGATAACACTACTTCGCTTCGCGCGCTCGTCGAAGGGGATTTGGGATTTTATGCGGTTTTGGACCTCCTGCTTAGTGAGGCCGTCCCTGACTTGGAGTCTTTTCAGGACTATATCTTCCGGCGCGTAGGTAACCCACACTTCGTCCACCAGGGAATCCCAGCCTGCTTCAAAGAGCAGCGCGGCTTCAACGACTATTGTATCAATTTTCTGTTTGCGTAGCTCCTCTAATTTTTGTTCCGCCAGCCTCCTAATTTGTGGGTGGACAATGGCGTTAAGTTTCTTAAGGGCCTTGGGGTCGGCAAAGACGATGGCGCCCAATCGCCGCCTGTCGATTTCACCGCTCGGAGCGGCCACTTGCGGGCCGAAGGCATCCACCACTTTGCGCCAAGTCTCGGTGTTAGGCTTGTATGCCTCATGGCCCAGGCGATCGGCGCTGATGAGTACGGCCCCCAGTTCCTGAAGGATTTGAGCGACTGCGCTTTTGCCAGTTCCAATGCCTCCAGTAAGCCCAATTACCTTCATTGATTAGCCGTGGACCTAAAGTGGGGCCATTCTACCAATGGCATATAGGAGGGTCAACACAAGGCTGGACGAAAAGATAGGACTAAAGGAAAGCTAGTGGGGCTGAGGAGTAAAAGAGATATCCACAGCGCCGTGCCGCTCGAAACAGACCTTTCGCAGCTCTTCGAATCGCTCTCGAAAGATGGCGGCCTGGAGAGGTTCCGTGGTCATAATGGCGGCGTCTTCCCTATTATCCGTGTAGTAGCCCTTGCGAATCCCCACGCGCTTGAAGCCGTACTTCTCATAGAGAGCTATGGCCGGGCTGTTGGAGACCCGCACTTCCAGGGTCATCACACGGCTTTTGCGCTGGAAGGACGCTTCAAAAGCGCCGATGAGTAGGATCTCGCCGAGGCCCTGGCCTCGCCAGGCTTCTCTCACGGCGATGGCGGTGATGTGCGCCTCGTCAGTGAGAAACCAGATGCTGACAAAACCCAGCGGCGTGTCCCTGGGAGGAGACTCCACGGGCCTTGGCTGCTTCAGGAGGCCTTTGAAGCTGTGGATAAGCCGGAGGGGTAAAGGTCCCCTCGGAGCGCTGGCCGCGACGCCGGCGGGTTGAGGGACAGATAGGTCTGGTCCGTCGGCTGGGATGGCGCTGGAAACCACCAGATAGGAGATGCGCTTGTTCTGCATCTCGCGTTTGAAAGAGGTAGCCGGACAGAACGTGGGAAAGGCTTCCCTTTCGATTTGGGCGACGGCGGGGATGTCGGCCTCCGATAGGTGGCGAATAGAAAAAGGCATTTGCATGGGTGATGTTCTCTGGTCTGTAAGCAAATTCTAGCACCGGCTGGAGGAAGAAGGTAGGAGACAAGGGGGTCTTTATCCCTCCGAAATTGGGCTGAAGCCCTCGTGCCGCAGGCCTCCTTAAAGAGGATTTTCTTAATCCGAGCTAGCACATTAGGAATTCGTGGGAAGGACGCATGGCAAGGGGAAGAGGCTGGGTCTATAATGGCGGCAATGAGAGTCCTCCTGCGGCTGGCCCGATACGGGCTGGACCATAAGCAGTACCTTTTCTGGGCGTGGGTGTCTCTGTTGGGCGCCAACGCTCTGGCGTTAGCTATACCGTGGCTCATCGGCGGGGCGGTGGACCACGCTCTGACTGAACGCGACAAGACTGAGCTGGTCTGGCTGGCCCTGCTGATCCTGGGACTGAGCGCCTTGCGAGGGCTTTTCAGCTACGGCCAGACCTTCTTCTCGGAAGCGCTGTCTGCCAAAGTGTCGTATGTCCTGCGCAACACGCTGCTGAAGAAGCTCCAGGGCATGAGCTTTGCCTTCCACGACCAGCACAAGACCGGCGACATGATGTCCATCGTTACGTACGACGTGGAAAGCACACGGCAGTTCATCAGCTTCGGCCTGGTGCGGTTTGTCCAGCTAGTTATCTTGATAGCTGGAATCACGCCGCTGCTCATAATAACCCACTGGCAGCTTGGGCTCATCAGCCTGGCGTGCGTGCCGCCCACCGTTTACACATCTGCGGCTGCGGGGCGGAAGATGCGCAAGATATGGAATAGGGTACAGGTAGAGACGGGAGAGATGAGCACCGCGCTTCAGGAGAATCTGACAGGAATGCGCGTAGTCAAGTCCTTTGGGGCGGAGGAATCTCAGAAGAGCAAGTTCCACGGACACTCCGCCAATGTGGCGGAGGACACCTATGCCGCCAACAAGTTGAGAGTAACCAACTCGTCGTTTTTAACCTTCGTATATCTTATCGCCACGGGGCTGGTGGTACTGCTAGGCGGGCGATGGGTCATCGACGGCAGCCTGACAGCGGGCGAGTGGACTCAGTTCATGCTGTACCTGGGCCTGCTGGTGATGCCGGTGAGGATGCTGGGCATGGCCGTGAACACCTTCTCCAGGGCGCTGTCCTCGGGAGAACGTGTCTTCGAGTTGCTGGACTCCCAGTCGCCGGTGGACGACGAGGACGTGTCCAAGGAGATGGCCGGTGTGAAGGGCGAGGTGAGGTTCGATGGCGTGTCCTTTGGATACAACCCGGCCCAGTCGGCGTTAAAAAACATCAGCTTCACGGCCAAGCCTGGTGAGAAGGTGGCGATACTTGGCGCCGCCGGCAGTGGCAAGACGACGATTGTGAACCTGATACCGCGTTTCTACGACCCCACGACGGGCCGCATCACCATCGATGGCATGGATATTCGGGGCGTGACCCTGGAGTCCTTGCGGCGGAATGTGGGGATGGTGTTCCAGGACGTGTTCCTGTTCCACGCCAGCGTCAAAGAGAACATCGCCTACGGCGCCAGCAACGCCACCCTAGAAAAGATCATTGAGGCATCTAAAGCTGCGCAGCTGCATCAGTTCATCGAGTCGCTGCCCCAGGGGTATGAGACGCTGGTGGGCGAGCGGGGGGTGACGCTATCGGGCGGGCAGCGCCAGCGGCTGGCCATTGCTCGGACACTCTTGCTGGACCCGCCGGTGTTGATTCTCGACGATTCGACATCCAGCGTGGACGTGGAGACGGAGGGGATGATTCGGAAAGCGCTGGAAGAAGTGATGAAGCGCCGCACTACATTTATCATCGCCCACCGGGTGAGCAGCGTGAGGCTGGCGGACCAGATTCTGGTGCTGAAGGACGGGGAGATAGTGGAGCGGGGTGCCCACAACGACCTGATCAGCCGCGAGGGGTTCTACAAGCAGATTTACGAATTGCAGATACTGCCGTCGGAGCAGGTGCTGCTGGAGGCTTCCATAAGCGATGACGGGAACAACTAATCCAAATAGGAGCGTGCGCCCGCTATGATGGGTGGCGGCGGAGGCGGATGGCGGGTGCTGACCCGCGCGGATGCCATCGACGAACGGCGCGGCGGCATGCGAGACTACCGCATACTGCTGCGCCTGCTCAGCTACGCGTCGCCGTACAAGCCGCTGGTGGTTCTGAGCCTCGCTACGCTTTTGATATACGTGGCCACGGTAGTGGCGACCCCGTGGATTGTGGAGCGCGCCATAAACCAGGCGCTCTATGCCAGGAGTGCCTCCGGCCTGACCTTCTGGGTGATGTTGTTTTTCGGCAACATAGCCATCAATTATGTGTCGAACTACGTGCATCAAGTCGCCATGGCCCGGGTATCTCAAAGTGTTCTTGTGGACCTTAGGGACGATATGTTTGCCCATTTGCAGGCCCAGTCCATGAGCTATTACGACCGGGAAGAGATGGGCCGGATCATGTCCCGCATCCAGAACGATGTGGGTCAGGTGCAGGAGTTCCTATCGCAGATCGCCATCACCATCGCCGACGTGCTGACGCTGGTGGCTATAGTGGCGGCTATGGTGCTGATGGACTGGAAGCTGGGACTGATAACCATGTCGGTGCTGCCGGTGCTTCTGCTAATCGCGGGCAAGTGGCAAGTGAACTCCTGGCCTAGATTTATGCGGGTGAGGCGTACGCTGGCGATTGTAAACGGGAACCTGCAAGAAAATATATCAGGCATGCGGGTGATCCAGAGCCTGAACCGCGAGGATGAGAACCTGCGGCAATTTGACAAGCTGAACAACGACCATCTGGACGCCAACCTGAACGCGGGTAGGTTGTCGGCGGCGCTGATGCCCTCGGTGGAGGTGCTGTCGGGAATATCCACTGCGCTGGCGATAATCTTCGGCGGCTTCATGGTCATCGACGGGTCGCTGGAAGTCGGCGTAGTGGTAGCCTTTACCCTCTATATCCAACGTTTCTTTGAGCCTATTCGCAATCTGACCATGCAGTATACCCAGATGCAGAGGGCCATGACCTCCGGGTCGCACATCTTCGAACTGATGGCGGACCCGCCCACGGTGGTGGACAAGCCCAACGCCCAGAAGATGCCTCATATCCGGGGAGAGGTGGCTTTTGAGGACGTGCGGTTCAGCTACGTGCCAGGGATAGAGGTCCTGAAAGGCGTGAACCTCAAGATTCGTCCCGGGGAGACAATCGCGGTCGTTGGAGCCACAGGGGCGGGCAAAACAACTCTGGCGTCGCTGATGCTGCGGCTGTACGACGTTACGGGAGGCCGGGTGACAATTGACGGCATCGACGTGCGGGACGTGGACCGAACGTCCCTGGTGAACCAGATGGGAACGGTGGTGCAGGAGCCGTTCCTGTTTTCGGGCACTATAAAAGACAACATCAAGTTTTGCCACTCTGACGTCACAGACGAGCAGGTGGTACGAGCGGCACAGGCGGTAGGCGCCCATGATTTCATTATGCGTATGAAGGGCGGCTACGACGCCACGGTGGAAGAGCGAGGCGGGAACCTGAGCGCCGGCCAACGGCAGCTCATCGCCCTGGCGCGGGCCATGGCCTTTAACCCTCGAATCATCATCATGGACGAAGCGACGGCCTCGGTGGACAGCTACACGGAAATGCTTATACAGGAGGCGCTGAACCGGGTACTTAAGGGCCGTACAGCGCTGGTGATAGCGCATCGACTATCCACGGTGCGGAACGCGGACCGGATTATCGTTATGGACCAGGGCCGGATTGTGGAGGAGGGGAACCATGTGTCGTTGCTGGCGCTGGGGGGCGTATACGCGAAGCTGTACTGGAAGAACTTTGGGGTGAATGGGAAGCCGGGGGCCAGGGTATCGGGGAACGGGGCGGAGCCGGGGAGGAGGGCGGCGCGAGAAGCGGGGCCTGCCTAGTTACCACCGACATTACTCGCGTAATTAGAGCGCGAGGGGCCACTCTAAACCGAAAGACAATACCTGCTGGCCGTGGTAGTTCAGAGATACCGCGAGCGTCGCGAGCTGGTTAAGACCTTTGACCTGCTGGAGTTTTCACCACTGACTTGAAAAGAATATTAAGGATGCCGCCCAAATCCTGGAGGCCTATAGGTTTAGCAAGATACGCGTCGGCGCCGTTCTGTTTAGCCAGCTTGACCACCGACTGCTGCACTATAGCGGTCAGCATCACAACTTTGACATCCTTAGTCTCCGAGTTGATTTTGAGAGTGCGGCAAGCGTCCAGCCCGTTCATCCTTGGCATGACCATGTCCAAAAACACGGCGTCAGGACGCGACTCCTGGGCCATCTGGACCGCCTCTTCACCGTCGGCAGCCAGGAGAACGGAATGGCCCAGGTGCACCAGGAAGGCTTTCATAATCTCTCTTTGACTGGCTTCGTCGTCAGCAACAAGGATTTTCAAGCTCACGGAAGGCTCCATTCCTGATTGGTCATCTGTGGATCGGCAGGTATTAGTTTGGGGCCTTCAGCATCCCCACACCAGGGTAAAAACCCTAAAAAATTTATGGGGGTTTTCCCGCTTGGCAGGCTGTCGAAGGCGCGATTTAGACGCCCATTATGTGATAGCCGGCATCCACGGGAAGAACGGCGCCGGTGACGCCGCTGGCAAGGTCGCTGAGGAGGAAGAGGGCGGCCTTGCCTACCTCGTCGTGGGTGATGTTCCGCTGCAGGGGCGCCCGCTCGGCGTGGACCTTCTTCATATCCAGAAAGCCGTGGATGCCGCGAGCAGCCAGCGTCTCCAAAGGACCGGCCGAAACGGCGTTGACCCGGATGCTGCGAGGACCGAACTCGTAGGCGAGCTGCCGGACCTCGTTTTCCAGGGCGGCCTTGGCGGCGCCCATAACGTTGTAGCCGGGATAAACGCGCTGTGAGGCCTCGAAGGTGAGGGTGACGACGCTGCCGCCGTCCTTCATCAGCGGCGCGGCATGGCGCACCAGCGGTATGAGCGAGTATGCGCTGATTTCCAGGGCCTTTTGAAAACCTCCGCGGCTGGTCTTTGAGAAATCGCCCTCCAGGTCCTCGCGCTGGGCGAAGGCGATGCTGTGGACCATGGCGTGGAGGCTGCCTAATTCGGAGGCGGCCTTTTGGAAGACGGCTTCGATGGCCGCGTCTGTGGAGACGTCGCATTCGAGGAGGAGGGTGTTGGGGATGTCCTGGGTGAGGCGTTGAACGCGGCTGAGGAGGCGTTCGTTCTGGTAGGCGATAGCCAGGCGCGCGCCGGCCTTGTGTAGCGCCTCGGCGACATGCCAGGCGATGCTGCGGTCGTTGGCCACGCCGAAAATGATGGCGTTTTTGCCGGAGAGGTCTATAGGGTACAAGAGCTAAGCCTCCTTTATTTTCGGAAGTTCGGCCAGACGTTTTGGAGGAAGGAGTCCAGGTGCCGCTCCTGGTCGAAGGCGGCAAACCGGACTATGACCGTGGTGGCGCCTGCCTGGAGAAATTCGCGGATGCGCTGGGTGGTGAGGTCGGGGTGTCCCCACGGACCCCAGAGGTCGCGCCAGATGTTGACCCCATAGTAGAGCTTTAGATATCGGTCGGACTCGTCGAGGGCCTGTCGACGGTCCGGGTTCAGGTTGACGGTCATGTAGATGACCTTCTGCATAGTATCGAAGTTTTTGCCATGAACCGCTGCGCGCTCCTTAACTCGACGCCCGATCTCTTCGAAGCCCTGCGGGTTCTCGGAAATAGTAATGTAGCCATGGCCGATGCGGGCGGCCCGGTCGAACTGCGCGGGCCGCTCGGCGCGCAGGTGGCAGGCAAAAAGAAGCGGTATGCCGCCGGGCTGGACGGGCCGCGGCGACATGGCCACGTCCTGCAGGTGGAAGTGCTTGCCGTGAAAGGTGACGCGGGCTTCAGTTCCAAGGCGGCCCACAACCTCCATAGCCTCTTCCAGTCGCCGGCCTCGTTGTGATGCTTTGACACCGGCGGTCTGCCATTCCTTCTGCTGCTCGGCATTGAAGGCCCCGCCTGCGCCCACCGCCAGGACCAGCCTGCCCCCGGAGATGAGATCCACCGTTGCGGCTGTCTGCGCCAATAAGACAGGGTGGCGCAGCGCGGCAAGCATTACGGCGGTGCCCAGGCGGACTCGACGGGTGATGCCTGCCAGGGCCGCAAGAGTGGAGAGGGGTTCCAGGCGGGGCTTGGCGGTGAGGCTGTCGCCAACCCATAGAGAATCGAGTCCAGCGCTTTCGATGGCACGGGCCATATTGAGGATAAGGTCAGCGTTATGAGGTTGTGGACCCTCCATAAGAAGGCCGCGGGTAGGAAGGAGGGCGCCGATGCGGGGCTTGAGCGGTTTTGTGGTCATGGCGTTACATTGTGGGGCAAACGTTGAATTCCTTCAAACCGTCCTCGCCCCAAAACAAAAGGCCTAGATTTCCATCGAGGCCACAAACGCAAATAAACGCGGGCTTAGCCTGTTACCCCTGCCTCCGCTTCCCGCACTTCCCGCAAAACACATTCCGCAGTGGCCCGTTCTCCTCGCCGCAGAACGCGCAGTTCCACAACAGTGTGCGGTCCTTCCTCTTGCCGCAATGCGAGCACAGCTCGCTTCCACCCGACGCGTTATTCGTGCCGCAATGTATGCACGTCCACATAACCTTCGCCTCCTAAGAAAGCGGCCTAACTCTGGGGCCGCAACGCCTGGATTTTAGCAACCGACACCCAGACTCGCAAACGGACCTTGATAACCCCTTCTCTACTCCCTCCCGCCGTCAAACTCCACCTCCCTCGCCCTCTCCCTCTGAAACGACAGGTACTGCTCCTTCGTCATCGACGCCCGCCACCCGCTCAGCGCCTCCTTCGCCCCTGCTGCCCCCTCCGACAGCAAATCGATAGCGACCATCGCCATAATCTTGGCCGGGTTTATCACGGCCGCCTCGTAGTCCTTAATCGTGTACTCCTTGCTATGCCCCGCCCCCGTCGCGCCGCCCGTGTACGGATGGCATGCTGGCATTATCTGGCTCAGGTCCCCCATATCCGTAGACCCGCCCCGGTTCCGCGTCGATGGCATCTGCAGCACGCTTTCGTGTCCCACCACCCGCTCTGCGTTCTCTTTGAACAGCCTCTGCAGCGTCGAATCGTGCTTCAGCGGCATGTAGCCCGGGATATTCGTAATCTTGACCCTGCCTCCCACCGCCATCGCGCCAGCCTTGAAGCATCTGTCCACTCGTTCGCTGTTCTTCGCCACCGCCTCCGGTGACCCCGACCTCACACGCCACTCCAGCCGTATGTCCGACGGCACCGCGCTCACCGACTCTCCCCCACGATTTATAATCCCATGTATCCGCACCGTCTCCGACTCTGGAAATGTCTCCCGATTCGCGTGTATCGCCATCAACGACCACGCCGCCGCGTTCAAAGCGTTAATCCCCACGTGCGGCGACCCTCCCGCATGCGCCCCCTTGCCCAGAAACTGAATATATTTCACCACGTGGGCATTGCTGGTCCCGCCCACGGCAAAGCTCTTCTTCCCCAGGTCGCTGGCCGTGTGGCACATAATCGCCATGTCCACGTCGTCGAACTCCCCCAGCCTGATCAGCTCCTGCTTCCCGCTCAGGAACTCAATCCTCTTTTCGTCCCGCAGCGCCATCCGCTTTTCCACCTGCACAAACTCCTCAGCCGGCACCGCGAAGGGCACAATCCGGCCTGATAGCTGGGACAGCACCTCCGGCGCCTGCAAACCCGCCAGCGCCCCCAGCATCATCCCTATCTGGCAGTGGTGCCCGCAGGCGTGCGCTGCCCCCGTCGTCGGGTCCGACGTCGAGTGCTCCGGCACCAGCAGCGAGTCCAGCTCGCCAATGATCGACACCCGGGGCCCCGGCCCGGCGCCCCCCTCTATCCACCCCTTCACTCCTGTCAACGCTAGACCGCTCTTGTGCGATATCCCCCGCTTTGTGAACTCTTCCGCCACCAGCTTCGATGTCTTGAATTCATGAAATCCCGTCTCCGGGTTCTCCAGTATCCTCTTCGCTACAGCCAGCAGCTCGGGCTTCCTCTGCTCAATGGCCTCGCACGCCTTACGCTTCAGTTCCTCCTTGTTCAGCGCCATGCCTTAGCCCTCCATCCTTTCGGGATTGAAAAGCTCCTCTTTGGACAGGCCCCGCATCACCTTCAAATACTCCTCCTTCGTCATTGCTACCTTGTGCTTAGACATCACCTGTCGCGCTCCTTCCGCCCCCTCCGACAGCAAATCCACCACCGTCATCGCCAGCGACTTCGCCGCCGTCACCACCGCCAGGTTGTAGTCCCGCACCACATAATCGCTGCCATGGCTTAGGCCCGTGGCGCCTCCGACGTAGGGGTGTATCGCCGGCATAATCTGGCTAATATCCCCCATGTCCGTCGACCCCGTCCCATGCCGGCGATGCCCTATCTCTTTCTCTCCCACCAGGCCCACGGCGTTGTGCTTGAACATATCCATCATTAACGAGTCCTGCCTCAAGGGCATGTAGCCAGGAATCGTCGTAATCTTCACCTGCGCCCCCACGGCCATGGCCCCCGCCCGCAGCGCCCGGTCTACCTTCTTGTTGGCGTCCAGTATCGCCTCCAAGTTGGCCCCGCGGACAAAGGTCTCCATCCTTACGTCCGCTGGCACCGCGTTCACCACCTCACCGCCTTTTGTAATGATTGGGTGTACTCGAATCGTATCGTCATCCTTAAACGTCTCTCGATTTGTGTGTATCGCCATCAGCGCCAGCGACGCCGCGTTCAAAGCGTTGATCCCCAGATGCGGCGCGCCGCCAGCATGCGCCACTCGCCCGATGAACTGGATCCGCTTGGCGATGGTCCCGTTGTTAGTATGGCTGATGCACAGTTTTCCCTCGTTAGTTGTGCTGGTGGTGTGGCACATCAGCGCCATGTCCACATCGTCAAATTCGCCCATCCCAATCATCTCCGGCTTGCCCCCCAGGAACTCTAGCTTCCCCACCCTACGAAGCTCGTCCCGCCACTCAATCTCTATGTACTCCTCCGCCGGCACCGCCATGAACACCAGCCTCCCGGCTAAGCTCGGCAGGACATCCTGGTCCATCAGCCCGTAGGCCGCCCCCAGCATCATCCCAATCTGGCAATGGTGCCCGCAGGCGTGGGCATAATGGGTTTCCCTGTCGGCATGCGGATGGTCAGACACAATCAGCGAGTCCAGCTCCCCCAGCACCGCCACCGACGGCCCCGCCGACCCTCCCTTCACCTCCCCCTTCACCCCCGTCAGCGCCAGGTCGCTCCTATGCTTGATCCCCATCTTCTTGAACGCGTCCGACACCAGCTTAGACGTCCTCACCTCCCTGAACCCCGTCTCCGGCTTCTCCAGTATCGTCTTTGCTATGCGGACTATCTCCTCCCCGTGCTGGTCTATCGCCGCGCTAACCCGCTGCTTCAAGTGCTCTTTGGACGCCATGGCCTGCCTCCCCTTCTTGTGGCCGCATTGTACCAGAGCAAGTTTAGCGCGGCACATGCGTCTATCATTCGCACTGTATAATTCCCCCATGAAAGTCCTCATCGCTCCCCAGGCCTTCAAAGGCAGCCTCTCTGGCCCCCAGGTCGCCCAGGCTATCCAACAAGGCGTCCTCCAGGTCTTCCCCCAAGCCCAATGCCACCTCCTCCCCATCGCTGATGGCGGCGACGGCACCCTGGAAGCCCTCATCCACGCCTCTGGAGGCCGCACCTTCACCTCCCAGGCCACCGGCCCCCTCTCCGAGCCTGTCGAAGCCCACTGGGGCGTCATGGGCGACGGTAAGACTGCCGTCATTGAAATGGCTCAGGCCTCCGGTCTCGTCCTTGTTCCCCAGGGCCGCCGCGACCCACGGCACACCACAACCCTCGGCACCGGCGAGCTAATCAAAGAAGCCCTGGATAAGGGCTATCGATGCTTCATCATCGGCATCGGCGGCTCCGCCACCAACGACGGCGGCGCCGGCATGGCCTCCGCCCTCGGCGTCCGGTTCCTCGACAAGCAGGGCTATGAGCTGCCTCCCGGCGGCCTCCCTCTCGCTACCTTGGACTCCATCGACGTGTCGAATCTTCATCCAGTTCTGGGACAGGCTCGCATCACCGTCGCTACGGATGTCACCAATCCCCTCTGCGGCCCCCAGGGCGCCTCCGCCGTTTACGGCCCCCAGAAGGGCGCCACAGCCCCTATGGTGGAAGCCCTGGACAAGGCCCTCCAGCGCTACGCTGATGTCATCAAAAAGTCCCTCGGTAAAGACCTCGCCCACCGCCCGGGCGCCGGCGCCGCCGGTGGCCTCGGCGCAGGCCTCATGGCCTTTACCGGCGCCGAGCTTCGCTCCGGCATCGATATCGTCTGCGACGCCCTAGACCTCGACAGGAAGCTGGAAGGCGCCAGCCTTGTCATCACCGGCGAAGGCCGCATTGACGCCTCTACCGTCTTCAACAAGGCCCCCATAGGCGTCGCCCGCCGCGCCAAGGCCAAAGGCGTCCCCGTCATCGCCCTGGCCGCCAGCCTCGGTGAAGGTTACCAGGAGGTGTACAAACACGGCATCGATGCCATCGCCTGTATCGCCGACCGCCCTATGCCCATACGGGAGAGTATCCGCCGCGCCCACGACCTTGTCGCCGCCGCTGCCGAGCGCGCCCTTCATTTCTTAACTATCCTGCCGCCCCGCTAGCCGGATTGCTCCCGCTCTCCGACATCTGCTGTTTCGCCACGTCCCCCTCCCTCGTTCCTCGCTCCTGCCTCCAGACCATCACAGTCAGTGCCACCGCTGCGGCGAAAATGCACGCCGACACAAGATAGACCCGCGTTAAGCCTTCCGTAAAAGCGCCGGCAGCTCCCTGTGCGCCGCTCCCCGGCTCCAGTTTCGCCTCAAACCCCATAGACGCCATCGTGCCCGCTACAACCGCTGTAGCCAGCGCCACTCCTGTATTCTGCGCCAAATTGCGCGTCAGGTTAATGTATGCGGACGCAACACCCAGCTTAGAAGCCGCCGTCGCTCCCAGAACAGCGCTCTGGTTGCTGGACACAAACATACCCATCCCGCATCCCTGCAGCGCCAGCGCGGAGACTATCAGCCCCAACCCCGAATCCACTGAAAATCTAGACATCATAAACAGCCCCGCTCCGGAGATAGCAGCCCCCGCTGTTATAAAGCGCCTCTGCCCGTACCGGTCGGAAAGCCATCCTCCCATTGCCCCTGTCACTGCAGTGCAGCCCACGTTGGCAATCATTATCAGCCCGGCCTGCCCTGGCGAATATCCCAGCGCGCCTTGCAGGTAAAACGGCATCAAAAACCACACCGACGCCGCTCCTACATAACAGACAAAAGACGTCAGGGGCCCTACCGAAAATATCCTGCTCTGAAAAATGCTCAGGTCCAGCATCGGCGACGCCGTCCTCCTCTCCCACCACACAAAAGCCCCCGTCAGTCCCGTCCCTATCGCCAGCGCCGCCACAATTTCCGACGACGCCCACCCCGCCCTAGGTCCATTGCCCAGCCCCAGCAATATCGACAGCACCGCCCCGCCCGACAGCGCCGCCCCCAGCCCATCGAGCCTCCCCCGATGCTCCGCTCCTCCCTGCATCGACAGCCGGTCTGTGTCCAGCAGCGCCAAGGCTGCTGCGATACCAGCCACGGCGATAGGCAAGTTAACAAAGAATACGGACCGCCATCCAAACGCCTCCACCAGCGCGCCCCCTATCACCGGCCCCATAGCCGTGCCCACAGCCAAAATCACCATGTGGCTTCCCACGGCTTTACCCCGTTCGCTAGCCGGAAAGGTAGTGGTTAGAATCGCTATTCCGTTGGCCATCACCATCGCCGTTCCCACCCCGGACGCCGCCTTCAGCCCAATAATTCCCCACAGGCTTGGTGAAAACCCCGCCAGCGTGGACGTGGAGGCAAAGACCGCAAACCCCAGAATGTAAACCTTCTTCCGCCCGTAAACGTCCGACAGCCTCCCCATCGGCAGCAGCATAGTCGATAGGACCACTACGTACCCCAGGGTCACCCACTGAACCGTGGTAATCGACTTTCCGAACTCGTCCCCAATGGTAGGCAGGGCGATGTTGACGCTCCCAAAGTCCAGCGACGGCAAAAGCGAACCCATAGCCACCGTCGCGAAAACAAGCCACTTATAATCGGACTTCTGGCTAATGGGCGAACTGGGCATCGGCGCGGCTTAGCCTAGCACCAAGCAGCTCGGCAGGCGAGCTACGTTTAATTCTATTTCCAAGGAAATTCCTTCTCCCCTTCCGGGAGAAGGCGCAGGTCGAAGACTCGCCGTGGCGAGATGAGGGGTAAACCCTGGAAGTACGCGCCGTCTGTCAGGCACAAGCGATCTCAGAGACTTCCCCCTCTGGTTCCTTCCCACCTTGAGGTCGAACTCCTTTAGTCATATCAATCCGAGATCCCGATGCCAATCGGGAGGGAAGGTTAGAATGAGGGGGTCGGGGAAGGGTGGTAGGGTCTACTCGCAGCCACTCTAGACAAACGGTAACTCCGCTCAGTCCGACGTCCCGTGGGCTTCCGCCGTCTTCTCCCCCGCCACTGGCGCCACCGCGGCCTTCCCGGTAGGCTCCTCCTGCTTCCCTTTGAACAGCGTCAGCACCATCCCTACCAGCATCACCACACCAGCCATCATATACGCTCGTTGTAGCCCCACCGTGAAAGCGTGGGCCACTCCCACCCCGCCGCCCTCCGACACCGCGTCCAGGCTCGGCTCATACCCCATATTCCCCATGGTTACCACCACTATCGTCGTCGCGATAGCTATTCCCGTCACCGACGCCGTGTTCCTATTCAAATTCACAAACGCTGATGCTACTCCGTACCTCTTCGGCTCCACTGCGCCCAGCATCGAGCTATGGTTGGACGCCTGGAACATCCCGTTCCCCAGGCCATGCATCACCAGCGCCGGCACCACCAGCCCAAGGCTGGACGCCTCCGTCAATCGAGTTACCATAAACAGCCCCGCTGATATCATCAGGGCCCCGCTCACGTTGAATATCTTGTGCCCGTAGCGGTCTGACAACCTCCCCGCTATAGGGCCCATAACCGCCATGGACGCTGCGCTGGCCACCATAATCAGCCCCGTCGCCCCCGGGTTGTACCCTAGCACCTTCTGCAGATAGAAGGGCATCAGGAACCACACCGACGACCCACTGAGGAACGATATGAATCCCGCCGTCGCCCCTATTGAAAACGTCCGGTTTCTGAACAGCGCCAGCTCCAGCATCGGCGACCTGGCCTTCGTCTGCCACCATATGAACCCCGCCATCAGTCCCGCCGCCGCCGCCAGCCCCGTCACTATCACCGGCGACCCCCACCCCGCCCCGTGCCCGCT
>Ga0194132_10004413_pt1 | contig 23897 bp, 23 predicted proteins | sample TA2KigOf80mmetaG_FD_148612 | JGI IMG/M metagenome (GOLD analysis project Ga0194132, IMG submission 148612) | Freshwater microbial communities from Lake Tanganyika, Tanzania - TA2015054 Kigoma Offshore 80m | ecosystem: Environmental > Aquatic > Freshwater > Lake | place: Tanzania: Lake... | reverse complement strand
CGTCCAACCTGTCGCGAGCCGCTCGGAAGCGCTTAGCCGCCCTAGAAAATATACGCTTCAGATCCGAAGGGCGCGGCAGATCCGCGTTTGATCGGTTTTCGAACGCTCAAAGATGTCAGCCGCGCGCGAAGCCACGGAAATCAGGCTTTCCAGCGTGGTCCTGAATTCGTCCTGCCCCTTGCCGTGTTGCTCGATGCGCATACGCTGTTCGAGTTGCTTCTGCTTTAGCTCGGTCGCCTTTTTGTCGTACTCGGCCTGTGTAATTCCCCGTTGGCTTCGACCGTAACTTCATCCTTTATGCCGATCGGCAAGTTCGGGCGTTGGCCTGGTGGATGCGGCCAAGGTTGTTGCAGCCAGTGATCGAAACTCAGCAGTTCAGCCTGTTCAAAGTAAAGGAGGTCGCCTTCCTTTTTAGCGAGCTTGAGCTTCCGAGGGTCGCCGGCCTTTGGCGCATAGCTTACGAACCACGTAAGCAGCGTCGGGGACATGCCGACGAGGCATGCTGCTTCGTATTGGTCGAGAAGTTTCTTAGTCATGCCCTGCTGATCGAGCTGATGCGGTAGCGCCCGCGACAAAAGTACGGCGACCCAGTTGCCCTATACTGACTACGCTAATGTGGAAGCATATCCAAAGTCTTGCCAGCCTACTCCCCTTAGAACTGATTTTTTCGACTTAGTAGAATTCGGTCAACCCTACCCGTCGATAGGGCATCGGGCAAACCGGCTTCGACGGTCTTAGGAGACGACCTTAAATTTGCGCTCGATGTTGCCGGCGACGATCTCGCCAATCTCGGCTTTCTTGGCGCGGCGAAGTTTCGAGTATCGGGCGCTCATTCGCTCAGTCGAGTGGCCCATGAGGGCCTGTATCTGCTTGGTGTTCAGGTTCGCGTCGCCGGCCTCGTCGCCATAGAAATGGCGGAGGTCATGGACTCGCGCGTACATGCGGGCGCCATTGACGACCCGGTAGAATCCAAGCTCATGGCGGATACGGTCCCAGACGTGATCGATCTCTTGGAGATGCGAGCGTCGATCCGCGCCGACGAACATATACGGGCATCCGACGACGCGCATAGCCCGGAGCCGCGCGATCAACGAGGCGAGCGGCCCTGTGATCGGGCGCTCAGGCTTGCGCTTGTTCGTGTCGTTCGGCTTGGGCCATTTGATCACGTTGTTCCGCTCGTCGATCCAATCCCACTCCAGCGCTAGGCCCTCCATCTTGCGAACGCCTGTAAGGATAAGGAACCGGAATGCGAGGACCGTCCACATTGACGGGTAGTGCTCCACGATCTGCCCGGCCTTGTTGCGGATGTTGATCCCCGTCAGGCAAGCCGCCTCGCCGATCTGCGCCTTATTTTCCAGTTCGTTCAGCTTGACCGCGAGCCGGGCGATCTCCTCATCGGTCCAATCGTGGTGACGCTCCGTCTCAGACTGAGTGTAGTTCCGCTCCACCGTCACACAGGGGTTACGGCCGAACGGGATCAACTCTTGGGCCATGCCGAAATTGAGGAGGCTCTTGAGGAGATCGAGCGCCTTGTCGGCGGCATGGGGCGAGGCGACCTGCTTTTCCCCGGTGATCTTGCCCGAAGCGTTCCGGACCTTGACCGCTTTAGCGAACGCCCTGTGCCACTCCGTAATCTGGAACGTCTTGATCGTGCCCGCGCGCTGCTTGCCGAACTTGGGCTCAATCTGATTGTCGAGTATCCGGATCGACTCTGTGGCGGGGTCCTTGGCGGCTTTGAATTTCACGATCAGGTCCGACAAGGTCATATCCGCCGGGGGCGCCGTGAGGGGGTTCGCCCCCCGGTCGAGTTCGGCTGTGTGCGCCGTCGCCTGCTTGCGCGCGTCCTTAAGGGTGAGGGCCGGCCACCGGGGCTTGAGCTTGCGCTTGGTCGGCGCGCTCTCGCCGGGAGGGCGGTAGACGTAGATAAAGGTCTTGCGCCCGGTGGGGGCAACGCGCAGGGCGAGGCGGGGTGTCTTACTATCGCGGTAGATCGTATCTTTGCCGTCGATGGCGATGAGTCCGGCAATATCACCCTCGGTCGAGAACGTCCTATGAGCGGTCATTTCTGCCTCCGATTTGGCTACATTCTGGCTACCAAATCGGCGGAACCGCTACGTCCCCTGTTGTCCCTAACCCTCCCCTCGTGCAGCGACAAACCCTTGGGTCGCTTGCATTTGGGACCTGTTAGGGGCACCTAGGGGAGTGATAGGGCGGACCTGTTCTCGGCATTTACACCGAGAGGGTCGGGGGTTCGAAACCCTCACCGCCCACCACTTCTCCTCGTTTGGCTGCCAGCAGTCCGGCCTGTGCGACAGGATGGCGGGGGGCCAAACACTTGCTGTGACTGTCTGGCGAGGCTGAGCTAATCGTGGCCAGGTCGGGTTGCGCGCGTGTTTGACCTGGCTTGGCGGGCCCCACTATGGTGACGAGAACTCCACGACAAACAGGCAGCGGCGACGATGAAGGTTGATGGCAAGCCCTACCGCACGATCTGGCCGGCCCAGGATCGCAAGTCGGTCGAGATCATTGATCAGACAAAGCTGCCGCACGAATTCACCACGCTGCGCCTAACGTCGCTGGCGGAGGCCGCCCACGCCATCAAGAGCATGCAGGTGCGCGGCGCGCCGCTGATCGGCGCGACGGCCGCCTACGGTGTGGCCATGGCCATGCATGCCGACCCATCCGACACGGCGCTGGGGCAGGCCTATGATCGGTTGCTGGAAACGCGTCCCACCGCCATTAACCTGCGCTGGGCGCTCGACGACATGCGCCAGCGGCTTAAGGCTCTGGCATCGACGGCGCGCGGAGCGGCGGCGTGGCGGCGCGCGGCGGAGATCGCCGACGAGGATGTGGCCATCAACCATGCCATCGGCCAGCACGGGCTTGGCCTGATCCGTTCCGCAGCGTCGAAGAAGCTGAAAGGCCAACGGACCAACATCCTCACCCACTGCAACGCCGGCTGGCTGGCGACGGTGGACTGGGGCACGGCGCTGGCGCCCATCTACATGGCCCATGATGCCGGGATTCCCGTGCATGTCTGGGTCGACGAGACCCGGCCCCGCAATCAGGGCGCTTCGCTGACCGCCTGGGAGCTTGGCCGCCATGGCGTGCCGTACACGGTGATCGTCGACAACGCTGGCGGGCATCTGATGCAGCACGGCGAGGTCGATCTGTGCATCGTCGGCACCGACCGCACGACGGCGACCGGCGACGTATGCAACAAGATTGGCACCTATCTGAAGGCACTGGCGGCCAAGGACAACGATGTGCCGTTCTACGTGGCCCTACCGGGCCCGACCATCGACTGGACGCTGGAAGACGGGGTGCGTGATATCCCGATCGAGGAACGCGACCCGACCGAGGTGACTCGCATGACAGGCCGTGCCGGCGACGGTCGGATCGTCGGCGTCGACATCACTGCGCCAGGCAGCAAGGCGGCCAACTATGGCTTCGATGTCACGCCGGCACGGCTGGTGACGGCACTGGTCACCGAGCGCGGGGTCGCCCCGGCGACGCGCCAGGGCCTGCTCGGCCTCTACCCTGAGCGCAAGAAAGCCGCCGCCGGCGAGTAATGCCAAGGCCAGGCCGAGTAGGCCCTTTTCCTTGACCTGCCGGCCCCCCACCTGTACACCCTGCCACCCTAATCGCGCGGGCGTAGCTCAGTTGGTTAGAGCGCCGGCCTGTCACGCCGGAGGCCGCGGGTTCAAGTCCCGTCGCTCGCGCCATTTTCCACCGAAATCGGCACCAAAACCGGCCCCGGCCGGGCGTTAACCACGCCTGATGTTGCGCCGCGGGAGGTTCCGCGCGATAGTCCGCTGGGGTATTAGGTCCGTGCTGCGGATCGCTGCTAAACCTTTGCTTTTCTTGTCTCTGGCCGCTGGCTAGACTGCCGGCCGGGGCGTAAGTCGGGGGTCGATTCGGTGCTGCGCCACTGGTGCGAAGCGCCGCATCACCGGGAGCCCCCTTGGGAGCACGATGGAAGGCCATCTCAGCCTGCTGCGGGAGTACCTGCCGATCCTCATCTTTTTGGGGATCGCCACCGGCCTGTCGGTGGTCATGGTGATCGCCTCGCTGCTCGCCGCACGCCAGCATCCTGATTCGGAGAAACTTTCGGCCTACGAATGCGGCTTCGAAGCCTTCGAGGACGCGCGGCGCAAGTTCGATGTGCGCTTCTATCTCGTCGCCATCCTCTTCATCATCTTCGACCTCGAGGTCGCCTTTCTCTTTCCCTGGGCCATCACCCTGGGGGAGATTGGCCTGTTCGGCTTCTGGTCGATGGTCGTGTTCCTCGGCGTGCTGACCATCGGGTTCGCCTATGAATGGCGCAAGGGAGCGCTCGAATGGGAGTAACCGCTCCGCTTGCGCCCGGCGCCCAGCAGGATGCCCTGCTCAGGACGGTCACCGACGAGCTGACCGACAAGGGTTTCGTCATCGCCCAGCTCGACAAGCTGGTGGCCTGGGCGCGCACCGGCAGCCTGTGGCCGATGACCTTCGGTCTCGCCTGCTGCGCCGTCGAGATGATGCATACGGCAGCCAGCCGCTACGATCTCGACCGTTTCGGCATGGTCTTCCGCCCGAGCCCGCGCCAGTCCGACGTGATGATCGTTGCCGGGACACTGACCAACAAGATGGCGCCGGCGCTGCGCAAGGTCTACGACCAGATGGCCGAGCCGCGCTGGGTGCTGTCGATGGGCTCCTGTGCCAACGGCGGCGGCTACTACCACTATTCCTACTCCGTGGTGCGCGGCTGCGACCGCATCGTTCCGGTTGACGTCTACGTACCCGGCTGCCCGCCCACCGCCGAGGCGCTGCTCTACGGCATCCTGCAACTCCAGAAGAAGATCCGCCGCACGACCTCGATCGTGCGCTAGCCGACCGGCCGATGAAGATTCCCGCCACCGAGCTTGCCGCTCTCAAGGATCTCGCCGACCGCGCCATGGCGGCGCTGCCGCAGGACGTACTCGGCTGCGACATGGTGCTGGGTGAGCTGATCGTCACCTCGCGGCCGAGCTCCATCGTCAAGGTGCTGACCTGGCTGCGCGATGATCCCAGTGCGCTGTTCAAGGCGCTGGTCGATATCTGCGGCGCCGACTACCCAGAGCGCGAGACGCGCTTCGAGGTCGTCTACAACCTGCTCAGCGTCAAGCATAACCGCCGCGCGCGCGTGAAGGTGATGACCGACGAGACCATGCCGGTTCCCTCGGTTACCGGTGTTTTCAGCTCGGCCAACTGGTACGAGCGCGAGACCTGGGACCTCTACGGCGTGTTCTTCTCCGATCATCCCGATCTGCGCCGTATCCTTACCGACTACGGTTTCGAGGGGCATCCGCTGCGCAAGGACTTCCCGCTCACCGGCTATGTCGAGGTGCGCTACGACACCGAGCAGAAGCGCGTGGTCTACGAGCCGGTGAAGCTGACCCAGGATTTCCGCACCTTCGATTTTCTTTCGCCCTGGGAAGGCATGACGCCGGACCTGCCGTCGGTCGTTCTGCCGGGCGACGAGAAAGCGACGCCGCCTGCCGCGGCGGCAGCGCCACAGCCTGCGCCGAAGAGCTGAGCCATGGCCGAAGTCCAGCTCAAGAATTTCACCATGAATTTCGGGCCGCAGCATCCCGCGGCCCACGGCGTGCTGCGCCTCGTGCTGGAAATGGACGGCGAAGTGGTCGAGCGCGCCGATCCGCATATCGGTCTGCTGCACCGCGGCACCGAGAAGCTGATCGAGTACAAGACCTATCTACAAGCGGTGCCGTATTTCGACCGGCTCGACTACGTCGCTCCCATGAACCAGGAGCACGCCTACGCGCTGGCGGTCGAGAAGCTGCTCGGTCTCGAAGTGCCGGCCCGCGGCCAGGCTATCCGCGTCCTCTACGCCGAGATCGGCCGCATCCTCAATCACCTGCTCAACATCACCACCTTCGCGCTCGATGTCGGCGCCATGACGCCGCTCCTCTGGGCTTTCGAGGAGCGCGAGAAGTTGATGGAATTCTACGAGCGCGTCTCGGGCGCGCGCCTGCATGCCGCTTATTTTCGCCCGGGCGGCGTGTCGCAGGATCTGCCGCCGCGTCTGGTTGACGACATACGCGACTGGGCAGCGGCGTTCCCCAGGATCGTCGACGACATCGAGCGGCTGCTCACCGACAACCGCATTTTCCGTCAGCGCACCGTCGACATCGGTATTGCGACATCAGCCGAGGCGCTCGATTGGGGTTTCTCGGGGCCGATGCTGCGTGGTTCCGGCGTGGCCTGGGATCTGCGCAAGGCGCAGCCTTACGATGGCTATGAGAAGTACGATTTCGACATTCCGGTCGGCAAGAATGGCGACTGCTTCGACCGCTACATGGTCCGCATGGAAGAGATGCGCCAGAGCCTGCGCATCATGGACCAGGTGCTGAAGCAGCTTCCCTCCGGGCCGGTCAAGGTCAACGACCGCAAGATCGCGCCGCCGCCCCGCGCCGAGATGAAGCGCTCCATGGAAGCGCTGATCCATCACTTCAAGCTCTACACCGAGGGTTACCACGTGCCGCCGGGCGAGACTTACACGGCGGTCGAGGCGCCCAAGGGCGAGTTCGCCGTCTATCTCGTCTCCGACGGCACCAACCGTCCCTACCGCTGCAAGATCCGGGCACCGGGATTCGCCTTCATGGCGGCGATGGATTTCCTGGCCAAGGGCCACATGCTCGCCGACGTCGTGGCGATCATCGGCTCGATGGACATCGTCTTCGGGGAGGTGGACCGGTGAGCGCGCCAACCGGCAACGCCGTGCCGCGGCCGGCGATCTTCGCCTTCAACGAGGCGAACCTCGCCAAGGCCAAGCAGATCATCGGCAAGTATCCGGCCGGTCGGCAGGCGAGCGCCGTACTGCCGTTGCTCGACCTCGCCCAGCGCCAGCACGACAACTGGCTGCCGCGTGCCGCCATGGACTACGTCGCCGGGCTGCTGGACATGGCGCCGATCCGCGTCTACGAGGTCGCGACCTTCTACACGATGTTCAACCTGCAGCCGATCGGGAAGTGGTTCTTCCAGGTCTGCACGACCACGCCATGCTGGCTGCGCGGCTCCGACGCCGTGGTGAAGACCTGCGAGAGCAAGCTCGGCATCCACATGCGCGAGAGCACGGCCGACGGGCTGTTCAGCCTGCGCGAGGTCGAGTGCCTCGGCTGCTGCGTCAACGCGCCGGTCATCCAGGTCAATGACGACGTCTACGAAGACCTCGACGCGCAATCGACGGCCAAGCTGATCGACGCCTGCCGCGCCGGCAATCCGCCGCCGGTCGGCTCGCTGGGTGGGCGCAAGCATTCCGGCCCGGCCTCGGGTTTGACTTCGCTCACCCAGGTTCCCGCGGCGGGAGACGAATGATGCTGCAGGACAAGGACCGGATCTTCACGAACCTCTACGGCCTGCAGCCGTGGCAGCTCTCGGCCGCGCGCAAGCGCGGCAACTGGGACGGCACCAAGGAAATCATCGCCAAGGGCCGCGACTGGATCGTCAACGAGATGAAGGATTCCGGCCTGCGCGGCCGCGGTGGTGCGGGTTTCCCGACTGGTATGAAGTGGTCCTTCATGCCCAAGGCGACACCGGAGAAACCCGGCGACGGTCGGCCGAGCTATCTCGTGGTCAATGCCGACGAATCCGAACCCGGGACCTGCAAGGACCGCGACATTATCCGCAACGACCCGCATACGCTGGTCGAGGGCTGTCTGCTAACCGGTGTCGGCCTCGGGGCCCATGCCGGCTACATCTATATCCGCGGCGAGTACGTCAACGAGGCGAAGGTTCTGCAGGCGGCGATCGACGAGGCCTATGCGGCCGGCCTGATCGGCAAGAACGCCTGCGGCTCGGGCTGGGATTTCGACCTTTATCTGCATCGCGGTGCGGGCGCCTATATCTGCGGCGAGGAGACCGCTCTACTCGAATCGCTCGAAGGCAAGAAGGGCCAGCCGCGCCTCAAGCCGCCGTTCCCAGCGGCCTGCGGCCTCTATGGCTGCCCGACCACGGTCAACAATGTCGAGACTATCGCCGTCGTGCCGACCATCCTGCGGCGGGGTGCGGCCTGGTTCGCCGGCTTCGGCCGGCCGAAGAACAGCGGTACCAAGATCTTCTGCATCCAGGGCCATGTGAATCAGCCCTGCAACGTCGAAGAGGCGATGAGCATCCCGCTCAAGGAGCTCGTTGAGAAGCATGCGGGCGGCGTGCGCGGCGGTTGGGACAATTTGCTGGCCGTCATCCCCGGCGGCTCGTCGACGCCCTGCATCCCGAAATCGGTCTGCGACACCGTGCTGATGGATTTCGACGCGCTGCGCGACGCGAAGTCCGGCCTCGGCACCGCTGCCGTGATCGTCATGGATAAGTCGACTGACATCATCTACGCCATCGCCCGGCTGTCGCAGTTCTACAAGCATGAGAGCTGCGGCCAGTGCACGCCCTGCCGCGAAGGTCTCGGCTGGGTCTGGCGTGTGATGCTGCGTATGGTCCAGGGCCGCGCCTCGATCGAGGAAATCGACACGCTTGAGGAAGTGACCCGCGGGATCGAGGGCCACACGATCTGCGCGCTAGCCGACGGCGCTGCCTGGCCGGTGCAGGGCCTGATCCGCCATTTCCGCCCGGAGATGGAGGCTCGCATCAAGGCCTACAAGTCGGGCGCGTTGCGCCAGGCGGCGGAGTAGGGCGATGCCGAAGCTCACGGTTGACGGCAAGGTCGTCGAGGTGCCGAACGGCGCCACGGTGCTGCAGGCCTGCGAGGCCGCGGGCGCCGAGATCCCGCGTTTCTGCTACCACGAGCGCCTGTCGATCGCCGGCAATTGCCGCATGTGCCTGGTCGAGATCGAGAAGACGCCGAAACCCCAAGCCTCCTGCGCCATGCCGGCCGGCGAGGGCATGGTGGTGAAGACCGATTCCGCCATCACCAGGAAGGCCCGCAAGGGCGTGATGGAGTTCCTGCTGATCAACCATCCGCTCGACTGCCCGATCTGCGACCAGGGCGGGGAGTGCGACCTGCAGGACCAGGCGATGGCCTACGGTATGGACCGCGGCCGCTTCCTCGAAAACAAGCGGGCCGTGCCGGACAAGGATCTCGGCCCGCTGGTCAAGACGTCGATGAACCGCTGCATCCACTGCACGCGCTGCATCCGCTTCTGCACTGAGGTGGCCGGCGTCGAGGAACTGGGCGCCACGTTCCGCGGCGAGCATATGGAGATCACGACCTACGTCGAGAAGGCGCTGAGCTCGGAGCTCTCGGGCAACGTCATCGATCTCTGCCCGGTTGGCGCGCTGACCTCCAAGCCCTACGCCTTCGTGGCGCGGCCCTGGGAGCTGCGCAAGACCGAGAGCATCGACGTACTCGATGCCGTCGGCTCCAACATTCGCATCGACGCCCGGCAGCCCGAAGTGCTGCGCGTGCTGCCGCGCCTCAACGAGGCGGTGAACGAGGAATGGATCTCGGACAAGACGCGCTTCGCCTATGACGGATTGAAGCGCCAGCGCCTCGACCGGCCTTATGTGCGGCACGACGGTCGTCTGCAGCCGGTGAGCTGGCAGGATGCACTGGTCGCCGTAGGCGCCCGGCTGCGTGGCGTCCAGGGCAGCCGCATCGCGGCGATTGCTGGCGATATGGCCGATGCCGAGGCCATGGTGGCGCTTAAGGATCTGATGACGGCACTCGGCTCGCCGAACATCGACTGCCGCCAGGACGGCGCGAAGCTGGAGGCGGGAAACCGGGTCTCCTATATCTTCAATTCGACCATTGCCGGTATCGAGCAGGCCGACGTCCTGCTCCTGGTGGGCACCAACCCCCGCTGGGAAGCCTCGATCGTCAACGCACGCATCCGCAAGCGCTGGCTGACCGGCAAGCTCAAGGTCGCCATCATCGGTCCGCAGGTCGAGCTTACCTACAAGGCCGACTATCTGGGGGCAGGGCCGCAGACGCTGGCCGATGTCGCCTCGGGCAAGCATGCCTTCGCCGCAACGTTGAAGGCCGCCAAGCACCCGATGATCATCGTCGGGCAGGGTGCGCTCGCTCGTTCCGACGGTTCGGCGGTGTTGGCCCTGGCACGGCAGGTCGCCGATGGCTGCGGCCTGATCAAGGACGGCTGGAACGGCTTCAACGTCCTGCACACCGCTGCGGCGCGCGTTGGCGGGCTCGACCTCGGCTTCGTGCCGGGCCCGTCTTCTCAAGCAGGAGTGGGCGGGCGCGATGTCGCCGGTATCCTCGACGGGGCGGCGAAGGGCGAGATCGAAATCGTCTACCTGCTGGGTGCGGACGAGATCGACACCTCGAAGCTGGGCGGCGCCTTTGTCATCTATCAGGGCCACCACGGCGACAAGGGCGCCATGCGCGCCGATGTCGTGCTGCCGGGTGCCGCCTATACCGAGAAGAACGCCACCTACGTCAACACCGAGGGCCGTGTGCAGCAGACGCGCCTGGCCGTCTTTCCGCCGGGCGCGGCGCGCGAGGACTGGAAGATCGTCCGGGCGCTGTCGGAGACCCTCGGCAAGAAGCTGCCCTATGACACGCTGGCCCAGCTGCGCCAGCGCCTGGCGGCGGCGAACCCGGTCTTCGGCAAGCTCGACGAAACGCCGGCGCCTGCCGCCTGGGGCGCTTTCGGCACGAGCGGCGCGGTCAGCGCGGCCGCCTTCGTCAGCCCGATCGCCAATTACTACATGACCGATCCGATCAGCCGCTGCTCGGAGACCATGGCTAAGTGCAGCGCCGCGGCGGCGGCGCCCCCAGGGAAGACCGGCACCCATGGGTGAATTCGTCTACGGCTACGCCCTGCCGGGCGCCATCATCGTCGCCCAGATCCTGGCGGTCGTCGTGCCGCTGCTGGTGGCCATCGCCTTTCTGACGCTGGCCGAGCGCAAGGTCATCGCGGCCATGCAGCTGCGCAAGGGACCCAACGTCGTCGGCCCCTTCGGCCTGCTGCAGCCCTTCGCCGACGGACTCAAGCTGCTGCTCAAGGAGACCATCGTCCCCAGCGGCGCCAACCGCATCGTCTTCATGCTGGCGCCGATCCTCACCTTCCTGCTCAGCCTGATCGCCTGGGCGGTGATCCCCTTCGGTGCCGGCGTGGTGCTCGCCGACATCAATGTCGGCATCCTCTATCTCTTCGCCATCTCCTCGCTCGGCGTCTACGGCATCATCATGGCCGGCTGGGCCTCGAACTCGAAATACGCCTTCCTCGGCGCGCTGCGCTCGGCGGCGCAGATGGTCTCCTACGAGGTCTCGATCGGCTTCGTCATCATCACTGTGCTGCTCTGTGTGGGGTCGCTCAACCTGACGCAGATCGTGCTCGCCCAGAAGACGGTGTGGTTCGCCATCCCGCTCTTCCCCATGTTCGTCATCTTCTTCATCTCGGCCCTGGCCGAGACCAACCGCTCGCCCTTCGACCTGCCGGAGGGCGAGTCCGAGATCGTCGCCGGCTACTTCGTCGAATACTCGTCGATGTCCTTCGCCCTGTTCTTCCTCGGCGAGTACGGCGCCATGATCCTGATGAGCGGCATGACCACCATCCTCTTCCTCGGAGGCTGGCTGCCGCCCTTCGACATGGCGCCGTTCAACTGGCTTCCCGGGCCCATCTGGTTCGCCGGCAAGGTGGCGTTCTGTCTCTTCGTCTTCCTCTGGGTGCGCGCCACCCTGCCGCGCTACCGCTACGACCAGCTGATGCGGCTCGGCTGGAAAGTCTTTCTGCCTTTCTCGCTGCTCTGGGTCGTGCTGACCGCCGGTGTGCTGATGTACACCGGCTGGGTGCCCGTACCCCGGGGCTAAGGGAGAACCGTCATGGCCTTCACCCGTTCCCTGCTGCTCGCCGAGATCGTCTCGGGCATGGCGCTGACCATCAAGTATTTCTTCAAGCCGAAGGTCACGCTCAACTATCCCTTCGAGAAGGGGCCGATCAGCCCGCGCTTCCGCGGCGAGCACGCGCTGCGCCGCTATCCGAACGGCGAGGAGCGCTGCATCGCCTGCAAGCTCTGCGAGGCGATCTGCCCGGCCCAGGCCATCACCATCGAGGCCGAGCCGCGGGAAGACGGCAGCCGCCGCACCACGCGCTACGACATCGACATGACGAAGTGCATCTACTGCGGCTTCTGCCAGGAAGCCTGCCCGGTGGACGCCATCGTCGAGGGCCCGAATTTCGAGTTCTCCACGGAGACCCGGGAGGAGCTCATGTACAACAAGGACAGGCTGCTGGCGAACGGCGACCGCTGGGAGGTCGAGATCGCCACCAGCCTCAAGGCGGACGCGCCGTACCGCTGAGCAGTGCGGGGACACAGGGGAAGAGAACGTCGTGCTCATCCAGGCCCTCTGCTTCTATCTGTTCTCGGCGATCCTCATCGCCTCGGCGGCGATGGTCATCGCCGCGCGCAACCCCGTGCATTCGGTGCTCTTCCTCATTCTCGGCTTCTTCAACGCGGCCGGGCTCTTCGTGCTGATGGGGGCCGAGTTCCTGGCCATGATCCTGGTCGTGGTCTATGTCGGCGCCGTCGCCGTGCTCTTCCTCTTCGTCGTCATGATGCTGGACGTCGATTTCGCGGCGCTGCGCTCGGGTTTCCTGCGCTATCTGCCGATCGGCGGCACGATCGGCCTGATCCTGCTCGGCGAGCTTGCCCTGATCGTCAGCGCCTGGAGCTTCGCGCCCGAGGCCGCCTCGGCGGCCCAGCTGCCCATCCCCGACCCCGGGCAGATGACCAACACCCACGCGCTCGGCCTGGTGCTCTACACGGACTACGTCTATGCCTTTCAGGTCGCCGGCGTGATCCTGCTGGTCGCCATGGTCGGGGCCATCGTCCTGACCTTGCGCGAGCGCGAGGGCGTGCGCCGCCAGGATGTCGGCCGCCAGATCAACCGCACGCGCGAGCAGTCGATCGAGGTGGTCAAGGTCCGGACGCGGGGAGGGGCGTGATGCTGCAGATCACCCTTGCCCATTACCTGACCGTCGCGGCGATCATCTTCACGCTCGGCATCTTCGGCGTGTTCCTCAACCGCAAGAACGTCATCGTCATCCTGATGTCGGTCGAGCTCATGCTGCTCGCCGTCAACATCAACTTCGTCGCCTTCTCGGCGCATCTGGGCGACCTCGTCGGCCAGGTCTTCGCCCTGCTCGTGCTGACCGTGGCCGCCGCCGAGGCGGCCATCGGCCTGGCGATCCTGGTCGTCTACTTCCGCAACCGCGGCTCGATCGCGGTTGAGGACATCAACCTGATGAAGGGCTGAGGCGATGTATTCCGCCGCCGTCGTTCTGCCGCTGATCGGGGCGATGCTCGCCGGCCTGATCCTGACCTTCGCGCCGAAGGGGCACGGCCGCGACCTCGCGGCCCAGCTCGCCACCTGTATCTGCTTGGGGCTTTCGGCCCTGCTGGCCATCGTTATCTTCTACCAGGTCGCACTTCTCGGCCACGGCCGGACCATCGAGGCCTTCCCCTTCATCACCTCCGGCGCCCTGCAGACCTCCTGGGGCTTCAAGTACGACACGCTGTCGGCCGTCATGGTCTTCGTGGTGACGATCTGCTCGACCGCCATCCACGTCTATTCCTGCGGCTACATGCACGACGATCCGGGCGTGCCGCGCTTCATGGCGTATCTCAGCCTGTTCACCTTCTGCATGCTGATGCTGGTGACGGCCGACAATTTCGTGCAGATGTTCTTCGGCTGGGAAGGGGTGGGTGTCTGCTCCTACCTGCTGATCGGCTTCTGGTACGACCGGCCCTCGGCCAACGCCGCGGCGATCAAGGCTTTCATCGTCAACCGGGTCGGCGATTTCGGCTTTGCGCTGGGCATTTTCGGCGTCTTTGCCCTGTTCGGCAGCGTCGTGTTTGACGACGTGTTTGCCGCGGTCCCCACCTTCGTCGGCACGCGGGTGACATTCCTCTCCTGGGAGTTCGACGCGCTCACGCTGCTCTGCCTGCTGCTCTTCGTCGGCGCCATGGGCAAGTCGGCCCAGGTGCCGCTGCATACCTGGCTGCCTGACGCCATGGAGGGCCCGACCCCGGTCTCGGCGCTGATCCATGCCGCGACCATGGTCACCGCCGGCGTGTTCATGGTGGCACGCCTGTCGCCGATGTTCGAATACGCGCCCGATGCGCTTGCCGTGGTCTGCGTGGTCGGCGCCTCTACGGCGATCTTTGCCGCTTCGGTTGGCCTGGTGCAGAACGACATCAAGCGGGTGATCGCCTATTCGACCTGCTCGCAGCTCGGCTACATGTTCTTCGCCTGCGGCGTCTCGGCCTACGCTGCGGCGATCTTCCACCTGATGACCCACGCCTTCTTCAAGGCGCTGCTGTTCCTGAGCTCGGGCTCGGTGATTCACGCCATGTCGGGCGAGCAGGACATGCGCAAGATGGGCGGCCTCGCCGGCCACATCAAGATCACCCACATCATGATGTGGATCGGCAGCCTCTCGCTCGCCGGCGTCGGCGTTCCCTTCGTGGTCGGTTTCGCCGGGTTCTACTCCAAGGACATCATCCTCGAGGCGGCCTTCGGCGCGCTTAGCGGTGTCGGCCAGTACGCCTTCTGGCTCGGCGTCGTCGCCGCCTTCATGACGGCCTTCTATTCGTGGCGGCTGCTGTTCATGACCTTCTACGGCAAACCGCGCGCGGACAAGCATACCATGGAGCACGTGCACGAATCGCCGCAGGTCATGCTCATCCCGCTCTACATCCTGGCGGTGGGCGCCGTGGTCGCCGGCTTCGTCGGCTACGAGTCCTTCGTCGGCCACCACATGAACGAGTTCTGGCGGGAGTCGATCCTCGTTCTGCCGCAGCACAACTCGATCGAGGCGGCGCACCACGTGCCGGTCTGGGTCAAGGTGCTGCCGGTCGTGGTCGGGCTGGTCGGAATCGGCGTCGCTTACGGCCTCTATATCCGCAACCCGAACATCCCGGGCGAGCTCGCGGCACGCTGGCAGCGTCTCTACCGGTTCCTGCTCAACAAGTGGTATTTCGACGAGCTTTACGACGCGATCTTCACCCGCCCGTCCTTCAAGATCGGCTGGGGCTTCTGGAAGCGGGGCGATGAGGCGACGATCGACGGGCTCGGCGCCGACAACCTCGCCGACAAGACGCTGCGCCTGGCCCGGCGCACGGCGGCGCTGCAGACCGGCTACGTCTACCACTACGCCTTCGCCATGCTGATCGGCGTCGTGGTGCTGGTCACCTGGTTCCTCCTGGTGCGGAGCGGGGCGCAATGACTATGACCGGCTGGCCGCTCCTTTCCCTCGTCACCTTCCTGCCGCTGGTCGGTGCCGCCTTTATCCTGGCCGTGCGCGGGCCCGAAGCGGTGGTGGCCGCCAATGCGCGGCACGCGGCGCTGTGGACCTCTCTCGCGACCTTTGTGCTGTCAGTTTTCCTCTGGCTCGACTTCGACACCCGCACGCCGGACTTCCAGTTCGTCGAGGTGCGCGAGTGGATTCCGGCCTTCGGCATCACCTACAAGATGGGCATAGACGGCGTCTCGCTGCTCTTCGTGCTGCTGTCGACCGTTCTGACGCCGATCTGCATCCTGGCCAGCTGGGAGGCGATCGAGACCCGGGTGCGCGAGTACATGATCGCCTTCCTCGTCCTCGAGACGATGATGGTCGGCATGTTCTGCGCTCTCGACATGGTGCTCTTCTACATCTTCTTCGAGGGCGTGCTGATCCCGATGTTCCTGATCATCGGCATCTGGGGCGGCAAGCGGCGCGTCTACTCGGCCTTTAAGTTCTTCCTCTACACCCTGGCGGGCTCTGTGCTCATGCTGCTCGCTATCCTGTTCATGTATTTCGAGACCGAGACCACGGACATCCCGGCGCTGCTCAACGTCTACCTGGTCCCGGAGGTGCAGTTCTGGCTCTGGCTGGCCTTTTTCGCCTCCTTTGCGGTCAAGGTGCCGATGTGGCCGGTGCACACCTGGCTGCCCGACGCCCATGTCGAGGCGCCGACGGCAGGCTCGGTCATCCTCGCCGGCGTGCTGTTGAAGATGGGCGCCTACGGCTTCCTGCGCTTCTCGGTGCCGATGCTGCCTGACGCCTCGGTGTTCTTCACGCCCTATGTCTTCGTGCTCAGCATTATCGCCATCATCTACACCTCGCTGGTGGCGCTGGTGCAGGAGGACATGAAGAAGCTCATTGCCTATTCCTCGGTGGCGCATATGGGTTTCGTCACGCTCGGTACATTCACCGGCACCGTGCAGGGGGTGGAGGGCGCGCTCTTCACCATGCTGAGCCACGGCGTCGTCTCGGGCGCTCTGTTCCTCATCGTCGGCGTGATCTACGACCGCATGCACACGCGCGAGATTGCGCGCTACGGCGGACTCGTCCACCGCATGCCGGTCTACGCCTTCGTCTTCATGGTGATGATGCTGGCGTCGGTCGGGCTGCCGGGGACGAGCGGCTTCGTCGGCGAATTTCTCGCCCTGGCTGGGGCCTACCAGGCCAACACCTGGGCGGCCCTCTTCGCCACCACTGGCATCATCCTGGGCGCGGCCTACATGCTCTACCTCTACCGCCGGGTGATCTTCGGCGAGCTGACGCGCGAGGACCTCAAGGACATTACAGATCTCAATCTGCGCGAGAAGCTGATTTTCGCCCCCCTGGTCGTGCTGGTGCTGTGGATGGGCATCTACCCCAAGCCGTTCCTCGACGTCTTTGCGGCATCGAGTGGGCCGATCGCCGCGCGTTACCATGCGGCCAAGAGTGCCGCAAGCGAACCGCCGCGGGTGCTGCGCACCGCCGCGGCGAAGCAGGAGTAGGCCGGGATGGGCGAGTTCGGACTGAATCTCCTGCCGGCTCTTCCTGAGCTGTTCCTGATCTGCGCCGCCATGGCGCTGCTCATGGTCGGCGTGTTCCGCGGTCCCACAGGCCGCGAGGCGGCGGCGACTTGGAGCCCGGCGCATGCCGACAACGCCCGCGGCATCTCCTGGGCGGCCATCGCCGTCCTGGTGATCGCCGCCTTCCTGGTGTCCGCGCAGCCGGTCGAGCGCATAACCGTCTTTGCCGGGATGTTCGTCGGCGACGCCTTTGCCGGCTTCGCCAAGCTGCTCATCCTGGTAGGCTCGGCGCTCACCCTGGTGATGGCCATCGACTACAACGAGCGCGAGAAAATGGCGCGCTTCGAGTACGCCGTCCTCATCCTGTTCGCCACCACCGGCATGATGCTGATGGTCTCGGCGAACGACCTGATCGCCCTCTATCTCGGCCTTGAGCTGCAGAGCCTGTCGCTCTACGTGGTCGCGGCCTTCCGCCGCGATTCCCTGCAGTCGACCGAGGCTGGGCTCAAGTATTTCGTCCTCGGTGCCCTGTCCTCGGGCATGCTGCTCTACGGCGTGTCGCTGGTCTACGGCTTCGCCGGCACCACGACCTTCCCCGGCCTCGCCGCAATCGTCGCCGACCAGGCGGCCGAGCCGGCGCTTGGTCTGGTCTTCGGCCTTGTCTTCATCGCCGCCGGGTTGGCCTTCAAGGTGGCTGCGGCGCCGTTTCACATGTGGACGCCCGATGTCTACGAGGGTTCGCCCACGCCGGTCACCGCCTTCTTCTCGGTTGCGCCGAAGGCCGCAGCGACGGCGCTGCTGGTGCGGGTGATGATCGAGCCCTTCGGCCCGCTGGCTGAGCAGTGGTGGCAGATCATCTGGGTGACCTCGGTGCTGTCGATGGGCCTCGGCGCCTTCGCTGCCATCAACCAGACGAACATCAAGCGCCTGATGGCGTACAGCTCGATCGGTCATATCGGCTACGCGCTGGTCGGCCTGGTGCCGGGCGACGAGACGGGTGTCCGTGGCGTGCTGATTTACATCGCCATCTACATCTTCATGAACGTCGCCACCTTCGCGGTCATCCTGTGCATGAAGCGTGACGGCAAGATGATCGAGCGCATCGACGACCTTGCCGGCCTGGCACGCAGCCAGCCGATGGTCGCTGCGGCGCTGGCAATCTGCATGTTCTCGATGTCGGGGATTCCGCCGCTCGCCGGCTTCTTCAGCAAACTCTATGTCTTCCTGGCGGCCGTCGCAGCCGGCTACTACTGGCTTGCGGTACTCGGTGTGCTGACCAGCGTCGTGGCGGCCTTCTACTACCTGCGTATCGTGAAACTGATGTATTTCGACGAGCCGGCCCCGGCCTTCGACAGGCCCTTGGGCACCGGCGTCAGCGTCGTGCTGGCCGGCACCAGCCTGTTCACGCTGCTGTTCTTCGTCTACCCGGCGCCCCTGCTGGGTGCGGCGGCAGTCGCGGCGGCGGCGCTTTTCGGCGGCTGAGCTTCGGGGTTCACGGCATGGCGGGCGAAATCACGCTGCCGCCGGCCTACCGGCTCGTCGTGCTCGACACGGTCGCGAGCACCAACGACGAGGCGAAGCGGCTCGCCCGCGAAGGGGCGGAGGACGGCACCCTCGTCTGGGCACGCGAACAGCAAGCCGGACGCGGCCGGGGCGGGCGGAGCTGGGTCTCGCCGCGCGGCAATCTCTACCTGTCGCTGGTGCTGCGACCCGAATGTCCGGCGTCGCGTGCGGCCGAGCTGGGGTTTGTCGCGGCAGTCGGCTTGGGCACGGCGCTGGCGAGCCTTGTGCCGCCGCTCTGTCCGGTGAACTACAAATGGCCGAACGACGTGCTGCTGGGCGAGCGCAAAGTCGCTGGTATCCTCATCGAGACCGAAAGCGGGACTCAGTCGCAACCGGGAGCGCCGCTAGAGTGGATGGTCCTGGGCCTCGGAGTGAACGTGCAGCACTATCCCAAGGACGCCGAGTTTCCTGCCACGTCCCTGCGCTATGAAGGTGCGGCTGACGCGACAGTGGAAGCCCTGCTGGAGCGCTTTGCCGTCTATTTCCTCAATTGGGCGAACCGCTGGATGGAAGATGGTCTTACGCCGATCCGCGCGGAGTGGAAGGAGCGGGCGCTGGGGATCGGTCGCAAGATCCGCGTGCGGTTGCCCCTGGAGACGCTTCGGGGCAAATTCATCGATCTGGACGCCGACGGCACCCTGCTGCTCGATCCAGAGAAGGGTGGCGGCGTGCGCCGGATCACCGCCGGCGACGTCTTCTTCGTGTGAGGCCCCGTGCTGCTAGTCATCAACTCCAACAACACCAACACGGTCTTCGGCGTCTTCAACGGCGATGCCAAACGCGCGGCCTGGCGCATTTCCACCGACCCGCGCCGTACGGCAGACGAGTACGCCGTCTGGCTGACCCATCTGATGGCCCTCGAGGGGCTGAGCTTCGCCGATGTCGACGGTGTGGTGCTGTCGAACGTCGTGCCGCAGACCACGTTCAACCTCAAATCCCTATGCCAGCGCTACTTCAAGGCGGAGCTCGTGACGATCGGCGAGCCGGGCCTCAAGCTCGGCTTCGAGATCCGCCTCGATAGGCCGGAGGAAGCCGGTGCCGACCGCGTCGCCAACTGCGCCGGCGCCCGCAGCCGCTACAAGATGCCGGGCGTGGTCATCGACCTCGGCACGGCTACGACCTTCGATGTGATTGATGAGGGCGGCAACTATTGCGGCGGGGCGATCTCGCCTGGCATCAACCTCGCCTTTGAGGCGCTGTACATGGGCGCTGCGAAGCTGCCGCGGATCGCGATCAAGCGCCCGGCCACGGTAGTCGGCCGCACTACGGTCGGTGCCATGCAGTCCGGCATCTTTTGGGGGTACGTCGGCCTCATCGAAGGCGTCATGTCGCGCATCGAGGCGGAGTGGGGGCGCCCGATGACCGTTATCGGCACCGGCGGTCTGGTGCCGCTGATCGCCGATTCCTGCCCCCGTATCCAGCACGTCGATCTCGATCTGACGCTCAAGGGGCTCGTCGACATCTACCGTCTCAACCGCCGATGAGCACCCCAAAGGCCGACCTCCATTTCCTGCCACTGGGCGGGTCGGGAGAGATCGGCATGAACCTTAATCTTTACGAGTACGGCGGCCAGTGGCTGATGGTCGATCTCGGCGTCACTTTCGCCGACGATGGCGTGCCGGGCGTCGAGGTTCTGATGCCCGACCCGCAATTCATCGTCGAGCGGCGCGACAAGCTGATCGGTCTCGTGCTGACCCACGCGCACGAGGACCATCTGGGCGCCGTGCAGTATCTCTGGCCGGAGCTGCGCTGCCCGATCTGGGCGACGCCGTTCACCGCGGCTTTCCTGCGCCGGAAGCTGACGGAGACCGACTTCGCCGACGAGGTGGATATCCACGTCGTCGAGATGGGCAGCCGCTTTCGCATCGGTCCATTCGACCTGGAGATGGTGACGCTCACCCACTCGATTCCCGAACCCAACGGGTTGGCCATCCGCACGCCCGCGGGCACCGTATTTCACACCGGCGACTGGAAGATCGATCCCGATCCACTGGTCGGCGATGTCACAGACGACGCGCGGCTGCGGACCATCGGCGATGACGGGGTCCTGGCGCTGGTCGGGGATTCGACCAACGCGCTCAAGGAGGGTGAGTCGGGTTCCGAGGCCGAGGTCCGGCAGGCCCTGATCGAGCTGTTCCGCCAGCATGACGGGCGGATCGCGGTAGCTTGCTTCGCCTCCAATGTCGCCCGGCTCGAATCGATCGCCGTCGCCGCCAAGGCGAACGGCCGCGATTGCGCCCTGGTCGGGCGCTCGCTCTGGCGCATCCATGACACGGCCAAGGAGACTGGTTATCTCCGCGGCCTGCCGGACTTCGTCGACGAGCGCGATGCCGGTTTCATCCCCCGGGAGCGGCTGGTCATGATCTGCACCGGCAGCCAGGGCGAACCGCGTGCCGCGTTGACCCGGATCGCGGCCGATGAGCATCCGCACGTTGTCCTGGAGAAAGGCGACGTGGTGATTTTCTCGTCCCGGGTCATTCCCGGCAACGAGCGCAACGTGCTTCGCCTGCAGAACTCGCTGGCCCATCTCGGCGTGACCCTCATCACCGACGAGACCCATCCGCGGGTCCATGTCTCCGGCCACCCCTGCCGGGGCGAGCTGGCGCGCATGTACCAATGGGTGCGCCCGCGTATTGCCATCCCTGTGCACGGCGAGGCCCTGCACATGCAGGCTCACGCCAACCTCGCCAAGGCTTGCCAGGTACCCCACGCACTGGTGCCTGAGAACGGTACCCTCATCCGGCTCGCGCCGGAGGGGCCGGAGGTCGTCGATCGGGTTCCGACGGGACGGCTGGCGGTTGACGGCGACCGGTTGCTGCCGTTCGGCGGTGCTGTGCTGCGCCAGCGCTCGCGGCTGATGTGGAACGGCGCGGTGATCGCCACGGTGGTGCTGGACCGCAAGGGGCGGGTAGCGGTTCCGCCGCGCATCTCGGCGCCCGGCCTGCTCGATCCCGAGACGGACCTCGATTTCGCCCAGGAGATCGTCGAGGCGATAGAGCGGGGAGCCGGGCGCGCCGGCAAGGGGGCGCCGGACGAGAAGGTCGAAGAGGCCGTCCGCCGGGCCATCCGCGATGTGCTCCGCGAGCGCCGCGGCGGCAAGTCGATCATCGACGTACACCTCGTCCGGGTTTAAAACCAATCCATGATCGGGCGTCTCAACCACGTTGCCATCGTCGTGCCGGACCTTGCGGCGGCGGCTTCCGTTTACCGCGACGCGCTGGGCGCGAAGGTGTCGGCACCGGTCGCCCTGCCGACCCACGGCGTCACCACCGTCTTCGTCGAACTGCCGAACACCAAGATCGAGCTTCTGCATCCCTTGGGCGATAAGTCGCCGATCGCCAGGTTCCTGGCCGACCATCCCTCAGGCGGCATGCACCATGTGTGTTACGAGGTCGACGACATCTACGCCGCGCGTGACAAGCTCAAGGCCGGAGGTGCGCGGGTGATCGGTGACGGCGAGCCGAAGATCGGCGCACACGAAAAACCGGTGCTCTTCCTGCACCCCAAGGATTTCTGCGGCACGCTGGTCGAGCTCCAGCAGGCTTGAGCCATGACCCTGGCGACCGGCATTGCTGTCTACATCGTTGTCTGGTGGATTGTTCTCTTTACCGTCCTGCCCTGGGGAGCGCGACCGCCGGACAACCCGGAACCTGGGCACGCGACCAGTGCGCCCGCCCGGCCGCGCCTGCTGCTCAAGTTCGCCATTACTACGGTGATTGCCGGCGTCGTTTTTGCCGGCCTCTACTGGGTCATTCAGTCCGATCTGTTTTCCTTCCGGAGCTAGCATGGGTGGCGGGCCGAACACCTATTGCGACGTCGCTCCAGGACACGAGCTCCACGGGCCGTACCACGATGCCGAGTACGGCTTTCCCCTGGCCGGCGACAACGCCCTATTCGAACGGCTGGTGCTGGAGATCAACCAGGCCGGCCTGAGCTGGCTGCTGATGCTCCGGAAGCGGGAGGCTTTTCGTAAGGCCTTCCGCGGTTTCGACGTCGGCAGGGTGGCCCGTTTCGGAGCCAAGGACCGGGCCCGGCTGCTAGCCGATGCCGGCATCGTGCGAAACCGTCTCAAGGTGGACGCGGCGATCGAGAATGCCCGCCGCATCGAGGGGCTGGCGGAAAGATACGGCTCCTTCGCCGCTTGGATCGCCGAGCATCACCCGCGCGCCAAGGCCGAGTGGGTCAAGCTGTTCAGGCAGACCTTCAAGTTCACCGGCGGCGAGATCGTCGGGGAGTTTCTGATGAGCATCGGTTACCTGCCCGGGGCGCATCGCGCGAGTTGCCCGGTTCAGAGGAAGATCGCGCGCCTGAAGCCGCCCTGGATGGCGGTTGGCAACTTCGTCTACTAGGGCGGCGGCGCGATGGGGGAGACTTCGCCGGGGGCGCCTACTAGGGGAGCGGGGCGGGTCTACGCCAGCCGGGCGCTGCGTGCCTTTTGCGACGGATTTACGGCGATCCTGCTGCCGCTTTACCTGTTCGATCTCGGTTTCGATGCCACCGTCGTCGGCGTGCTGTCGACGGTCACCTTGCTCGGCTCGGCCGCCCTGACCATCGCGGTCGGGCTCTACGCGCATCGCTACGCCTTGCGCACCATGCTGCTGGGGGCGGCCCTGCTGATGGCGGCGACCGGCTTGGCTTTCGGCTTCGTCGAATCGCTGCTGCCGTTATTCGTCGTCGCGGCCGTGGGCACGCTGAACCCGTCGTCGGGCGACGTCAGCGTGTTCGTGCCTCTGGAGCATTCGCTTCTTGCCCGTCTGGCACCGGCCAGCCGGCGGACCTTGATCTTCGCCATCTACAGCGCCGTTGGCACCGGGGCCGCGGCGCTGGGTGCGCTGTCGGTCGGTCTGCTCGACCATCTGCCGGCCGGTCTGGATCGCCGGGCGGCGATCCAGGTCTATTTCCTTGTCTATGGCGCGGCCGGGCTGATCGTCATGCTGCTCTACCGCGGCCTGCCGCAGGAGGCCGCCGAAGCGCACGGCGACGCGCCCAAGGGCGCGCTCAACGAATCTCGCGGACACGTTCTCCGGCTGGCGGCGCTGTTTTCGGTCGATGCATTCGGCGGCGGTTTCATTCTCAATGCGCTGCTGGCGGTCTGGCTGTTCTCGCGTTTCGGCCTGTCGCCCAGCGAGGCGGGGGCGATCTTCTTCGTCACCGGGCTGTGCAGTGCGGTGTCCTATTTCATCGCCACCTGGATCGCCGGCCGCATCGGGCTGCTCAACACCATGGTCTTCACCCACCTGCCGGCCAGCATTCTGCTGATGCTCACGCCACTGGCGCCGGATGTCGGCTGGGCGGTGGCCGCGCTGGTGGCGCGCAGCCTGCTGTCGCAGATGGACGTGCCGACGCGCACCTCCTACGTCATGGCGACGGTGACGCCGGCCGAGCGCCCGGCCGCCTCCAGCTTCACCAACGTCCCGCGCAGCCTGGCTTCGGCACTCGCCCCTGCCATCGGCGGCTGGATGCTCAGCCTCTCGCCCTTCGGCTGGCCGTTGATCGTCGGCGGCGCCCTCAAGCTGGGTTACGACCTGGCGCTGTTGGCGATGTTCTCGCGGGTGCGGCCGCCCGAGGAACAGCGGCCCTGAAACACAAAGCCGGACCC
>Ga0194132_10004405_pt1 | contig 23923 bp, 25 predicted proteins | sample TA2KigOf80mmetaG_FD_148612 | JGI IMG/M metagenome (GOLD analysis project Ga0194132, IMG submission 148612) | Freshwater microbial communities from Lake Tanganyika, Tanzania - TA2015054 Kigoma Offshore 80m | ecosystem: Environmental > Aquatic > Freshwater > Lake | place: Tanzania: Lake... | reverse complement strand
TCCTGGCGCAGGACACGGGCATCGTCCGGCGAACGGTGCGCAACCGCCACCCGTCGTGTGTATCCGGCATCGCGAAGGTGACGCAGCAGCACGCGGTTCGAGTCGAGATCCGGGACGGTACTCACCACCCATGAAACGCCGCTCAACGGAAGCTGGGCGAACAGGTCCGGATCGTTGGCGTCGCCGTAGTACACGGGCACACCCGCCGCCCGCCAGCGCGAGAGCGCCTGTGGATCGAAGTCGACGCCGACGACCCGCCGACCCCGCGGCAGGAGGTGGTGGACGATACCCCCTCCGTACCGTCCGAGCCCGAAGACCACGACATCGGCATGTGGATCCGAACTCGGATCCTCGCTCGCCTCACGGTACGGTGTCCGGCGCTCGAAGACGCTGAGCCACGGCGCCAGACGCTCGTACAGGGGGCCTGAGAAACTGATCATGTAGGTGGACAGACCGATCGTCACGAGGCCCACGAACGTGATGAGGCCCATCGCCTCCGGGCCGATATGTCCCTCGGTCACACCCAGGGCGCCGAGAATGAGCGAGAACTCGCTGATCTGCGCCACCGTCAGGCCCGCCAGAAATCCCGTTCGCTTCCGGTACCCCATGACGCCCATGATCGTCATCACGATCAAAGGGTTCCCCACCAGCACGAAGGCCGACAGCACCAGAGAGGGACCGATCGTCGCCCCCACGAGCGACAGATCGAGCCTGGCGCCGAGATCGATGAAGAAGAACAGCAGGAGGAAGTCCCGCAGCGTGGTCAGGCGCCCCGCGATGGCCTCGCGGTAGGGCGTCGGAGCGAGCGACGCACCCGCGAGGAAGGCACCAACCTCCCGGCTGAACCCGAGCCATTCGCTGCCTGCGGCCAGCACGACCGCCCAGGCGATGCCGCAGAGAACCAGCAGTTCCGGCCAGCGGGCCGCATGCCCGACCAGGGCCGGAATGACGCCGACGGTGAGAGCGGCCACGACCGCCAGCAGCCCCAGTCCCTTCGCCGCCACCATCGCAGCGCTCGCCACCGGACTGTCTGCTGCGCCGTCGGCGCCCAGCGCCGTGATGGCGATCATGGCGAGGATGACCGCCAGGTCCTGGACGATCAGGAAGCCCACGGCGATCCGCCCGTGAAGGGCGTCGATCTCGCGCTTGTCCGACAGCAGCTTGACGATGATGATCGTGCTCGAGAACGTGAGCGCCACGGCCACATAGAGCGCGGTCAGCGGCGTCATGCCCAGCGCCAGCGCCAGGGCGAACCCGATGACCGACGTGAACACGATCTGGCCGATACCGGTGGCCAGCGCAACGGCGCCCAGCGTGCGGATGCTGGGCACGTCCAGCTTCAGCCCCACGACGAACAACAGCAACGCGATGCCGACGCTCGCCAGGAGTTCGATCTGCGCGTGATGCGTGACGATCCCGAAGCCGGCGGGGCCGACGAGGACGCCGACCGCGATGAAGGACACTATCAGCGGCTGACGGAGCCAGCTGCCAACAGCTCCGACGATCGCGGCGACGAACAGGATGATTGCGATTTCGGCAAACGCCGTTTCAGCGGGCATGACGAGACATCCTCATTATGGATCCCGGGTGGGTTGCACCACCGGGTTCCAGGCATTCCCGCGCCGCGCCTGATGCGCATCGGCGCCCACATGTCCGTTGCCGGCGGTGTCTCACTCGCCGTCGATCGGGCCGTCGCGCACGGGTGCGAGGCGCTGCAGATCTTCACCAGGAACGCCAGCCGCTGGCAGGCGCCACCGCTGGATGCCGGTGAGGTCCGCCGCTTTCGGCGCCGCATCGACCACAGCGGCATCACGCCCGTGGTCTCGCACGCCAGCTATCTGATCAACCTGGCGACCGCGGCGCCTGCGCTACGGGCGCAGTCGATCGACACCTTCGCCGACGAGATGTCGCGGGCGGAGGCCCTTGGGCTGTTGGGCGTGGTGCTCCACCCGGGCACGTGCACGAGCGGCACCGGCGACGAGGGCCTGCAGCGGATCGCGGACGGCCTCCGTGAGGTCCTGCGGCGACGGCACCGGGATCGCGCGCTGATTCTCCTGGAGCACACGGCGGGCCAGGGTCGGGTGCTGGGGTGGCGGTTCGATCACCTTGCGGCGATCGTCGCCGCACTGGACGGTTCACCCCGCATCGGCCTGTGCCTCGACACGTGCCATCTGCTCGCGTCCGGCTACGACATCGCCGCGCCCGAAGGATACGAGGCTACCTTCGCCGAGTTCGCGCGCGTGGTCGGCCTGGGTCGCCTGAAGGTGTTCCACGCCAACGACTCGAAGAGACCGTGTGGGAGCCGCGTGGATCGCCACGAGCACATCGGTGCGGGGCATGTCGGTCTTGAGCCCTTCCGCCGCCTGCTCCACGATCCGCGCTTCCGCGATCTGGCGCTGATCATCGAGACCGAGAAATCGAAGGGCCGCGACCGAGCGCCCGTCGAGGCAGTCGATCCCCTCGACCAGAAGAACCTGGACACCCTCCGTCGCCTCCGCAGCCACACCAGCCACATCGGGGTCTGACCCGGGTCTGACCCCATCTGGCGCGTGAACTCGCTGAAAGGCTCCAGATCTTCTGAATTAGGTTATTCAACCCCTGCTCGGCGGTCAGTCGGGGTCTGACCCCGGTCTGACCCCGGTCTGACCCGGGTCAGACCCCGACCCCACCCCAGTTTGGGAATATGACCTCAGTCCACGTCAACGACGGTCGCGGCGACGAAGCGGCCGAAACGCATGTCGCTGACGACGACGCGAGAGCCCCAGTTGTAGGTCTCGAGTTCGAAGAACGGGAAACGCGCCCACACCAGCATGGCCTGCACAGTCGGATCGGCACGTGCGGCGCGCGCCTCCGGTGTGTCGGCGCGTGACGGCACGACGTCCTCCTCGAGGTGCAGACCGGCCGGCCGCCAGGTGAACCTGCCTTTCCGGTACCGGTCGCCGAGATCGACGATGACCTGTTTCGCGAGCGGGTTCGCGAAGACCGGGCCGACCATCAGCGCGCGCGGCTCGCGCCCGTGCACGCGCACCCACTCGTCAATCACCCAGGCTCGTGCAGCACGCGCCGACAGCAGCATCACGGCGATGTAGACGGTGGCGAGCGCAAGCGCGATCCGCGCGGGCCGCACGCGACAGCGGCGCCGCGCCAGCCAGACGCCGGCCCCGAGCGCCAGCCACAGCCACGGATCGGCGATGAACACAGCATCGCCGTAGAACCAGCGGTCCGAGAACGGCTTGAGGAGGCGGATCCCGTAGTTGTTGAGGAAGTCCAGCCCCACGTGGGAGAGCACGCCCACGTAGGACAGCAGCAACAGCCCCCCGGCGCGAGCCGGCGGCGCGGCAGGGTCGCGCGGCGGCTTCAGCCGATCGAGCGCCAGCAGCAGACCCATCAGGGCCAGGGGGAGGAGCACCTGCGCCAGCACTCCGTGCGTCCAGCCGCGACGGAACGCCACCGCCGGGATGTCGGTGGCGAACACCAGGACGTCGAGATCCGGCAGGTTCGACGCGACCAGCAGCGTGGCCATCCCAAACCGCGTGCGGGTCTTCAGTCCTGCCTCGGCGCACGCGGCGCCGACCAGGGTGTGACAGACGTTGTCCATGTGGTGATGTCAGGCAGCCGGCGGCTGTGGGCGGTCTCCCTCGTCGAACACCTGAGCCTCGAACGTGAAGATCCGCGCACCACGCCGCCACGCGTCAGCGGGCAGCCCGGCCTTGACGCAGGTCTGTTCCACGAACGTCAACCGGTCCCAACCGTGCTCGCGCGCCACCTGCGGCAGGAGCAACCCGCGCCGATGGCCCTGTTCGACGATCAGGCCGTGCCTGCCGACCACGACCTCGTCGATGGCGGACACCGCCTCCTCAGGTGACAGCACGGAGACCTCGACCGTCAGGTCGGACAGCTCCGTGACGGTCAGCGGCGCGAACCGGGGATCGGATACGGCGACCTCCGCGCCGAGGTGGACCACGATCTCGCCCAACGTCGATTGCCGCTCGAGTCGTCCCAGGCACCCGCGCAGCTCGCCTGCGACGTACACGGTCACGAACACCGCAGCGGGCTCGTTCCACGGGTGCCCTGCAGGCACCGGCGGTGGCGTCTCTCTGCGCACGCGGGCCCCGATGGCCTCGCGGGCCAGGGTGAGCAGCGCGTAGCGGGCTTCGACGGGAATCAGCACGACAGGCGTCGACCATCCTGCCAGAACGCGGCGGCGAGGTACCCGACAACGGCGCTCTTGTCGCCGGAGACGTCGCCGGAATCGGCGTACCGCAGCACGCCGGCCCTGGACGCCCCCAGCGCGGCGGCCGCGCGCATGACGGACACCATGGGGCCACCGCCGCAGGCATGGCTGGGCTCCTGTTCGAGCACCTCCATCAGGCCGTCCGGATCGAACGCCTCCACGTGTCGTGCCACGACAGCGTCGAGGCGAGCGGCTCGTGGCGCATCGAGATAGTGCGACAGGTCGCTGCTGGCCACCAGCAGCACGGGGCCATCCCCCGACGCTTCCCGCATCGCCACGGCCCGGCCCAGCGCCAGCCCCAGGCCATCCACCGTCTCTCGGTGCTGGAACCCCATCACCATCGGGACGATCGGCACGCCTGGAAGCACGTGCGCGACGAAGGGCAGCTGCATCTCGAGCGAATGCTCCCGTTCGTGCGCGCGCGGGTACTCGCGAATCGACGCATCCCGACGGGCAATGGCCTCGGCCAGCACCTCGTCCACGGCCACCTCGCCCAGCGGCGTCTCCCATGCCCCCCTCGGCCAGATCGCAACCCCGTCGAAGCCGACGAAGTGCGACGGCCCGACGAGCACGACCGCCCGATATCGGTGCCCGCGCACCAGCGCGTAGGCGCACGCGGCCACCGGGCCGGAGTACGCGAGCCCCGCGTGGGGGGCGATCAACGCGCGAGGCGCGTACGTGATCTTCCCGGTCGCGCCCTCGGCGCTCGCCAGGTGCCCGTCCACCGCGCGGCGCAACGCTGCCGCGCTGCCGGGATACCAGGTCCCGGAGACGGCTGCGGATCGCACCCTGTTCATCGGTTCATTATCGAACGAGCCCCCGCACTCCTGATACGATCCTCCCCCGCATGTCCCGCCTCACGATCGCTGACGTCGAGCGCATCGCCGCGCTCGCGCACCTCGAGCTGACCGGCGAGGAGAAACAGCTCTTCACCGGCCAGCTCGCCGACATCCTGACCTACGCGGAGCAGCTCCAGCAGATCGACACGACGGGCGTCCCTGCCACCGCACACGTGCACCCGGACCTGCGCGCGGAGCGGCCGGACGAGCCCGCCCCGTCGCTCGCCCCCGAGGACGCACTCGCCAACGCGCCGGACGCCGACGCCGAGGCGGGCCTCTTCAAGGTGCCACGGGTGATCGGATGAGCGCTCCTGCAGAGAGCGTTCGCGCCATTCGCGACGACGTGGCAACGGGCCGGCGGTCCGCGGTGGACGTGTGCACCGCCGCGCTCGCGCGGATCGACGCCGCCAACCCGCGCCTCAACGCCTTCAACACCGTCGCGGCCGAAGGCGCGCTGTCCGCAGCCGCGGCCGTCGATCGCCACCGCGCCGCCGGCGAGCCGCCGGGCCCGCTCGCCGGCGTGCCGATTGCCATCAAGGACAACCTGTGCGTTCGCGGCATGCGGACGACGGCCTCGTCGAAGATCCTCGATGCCTTCGTGCCACCCTACGACGCCACAGTGGTCCGGCACCTCGAACGGGCCGGCGCGGTCATCCTGGGCAAGACCAACTGCGACGAGTTCGCCATGGGCTCGTCGAACGAGAACTCCGCGTACGGACCCGTTCGCAATCCGTGGGCGCCCGATCGCACGCCGGGTGGTTCCAGTGGCGGATCGGCCGCCGCCGTCGCGGCGCGGCTCGTGCCCTGCGCCCTGGGATCCGACACGGGCGGCTCCATCCGGCAGCCGGCAGCCTTCTGCGGCATCGTTGGTGTCAAGCCGACCTACGGCCGCGTGTCGCGCTACGGCCTGCTCGCCTTCGCTTCGTCGCTCGATCAGATCGGGCCGATGACGCGGAACGTGGCCGATGCCGCCCTCGTCCTCTCCGTCATCGCCGGGCAGGATGTGGCCGACGCCACGTCGGCGCCGGAACCCGTCCCGGACTTCTCGGAGGGACTGGACCTGGGGGTGCGCGGGCTTCGCATCGGCGTGCCCCGGGCGTTCATCGGGTCCGGCGTGGACGACCAGGTGCTTGGCGCCTTCGAGGCCGCGGTGGATCGATTCCGGGAGGCGGGCGCCACGATCGTGGACGTGGCGCTGCCGAACGCCGCGGCGGCCATCCCCGCCTACTACCTGGTCTGCACGGCGGAAGCCAGCTCGAACCTGGCGCGCTACGACGGCGTGCGGTACGGACACCGGCCGGTGCTCGCGCCGGACGACACGCTCCAGACGCTGTACGACCGCACGCGGGATGAAGGCTTCGGCCCGGAAGTGAAGCGGCGGATCATGCTCGGCACCTACGTGCTGAGCGCCGGCTACTACGACGCCTACTACCTGAAGGCGCAGCAGGTGCGCACGCTGCTGAAGCGGGAGTACGAGCAGGCGTTCGAGCGTGCCGATGTGATCGCCATGCCCACGAGCCCGACACCGCCGTTCAGGCTGGGCGAGAAGGCCGCCGACCCGCTGCAGATGTATCTCACCGACGTGTTCACGGTGAGCGCAAACCTGGCCGGCCTGCCGGCCGTCAGCGTCCCGTGCGGCTTCACGGCCGACACGTTGCCGATCGGGCTGCAGTTGACCGGGCGTCACTTCGACGAAGCCACGCTGCTCCGCGCCGCGGCTGCGTACGAAGCGGCCACGGACTGGGCAACCCGCGCCCCGCCCCTCGGCTGACAGGACTGGCGCCCGAAGACTGAAGCCGCGACGCTACCGGCGGCGTTCGCTTGGACGGGCGCCGGCCGACGGCTCCAGTGCGCGGCCGAGCGCCTCGAACGCCGCCGGATCGAACTCACCGACCCTGAGCGGCGTCACGGCCACGTAGCCGTTGGCGACCGCCCAGGTGTCGGTCCCCTCGACGTCCGTGCCCCCCTCGACGAACACGTTCCAGTAGTAGGGCCGGCCGCTCGTGGGGTGCTGGCGCACGTCGAAGCGCTCCGCCCCGCCCCGGGCGGTCCCCTGCGTCGTCATGCGAATGCCCTTGAACGTCGCCATCGTGCCCGCCGGCACGTTCACGTTGAGGAGGACACCCGGGGGGAGGCCCTGGCTCTTCACCATCGACACCACCCGCAGCGCCGCTTCGGCGGCCCCGGCATACGAGGCCACATCACCCGCGACCGCGTAGGTCAGCGACACGGCCACCGCCGGCACACCCCGCGACGCCGCTTCACGCGCCGCACCCACCGTGCCGGAGATGTAGGCGGCCAGCCCCATGTTCGTCCCGCGATTGATCCCCGATACGACGAGATCGGGCGGTGCGTCCACGATGTGAGCGAGCGCCACGCGCAGCGTCGTGGCCGGTGTGGCCGACAGCCCGACGGCGGCCAGGCCGCCAGGGAGCGTCAGGTTCTCCCGCATGATCGGGTCGGAGGTGGTCAGCGAGGTGCCCTTGGCACTCTGGTTCGAGGACGGCGCCACGACGGTTACCTGGCCGACGGTCCTGAGTGCTTCGGCGAGGGCCTGTAACCCAGGGGCACGTACGCCATCGTCGTTGGTCACGAGAATACGGTAGGGCTCCTGGGCACGCGGGAGTGCCACGAGCAGGGCTCCCGACAGGCAGAAGACCGCGGCAAGGCGAAGCAGTCTGGTCATGATGCCAAGCGTAACCGAGAGCGGCGACGGCGGATTGACGAAAGCGCACACGCTTGCCACGATCGGGGCACCCATGCGCTTCCTCTCGTTCCACGCCGCCGGACACGCCAGCTACGGCGTGGTTCGCGACGGCGGCATCCTCGACCTGGGCGCCCGGCTGGGCGACCGCCACCCCACGCTGCGGTCCTACCTGGAGGCTGCCGCACACGGCATCGAGCCACCGCACGGCGCCGGACACGCCATCGACTTCCGGCTGGAGGACGTCCGCTATCTGCCCGTGTGCGAGCCCCGGAAGATCCTCTGCGTCGGGCACAACTACGCCGACCACCGGGCAGAGATGGGCCGGCCGCCACTCGCCCACCCCACGATCTTCACGCGGTTCCCGGACACCCTCGTGGGGCACCAGGCCCCGATCGTCCGGCCCCGGGTGTCCACGGCGCTCGACTTCGAAGGTGAGCTGGCCGTCGTCATCGGGAAGGAGGCGCGGCACGTCCCGCGCGAGCGCGCGCTGGAGTACGTAGCCGGCTACGCGTGCTTCAACGACGCCTCGGTTCGCGACTGGCAGCGGCACACCAGCCAGTTCACGCCGGGCAAGAACTTTCCCGGCACGGGGCCGTTGGGCCCGGATCTGGTCACACCGGACGAGGTCGGGCCGCTCGGGTCCCAGCGCATCCAGACGCGGTTGAACGGCACGGTCGTGCAGGCGGCCACCCTCGACCAGATGATCTTCACGGTGGCGGATCTGGTGGCGTACGTGTCGGCGTTCACCCGGCTCACGACCGGCGACGTGATCGCCAGCGGCACGCCTGGCGGCGTGGGCGCCATGCGCGAGCCCCCGCTGTGGATGCAGCCGGGCGACCTCGTCGAGGTCGAGATCGACGGCGTCGGCTGCCTTCGGAACCCGATCGCGGACGAACCCGCCTGACCGTGGGCGACACCCGGCGGCCCACGCGGATCGTCATCGCCCACACGATCGCCTGCGTGCTGGCCATCGTGCCGTCGGTCTTCGTCCGGATGGCCGCGGTCATGGGTGGAGCGGCCGAAGGTGCGGGAGCCCTCGGCGTCCCCATGCCACGATGGGGCTCTTCCTCCCGTTCGTGCCGGCGGTGTCGATTGCCGGGCCTGGATCTGCCTGCGGTGGCGGCGGCTGTCGCTGACCTTCGTGGTGGCGGCGTGGATCTACTGGCTGCTGCTGGCAGCCCTCATCCCAGGGCTGTTCTTCGGCTCCTGAGCCATTCCGCGAACCGGAGTAGGATCGCGCGCATGCGCACGCGCCTGCTGCCCACCCTCGTCATGGTCCTCGTCACGTGTGGCCTGCCTGGGCCGGCAGGCCGCCAACCGGCCGCCGCACAGACCGTCGTTCGCGAGATCACGCCGATTGCCGGCGACCTGTACCGCGTCCGCAGCGCCGGGCACTACTCGGTCCTCCTCGTCACCCCCGCCGGCATCATCCTGGGAGACCCGATCAACCGCGACACGGCCACGTGGCTCGCGGCCGAACTGCGGTCGCGCTTCAACCAGCCGGTGCGCTACGTGATCTACAGCCACGACCACGCCGATCACGCCTCCGGCGGCGAGGTCTTCTCCGACACCGCCACGTTCGTCGGACACGCACGGACCGCGCCGGCGATGCGCGCGGCCAACGTCCCGACGCCGGTGCCCACGCAGACCTTCGAGGAGTCGACGGTCATCGAGCTGGGAGGCGCACGCGTCGAGCTGACCTACCTCGGCCCGAACCACGGCGAAGGGATGATCGTGATGCGGTTTCCACGCGAGCGCGTCCTGTTCGCCGTGGACATCATTCCGGTCGAATCGCTCGCGTTTCGCGACTTCCCGGGTGCCGACCTCGACGGCTGGCTGACCGCGCTGCGGCGTGTCGAGGCGATGGACTTCGACGTCCTGGCGCCGGCGCACGGGCCGCTGGGCCGCAAGGCCCACGTGCGGATGCACCGCGACTACCTGGAAGACCTGCGCGAGCAGGTCCGCAGCCACGTGCAGGCGGGACGGTCGCTCGCAGACACGAAGGCGCGCGTGGACCTGTCGAGATACAAGGCCTGGGCCGGGTACGAACAGAGCCGGGACCTGAACGTCGAAGGGATGTACCGGATCGTGTCGAGCGCCGGGCGGTAGGAGCCGAAGCGCGCGGCGACTGCGGCGCCCTGCCGGGAGCGGAGGCGGTCAGGCGCCGACGGCCGGCTGGGTCTTCTTTTCGGCGAGCTCTGGCGTGTGGAGCTGATCGGCCGGGCCGCGGGGCGCGGTGGGCGGCAGGAACGCCGCGGTCCCACCGACCATCTCGTCCAGGCTGCGGACGATCAGCGTCTTGCCCCCGGACGGCCGCAGCTTGGTGAACCCCACGACCACCGCAAAGCCGACGAGCAGGAAGATCACGAACAGCGCGCTGGCGGTCAGGCCGACCACCGTCCCGATGACGAGGTCCAGCACGCTCCCGTCCATCAGTTCCGGCCTCCGCGGGGGAACTCGGGCGTTGCGTACTGGACGAGGCACTGGCGCACCTCCTCCATCGCGATCCGCTCCGCTTTCAAGGGCGGGCCCGATTCCGGGTCGCTCAGCGCCAGACGGGGCAACGCCCCCCGCCGCAACTGCTTCGCGCGCATCGCGGCCACATCCACGAACAGGAAGCGGTTCAGGATGGGAGGTGCCGGTTCCGGTGGTGGCGACGGTTCCTGTGATTCCTCGACGGCGGGGACTGTTTCCTCTTCCATAGCCGGACAAGGGTAGCACGGGCCGGCGGGTTCGAGCGAACCGGAGGCCGCGGCCCCCGCACCGGCCGACCGGGACCCCTTCGCCTGTGAGAACATACTCACGCGCGCCGCGCCGAGCGAGCGGAGCGCCGTCGAACCATGACCCCGTTGACCGTCGTGCCCATGACCCTGACCGACGGGCCGGATTTCCCGGACCAGATCCAGCGGCTGCTCGACGAGCTGGCCGCGGACCTGCCGCGGGACCCGCGCGGGTACCGCGGCGAGTGCCGTCCCTCCCTCGACGTCGTCGAGACAGAGGCGCAGATCGAGATCATCGTTGACGTGCCGGGGCTCCCGGCGGACCTCCTCCGTGTCGCCTGCCATGAGGACGTGGTCCTGATCGTCGGCGACAAGCGCCCGGGACCGGCCTGCTCGGGCGGCGAAGCGTGCCACCTGCTCGAACGGGAGTTCGGCCGTTTCGGCCGTGCCGTGCGGATCGGCCGCGCGTTCGACACGAACCGCGGGCGCGCCGTGCTCAGCGACGGCGAGCTGTCGATCGTGGTGCCGCGTGTCGCCGAGCGCAGCGGACACCTGCGCCGCCTCCCGATCGAGGCCGCACCGACGGCGTCATGAACCTCCTCTTCATCGGCGACATCGTCGGACGCCCGGGCCGCGAGCTCGTGCGCCGCGGGCTCGCCACGCTCGTGGACCACCATGCGATCGACCTGGTCGTGGCCAACGGCGAGAACGCCGCGGCGGGTTTCGGCATCACGCGCGAGATCGGCGACGATCTCTTCGGCTGCGGCATCGACGTGCTGACCTCCGGCAACCACATCTGGGACAGGAAGGAGGCGATCGACTACATCGGCACGGAGCCGCGCCTGCTGCGGCCGGCCAACTACCCGGCCGGGGTTCCCGGCAACGGCAGCTTCGTGGCGAGGACGCCGCAGGGCACGACGGTCGGCGTCGTCAACCTGATGGGCCGGGTGTTCATGACGCCGATCGACGACCCCTTCGCGATCGCGCGGCGGGAAATCGACGCCATCCGCGCGCGCGCCCGCGTCATCCTGGTGGACTTCCACGCCGAGGCCACGAGCGAGAAGATCGCGATGGGCTGGCACCTGGACGGCTCGGTCACCGCGGTCGTCGGCACGCACACGCACGTCCAGACCGCCGACGAGCGGCTGCTGCCGAACGGGACGGCCTGCATCACCGACGTGGGCATGACCGGCCCGCACGACTCGATCATCGGGATGGAGCGCGGCGCGGCGCTGGCGCGGTTCCTCACGGCCATGCCCTCGCGCTTCGAGCCGGCGTCGGGCAACGCGCGTCTGAACGCGGTGGTGATCCACGCCGACGAGCAGACCGGCCGCGCCACCGGCATCACACGCGTGAGCCACTCGATGGCGGAACTCGAAACGCTCGCGAAGACCGCCGCCACCCACCTGTCGGGCGTGGAGTGACCGCGATGAGCGCCTCCTTCGGCCTGCCGTTCGACGAACCGGGCGCCGGCCCGAAGCCGTCCACCCGCCGCATCCACACGGTGTCCGAGCTGACGACGAACGTGCGCCTGCTGCTCGAAGAATCGTTCGGCGAAGTCTGGGTCGAAGGCGAGATCTCCAACTGCCGCCTGTGGAACACCGGGCACCTGTACTTCACGCTCAAGGACGGCCAGGCGCAGATCCGCAGCGTCATGTTCCGGCTGGCGTACGGCCGCCTCCGCTTCAAGCCACAGGACGGCCTGCGCGTCGTCGCCCGCGGGCGCGTCAGCGTGTACGAGCCGAAGGGCGAGTACCAGCTCGTCTGCGAGCATCTGGAGCCCGAAGGCCTGGGCGCGCTCCAGCTCGCCTTCGATCAGCTCAAGCAGCGACTGGCGGCCGAAGGGCTCTTCGACACGGATCGCAAGCGGAAGCTGCCGGACCTGCCGCGCAAGGTCGGCGTGGTCACGTCGCTCGACGGCGCCGCCGTGCGCGACGTCGTCAAGGTGCTGCGACGCCGCCATCCGAACGTGCAGATCGTGATCCGCCCCACGCGGGTGCAGGGCGAAGGCGCCGGCCTGGAGATCGCCCGCGCGATCCGCGCGCTCGGCCGCGTGCGCGGCGTTGACGTGGTCATCGTGGCCCGCGGCGGCGGCTCGATCGAAGACCTGTGGGCCTTCAACGAGGAGATCGTGGCCCGCGCGCTCGCCGGCTGTCCCGTGCCGACCATCAGCGGCGTCGGCCACGAGACGGACGTGACGATCGCCGACTTCGTCGCCGACGTCCGCGCGCCGACGCCGTCGGCGGCGGCGGAGATGGCGGTGGCGAGGCAGGACGAGTTCCGCCACCGGATCGACCGGTTGGACGAGCGGCTGGCCGCGGCGCTCCAGTCGCATCTGCGCCGGGCCGAATCGCGGCTGCGCAGCCTCGAGGCCCGTCCTGGCTTCGCCGGCTTCCTGGCCCGTCTGGCCGTCCGCGACCGGCACACCACGGAGCTGCACCACGCGCTCGGCACGGCCTGGCGCGCGCACCGGACCGGCCTGGACACACGGCTGCGCCTGCTCGAGCGCCGCCTGGATCAGTTCGAGCCGCAGCGCCGGCTCGGCGCCGCGCGCGCACGCCTGATGACGATCGATGCGCGGTTGGCGGCAGCCTGGACCGCCCGGCAGCACGCCGCCACGAGCCGGCTCGGCAGCCTCACGGCGCGCCTGGACAGCCTGAGCCCGCTGAGCGTCCTCGCGCGAGGCTACGCCGTGTGCTGGAACGCCGATCGCAGCGCCGTCGTCAGCGACGCGGCCACGCTCGGGCGGGGCGACCGGGTGCGCGTGACGCTGGCGCGCGGCGAACTCCAGTGCGACGTCGTCGACGCCCGACTCCCGCCGGAAAAAGGTGCGACCAGCCGATGACCACTCCTAGCAACGACACCATCCAGGACTTCGAAGCCGCCGTGGCGGAACTCGAAACGATCGTCCGGAAGCTCGAAGCCGGCGACCTGGCGCTCGAGGCGTCGCTCCAGATCTACGAACGGGGGGTCCACCTCGCCCGCTTCTGCCACGCCAGGCTGGCGGATGCCGAACACCGGATCGAGGTGCTGAACGAGCGCGGCGAGCTGAAGCCCGCGCCGTCATCCCTGGTTGACGGCGGGGACGACGACGAGCGGGGCCGATGAGCCGGACCGCGCTCGACGAGTACGTGGCCGGAGCGCGCGTCGCCGTCGAGGCGGCCCTGCAGGAGCTGTTGCCCGCACCGCCCGGCTGCCCCTCGGTCCTCGCCGAGGCGATGCGCTACAGCCTGACGGCCGGCGGCAAACGCCTCCGGCCCGTGCTCTGCCTGGCCAGTGCCGAAACCGTGTGCGCCGACACGGCGGAGGCGCGGCGGCTGGCGCTGCCGGCCGCATGCGCGATCGAGATGATCCACACCTACTCGCTCATCCATGACGACCTGCCGGCAATGGACGACGACGTGCTGCGGCGCGGGCAACCGACGCTGCACGTGATCGCCGGGGAGGGGATGGCGATCCTGGCCGGGGACGGCCTGCTCACGGAGGCGTTTGCGCTGATGGCCCGCGCTCCTGATGATCCCGACCCGGAGGTCGCCGGGCGGAAGCTCGGGGCCATCACGGCCGTGGCCGTGGCTGCCGGTGCGCACGGCATGGTCGGCGGCCAGGCGATCGACCTCGACGCAACCGCGCCGTTCGACGGACCGGAGAGACCGGCGATGACGGCCGCCGGCCTCGAGGCGATGCACGCGAAGAAGACCGGCGCGCTGATCACGGCCGCCGCGGCTGCGGGCGCGATCATGGCTGGTGGCGACCCCGCCGCCGTCGAGGCGCTCAGCGGCTCCGCCCGGAAGCTGGGGCTCGCCTTCCAGATCGTGGACGACATCCTGGACGTGGAAGGCGCCGCGGATCGCCTCGGCAAGACCGCGGGCAAGGACGCCCTCGCCGGCAAGCCGACATACCCGGCCCTCTACGGCATCGGGCGATCCCGCGCCATGGCGCACGACTCGGTCGAAGACGCCGCGGCCATCCTCCGCTCCGCCGGCCTCGGCGACTCCCGCCTTGTGGAGATCGGCCGCTGGATCGTCGAGCGGCGCAGCTAGCCTCCGCAACAGGCCGACAAACAGTGAAAGAGTCCGCCGGACTGGCGGATGGTGTGGGCGAACAGCCGTGGAGAGTGCCGACAGAGGTCCCCGGGAACGGGGCGACCGCACCCGAACGCCGGAGGCGTCCGGTGCACCGCGCACAACCCCTACAGTTATAGGGCAAAGACCTTCTGCTATCTTCTGCCCCCATGACTCCGGCGTTCCGGACGCGCGTGCGGCTCGATCAACTGATCGCCGATCGCGGGCTGGTCCCCTCGCGCGAACGGGCGCGGGCCCTCATCCTCGCCGGCCAGGTGCTCATCGATGGCCAGCCGGCCACGAAAGCCGGCGCGCAGGTCCGCGAGGATGCAGACATCGCGCTGGCCGCGCCGGACCACCCCTACGTTGGCCGGGGCGGAGTCAAGCTCGCCCACGCGCTCGACCGCTTCGCCATTCCGGTTCAGGGGCGCCGGGCGCTCGATATCGGGGCCTCGACCGGTGGGTTCACCGACGTGTTGCTCCAGCGAGGCGCCGCGCACGTCGTGGCGCTCGACGTCGGCCGGGGGCAGCTCGACTGGCGACTGCGGACCGACCCGCGGGTCGCCGTCGTCGAAGGGCGGAACGCCAGGGCACTTGTACCGGCCGATCTGCCGGAGGCCGTGGATCTGGTCACGATCGACGTGTCGTTCATCTCGCTTCGGCTGATCCTGCCGGCGGTGCCGCCGCTGGTCCGCGCGGGGGCGGACATCGTGGCGCTCGTAAAGCCGCAGTTCGAAGCCGGGCGGGCCGAGGTCTCGAAGGGTGTGGTCCGCGACGAGGCCGTCCAGAGGCGCGTGGTCGAACAGGTGACCGCGCAGGCGGCTGGAGTAGGATTGGCCCGCGTGGCCTGGACCGCATCGCCCATCACGGGCGCCAAGGGCAACCGGGAGTTCTTCGTGCACCTGCGCCCATGACCCCCCTTCACCGTGTGTCCCGCCTGGGCGTCGTGGCCAAACAGCGGCTGCAGACGGCGGCCGACATCCTGCGCGATCTCGCCACGTGGCTCGATGCGCGCCACGTGCAGGTCGTGTACGACGACGAGACCGCCGAACTCGCGGGCGTGGGGGCGGCGGGCATCTCCCGCTCGGAGGTGCCCTCACGTGTCGACGTCGTGCTGGTGCTGGGCGGCGACGGCACGCTGCTGTCGATGGCCGGGCGCATCGCCGAAGCGGGGCTCGACATCCCGATTCTCGGCGTGAACTTCGGCAGCCTCGGCTTTCTGACGGACGTCCGTGTCGACGAGCTCTACGCGTCGCTCGAATCCGTCCTCTCCGGCAGAGCGGCCGTCGACACGCGTCTCATGCTGGCCGCCGAAGCCAGCCGCGGCGCCGATCCCCCGGATCGGCGCATCGTGCTGAACGACGTCGTGTTCACCAAGGCCGCCGTCTCGCGCATCATCGACCTCACGGTGTCGGTGGACGGCCGCTTCGTCACCCGCGTGAAAGCCGACGGCCTCATCGTCGGCAGCCCGACCGGTTCCACCGCGTACAACCTGGCGGCCGGCGGACCGATCGTGCACCCGGACGTCGACGCGCTGCTGGTCACGCCGATCGCGCCGCACACGCTGACCAACCGCCCCGTCGTGGTGCCGGCGTCGATGACCGTCGAGGTCCGGCCGCACGTGACTGGCGGCGACGAAGTGTTCGTGACCTACGACGGGCAGTCGGGATATCCGCTCGGCGAAGGCGACGTCGTGCGCGTGCGCCGCTCGGAGCGCGCGCTGCACCTGGTGAAGGCGCCCGCGCGCAGCTACTTCGACGTGCTGCGCGAAAAGCTGAAGTGGGGTGAGCGGTAGCGACACGGGGCTTGCAGTCTCGGGCCGGCTTCGGCCGGCCCGATCATCAGGGTGCCGGCTCGGCGGCGGCGACTTCCGCTGCCCGGCGGCGGCGTTCTCGGAAATACCGGATCTGAAACTCCTGCACGTTGCGGTTGTGCGCCGCCAGCGTCTCGGCGAACGCGTGCGTGCCGTCGTTGCGGCTGACGAAGTACAAGTACGGCACCTCTGCAGGATCGAGGGCGGCGCGGAGCGACGCCTCGCCGGGTGACGCGATCGGGCCGGGCGGCAGCCCCGGATACCTGTAGGTGTTGTACGGCGAGTCGAACTGCAGGTCGTCGCGCCGGATGTTGCCGTCGTAGCGGCCGGCGAGCTGCAGCGCGTAGATCACCGTCGGGTCCGCCTGCATCGGCATGCCGCGATCGAGCCGGTTCCGGTAGACGGCCGCCACGAGCGGCCGCTCGTGCTCCGCACCCGTTTCCTTCTCGATCAGCGCCGCCAGCGAGACGGTCTCGCGCACGCTCAAGCCCGCGGCCGCCGCTCGCTCCCGCAGGTCCTCGCCGAACACCCTCCTGAAGCGCGCCACCATCTGCTGCACGAGTAGGCCGACCGGATCACGTCGGGCCAGCCGATACGTGTCCGGGAAGAGATACCCCTCGAGCGTCGTCGCGTCGGGATCCAGATCGGCGATGGCGGCAGGATCGGCAGCGGCCTCGACGAACGCCTCGGCGGTTCCGAACCCGGCGGCTTCGAACAGCGCGGCCATCTCGGCCACCGTCAACCCTTCGGGAAACGTGATCGGCCGCGTATACACCGCTCCCCGCACCAGCAGATCCACGACCTCGGGCGCCGAGAGCGGCCTGTCGAAGCGGTACTCGCCCGCCTGCAACCGCTCGGCCGCACCGCTCTGGCGCAGGGCGAGGCGGAAGGTGAACGCGTCACGGACCACACCAGCCTCGACGAGCTGGCGTGTGATCCCCGGCACGCTCGTCTGTGGCGCAATCTCGACGAACCGCTCGGCCGCCGTGTAGCCCTTGAATGGCTCCTGCACCCGGTTCCAGACGACAGCAGCCACCGCAGCCAGCCCGGCGATCGCCAGCACACCGGTCGCCAGTCCCCACCTGATCGCAGCACGGAGCGTCATGACGGCGTGTCGCTCCCTACACTTTGGGATTTGGGACCTGGGCTTTGGCTTGGGCTCTGGGCTTCGGGACTTGGGATTTGATCGAGGTAGTCCTGCAGAATGACCGCCGCCGCCGCCGCGTCCAGCCGCGCCTTGCGCTTCCGCCAGTCGCGCTCTCTGAGCGCCAGCCGGCTCTCCGCCTCGCGGCTCGACAGCCGCTCGTCCTGGAAGTACACGGGCAGGCCGGTACGCACGCCAAGGGCATCACCGAGAGCGGTGACCCTGGCCGTCATCTCACTCGCCGAACCATCGAGCCGCCGCGGCAGGCCGAGCACGATCGCGTCGAGCCCGTCCTCATCGCGCGCGAGGCGCTGGACGAGATCGCCCGTGATGGCCACCGCGTCCGCCCCGGGCGCGATCGACAGCACCTCGACCGGGCGGGCCAGCGTACCGGTCGGATCGCTCACGGCCACTCCGATGCGGCGACGACCGACATCGAGCCCGACGATGCGCATGGCTGACTATACTAATGATGATTGTGGATTGGTGATTGGTGATTGCATTGGTGATTGGTGATTGGTGATTGACGGCCGGTGATTGGTGATTGAGGATGGGTGCGTGAAGACGCTCGCGACCGCCGTTGTCGTGATGGCCGCCATGGCCGCGGCAGCGGCGCAATCCGGCAGCGGAGATCGGACGCTGCTCCGTGTGCAGGATCGGGTGCGCGTGCTCCAGAGCGACGTCGATCGGCTGGCAGCGCGGACCACCGTGCTGCAGCGTGAGCTGCAGCCGCTCGAGCAGCAGCGTGCCAGCGCAGCGGAGCGCGTGGCGACGACCGAAGCGGCCCTCGACACCACCCGGATCGAACTCGAGGCGACCGTCGCCGCGCTCGAGCAACGCACCCGGACCCACGCGGAGACAGAGACACGCGCCAGGAACCGGCTCGTGGAGCTCTACAAACAGGGGCGTGGTGGGTACTTGCGCCTGCTGCTCGGCGCCGGCGATCTGCGCGAGCTCGGGCGCGCATTGCGGGCGGTCACGTCCCTCGCGCACGTCGATCAGGCGCGCCTCGACGAGGACCAGGCGGCCATCGCCGGCCTCAGCCGGGCACGGACCGAGGGCGAGTCGCGGATCGACGCCCTGACCGACGGGCTGAGGCAGGCACGACAGGCGCGAAGCGCCGCGGGCGCGGCCGTGGCCAGGCACCGGACCGAGCTGGAGCGCGTCACACGGCAACAGGGCGAGCGCGCGCGGTGGATCGCCGATCTGGCTGCGGCCGAGCGGCGCCTCGCCGCGGGCGGCGGCGCGACCGAGGTCGGCATCCCGATGGCCGCGTTTCGCGGCGCCCTGGACTGGCCCGTCGCCGGCCGGCTCGTCCCGGCACCGAACGGATCGGGACCCGCCGGGCCCGGCGGTGTCACCATCGCCGGACAGGCGGGGGCGACCGTGTCGGCGGTCCATGGCGGGACGGTCGCGGCGGTCGAGGCCGCCACGGAAACTGCGGGCGCCGCGGTGACGATCGACCACGGCGACGGCCATCGCTCGCGTTACGGCGGCCTGGCCACCTCCAGCGTGGCATCCGGCCAGCGCCTCCAGGCGGGGGATCCCATCGGCGTGCTGGCTCGAGGCGCGTCCGGAGAAGGCACGCTCGGACTGGCCATCCTGACCAACGGCCAGCCGTCGGATCCCGTAGAATGGCTGCAGCCCCGCTGACGCCAACAGCACACCCGGCGTCTGCCGGCCCGACCACGAGGCCTGATCGATGACGTCCCGCACCCGCGCGTTCGTCCTTGCCGTCTCCATCCCGGTGATCGCGTTCGCCGTGATCGGCGGCTATCTGGGCCAGGCGATGGCGCGGAACGACACCTTCCGCCACCTGGCCGTGTTCGAAGACGTGGTGTCGATCGTGCTGAACAACTACGTGGAAGAAGTGGACGTCAGCAAGGCGATGAAAGGCGCCCTGTACGGGCTGTCCGAAGCGCTGGATTCCGACAGCGCCTACCTGCCCCCGGATCTCGTGAAGAGCCTGACGTCGAACGAGAGCGCCGGGCAGGCGGAGGTGGGCATCGAGTTGATCCGTCAGTTCTACCTGCGGGTCGTCTCGGTGCGCGACGGGTCACCCGCCGCGCGCGCAGGGCTGCGTTCGGGCGACTACGTCCGCGTCATCGGCGGCCAGGCCACGCGCAACATGTCCACGCTCGAAGGGACGCGCCTGCTGCAGGGCGCCCCAGGCTCGACAGTCGAGCTGGTGGTGCTCCGCGGCAACGCGGCCGACCCGCACGTCCTCGAGCTGGTGCGCGAGCGCATGGCCGGCCCCGACGTCACTTCGAAGATGGCCGCGCCGGGGGTCGGCTACCTCCGCATGCTCGCTTTCTCCCCGGAGGCCGTGGCCGCCATCAGGCCGGCAGTGGAGCGGCTGACGAAGTCGGGGGCATCGAAGTTCGTGATCGACGTGCGCGGGACCGCCCGGGGCGATCTCGATCAGGGCGTTGCGGCCGCCCGCCTGTTCGTGAAGTCCGGCACGCTGGCGATCCGCGAGAGCAAGGACGCCCCTCGAGACACGGTGCAGGCACAGGCTGGGGACGGGGCAATCGCCGCTCCCGTCGTGCTGCTGACCTCGCCGGGCACCTCCGGCGCCGCGGAAGTGTTCGCCGCCGCCCTCGAGGGGCGCGCGACCCGCGTCGGCACGCGCACGCTGGGCCGCGCCGCGAGACAACGGCTGATCCGGCTGCCGGACGGCAGCGGGCTCTGGCTCTCGTACCTGCGCTACCTCACCCCGGCCGGTGAACAGCTCCACGAGCGGGGGCTGACCCCGGCCGTGGAGGTGGAAGAGCCGGAAGTCGAGTTCGGCTCGACGCCGCCCCCCGGCGACCCGGCGCTCGACCGGGCCATCGGGGTGCTCGCCGAAACGGAAAAAAAGGCCGCCTGACTCAGGCCCGGCGCCGGAGTCGGGATCTGACCAGGCCGAGGCCACCCAGTCCAAGCAGGGACCTCGTGCCGGGCTCTGGCACTTCTGGCGCCGGCGGCGCCGGCGCACGCCGATCACACCTGAAAACACGTTGATATCGAGCTGACTGGTGATGAGCCCCAACGCACCGGGGTCCACGAGCATCGTGGCGGCCCGGGCGGGAACCGGTCCACCGACAAGGACGAGCGCAAGAAGGGCGATGGTGGCTCTGCTATACTGGCGGTTCGCTCAAGTCCCGACAATTGAGGCAGATAGGCGCGTAGCTCAGCTGGTTAGAGCGCCTCCCTGACACGGAGGAGGTCAGTGGTTCGAGTCCACCCGCGCCTACCATTCGATTCGTGACAGACCAGATCACCATCACGCTGCCGGACGGCTCCAGCCGGCGGTTCCCCTCGGGCTCCACGCCGCTGGACGTGGCGAACGCCATTTCGCCGCGCCTCGGGAAGGCTGCGCTGGCCGCCGTGGTCGACGACCGCCTCGTCGATCTCTCCAGCCCCATCCGCCGCGACGCCGCGGTCCGCGTCGTCACGGCGGACAGCGCCGAGGCGGTGCCGCTGCTGCGTCACAGCACGGCGCACCTGCTGGCCGCGGCCGTGACGGCGCTCCACCCCGGCGCGCAGTGCGGCATCGGCCCGGCCACCGACGAGGGGTTCTTCTACGACTTCGTCGTGCCGCGCCCCTTCGTGCCAGAGGACCTGGAGCGCATCGAGACGAAGATGCGCGAGCTGGCCGGCCAGGATCTGCCCTACGAGCGGCAGATGTGGCCGCGCGACGAGGCGCGCCGCTTCTTCCTGGATCGCGGCGAGCCGCTGAAGGCGCAGCTCATCGACGAGAAGGCCGAAGGCCAGTCCGACGTCTCCTGCTACACGATCAAGGACCGCGCGACGTTCGTGGACTTCTGCGTCGGGCCGCACGTGCCGTCCACCGGCCGGCTCAAGGCGTTCAGGCTGCTCTCCACGTCGAACGCCTACTGGAAAGGCGACGCCGCCAACCAGCCGATGCAGCGCGTGTACGGAACGGCGTTCGCCAGCCAGCGCGACCTCGACGAGCACCTGCGGCGGATCGAGGAGGCCAAGAAGCGCGACCACCGGAAGATCGGGCGCGACCAGAAGCTGTTCCTGTTCCACCCCTGGGCCCCTGGCGCGGCGTTCTGGCTGGGGAAGGGCACGGTGCTGTGGAACACGCTCGCCGACTACATGCGCGGCGTGCTCTACCCCGCCGGCTACGTCGAAGTGAAGACGCCGATCGTCTTCAACAAGGCGCTCTGGGAAACGTCCGGACACTGGCAGCACTACCGCCAGAACATGTTCCTGATCCAGGAGTCCGAGGACGAGCAGCTCGCCCTGAAGGCGATGAACTGCCCGGGGCACTTCCTGGTCTTCGCCTCCGAAGTCCGCAGCTACCGCGACCTGCCGCTCCGGCTCCACGAGCAGACGCCGCTGCACCGCAACGAGGCCTCGGGTGTCCTGTCGGGCCTGACGCGTGTGCGGCAGCTGAGCCAGGACGACGCGCACTGCTTCGTGATGGAGTCGCAGATCGCCGAAGAAGTGGAACGGCTGCTGCGGCTCATGCAGCGGGTCTACGCCGACTTCGGCCTGGCGTACTCCGCGCGGCTGTCGACGCGGCCGGAGCAGTTCCTCGGCGCGGTGGAGACGTGGGACCACGCCGAGGCCTCGCTGAAGCAGGCGCTGGCCGCCGCCGGCCAGGCGTACACGGTCGACGAGGGAGACGGGGCGTTCTACGGGCCGAAGATCGACATCGACGTCACCGACGCCATCGGACGGAAGTGGCAGTGCGCCACGTTCCAGCTCGATTACCAGATGCCCGAGCGGTTCGACCTGAAGTACACGGGCGCCGACAACGCCGAACACCGGCCGGTGGTCATCCACCGGGCGATCATCGGGACCTTCGAGCGGTTCATCGGCCTGCTGATCGAGCACTTCGCCGGGGCCTGGCCGCTCTGGCTGGCGCCGGTCCAGGCGGTCGTCCTGCCGATCTCGGACCGCCACGCCGCCTACGCCCGGCAGGTCCGTGACCAGCTGGCCGCCGCCGGCCTTCGTGTCGAACTGGACGAGCGGCAGGAGAAGATCGGCTATAAGATCCGTGAAGGGCAGATGCAGAAGGTCCCGTACATGCTGGTAGCGGGCGACCGGGAAGCGGCGGACGGCACCGTGTCGGTGCGCAGCCGCTCGGCCGGCGACCTCGGCGCGCGCCCGGTGTCGGAGTTCGTGACCGCGGCGCTCGAGGAGATCGCACGGAAAGGAACCGGGTTGAGCCCGTCAGCGGCCCGTTCCGGCGAGGCGCCGAGCCTCGTATCCTGACGGAATCAGGCGGAGGGACCCATAGCTTTCTTCGACCGTTCACCCAGACGCGATGACCGTGTACGCATCAACGAGCGCATCAGGGTGCGTGAAGTGCGCGTCATCGACGATACCGGACAGCAGCTGGGGATCATGCCGCCGCAGCAGGCGCTGACGCTCGCGCGTCAGAAGGGTCTCGACCTGGTCGAGATCGCCGCGACCGCCGTTCCGCCGGTCTGCCGCATCATGGACTTCGGCAAGTACCAGTACCAGGAGCAGAAGCGCTCGCGCGAGGCCCGGAAGAATCAGAAGACCATCGAGGTCAAGGAGATCAAGTTCCGGCCCAAGGTCGACGAGCACGACTACCAGTTCAAGAAGAAGCACATCGAGCGGTTCCTGGCGGAGGGCGACAAGGTCAAGGCGACGATCTTCTTCCGCGGCCGCGAGATGGCGCACCCGGAGATCGGACAGCGCATCCTGGAGCGGCTGATCAACGAGCTCGCGGATGTGGCCGTGGCCGAGACGGTGCCGCGGAAGGAAGGCAACCAGATGCACACCATCCTGAGCCAGCGGGCCGGGAGGAAGTCGCCGCCGAAGCGCACGGAAGCCGCCGCGCCGGCTGCGCAGGAATAGGGCAATCATCGGTGGCTGCTGATCGGTGATTGATGATTGCATTGACGATTGGTGAGTGGTCATTGGCTGCTGAGAGACAGGTCATGCCGAAGCTGAAGACACATCGGGGCGCCGCGAAGCGGTTCAAGAAGACGGCCACGGGCAAGTTCATGCGGGCGAGCGCGTTCAAGCGCCACATCCTCACGAGCAAGACCACCAAGAGCAAGCGCAAGATGCGCGGGCTCGAGGAGGCGGCGCCGGGGGATGTGGACCGGCTGCGCCGCATGCTGCCGTACGAATAGCGCAGGAAGAGAATCATGCCGAGAGTCAAACGAGGAACCGTCCGGCGGGCGAAGCGGAAGAAGCTGCTCTCGCGCGCCAAGGGCTTCTACCAGACGAAGAGCAAGCTGTATCGCGCGGCCAAGGAGGCCGTCGACACGGCCGAGAAGTACGCCTACGTCGGGCGGAAGCAGAAGAAGCGCGACTTCCGCAGCCTGTGGATCGTCCGGATCAACGCCGCGGCCCGCGAACACGGCTTCACCTACTCGACGCTCATGCGGGCGCTGAAGGTGGGCGGCGTGATGC